>Ga0316205_10001011_pt1 | contig 39797 bp, 37 predicted proteins | sample 3monthpyrite_MG_FD_204941 | JGI IMG/M metagenome (GOLD analysis project Ga0316205, IMG submission 204941) | Microbial mat bacterial communities from mineral coupon in-situ incubated in ocean water Damariscotta River, Maine, United States -... | ecosystem: Environmental > Aquatic > Marine >...
TCACATTTGTAATACACATGCGTTAATTTTCTATATTTACTCATCTTAAAAAGTTTTAGATGGGCAAAACTAAAAAATGGCAGAGCCTTTAAAACATGACCACCGTCAAAGACGGTGGTTTTTCAATAAAAAATAAAAAAATTTATTAATTCACTTTGAATTTCAAAGCAAAAAATCATCATCATGGAAATCGTCGAAAAATCGAACAAAAACAAATTTGGTCACTGGATTAAAACATCAATAACAGCTAGAATGTTCATGGTTGGAGCACTAGTTCTTATATTATTAATTCCACTAATTTATATTGAAGAGCTTATAAAAGAACGTGCCTTCAGACAACAAGATGTTATTAGTAAAATCAATCAGCAATGGGGAAATGAAGTAATTTTAAATGGTCCTGTTTTGAAAATACCTTACAAGGTATTTAATGAAAAAACCATAACAGATGCTAAAACTAAACAGGTTTTTACAGAAACTGTTGAAGAAATAAAGCATGCCTATTTTTTCCCTAATGACCTCAACATTAAATCATCTCTTAATCCAGAGGTTAAACAACGAGGCATTTATTCAACAGCTGTTTATAATAGTAATATAAATTTTTCTGGAAACTTTAATAACCCAGATTTTTCAGAAATAGAAATCTCTGATGAACACATTATTTGGGAAAAAGCAAAATTAATTATTCAGACATCCAATCTAAAAGGTGTTAGTGAGGCTGAAATAGTTGTAAACTCAAATAAATATAAAGTTGTTTCAAAATACAATGGAAACAATGATGCCTATGGACAGCAAATAAAACTTCACAACCTTGAAACGAATACTTTAAAATTGGATCCTTTGTCTTTAACTCAACCTATTCAATTCAATATTCAACTTAATATTAAAGGAAGTAAGCAAATAAGATTTATACCTATTGGTAAACAAACTCAAGCAGAAATGACATCAAACTGGAAGGATGCAAATTTCTTTGGTGAATTCTTACCATATAATGATGATAAAATTAGCGACAACGGGTTTGATGCCAAGTGGAAAGTACTTGATATCAATCGCGCTTTCTCACAACAGCACTTTGGTCATTTACCAGATTATAGAGAGTTTGCTTTTGGAGTTAATTTTATGATTCCCATTGATCAATATCAACAAAGCGAACGCTCTGTTAAATATGGTTTTTTGGTCATAGCACTAACATTTTTAGTGTTCTTTTTAATTCAAACGCTGAGCAAAATACAAATACATCCTTTTCAATATTTAATGATTGGATTGGCATTAACTATGTTCGATACACTGCTTATTTCAATTTCTGAACATAGCACTTTTAAAAGTGCATATTTAATTGCTGGAATTGCTGTAGTTGCATTAATAACACTCTATTCAAAATCTATACTAAAATCAACAAATTTTACAATATTCATTTTTATATCATTATCTGCACTTTATGGGTTTATTTATGTCATTATTCAGTTAGAGAATTATGCCTTATTAGTCGGTAGTATTGGCTTATTCCTAATTTTATCCACAGTTATGTTTGTATCCAAAAAAATTGATTGGAATAATGGTTAGCTTTGTTAGTTGTGAATGGTTTTCCTCGTTCAGAAACAATTGAACGAGGAATGCTTTTAAATTGATAAGTTTGAAATTCAACAAATATTATTTTTTCATTTTCTTACTCATTTTCTTTATAGAAGTATGTATAGCTTATTTTCTAAAATCAGGATTTATTAGGCATACGTTTGGAGATTTTTTAGTAGTCATAATGCTTTATTGCTTTCTGAAAAGTTTTATATACATTAGACCAATAACAATGGCATTAATTGCTCTAGGAATAGCTTTTATGGTTGAGTTTTTACAACTTACCCCTTTCTTAGAAACTATGGGTTTAAATGAAAATCACTATGCTAAATTAGTATTCGGAAATACGTTTCATATTTCTGATTTAGTTGCCTATACCTTAGGAGTATTGACAATTATCATTATAGAATCTAAGCGCACTACTGTTTAACTGTTCCTGTAAACACAGATGCTTTTGAATTATATGGATTTCCAGAAGTACGTCTGTGAGTGATAACTTGTCCGCAATGCCAAAGTGCATCAGCAATTGGTCCGTTTATTTGATTCCAGAAAGGATATTCTGAAGTTTGTTCACCACGATTAAAAACGATTTTAAATTGACTTAAATCGTCACTTGCACGAAAAATGTCTGCTGTTTTTTTTAACATCACTAATGTAAGTGCTCGCTTTTCTTCAAAATTAAGTTTGCCTGTGTCAACGTTTTCATTGACAATTTTAAGAGCAGAACTCATAATAACATTTGTTAGTCCTAAAATATGATCTACAGTTTCACCAGTAGTTCTAGAATCTTGGCTTGGTTTAAATGCCAAATCTTCAGCTCTTAATCCTTCGGTTGCCCAATAGTATCTAAATCCAAGTCCATCAATCATTCTTGCTACAACAGTTCCTGCTGTATACGTTTCAGAAGCTTCAGGAATTTCATAATATGGTAATTTATCATTTTGAGAAGTTGTAATATTCATCATACAAACAGAAGTTATGAGTAGTAATAATTTAATTTTCATTGTTGAAGAAATTATTTTAAAGCTTAAAGTTATGAATAAAAAGCAAACTAATTCTTTGCCAAAACAATCTTTAAATAAAATCCATCATTATTTTTCAGAATTTAAGGATTTGATATACTGTGAAGGTGTTACGGAAAGTGCTTTTTTAAAGGATTTATTGAAGGTAACCTTATTATTAAATCCAACCTTATAAGCAATATCAATGATGTTTAAGTTACCATCCATTTCGTTGTTAATTAAATGAATAGCTTCATCAATTCTGAATTTATTCATTAGTTCATAAAAATTCATATCAAAGTGCTCATTGATTACTTGAGATGTATTATGTCTTGAAGTTCCTAATTTTTCTGAAAGTAAATCTAAACTAATTCCACTTTCCTTATAAATTTTATCATCATTAAGCAATGACAATAATTCTTGTTTTAGCTCCAAAGAAAATGAAGGCGTAAGTGCTGAAGATTTGTATTTGAATATACCAATAGGATCTACTAGTTTTACTTCACCTTTAAACACTTCTGGCTGTACATAAGTAATATACGCAACATAAAACACAAGCCCAACGACCACTAATATTTGTAAGTGGAAAAAGATTGGAAAATCAAAAAACCCGGAAGTTATGGTTGTGTATACGATAAATGCTAAAACATAAGTCACATAAATAGCGATAATATTTCGTTGCCATAAAAGCTTAAACTTCTTTTTTGATTTCGCTTTTGATACCAAATAAATTTTATAAGTCAAAAATGCATATAGAACTAGCGATAATATTTTTGTCGCAATTATAAAGTTTGCTTCGTAGGTTAGAATATCTTCTTGATCGAATAGAATAATAAATTTCTCAATACTTGAAAGCGCATAAAAAGGGCTTATGTAAATTAATAAAACTATAGCTGGAATTAAATGCAAAGCATCTTTCCATTTAAGTTTATAGTCAATAGCAGTAATTTTAAAGTAGAAATAAATTAAGGGACCATAAAGCAACGTGAACACTGTGGAGAATAATAAAGTGTTTGGAAAATAATACTGACAATTTATTAGATACAAACTTAAATGCAGAATAAATAATGAGTTTAGTAAAACGAACATACTCATTAAAAAAGTACTTACTTTATTGACTCCTTTTTTTAAATTAAGAATCATAAAAATAAACAGCCCTAATAGTGAAGCAAATAAATAAAATAAAGGCAAGGTATCAAACTTAGGTTTATAATTACTCTTAAAATTTAAGTAAATATCAGTTTGACTAATTTTTGAAAAGAAATGATCATTTATTATTGACAAATCTGAAGTTGCTCTTATATATTTTTCTGCATAATTAATGGCCTTGTCAGCTTGTAAGCTATCTGCATAAATTCTTGCTAAATTTCTGTACTCATTAATTACCTTCATCGAATCTTGATTAAACTCAACACTAGGACTTGAAGCAATCTCAATTTGTCCTAGCGAATCAAATCCAAACATATCATTGGAAAAAGCTAAGCAAATGATGATTAAAATAAAGGTTGATTTATTTAATAACACTTTTAGAGTACTTGTTTTGTTGCAAACAATAATTATTTAAATATACAAATTGATATGAGCAATTAACGTGTAATAGTAAGTTCCGATAAACGTTTACGCCTTCATTTGATTTACGAGAAACTAATCTTTAATTTGAGTTTTGGTACTAATATTATTAAAACCATATTTATCAACTAAGTATACTAAAGACGTCATGGTAGCAGCTCCAAGCTCTAACTCACGTTTATTTATTGCATCAAAGGTGTCATTTGCAGCATGATGATAATCAAAATAACGCTGAGAATCTGGACGCAAACCAGCCAAAACAATATTACCGTCTTTTAATGGTCCAATATCAGCTCCACTTCCGCCTCTTTCAAAATAATGTATCAAATAAGGTTCAAAAAGCGGCTTCCAACTTAATACTTGATTAAAACTTGCATCATTACTATCAAATGAAAAACCTCTAGGAGTAAATCCTCCTGAATCACTTTCTAGAGCGAATACATGTTTTTCTCCTTTTTGCTTGGCAATTTCAGCATATTTATTTCCACCTCGCATACCATTTTCTTCATTCATAAACATTACAACTCTTATCGTTCTTTTTGGTTTTATTCCTGATTCTTTTAAAAGTCTAATAACATCCATAGATTGTGTACAACCTGCTCCATCATCATGTGAACCATCTCCTAAATCCCAAGAATCTAAATGCCCTCCTACAACAATTATCTCTTTCGGATATTCATTTCCAGTGATTTCTCCAATCACATTATAAGATTGTACATCTGCCATTTGTCTACAGTTTTGCTTGAAATAAAAATTAATATTATTATCCATTTTCAGTATACTACTCAACAATTCTGCATCATTTGTACTTATTGCAGCAGCAGGAATACGTTTGCTAATTGGAGTATCACCATAATTTGTTCCTCCTGTATGCGGAAAATCATCAAGACGTAAATTCATCGATCTCACAATCACTCCAACTGCACCATATTTAGTTGCTTCCTTAGCACCAGATCCGCGTTGGTCTACGCATCCTCCATAAGCATTAAATGTATTGATAAGTGTTTCTTGCATTGGACGATTGAAAAACACAATTTTGCCTTCAATTTTTTCACGCCCTAATGATTCAAGTTCTTCAAGGCTTTGTACCTCAATCAAATTTGCTTTGATTCCTTGAAGTGGCGTTGCAACTGAACCACCAAGTGCACAAATGTTAACAGAAGTTGTTTCTCCGGGAGCTGTTTCAATGTAGGCGAACTCAGGATTACCCCTAACCCATTTTGGCACCATAACAGGTTGCAACCATACTTTATCAAGTCCTAATTTATCTAATTCATCTTTTGTGTATTGAACAGCTCTTTCAGCTCCTAAAGAACCTGATAAGCGACTGCCTATTTGGTTTGATAAATAATCTAACCATTGGTAGCTTTGTCCATTACTTAAGGACGCATTGTATATTTTTTTAATGACTTCAGCATCAGTTTGTGAAAATAATTGAAATGTGCATAGAAATCCTAAAAGTAAAAGTGAGCGTTTCATGATTGATTATGTTAGAATTATAAAGCTTAAATATAAAATAAAAATCCAGCAAGACCACTTATTTTAACTAAGTGTTTTATGCTGGATTTTTTTATACATGAATAAACACCTAACCCTTTAGATTGTTTAATCATTAATAAGACTATAAGGATTTAAAAAGGTTTAATTTTATTCGTTATTAAGTTGTTCTTTATATAATTCAATATTCGCTTTAATCTCATCATCTAATTCAGGTTCTTTAATATCTGAAAAGGTTTTCAAGGTATCATATAATATTTTAGCTACAAGGTATCTAGCTGTTGGCTTATTATCTGCTGGAATTGAAAACCAAGGTGCATGAGGTTTTGATGTCCTGTTTATAGCATCTTCATAACACGCCTGATAATCATCCCAAAGTTTACGCTCTTTAAGATCTCCTGGAGAGAATTTCCAATTTTTAGATGGTTTATCTAACCTTCTTAACAATCGATTTTTTTGTTCTTCTTTTGAAAGATTTAAAAAGAATTTAAAAATAATGGTACCATTGTCTGCTACGTGTTTTTCGAAGTTATTAATCTGTTCAAAACGTTTATCCCAAAAGTTATCATTAATATCATCAATAGAATTTACGTTTGGAATATTTTCGCCTAAAATATAGCCAGGATGTACTCTTGTTACAAGTACATTTTCATAGTGAGTTCTATTAAATATTCCGAATTTACCACGTTCTGGTAAAGCAATATAATGTCTCCAAATATAGTCATGAGCGAGTTCTTTTGGAGTTGGCACTTTAAAACTATGAACCACAACTCCTCGCGAATTAAAATCTTTAAAAACTTCTCTAATCAGGCTATCCTTTCCAGCAGTATCCATGCCTTGAATACAAATTAAAACCGCATATTTCCCATGAGCATAAAGAGTATCTTGGAGTTTTCCTAGTTTTTTTCGAACGCGTTTTAATTCATCTTCAATAACTTCGTCTTCAGCGTCTAATTCATAAGACGTTATACTATTTTTAATCTGAAACGAGTCAACTATTTTAAAATTATCAATATTTACAGGTTTCATATGTCTATATTTTTTTGCTAGCAAATAATTTTACATCATTCTCACCAATCTCTGGTTCACCCAAAATTATCAAACGTTCAACTACATTTCTTAACTCTCTAATATTTCCTGTCCAATCGTAAGCTTGTAATAATTTTATAGCACTCGATGAGAATCCTTTCTGAATTGTACCTTGTTCATCTGCTATTTTTTTAGCGAAATAGTCAATTAGTAACGGAATATCTTCACGCCTATCATTTAATGATGGAACTTCAATTAAAATCACTGCAAGTCTATGATACAAATCTTCTCTAAACTTACCTCCTTCAATTTCCTTCTTTAAATTTTTATTAGTTGCTGCAACAACACGAACATTCACTTTAATATCCTTATCACTACCAACACGCTGTATGCGGCTTTCCTGTAATGCACGCAACACTTTTGCCTGAGCAGATAAGCTCATATCGCCAATTTCATCTAAGAAAATAGTGCCTCCATTAGCTGCTTCAAACTTTCCAGCTCTATCCTTATTAGCACTTGTAAATGCGCCTTTAACGTGACCAAATAACTCACTTTCAATCAATTCTGACGGTATTGCTGCGCAATTAACTTCTATTAAAGGTGCTTTTGCACGATCGCTTTTTTCGTGCAACCAATGTGCAACAAGCTCCTTACCTGTTCCGTTTGGCCCTGTGATTAAAACACGAGCATCTGTACTAGCAACTTTTTCAATAATATCTTTAATGTGAGAGATTGCTTTGCTCTCACCAATCATTTCGTAATTCTTACTGACTTTCTTTTTAAGTAGTTTATTTTCAACTACCAGTTCTTTTCTATCTAAGGCATTACGAACAGTATTCAATAATCTATTTAAATCTGGTGGCTTAGAAATGTAATCAAATGCTCCTAATCGCATTGTATTTACAGCAGTATCTAAATCACCATGCCCAGAAATCATTACAACTGGAATTTCGGGTTTAATCTTTTTTATAGCCTCAAGAACTTCAACGCCATCCATTTTTGGCATTTTTATATCGCATAAAATAAGATCGTAATCATCATTTTTAACTTTTTCTATTCCAACCAAACCATCTTCTGCTTCTTCAACTTGATAAGTTTCACTTTCTTCAGAAAGTATTTTTGTAAGCACTCTTCTAATGGCTGCTTCGTCTTCTATTACTAATATTTTCGACATGTTTTATTCTTAATTATTATACAAATGAACATCTCTTTGCGGAAATGGTATTGTTATATTATTTTCTCTAAAAAGTCTATCTATTTCAAATCTAATATCGCTTTGAGGAAATCTAGCATTAAAGCTATCACTTAAACTAAATACGATTCTAAAATTTAATGAACTATCACCAAAGTCTGTAAAAAAAACTGTTGGTTCTGGCTGTGGAAGAACATTTGCATGACCGCTTGCAGCTTGCAATAATAATTTTTTGACTAATTGAACATCGCTTCCATAGGCTACACCAACAGTCACACTTTCTCTAGTTGTAGATCCATTTTGTGTCCAATTATATAAACTATTGGTTAAATAAAGGTGGTTCGGAATAACCAATACTTTATTATCTGCCGTTGTGGCTCTTGTAGTTCTTAATTTTATTTCTTCAACACGACCTACCTTTCCTTCTAATTCTATAATATCACCAACATGAACAGTTTGATCAACAAGAATAAAAATTCCTGAAATGATATCTTGGAACAAGGTTTGTAAAGCTAAACCAATACCAATCAACAAAGCTGCTGAAGCAGCAAAAATCCCAGTAACGTTTACACCTACTGAATGGAGAGTTATCAAAAAAATAATCACATAAATAAACCATCTTCCATAGGAAAAAACAGCTTTGAATTTACGTTTATCATCATGAGGCATTCTTCTTGTCATTAGTTTTCTGATGACACCAAGAATTAAACTTGCAACAAAAAGTACAGCGATAAGTATTAAAATATCCTTCACAGATATTTCAACCTCTTCAGTTAAATGAAACGATAAGTTTAAAAAATCTCTAAATTTTTCCATAGCTTAATATTTTAACCATTTATAAAGTTCTTTATAGCTTGGTTTTTTACCATACATTAAAATACCTACACGATATATTTTAGCAGCAAACCAAACAGTAAACATAAAAGTACCTATTAATAAAACTAAAGCAATTAACTGTTGCCAAATAGGAACTCCAAACGGAATTCGCATAAGCATTACTACTGGTGATGTAAATGGTATAAACGAAAATACCGTTGACACTGTACCATGAGGATCTTCAATTACTGTAAACACACCAACATAAACGGCTAAAATCAAAGGCATTAATATGGGTAACATAAATTGCTGTGTATCTGTCTCATTATCAACTGCTGCACCAATTGCTGCGTATAGCGAGCTATATAACAAATAGCCTCCAATAAAGAATAATATAAATGCGACTACCAAATTAGCAATTGGTAAATTATATATTGCAGACATTAAATTCTGCATCTGATTTTGAACTTCAGCAGATTGCACAGCCTGCTGCATCATTTCTTGCTGAGGCGTTTGCATTTCGGCAAAGTTAATACCAAAAACCATTGACACAATTGTAATTAAAAAAGTTCCCAAAATTATCCAAATTACAAATTGCGTTATTCCTGCCAATGAAGTGCCAATAATTTTCCCCATCATTAATTGAATAGGTTTTACTGAAGAAATAATAACTTCAATAATCCTGCTTGTTTTTTCTTCAATCACACTGCGCATTATCATATTACCATAAATTATAATAAACATGAACAACATATATCCTGCAAAACCGCCAAAGGCTAATTTTACAATATTATCCATCTTAGAAGTTTTCTCTCCTAGATAACTTTCTTGAGCAATATCAATTGATGTTCTTGAAGCAGTGATTTTTTCAATATCTACACCTCCTTGTTGTAACTTTAGGTCAGTTATTTTTTTCTCTAACCTACTTTCCAAGTTTGAAATAAGAGTCAATGAAGGTGTGTCTTCTGAATAAAATCGAATGGATTTAGCTATTTGATCTAAATCACTGTTATTCGCTATATGCAATAAACCATATTCTTCATTCGTCTCAACAAGAGCTTTAGCGTCATCCAATGAGGTATTACTTAAAATATTATAGGTTGTATTTTCAGTGTCAATGAATATGGAACTAATTTGCCCAGATTCATCCAATATAGAAATAGTACGTTCTTTATTATTATTTAACTGAGATAAATAAGCAACTACAGCAAACAGTGCAATCATAATGATTGGACTCAAAATAGTCATAACAATAAACGATTTGTTTTTAACCTTCGTTAAATATTCTCGTTTAATTATAAGAGGAAGATGGTTCATTATTAACTGTTTTTTACCGTTTGAATAAATATATCACTTGCAGTTGGCACTAACTCATTAAAATGATTAACCTCTGCATTCTGAGTTAAAAACGAAAGCAAATCGTTTGACGTTTCAGTAGAATTTAATTTAATATTCAATTTTAAATCATCATTTAATGACTTAAAATCTGCCTTTGAGATTTCAAATTTTTGTTGAATAACTTCTTTTAATCTATTTTCATTTTCAGTAACCAAACCAACCTCAAATGTATTTGTTTTATAGGTTCGTTTAATGTCTTGCAACTTCCCATCTAATATTTTGTTAGCCTTATGGATGAGTGCAATATGGTCACAAAGTTCCTCAACAGATTCCATACGATGTGTTGAAAAAATAACTGTGGCTCCTTCATTTCTTAACTGTAATATTTCATCTTTAATTAAATTAGCATTTATTGGGTCAAATCCTGAGAAAGGTTCATCAAAAATTAACAATTTAGGTTGGTGCAAAACGGTTACAACAAATTGTATTTTTTGTGCCATTCCTTTCGAAAGTTCTTGAATTTTTTTGTTCCACCAATCACCAATTTCAAGTTTTTCAAACCAATATTTTAAACGTTGCTTGGCTTCAGATTTACTCATCCCTTTTAATTGAGCAAGGTATAAAGCTTGTTCACCTACTTTCATAGATTTATAAAGACCTCGTTCTTCAGGCAAATAACCAATATACTGAATATCATCTGGTTGTAAAGGCTTACCATCTAATAAAACAGTTCCTGAATCTGGCATTGTTATTTGATTAATAATCCTGATGAGTGTTGTTTTACCAGCTCCATTAGGACCTAGCAATCCAAAGATACTTCCAGTTGGAACTTCAATTGAAACATTATTTAAAGCTTTAAAATCGCCAAAATTTTTAGAGACTGAATTAGTCACTAATAAATTATTCATCTAGTTATGTTTAGTGTTTAAAATAAGTATGGTAAAGATATTAAATGTTACATCAAGTTAGGAGCATATTTAAAAGAATTGCTAAAAAAACAAAACCCACCCTTAAAAAAATTAAGGATGGGAAAAATTGCTATGAAAAAGAAAAATTACCACTAATATAATTAGCGGTAAATCAAATATACTGTTTTTTCTTAAATAAAAGGAAGATCACATAAATAACTTTCCGCTACTATAGTATGGCTTAGTTTCTGTGTCAACTATAGCCTTTCATAAAATATTTTAAGAGAACATATCCTTTACCTTCTCAAAAAACGATTTATCAGAGCTTTCCGGTTTTGGGTCAAAGTGCTCATCATTTTTCATGCTTTCAAAAAAAGCTTTTTGTTTTTTATCAAGTGTTTTAGGTGTCCATACATTTACATGCACTAACAAATCACCTTTTCCGTAACCGTTTATGCTAGGTATTCCTTTACCTCTTAATCTTAATATTTTTCCAGATTGCACGCCTGCTTCAATTTTAATACGCACCTTACCAGTTACTGTATCAATTTCTGTAGATGAACCTAATACAGCATCAGGAATACTTACATATAAATCGTAATGCAAGTTATCACCTTCACGTTGCAACGTTGGGTGATCTTCTTCAGTAATTGCAACCAACAAATCTCCAGAAATACCATTTCCTGGAGCTTCGTTTCCTTTGCTTGACACTTTTAACTGCATACCATCTACAACTCCAGCCGGAATTTTAATAGAAACTGTCTCTTCGCTAACAATTAGTCCTTGTGCATCAGCTCCTGCAGGTTTTTTGTCAATCATCTCTCCTGCTCCTCCACAACTTGTACATGGTGAAGCCGTTTGCATACGACCTAAAATTGTATTAGTAATTCGAGTTACTTGACCAGAGCCATTACATGTTGTACATCTTTTGTAAGTGGTACCAGAAGCTTTAATTTTTCGTTTAACTTTAATTTTTTTCTCTACACCATTGGCAATCTCTTCAAGTGATAGTTTTACTCTAATTCTTAAATTACTTCCTTTTACAACACGTTGTCTTTGACCTCCAAATCCTGAAAACCCTCCGCCTCCACCAAAAGCACCTCCAAAAATATCACCAAACTGACTGAATATATCATCCATATTCATGCCTCCTCCACCAAAACCTCCAGCTCCACCCTCAAAGGCTTGATGACCAAATTGGTCATAACGAGCTTTCTTATCAGCATCACTTAAAACTTCATAAGCTTCTGCTGCTTTTTTGAAATTTTCTTCTGCTGCTTTATCATCTGGATTTTTATCAGGATGATATTTCAGAGCCATTTTTCTGTATGCCTTTTTTATGTCTGCAGCACTTGCTCCTTTATTTATTCCTAATATTTCGTAATAATCTTGTTTTGCCATTTCTTAGTGTTTTATTGACCAATTATAACTTTAGGAAAACGAATCACTCTATCACCAAGCTTATATCCTTTTTCTATAACGTCAATAATTTTTCCTTTAAGATCATCTGTTGGAGCTACAATTTGCGTAATTGCCTCATGATCATCTGCATTAAATGTATCGCCTCGAGCTACCTTGATTACTGCAAGCCCTTTTTGCTCAAGGGTTGATAATAGTTTTTGATAAATCAACAACACACCTTTTCTTAAATCTTCTGCTTCTTTATCATCTTCTATATGATTTAATGCGCGCTCAAAATCATCTAAAATTGGTAACATTGATATCATTACGTCTTGACTTGCCGTTTTAAATAAATCTATACGCTCTTTTGTAGTACGCTTTTTGTAGTTTTCAAACTCAGCAAACAGTCTTAAAAATTTATCGTTTTCTTTTTTTAATTCTTCTTGTAACTTTTCTTCAACAGAAATGGTTTGAGTTTCTTCTTGATTAATTTCATTCTCATTCATTTCAACCTGTTGTTCTTTTGCTTCTTTTTTCGTTTTCTTGCTCATATTTTATAAACTCGAATATTTAAAATTTCAATTCTTATTAAGAGTTGGCAAAAGTACTGCCATTATTATTAAAATGTCAAAATGTCATTAAAATAATTTTAAATAATTTTAACATATATCAATGCTCTATTCAGTATTTTTGCACAAAACACTAAATATTAACAACAATGAGAACAAAAATTTTTAAATTTTTAACAATTGTGGCTATTGGTGCTGCTGTTATTAGCTGTAAGAAAAAAGCGGATGAAGCTACAACAATTGATGCTGCAGAAGTAGCAACTTCTGAAGCTACTGCAACTAAATATATGGCAAATGCTACAGAATCTGTTATTGAATGGACAGGATACAAGCCTACTGGAAAACACAATGGAACTATTAAAATAGAAACAGGTGTTTTTACTGTTAATGATGGGAAATTAGAAAGTGGATCTTTCATTATTGACATGAATTCATTGGCTGAAAGTGAAGCCAATGCTAGATTGGAAGGCCATTTAAAGAGTGCTGATTTCTTTGAGATTGAAAAATATCCAAGTGCAGCTTTTGAAGTTACTGGATTTGAAATGGTAGATGGAAAATCTATGTTATCTGGCAACTTAACGTTGAAAGATGTTAAAAACAATGTAACATTTCCTGTAACTACGTCTCAAGATGGTGACATGTTTACTTTAAGTAGCGAAATATTTACTATTGACAGATCTAAATGGAATGTAAAGTATCAATCTAAATCATTTTTCACTGATTTGGGAGAAAAATTCATTAATGACGATATTGAATTAAAAGTAACTGTTAAGGCTAAAAAATCTTAACATTACTAAATATAATTTACTAAAAGCCACTCATTTTGAGTGGCTTTTTTTATTGAATTTATCAAAAAAAGCCCGAACTCAGTTTAACGTCGTGTATAAAACATCTTGCGCTCAACTTGATTGGGTATTAAAAACGATTTCATACACGTGAAAAGTTAAACGACCCTTCAAAAAATCACAACACATCTTCAAGAGCAGCTTGTAAATGATGAAATTCAAAATAAAATCCTAAACTCTCAATTTTTTTAGAGCTTACACGTTGACTTTCTAATACCAAAGTACTCATTTCACCTAGTACTATTTTTAGTGCAAAACCAGGAACAGCTGGCAATATTATTGGTCTTTGCAACACCTTAGCAATACTTTTAACCAATTCTCTTTGAGTTACTGCATTTGGAGCTACACCATTAAAAACACCTTCAAGTTTATTTGACAATACAAACAAAAACATAGCTGCCAAATCTTCAATATGAATCCACGATTGCCATTGGTTGCCATTTCCCAAAGCACTTCCTGCAAACAGTTTTATTGGTTTAACAAGCTTTGGCAAAGCACCTCCATTATTAGATAGCACAATACCAATTCTAATTTTTGAAACACTTATATTAAGTTTTTTAAAATGATCCGCTTCATGTTCCCATAATGTCACCACTTCTGATAAAAACCGATTATCAAAATCATTAAAATCTTCCTCATAATAATGTGTTAATGAATCTGGATAAATACCAATAGCACTAGCAGAAATTATGTGATTCACTGCAATATTTTCTTCCTCAATGGTTTTATAGAGTAACTGTAAACTATTAACTCTACTGTTTTTAATCTCCTCCTTATAGTTTTTAGTCCAACGCTTTGCAATAGTGGCTCCAGCTAGGTTAATAATAGCGTCAACTTTATTAAAGCAATTGCTATCAATTTCTCCTGTATTCGGGTTCCAATAAAAGCCTTTATAATTAGGCTTGTTTTCCAATTTTGATTTGGATGTAGATAAGTAATTGACAGCAATATTTTGGTCATGACATTGCTTGACAATTTCTTGTCCTACCAAACCTGTTGCACCTGTAATTAATATCCTTTTCATAGAACAAAATTACAAAATGAATTATCCAGTTAGACTATGATTAATGAAGGTTTAACAGTAAATTATACTATTATTTTGTTGCTCTTAACATATGACGTTTACCTGGAGGCCCTTGAAGTCTCTCAACTGTAAAACCTAACGCTTTCATAGATCTTTTCACTTCTCCAATGGCAGCATAAGTTACTAAAACACCTTTGGATTTTAATGCTTTATACATGATTTCAAATATAGCTTTAGTCCAAAGTTCCGGTTGTACACGAGCACCAAAGGCATCAAAATATATTAAGTCAAATTGGTTTATATCTTCAATGTCTGAAAAGAATTGCTGTCGCTTTGTTAGTTTGAAACTTGGTATTATTTCATGTTCGTTTTCCCAAGAAACGTTATGAAGTTTATCAAACATAAATTGATTTTCAGAAGAAACTAATTCAACATAATTAAGCTGCTTTATTTCATCTAATGCAACAGGATATGCTTCAACTCCTACATAATTAACGTTAATCTTTTCTGCTTCCAATAAGGTTAAAAAAGCATTGAGCCCTGTACCAAAACCAATTTCTAAAATAGATACTTCAGAAAACTCAGTATTGCGTTCTTTATTTAATGAATGGTAATAATGTTGAAGTCCTTCTTTTATAAAAACATGTTGTGCTTCTTGTATAGCACCATGTTTAGAGTGATATTGCTCGTCCCAATCTTCAATTTGAATTGTTTTTGAGCCGTCTGCAGTTGTGACAATTTTGCGCTTCAATCTACTGTTTTAGTAATACACCATCTGCTTCAAATGCAAATGTTTTTTCAGCTTCTGTGATAGCTGCAATTTCTTCTGCAGTTTTACCAGCATCTTTAGCATAATGGCGTAAGTCATTAACAGACGTTTCTTTTACAAAAGCTTTACCATTAATAATAACGTCGCCTTCAGCATTTAAAGGCATGAAAAAACCGTAATCTTTAAACGTTACCATAACATCTTGGTCATTGCCAAGGTCTAATTTCATCCAACATCCTTTTTTAGAACACACCTCATTAATCTTTGCAGTAACCTTAGTCGTTAAAGTATCTCCAACATTAAGAGTTTTAAAGTGTTCAGCCATTTCTGATGCTGCAATTGCTCCTTCAGCTTTAATCTCATCACCAAATGATGCATAAGCCAATTCTTGAGATTCTTGACTTACCTGTCCAGTTTTACCTTCATTTTTACAAGCGAAAACGATCGCTATTAAGAACAATGCAAACAGTACTTTTTTCATAATTTTATTGAAATTTAGAATGATATCATCTAAAACAAAGATAAGAATTTTAAGAGGCTAAATCTGTCAATGCCAGCATTAATTTGTGTAATTTTGCAGAGATAAAGTTATCAGGAATGACAAAAAAAATTAAAGATTTGATTGAGGTTACAAAAATTGAAACTTCAAAAATACAAGACATAGATTTTGATAATTTGAGTTTTGGAAGTGTTTTTTCAGATCATATGCTTATTAGCAATTATAAAAATGGGAAATGGGAAATTCCTGAAATAGTTCCTTATCAAGCTATTTCATTAAATCCTTCAGCTAAAATATTTCATTATGGACAATCTGTTTTCGAAGGTTTAAAAGCCTATAAAGATGCTAACAATGAGGTGTTTTTGTTTAGACCTGAAGACAATGCTAAGCGGTTGAATATTTCATCAAAACGTCTGGCAATTCCTGAATTACCTGAAGCCTATTTTATGGAAGGCTTAAAAAAATTACTAGAAGTTGATAAAAATTGGATACCTAGTAACGAAGGTAGTTCTTTATATATAAGGCCTTTTATTTTTGCTAGTGGACAAGGCTTTCATGCCTCTCCTGCTAATGCTTATAAATTTATTATTGCAACTGCTCCTTCTGGTGCTTATTTTTCTGGAAAAGTTAAAGTTCTCATTGAAGAAACCTATTCACGTTCTGCTAATGGAGGTGTTGGATATGCTAAAGCTGGAGGGAATTATGCAGGACAATTTTACCCTACACAATTAGCTGTAAAAAAAGGTTACAATCAAGTGATTTGGACAGATGATACTTCTCATGAATATATTGAAGAAGCTGGTGCCATGAATATTTTTGTAAGAATTAATGACACTTTATTAACTGCACCTACAAGTGATAGAATATTGGATGGTATTACCAGAAAAAGTATCATTGATATTGCAAAAGGCGAAGGAATTACAGTTGAAGTAAGAAAGATTTCCGTTTCAGAACTTGTTGAAGCATCTAAAAACGGAAGCCTTAAAGAAATGTTTGGCGCTGGAACAGCTGCTGTAATTTCTCCTATTTCAGCTTTTGGATTTCGTGATGTTGATTATGATCTTCCAGAATTAGAAAATACATATGCTAGTAAATTAAAAAAACGAATTACAGATATTCAAACTAATAAAGCCGAAGATAAATTTGGCTGGAGAGTTAAGGTTTAGAACTTGAAATCGAAATTAAACTTGAAATCGAATTTAGAATTTGGAATCGAATTTGGAATTTGGAATTTGGAATTTGGAATTTGGAATTTGAGCAAAATCACACTTTCAACTATAAACCATAAACAAAGCTACTGTTCAAGTATTGTTTCAATATTTGGTTTAAAGTAATTTGGCCCTTTTAATACTTTACCATCTTCTCTATAAATTGGTTGGCCGTCTTCTCCCAATTTACTCATGTTACTGCGCTGAATTTCATTGAACACTTCTTCAATTTTATGTTGCATTCCATGCTCAATAATGGTGCCACACAAAATATACAGCATATCTCCTAGCGCATCTGCCACTTCAACCAAATCGTTATCATTGGCAGCATCTAAATACTCCTCATTTTCTTCACGCATCAGTTTATATCGCAGCATGTTTTTATCTGTTCCTAAATCTGCTTTTGGAGTTTTTCTATAGCCAATTTTAAATGCTTCGTGAAATGCTTTTACAGCTTCTATTTTATCTTTCATTGAAATTTTAATTTTCATTTCCGTAAAAACGGAAATCTCGTCCTTATTATTTTCTTAAATTCGCATAAAAATAAACAAATATGTTTAGCAATGGTCAAATTATTTTTGGGATTCTTTTTGCGCTTGCCTTTATTATAACATTGGTTTATGCGTATCGCAAAGACTTAAAACTTCATAAAAAATACTATAAAGGAAGTGTTTGGGTCTTGATTGCATTTATAGCATTTCTTTTGTTTATCGTTGCTATAAAATTTGTTCTGGGTTGATTCTACCTATACGTATCAAAGGAATTTTACTCGTTTACATTATTTTCTTAACTTGATTGCTAATATATACCTAATACTAGGTATGGTTTATTCTTTTTATTTTTCAGAAATTGATTAAAATTAAAAAAACTATTATGACAAATTCAGAATTTTCAGGAAACATCATTTTATCACCTAACGACCTACGTAAACAATTTTTGTACGCCAGCCAAAACTATGGTACGCTATATGCCGTTTATGCACAGTTTGAAATAACCAACAACATTCTTAACAAAGTAAATTTATACCTGGAAAACTATAAAGGTTTAATTAATATTGGGTTTAAAGAAGCAGATATTACCGCTTATCAAATTGATAACCCTTTTGAAAAACGAAAATTATCTTTAATACTCCCAGTACAAGGGCTTAAAAGTACAAAACATGCAAGTATTGATTTAAGCACACATAATATTAGCATTAATGATGTTGATGATATTGAAGCGAAGCGTATGCTTTATAAGCTAGTATCAAATGAAAAATTTTCTGGTCAAGTATTTGATTCCGAGTTTCACTACCGAGGTGGCATAGACCCTGATAAAACTCCAAATATCATTAGAAATGGTATGTATGATGAAAGCATTACTGGCGAGAGAATTGCAAGTAGAGTCTGTCACACCTCAGAATTAAAGGTTTTTAGATTATAAGACATTGAACAAATTAATTCCAATTTTAATTGTCGCACTTTTTTGGCATGGTTTAGTGTTTTCAGAATCCAAAATACAAAACAACCTTGACCAATATTTCTTGCAATTAAAACAATTGGAGTTTCAACAAGCTGTTGAAAGCTTAAAAAGCTACGATCCCAAATATAAAGAGCAGTTAACGATATTGGCTGAAATTATTTCACAAGATGGTCAAACTACTAATCCCACTTTATTCTCAAAAATCGAATCTTTAAACTATCAATCCGATGATTCTTTTAGTTTATCAATAATACATCTCATCAATGGTTATTATAAATTAATTAGTAGCGATACACGTCCTGAAGCATTTTCAGAGTTTTCAGAGGCCTATCAATATGCTAAACTCACTAATTACAACCCTTTAATCAAACAGTGCCTGTTGGCTATATTAAAACTCTATAGATCTGGTGTATTGCAAAATGATAAATCGTTTAATATATACTTAGAGCACTACAAAAGTTTAAGCGAAGACAACTCTGATCTTACCTATTATTACTCTTACAAGTTTAAATTGTATGCACAGACCCAATTGTTTGTAGAGGTAAACCCTACTAATGATTCTTTATTCAAATCAATATTTATAAAATTTGATTCTGTTATTAAACTACTCAATCCCAATAACAAATTACGCATTCTTTATAATTACGACAAAGGAAATATAAGTATTGACAATAACGCAGATACAGCTATTTCATATTACAAACAAGCATTGAAATTATGTGATTCAACTGTTTTTTATAACGCCTTAAAATTTGACTTATGGATTTTTTTAAGTCGTGCTGAAGCTCAAAAAGAAAATTATGCCGACGCCTTACGGCATGTTAAAAAAGCAAGCTTGTATAAAAGGGAAATTGATAGTTTAAAAGATTTATTTGCCATTAATGCTTATAAAGCTGAATATTATTCCAAGTTAAAAAAATACGATTCTGCCTTTTATTTATTGAGAGCTTCTCGCTATTTTGAATACCAACTAAACTTCCAGAAACAAAACTCGCAAATATCAGTACTTGAAGTTGAATTGGGAACAGCTGAAAAAGAAAAACAAATACTCATAGAGCAGCAACAAAAAAAGAAAATCAGTACCATAGCATTTGTATTGGCTGGATTGGTGCTGTTTGGCAGTATCACATTCATGCTTGTTCAAAAAAATACCAAACGTAAACAACTAATAGCAGAACAAGAAAAAGAACTAGAAACCCAAAAGTTAGCAACTGTTTTAAAAGAACAAGAACTAACTAGTATAGATGCCATGATTGAAGGTCAGGAAAAAGAGCGCCAACGTATTGCCAATGATTTACATGACGACCTTGGAGGATTGATGGCAACCATAAAACTGCATTTTAATGCCTTAAAAGAAAAACCATCGCCAGAACTATATGATAAAACAACCTTGCTCTTAGACAACGCTTACGATAAAGTAAGGTCTATTGCGCATACTAAAAACTCTGGAGTCATGGCAAAGAAAGGTTTGCTTAAAGCTATTAATGATATGGCTAAAACCATTTCTGAATCTAACAAACTACAAATAGATGTAGTAGATTATGGTTTGGAAAACAGACTTGAAAATAGCTTAGAGCTTACCATTTTTAGAATTGTTCAAGAACTGGTCACTAACATTATCAAACACGCTGAAGCCTCAGAAGCAACCATACACATTACCAACCACAATGACAGTTTAAACATTATGGTTGAGGATAATGGCAAAGGGTTTAACACCAAAACCCTGCGTAATTCATCAGGAATGGGAATACACAGCATTGAAAAACGTATTGAAAATCTTGAAGGAACTGTCACCATAGAATCTGAGATTAGCAAAGGAACAACCATAATAATAGACATACCATCATGATACGATTAGCCATAGCAGAAGACCATCAATCACTAATAGATGGTATTACTTTATTATTAAAATATGAAGAAGGCATCTCAATTATTGGCACAGCAAATAATGGCAAAGACCTACTGGATATTGTTAGGCTAAAACAACCCAACGTCGTAATTACCGATATCAGAATGCCAAAAATGGATGGCATCACCGCTACAAAAAAGATAAAAAAAGAATTCCCTCACACCAAAGTAATCGCCTTTACAATGTTTGACCAACCTGAAGCCATAGATCAGATGCTAGAAGCTGGCGCCTCGGGTTATTTGTTGAAAAACTCTTCGTTAAATGATGTTCTTGAAGCTATTAAAGCTGTGCATTCCGGGAAAAATTATTTTGACGCAAATATAAATGTTGACATACAAAATAGCCAGAAAAAGAAGGGTGTTTTAACAAAACGCCAGATAGAAATATTAGAACTTGTTGCTCAAGGCAAAACCTCTCGAGAAATATCAGAGTTACTCTTCATAGGTATTCATACTGTTGATACTCACCGAAAAAACATGATTAGAATTCTTGGCTTGAAAGGCAAAGGAGAACTCATGCGATATGCTTTAGAAAAGAAATATAGATTCTAAAAAATACCCAATATTGGGTATTGTTCCTTTTATACAATAATCCTATCATTGTCTATGCTATTAATTATTCCATGGTTGGTTTTAATTTTTTTAGAAATAATAACCTTAATGCCAACTGCAAAAATCCCCATTACTGGGGATTTTTTTCATTTCAATTAATAACTAGGTTTGAAAATAACAAAACTTATTTATCATGAAAAACATTACTCTTCTGCTAACACTAATTTTCTTGCAATACTCTTATTCCCAAAAAATTGGTGACAACTATCAATTCATTGTAGACTATAACGATAATATTTCCAAAAAACAATTCAAAAAAGGACATCGTGTGGTGGTTACCGACTCTTCAGACGGAATTATCTTTTTTAAATACTTAGAATTTAGTAAAAGTGAAAGTTCGTTTGAGTTAAATAATAAATACTATTTAGAAGAATCAATACAAGTAGAAGATTCAAAAAAAGAAATCAATCTTTCAACTAAAAAGGCACATTTTTTTAAAATGAATACCGATGACTTTAATAAGTTTACAACAAAATACTATCCTAGGTTCAAAGGTGTTATAGCTGGTGTTTTTACCGTTCCTTTTAAAATTAGATTAAATGATTTTGATTTTGAACAAAACGTAAATATTGGGATGAACCTTGGATTTCCGTTCAGAATTAACAGACTAAAAGATGATAAGTGGTTGTTAACACCAACGCTTGGGATTGGTCTTTCTACAGTGAATCTAAATCCAGAAAACAGCGATTTAATTAGTGGTTCAGAATCTGAGAATAGAACTGCAAGTGCATTAACATTGTCCACAGGGTTGATGATTCAATTTAGCAGCACTATTAACCTAGGCTTTCAATTAGGGTTTGATTATCTAAGCAACAACGATAAGGACGTAAGGTGGAAGTACGACAGAAAACCATGGCTAGGCATTGGATTAAATATTGGTATTTCAGTTTCAGAAACTAAAAGTACCAGACAGAAACAAAAATAATTTATAGTTGATCAAAACTTTTAAAATCATAGGGAGAATGATTACTAGATCAACTATTTAAAATCCCCTTTATTGGGGATTTTTTTCATTTGGCCAAAGCCTTGTTCTTGAAAATGTGAAACGCTAAATCAAGCTATGCAAAACATACTATTTCTTATAAATGATGACATTTTAAAGAAAATCAGATGTATTAATAACAGTAAAACGTTACGCCATGAATACGCTATTAATTATTGTTTTCTTAATTTTCTTGAATTTGATCTTACTTAAATTCAGCACAAACAAAAAGCAGAAACCTTAATTAAAATTTCTGCTTTTAAATTTCATCAAGTTTTAAGTATTAATTTTCTTCTGGCAGAAAACCATATTGCTCAGAGTAATTAATCATCTGACCATCAAAGCTTTTTGCTTGCATTACTTTAATTGCAGTAATTTCACCAGCATCATTTGTTTCTGGTACTAAAACTGGATTTACAAATCCACTATAAGGTGCAGACTTAAATTGCTTATTGCGCTCTAAAACTTCAGCGTGTAACTTTTGATCTACTTTTACACCATAACCTTCAACTAAGGCTTCAACAGCTTCATAATCACCTTCAGATTTGATACGTTGAGTTTCTCTTAATAGCTGACCAAATAGCTCATGAAGCTTTTCATAATCATTAATGTTGAAATATGTTTTTCCATCTCTTGTAACCTTTTCAATAACATTATCAGCTTCTCCTTTTTCAAAAGCCCAAGCTGAAACCCATTGTCTGTTAACCATATGAGCTTCTTCAACATCATCACCTAACTCAAGTCTAATTAATTGTGTCATTAAACCATTACGAATATATCCATCAAAAGCAGCTGTACCAACAGCTTTCCAATCTTCAACCAAACCTAATTCTTGAAGTTTTGGACTATATAAAAAATACAGCCCAACTAAATCTGCTCTGCCTTCCTCTAAAGTAGATGCATATTTTTTAAGTGTTTCTTTTGTTTCGCCTACTCCAGGATTTAATTGTCCTGAGGCATGACCAACGACTTCATGTAATGCAGTGTGTAATTTATCACCTAATTGTCCATGTCTTTTTTCTAGTTTATATTCTTCATCATCATGTACAAATTCTTTTAAGCGACCACTACTTCCTGCATTATTATATGCGTTAATAATATTTCCTAAGGATACTGATTTACTTCCAACAGCTGCGCGAATCCAGTTTGCATTTGGTAAATTAACTCCAATTGGAGTACTTGGTGATGCATCACCAGCTTCACCTGCAACATTCACAGTTTTATAACTTACACCAACAACTGTATCTTTTTTATGTTCTTCCATCAATGGAGAATTATCTTCAAACCATTGTGCATTTTCAGACAAAACAGCCATTTTTGCAGACATGTCAAAATCTTTAATTTGAACAATAGTTTCATAAGACCCTCTGTAACCAACAGGATCATTATACACTTCAATAAAACTATTTATATAATCAATATTGCCTTCTGTTGCAGCTGTCCAAGCAACATTATAATCATCCCAAGTTTGTAAACTTCCTGTTTTATAATATTCAATTAACAAACCAAGAGCATCGCCTTGAGCTTTATTCTCAGCAACACCTTTTGCCAATTCCAACCATTTAATAATTTCATCAATGGCTTCACCATATAAACCTCCAGATTTATATACACGTTCTTTTAAAACGCCATTTTCTTTAACTAACATCGAATTGAGTCCATAAGACAATGGCTTATCTGGATTTATAGATTCTTCATCAGCTTTAAACACATCACCTTCTTCATTAGGTAAGTCTGGATCTGTTGGCTTCTTTTTTAAATAAAACGCTTCAACATCTGCAGTGGTAACATCTGGTCCATAAAAATTAACGGCAGATGCTAGTACATTATCTGCATCTTTTGATTTATCTACCTTCTTAGCGTCTTTGTCATTAAATATAACATCAAATGCTTCTCCTTCAAGAGTTGTATTAGTTTCTGCTAACAAAGTCTTTAAATAATCAGGTGAAAAATTGGGCTGAAGCTTTGCATTACTATAATGATGATGAATACCATTACTAAACCAAACACGTTTTAAATACACTTCAAATTCTTTCCAATCGCCTGAACTCTTATCGCCTTCATAATTAGTGTAAATACTTTCCAGAGCATTTCTTATTTTAAGATTATATCTGTAGTTCATATTCCACATAATATCACGGCCTGACAAACCAGCTTGTGTTAAATAATAAACCAGTTTTTGTTCTTCCAATGTCAAATCTTCCCATCCTGGAATTTGATATCTAAGAATTTTTAAATCTGCAAATTGTTCTACGAAAAAAGGAAAATCATCATTTGAGACTGTAATAAATTCATCATTCTCTTCCATTTCAGATGTTTCAGTTTTACATGACCAAAACACTGTAACCAATAAAAAAGCAGTTATAAATACTTTAAATTTCATTTTTTGTTGTTTTATTAATAAGACATCTAAATTAACACTATTTAAGCAATTTTTTAACTGTTCAATTAATTAATTTAGTACTTTCTTATGGGAAACAAAATACTTACCTTTGATAGAAATCACTAATTAAAAAAAGATGAAAGCATTCAAACTCATTGTTTTCTTGCTATTAATACTAATTATTGGAGCTTCCACTTATATTGCTGTTCAACCAAATAATTATGAGGTAGTTAGGACAAGAACTATTAATGCTCCAGCTGCTTTAATTTTTGATAATGTTATAGAGTATAGGACATGGGAAACATGGAGTTCTTGGATTGAAAAAAAACCAGACACCAAGATTACATATCCAGAACAAACCAAAGGTGTTGATGGAAGCTATTCTTGGGAAGATGATGATGGTGTTGGCAACATGAAAACAATTGCAACAACTCCTTATGAATCTATTGAGCAATCCATGCAGTTTGATAATTATGAACCTTCAAAAGTAACTTGGAATTTTGAAACAACTGAAGACAGTAAAACAAAAGTAACTTGGACCATTAAAGGAGATAAAGTGCCTTTTGGTTTTAAACTATTCTCTGTGTTTTCAGGTGGATTTGATAACATGATAGGTCCAGATTTTGAACGAGGTTTAGAAAAGTTAGATAGCCTCGTTGTGGAAAGCACAAAAAAAAAGGTCATAACCGTTAATGGAATTACTGAATATGGAGGTGGTTTTTATTTATACAAAACCACCAATGCTAAAGATTCAAATATTAGTCAAAAAATGGGTGAGCAATTTGGCAGCATAATGGCGTACACATTCAAGAATGGCATACAAATGGCAGGAATGCCTTTAACCATTTACAATGAAATGAATCAAGAAAATGGCACAGTAATTATGAGTAATGGTATTCCTGTAAATCAAAAAATTGAAGTTGCTAATGATAGTGATATTTCATGTGGTTTTATGCCAAAAATGAGAGTCTTAAAAACAACTTTAAAGGGTAACTACGCTTACTTAAGTGATGCTTGGAATGTTGCATTAAAATATATTGCTGACAACAACCATTTGATACAGTCTCAAGAAAAACCATTTGAAATCTATACCAATGATCCTGGTGATTTTCCAAATCCAGCAGATTGGATTACAGAAATTTATATTCCTTTAATAGAACAAGAATAATAACATTAAAAAGATTCCTTCCGAAGTGTCGGAATCATGGGAAATAAATATGAAGCAAATTTTATTAGTATTCGTAGGTGGTGGATTTGGTAGTGCATTACGTTTTATAATCGGAAAGTATATGAATTCTACCGAAACTGGTATTCCTTGGGGAACTTTTACAGTAAATATTCTCGGTAGCCTGCTAATAGGAATTATTTTAGGCTTTGCTGTAAAGAACAACACATTATCTTCTAACCAAACATTGCTATTAGCTACAGGTTTTTGTGGTGGTTTCACTACTTTTTCAACTTTTGCTTATGAAAACCATGTATTTTTAAAATCTGGTGATTTTACAAGTTTTGCATTTTACACCATTGGAAGTTTTGTTGTAGCTTTTCTTGCGGTTTTTTTAGGCTTATTTATTGCAAAAAGTTTTTAGTGTTTTTTATATGCTTTTAAACCTGCTTTAACTTCTATTGGTAAATAATTTATTCTTGGTACTATTGGGCATGAAAACTTTTCATTATAAGCGCAATAAGGATTGTAGGAAGAGTTGAAATCTATGAGCATAGTATCTCCTTCAGGAATTTTTAAATCAATATAACGTCCTCCTGCATAACTTTCTTCTCCATTGGTGTTATCTAAAAAAGGCAAGAATAAATAATCTTCAAGACCTTCAGTTTGCATATTTTCTTCACCTTGATATACATTCAAATTGTAGGTCTCACCATTAATACTAAAAGACGCTACTCCAAAAACGCGTTCTTTAGCCAAACGACTTGTAGTAGTCTTCATATTAAAAAATTCTGTGTCTGGAGTTCGTTTTAGCTTAGCAGTAACAATAAACGTTGAATCAAAATCAAAAAAATCTAAACCTCTAAATGATTTTCTATCCTTATTTTTTAGTGGTGATTTTGTAGCATCCTTAAACTTAGCATTCATCTCCTTCTGAAAATCTGTTTCACCAAGAATAGGTCGTTTGTCCTGAGAACAGGAAAACATCAAACAAAAAACTAATAAGGTTAAAATGCGATTCATAATTACTTTTTAAACCTCAAAAATACGATTTAAACTTTTTTTCCATAGATTTGAAACAACAAAATTAAAAACAATGAATTGTATTGTGCAAATTTATAAGCAGAAAAGAACCTCTTTGCAGGAAGTAGGCTGGACTCATTATATATTGTAACGATACAAATATCAATTATAACAATTTATAAAAGTCCGACTTCACAGTCGGACTTTTTATTTTAGTGAAGTCATCAATTCAAAAATTTGCGCATTAAATTGATTTAACTGAACTAATTCCGAACTCATGTACTGAGCGTAGTTGAAGTATGTTTCGGAATCTCATAATTAAACCCATTTCCTCTATTGGAAAAAAAAATCGATTCCATTCTTATGGAAAATAAATATGAAACGATTATTAAAAAACTATATAGACACCTTTAAAGGACTTTCAACTGAAGTTTGGTGGTTAGCTTTAATAACACTTATTAATAGAGCTGGAACCATGGTTATTCCATTTTTGTCATTATACCTTAATAAAGACCTTGGTTTTAGCCTAGTAAATATTGGGTGGATATTAAGTGTTTATGGTTTAGGTTCTGTTGCTGGTTCTTGGATTGGTGGTAAACTCGCAGATAAATTTGGCTTTTATCGTGTTATGGCTTACAGCCTTTTTGCTACTGGAATCCTTTTCATTCTATTGCAATATTTAACTACCTTACTTAGTTTTTGTTTGGGAATTTTCGCAGTAATGCTTGTTGCAGATTCTTTTAGACCTGCTATGTTTGTGGCCATGAGTGCCTATAGTAAACCAGAAAATAAAACTAGAAGTGTAACGCTTATTAGACTAGCTATTAATCTTGGGTTCTCTGCTGGACCAGCAGTTGGTGGAATCATCATTACTACTATTGGTTATTCTGGATTGTTTTGGGTTGATGGCATTACATGTATCCTGGCAACATTACTACTAATAAAAGTATTGCATCCTAAAAAAGCAAAAGCATTAGACAATGTTGTAAATGAAAATCCTGAAAGTGCTTTGAAAGACAAACCTTATTGGCTCTTCTTTATTGCAATGGCTCTTTTTGGAGTTATATTCTTACAATATTTCTCAACAATTCCTTTATACTATAAAGACATTCATTTACTCACAGAGCTTGAAATTGGGTTATTAATGGGAATGAATGGTCTCGTTATTTTTATTCTTGAAATGCCTTTAATAAAGTGGTTAGAAAACTCAACTTACACAAAAGTAGGACTCATGGTTTTTGGAGCATTATTGGTTGGAGGAAGTTTTATTGTGCTAATTATGACTAGTTGGATTGGTATTCTAATTTTTGGAATGCTACTTATGACTATTGGAGAGATGATAGTTTTTCCATTTTCCAATGCATTTGCTATGGAAAGAGGTAAACGTGGGAAATTAGGAGAATATATGGCATTATATACAGTCTCGTTTTCAATTTCACATGTAATTGGTCATAATGCAGGTATGCAAATGATTGACAAATTTGGCTATGATATTACATGGATTGTTATTACCATATTATCAATATTATGTATGATAATATTGCTATTGTTAAAAAGGTCATTGAACATAGAAAAACTAAAAATATGAATTTAAATCAAATAACCATACCATCTCTAGATGTTGAGAAAGCAACTTCTTTTTATAAAACCTTAGGGTTAAAATTGATTGTTGATGCGCTACCTCGTTATGTTCGCTTTGAATGTACTGATGGAGATGCAACCTTTTCTATTCATAAAACAGATGAACTACCAAAAGGAAATGGTATCACCATTTATTTTGAAGATGAACATTTAGATGCCTTAGTTTCTAAATTAAAACAAAAAGGGATTACCTTTATAAGCAATCCAGAAGATAAATCTTGGTTGTGGAGAGAAGCACATTTGGAAGATCCGGATGGTAACCACATCATTTTATATCATGCTGGAACACATAGAAAAAATCCACCTTGGCGAATAAATTAGTTCTCGATAAAAAATTGCAAGCAATTTCACTCGAACTTGTAAAGGTTAGGTAATTCGAGTGATTTTCGTGAGAAAATTGTATCGAGATACAATCTTAAATACATTTAAAATGAAAAAAATATTATTTCTATTAATTGCAATCACTTTGAGTTGTAACTCTTCTCAAGAAAAAAAAGATGCAACAGATGAGATTCTTAAAACTCCCGAAGTGTCGGGACAGAATGACAAACAGTTTCCAAAATTGGAACCTAATCGCTATAACGTAGCTTTTCTAATTATGGAAGGCACTTTCAATACAGAGCTCACAGCACCTTATGATATTTTTCAACACACTATTTTTAGAGACAGCATTAAAGCTATGAATGTGTTTACAGTGGCTAATACTGATGATGCTATTACAACATTTGAAGGCATGCGTATTCTTCCTGATTTTAATTATGTTACAGATGAATTACCAAAAATTGATATTCTGGTCGTACCAAGTGCAGAACACCATTTAGATACAGATTTGGAAGACGAAACCATGATTAATTTTGTGAAAAAAGTAGATAAAGAAGCGCAATTCATAACTTCTCATTGTGATGGAGCTTTTGTATTAGCAAAAGCTGGATTATTAAATGATGTTGTATCTACAACTTTTCCAACTGATATAGACGCGATGAGAGCCATGTTTCCAAATCTAGATATTAGAAAAGACGTTCTTTTTGTACATGATGGTAAATACATTACCTCAGCTGGAGGCGCAAAAAGTTTTGAAGCCGCATTATATTTATGTGAATATTTATACGGAAAAGATATAGCTAAATCTCTTGCAGGTGGCTTGGTTATTGATTGGGATGTTGAGAATGTACCACATACGATTATTAAAAAATAAGTGAACTTAATCATTCAAGAAATAAAAAAACGTAATAAAGATGTTTTTAAAACATTCTTTAATAAGCATTATGAAACTTACGTTCTCTATGCTAATAGTTACTTATTTGATAAGGCAGCCAGTGAGGATATTGTACAAGATGTTTTTGTTTACCTATGGGAAAATGCAGAGCGAATAGACATACAGTCATCATTACAAGGCTATCTTTATACAATGGTACGCAATAGGTGTCTAAATTATCTTAAAACCATAAAAGTGACAGATAAAAATCACATTTTAGAGTTCAATATTAACCTTATTACAGAACAAGTTTTCGACTCAAATTCAGAAGAAAACAAAGAGATTGTTTACAAACATTTGCTACAAATTTTAGAAACACTTCCAGAAAAAATGCAGCAGGTAGTTAAATTGAAATTTCTGCATAGCTACAAATATTCTGAAATTGCCAGTGAGATGAACATCTCTATAAACACTGTGAAAACACAGCTTAAAAGGGCTAAACAACGCATAGCCGAACTTATTACAATTCTTCTTATCATACCTTAGAACATCAAGAAATCTTAAATAAATATTTTATTTCATAATTGCTGTCACCCATTTTTGCTTTTTATTGTCTTATTAATATAAAGGCAATACAATGGATTTTAAATTAATTTTAAAAAAGCTTAATAAAAAGCTTACAGAAGAGGAAACTATTACATTCTCTAAATGGTATAACGAATCTCAAGATCATAAAGCATACTTTAAAAAAGTAAGCACTAATTATCCAAACAATCTCGAATCTATAAATACTAATAGTGCTTGGAAAGCAGTTGAGCACAAAATTGAAGGCTCAAGAAAAAACAACGCTTTCTGGAAATATGGCATTGCTGCTTCTTTGCTACTCTTTATGGCTTTATCTTATTTCTTTTTCACAAAAGAAGATTCAAATGTTGCAAATACTATTGTTATAAATAATAATATTTCGGCTGGAACAGATAAAGCGACCTTAACTTTAGAAGACGGAACTACTGTTGCCTTAAAAAAAGGAGAACACTTTTCTGGACAGTATTTAAATAGCAATGGCGAGCAAATAATCTATACAGCTAAAACTGCTTCAATAGAACCAAAAACAGAATACAACTATTTAACGGTGCCGTTAGGTGGTGAATATTATGTTGAATTATCAGACAACACGAAGGTTTGGCTTAATTCAGATTCTCAATTAAAATATCCTGTAACTTTTAAAAAAGGTGAAACTAGAGTCATAGAACTCGTTTATGGTGAAGCTTATTTTGATGTATCACCAAGTACAAATCATAGTGGAAGCTCATTTAAAGTACTAACTAAGAGCCAAGAAATTGAAGTCTTAGGCACAGCATTTAATATTAAAGCTTATAAAAATGAAAACACTATTTACACATCATTATTAGAAGGCAAAGTAAACGTAAAAACAACTAACAATTCCGAGATTTTAATTCCTAATCAGCAATCTATAGTAAATACAACAACAAACAGTCTTATTAAAGTTCAACATGAAGATATAGAAAAGCAAATTGCATGGAAAAATGGGCTTTTTATGTTTGATAAAATTCCATTACATGAGATATTGACAACGCTTTCAAGATGGTATGATATCTCTTTTGAATTTGAAAACTTAGAGAAACAAAATATGGTGTTTTCTGGTGTTTTAGATCGTGACAAAAGTATTACCGATTTGTTAAATAATTTTCAAAAAACAGGAGAAGTATTATTTAAAGTAACAGACCGAACAATTATTATAAACTAGGCATCCATGAGATCATATATTTTACTTTTTAGCCTAATTCTATTCAGTTTTATATCTAAACAAAGCTATTCTCAAAACGCTATAATAGATATTGAATCGAATGTAGCTATTAGTGTTGAAGATATTTTTGAGCTCATTCGATCAAATACCAATTACCAATTTATTTACAAGTACAATCTTATAAAAGATGCACCAAAAGTAAAGATTGAAAAAGGTATTATTAAAGTAAAAGACTTATTAAAAAAAGGTTTAGATGGCATTTCGTGTACTTATGATTTTGACGACGATCAAACTATAGTTGTTAGAAAAAAGAAAGGAATAGCAGAGGTAACTAAAACCATTTCTGGGAAAATCACACATCTCAATGATCCTGTTCTAGATGTAAATATTTATATAAAAGAAAAACGTAAAGGCACAAAAACCAATAAAGAAGGCTATTATACAATTGAAGCAGAAATTGGCGATATTATTCAATATAGTCATGTTGGATTTGCTACAATCGCAGTTATAATAGAAGATGTTACCAATATTCTAAATATTGAAATGAGCGATTACACAACCAAATTAGATGAAATAACCATTAAAGCTAATCCTGGTATTGAGAATACATACAACGTTCATAAACATAACAAAAAATATAAAACAGCTCTAGGAAATATAAATCCAATGTTACTGCCTAACACAACGTATTTTCCTCCTAGCAGTCTTCAAAAACAATACAGAACCATATCTGATGCCTTAAAGCTCTACTACCCAAAAGGACTTCCTACTACGTCCTTTGATGTAGATGGTGTATTATATGTGGATGAGCCTTTAGTTGATTTATCTACAATTAAAGATATATACATTTATCCTGGAGATACTCGTTCTCTTAATTTTAGAGAAGCTCTAATAATTATTAGAACAACTAACAGCGAAGAATATAGAGAAATAATTGAAGAACAGTACCGCAACCAGAATTTCTACGACAACGATGCTGTAGTTAATAATCAAAATGACATTACGCATCGTAATTCTAATCCATCTCAAAACTCAATACGAACCATAAAAGGAAAAATTACACATTTAGATGTACCACTTGCAAACGTTAATATAAAAATTAGTGGAAGAACTAGAGGTACTAATACAGACACTAAAGGAGACTATGAACTTCAAGCAAAAACTGGAGAAATCATTCAATATAGTTACATCGGATTTAAGTCCATATCAATAATCATCGAAGATATTACCAAAGAGATTAATATAGATATGATAACTCAGGTAAATGAATTAGATGAAGTTGTAGTAATAGTAAAAACAATAGATGGTAACATTTTAAAACGATCTAAAAAAGCAGATAGAAAATTTACAACATCTAGAGGCAATATAGATCCTAGAACAGCTGGTTACGCTGTAGGTTTTGTTGATGGTGACGAGGTAAGTAACGCCTATCAATCTCTAAAAGAAGCTTTAGTTGGAAAGATATCTGGTTATAGTGTAGATCTTGTTTCAGGTAATGCCTATTTAAGAGGTGGCGGTTTTGCGGTTCAAAATTATCCTGTTGCTTGGGAAGTAGATGGCGTGTTTTCTAGTGAAGAGCCAACATTGGACTTATCACAAATAGAAGATGTATATGCTTTAAAAAGTGTCGCTGCAACCAATAAATATGGCACTTTAGGAGCTGGAGGTGTTATTGTAATCAACACAAAATACGGCGATTTTAATGATAACGGTATAAATAAACAAAGAGTTAAAGACAAATATGCCAATAAAAACTTCTATAATAATGATGCCAAACGTCTTAACTTAGAGCTCTTCCCAACTAATTCATATACAGAATTATTAGAATCTTTTAACGATTTACAAGAAGCCTATTCATATTACAACAATGAGTTAAAATTTAGTATTGATGATGTTCATATAGATCTCTCAATAGCTCAAAAATTTATAACATATTATGAAAACAGAAATTTAGGCATTCAAATTTTAAAAGACTTAGCTAAAAAATACAGAAGCAATCCTGAGTATTTAAAAGCTATTGCCTATCAAATGCAACTCATTAGCGCACGTAATGAAGCCGTTAAAGTATATCAAGAAGTTTATAAACTAAGACCTAAATATGCACAGTCTTATCGCGATTTGGCAAATGCTTACCATGAAAACGACCAGTTTAAAAAATCATGGAGAATGTATATGAGTTATTTAATGCAAGGCAATGATGTTACAGGTGAAGGCATAGGAAGTATTATTTATAATGAAATGGAATACCTCTATTTTACTCGTCAAAATCAAACCAAAATCAAGGAGAAGTTTGTTCCTAAAAATGAATCTTTAGAAGATTTTAGAAACGATGTTCGCATGACTTTTGAATGGAACACATCTGAAGCTGAATTTGATTTAGAATTTGTTGGTCCAGACAAGCGAAGTTATGTTTTTGAACACTCTTTAAATGCTGACGAAAACTTAATTACAGACGAAAAAACCAAAGGGTATTCTAGTAAAGAATTTATAATCGAAAATGTTGGTGATGACGAATGGCTAGTTAATATAACCTATCATGGGAATAAAAAACCAGAGCCATCGTATTTTAAATTTACCACCTATTATCATTGGGGAAAACCAAATCAGAAAAAGAAAATTCAAGTTTATAGACTTAAAAATGAAAGAGATAAAATTCAATTAATTAAAATAGATAAAGCGATACTTATTGCTTCAAAATAAAATACTATAAAATCGACTCATTATGAAACATGCTCTTCTTACCTTATTGCTTTTAGTTGTATTAGCTCCAGCTTACTCGCAAACCAAAAGCACCAAAGAAATTTCAGGTACTATAACATATCTTAATGAACCTTTAAAAGATGTAAACATTACTATTAAAGGAACAAAAAAAGGCACAAAAACAGATGATAAAGGCAACTACAAAATACAAGCAAACATTGGTGACCAAATACAATACAGTTATGTTGGGTTTGATACTGTAACTATTTTAATAGAAGATGTTACTAGCATCTTAAATATTGAAATGGACAACTATGTTACTAAGTTGGATGAAGTAGTGGTTGAAGGCACTTCAAAAACAAAAAAATCATCTCCTGGAGATGAATATAATAGAAAAATTAAGACTTCACATGGAAATATAAACCCAATGTTATTGCCTGATTCTAGGTATTTCTCTAGAGATAGAATAGCAACACAATATAGAACTTTATCAGAAGCTCTAAAATTTTATTATCCTTATCCAATATATTTAGATTTCATCACAGAATTTGAAGTTGATGGCAAAATATATGATTTTGAACCTTACGTTAAGATGTCTACTATTCAAGATATATATGTCGCCACAATTAGGTCACACAAATATCCTTCACCTATTCAAATAATGATAATCCGAACAACAAATAGTGAAGAGTACAGAGAAATAACTGCTGAAAAACATAGAAATCAAAATTATTATGAAGACGATGCAATAGTATCAGATGAAACTGAAACCTTTTCATCAAACAACCTTATTAAAACCATTTCCGGAAAAGTAACACATTTATTTGCGCCAATACCAAACGTAAATATCAAAATTAAAGGCACTTCAAAAGGCACAAAAACAGATGATAAAGGTGATTATAGTTTACAAGTCACTATTGGAGACATTATAGAATATAGTCATGTTGCATTTCAAAAAGTAGCTGTTGTGATTGAAGATATCACATCAACACTAAATATAGAGTTACAAGAAAAGGACAATAAACTTGATGAAGTTGTAGTAAAAACTCGTATAAATCAAAAAGCCCTTGAATACGAAAAAAATAGAAATAGAATAATTCAAACTGCAATTGGTGAAATAAATTTGAAAGCTATTGGTTTTTCAATAGATTATTCAGCAGGGAAAGATTTGCCTAGACATTGTGATGGTGCTCCTGGAGGAGCTTCTCCTTTAGCTTGCGCTGCAGGCCAAAAATTTCCGTTTTTAAATCGTTTTGGAGCAAGTAAGCCACCTCTTTGGGATGTAGATGGTATGATTTCAGAATCTGCTCCTCATATTTCTGTTGGCTTAGTAGAACACATGTGGTACTTGTCAAATGCTCCAGCAAGTTATGGCAGCAAAACAGTGATTATTGTTCAGACTATTTCTGGAACACTAAATGCCGAACAAGAGAAAAAAGATATAGCTGCACAATATCAAAACCAAAACTATTACAATGCAGATGCTGTACCAACAAATAGCGAATCTACATTCTCTTCTAGTAATCTAACTAAAGATATTTCAGGAAAAGTCACTCATTTATTTGCTCCAATTCCAAACGTAAATATAACTATTAAAGGCACCTCAAAAGGCACAAAAACAGACGATAAAGGTGAATATAGCTTAGAAGCCAATATTGGTGATATTTTAGAATATAGCCATGTAAGCTACACAACGGTTGCTGTAATGATAGAAGATGTAACAGCAACCCTCAATATTGAATTACAAGAAAAAGATAATAAACTTGATGAAGTATTGGTAAAAGCAAAAAAACAACAGACATCAAGTTCTATAACTGAAGAAAAACTCAACACAAAATTTAAAACAGCTGTTGGCACAATCGACCCAAGAGCGTCTGGATTCGATATAAAATATATTCAAGGAAAAGACCTGAATCCAGGAGCGCCTTCACTCACAACAGCATTAGATGGTAAATTTGCTGGTGTTTTTCAATGTGGACCTAATATGTGTATTAGAGGAATCCCTGCAATTTGGGATGTAGATGGTCAAATTTTTTATCCGAAAGATCCTCCTCCTGCAATCAATGTAAGTAGCGTTATGGAAGTATATATCTTAAAAGGACGTACAGCTCGCTATGGAGGCAAAAGTGCAATTGTTGTTAAAACTACTTCTAACGTTTTAGGTATAGCTGAAGCCAAAAAAGAGGAAATAGCCGAACAATACAGAAACCAAAACTATTACAATGCTGATGCTGTTGTAACTACAAATGCATCTACATTTTCTTCAGACAACCTTAAAAAAAATATTTCAGGTAAAGTGACTCATTTGTTTGCTCCTATTCCTAATGTTAATATTACTATTAAAGGCACTTCAAAAGGCACAAAAACTGATAGTAAAGGAGAATATAGTTTGCAAGCAAATATTGGTGATGTTTTAGAGTACAGTCATGTAAGCTATACAACGGTTGCTGTTATGGTTGAAGATATCACAGCAACCCTTAACATTGAATTACAAGAAAAGGAGAACAAACTTGATGAAGTAGTTGTAAAAGCTCGTGTAGATAAAAAAGCCTTAGAGTTTGAAAAAAGACAAGATGTAAATTTGCAAACCCCTTTTGGGATTCTTAACCCAAGAAAATCTGGTTTTGCAATAAATCATCTTCCAGGTGAAGAAATAAGCGATGGGACACCTTCATTGGCCTACGCATTGGGAGGAAAGTTTGCTGGATTATCATTAGCTGGCATATATCCAGATGAAAAGCTTTTAGTAAGAGGAGGACCAGCTACTTACGTTATTGATGGCATGACTTATGACGACCAACCTCCAATACCACTTAGTTCGATAAGAGATATTTTTGTTTTAAAACAAAAAGCTATGGTGATTATTGTAACTGATACTTCTCCTCAAGCAATAGAATCAAAAACAGAAGAAATAGCCAAACAATACAGGAACCAAAACTATTACAATGCAGATGCTGTATCAACAAATAGCGAATCTACATTCTCTTCTAGTAATCTAACTAAAGATATTTCAGGAAAAGTCACGCATTTATTTGCTCCAATACCAAACGTAAATATAACTATTAAAGGTACCTCAAAAGGCACAAAAACTGATGACAAAGGAGTATATAGTTTACAAGCAAATGTTGGTGATATTTTAGAGTACAGCCATGTTAGCTATACAACAGTTGCTATTATGGTAGAAGATGTTACGGCAACGCTTAACATAGAATTACAAGAAAAGGACAATAAGCTTGATGAAGTAGTTGTAAAAGCAAGAAAAAATCAGAAAGCGTTAGAATATCAAAAAAACAGAACTAGAACAATAAAAACTGCAGTTGGTGAAATAAATTTGCAAGCTCTTGGCTTCGCCTTTGACTATTCAGCTGGAGAAGATTTACCTAAGCACTGTGATGGTGTTGGTGGCGATACTAGACCTCTAGAATGTGCTGCTGCTCAACAGTTTCCTTTTATAAACAGATTTTCATCAGATAAGCCACCAATTTGGGACATTGATGGTATGATTATGGACAGGCCTCCTTTTATCTCAATTAGTAATGTTTCTCACATTTGGTTCCTATCTAATGCTCCCGCTCGATATGGCAATAAAAAAGTATTTATTGTTCAAACTATTTCTGGAGCAATGGATGTTGAAAAAAAAGAAGAAATAGCCAAACAATATCAAAACCAAAACTATTACAATGCAGATGCAATAACCTCAAATGATAATACTACGTTTTCATCAGCTAACATAACAACCTCTCATCCCAAATTCATTGTTACCAAAGACATACGTGGAAAAGTCACCTATTTAGACGCTCCAATGCCTTTGGTAAATATTAGTGTTGTTGGTAAAAATTCAGGTGTCATTACAAGTCCTAATGGCTCATACACAATTAAAGCTAATGTTGGCGATATCATTCAATATTCTCATGTTGGATTTGCAACCGTTTCTATTGTTGTGGAAGATGTTACTGAAGTACTAGACATTGAAATGGTTGAACAACAAAACGAACTAGAAACTGTCGTTATTACAACAGATGGTAAACTAGGTAAAACGGCTGAACTTGCTAAAAAAGCAGATGGAAAATTTAAGACAGCAATGGGAACAATAGACCCTAAAACCGCTGGTTATTCTGTTGGATATATTGATGGTGATAATACTACTACAGGAGCTAGAGATATTTTAGATATGTTAAGTGGTAAAGTCGCAGGTGTGACAGTAGATCGCGTAAACATGATTGTAAAGCTTAGAAGCACAGGTTCTATAAATACTGATGTTCCAGCAATTTTTGATGTTGATGGTGTTATAATGAATAACATTCCTGTAGTAGATCCAATAAACATTAAAGATATTCATGTGCTAAAATCCTTAGCATCAACTACACGTTATGGTACAGCAGGACGAGGTGGTGTGATTGTAGTTACAACCAAATCTGGTGATTTTAGTGCTGCTGAATCCAATAGAAATAAAATAGCAGACAAATACACCAATAAAGATTTTTACGCAAATGATGCATCACAAATATCATTAGCAAGCTTAAATGCTAATTCATATGCTGATGGTTTGGAAGCATTTTCTACTAAACAAAAAGCATATATTTATTATGATGAGAAGCTTAAAAACCAACTTCCAAGTTACGTGGATCATATTGCAATTGCGCAAAAATTTGTATCACATTTTAATGACTTAACATTGTCAACACAAATTTTTAAAGAACTCATAGAACGTAATAATAAAAACCCTGAAATCTTAAAAGCTATCGCTTTTCATTTACAAACTATTGGCAGACCTAAAGAAGCTATTGATGCTTATGAGCACACCTTTAAACTTCGTCCTCAATATGCACAATCGTATCGTGACTTGTCAAATGCCTATATGGAAAATGATCAGTTCAAAAAATCTTGGCGTTTGTACATGAGCTATTTAATGCAAGGCAATGACGTGAGCAGTGAAGGTATTGGTGAACTGATTTACAACGAAATGGAATGGTTATATTTTAGTAGAAGAAATCAAACAGATATCAAAGAGAACTTTGTTCCAAAAAGTGAGAATTTATTCGATTTTAGAAATGATGTTCGCATCGTCGTTGAGTGGAACTCCTCAGAAGCAGAATTTGATTTAGAATTTGTAAATCCTGATTTACGTTCGTATGTGTTTGAGCACAGTTTAGCTAGTAACCAAGAATTAATTACCGACGAAAAACAAAAAGGATACTCGAGTAAAGAATTTTTTATTGATGATTTAAAAGATGGCGAATGGTTGGTTAACATTACCTACAAAGGGAACAAAAAGCCAGAGCCAACATATTTTAAAGTAACCAAATTTTACAATTGGGGAAAATCTACTCAAACAAAAGAAATTGCAGTTTACAAATTCCAAAATGAACGCGATAAAATTCAACTCATGAACTTTAATAAAGCGTTGTTGGTAGCTAAAAATTAAAGAATCAATGTATTATTTAAATGCAATATGTTAAATCTCACTCATTTATTAATAGAGTAATATTATTTCCTTATTTTTAAGTTTCAGTTTTCTAACTAACCAACCAAATGAGACTAACAAGATTACTTCTTACCATGATATGTGTTACATTCATGGTAAACACTGCATCTGCACAAGACTATTTTTTTAAAGACAAAGCGCCATTTAATCCTAACATTCCTTCACCTGAAGAATTCTTAGGAAGACCAATTGGTGCACAACACACCAGACATGATCTCATAGTAGCCTATTTAACAAAAT
>Ga0316205_10001013_pt1 | contig 39781 bp, 65 predicted proteins | sample 3monthpyrite_MG_FD_204941 | JGI IMG/M metagenome (GOLD analysis project Ga0316205, IMG submission 204941) | Microbial mat bacterial communities from mineral coupon in-situ incubated in ocean water Damariscotta River, Maine, United States -... | ecosystem: Environmental > Aquatic > Marine >...
CAAATTGATCAGTAGGGTTCCCACGGTTTATCTGGTCACTTGCTAATCCGTCAATTGGATTGCCGCCAACCCTACCGCTTATGTCATCATAACCTTGGTATGCTGGGTTTTCGCCTGAGTACCCGCCAATAGCAAATTTATCAAAACCACCTATAGATGGATTTCTAGAATTTGATAGTTCTCTAAACCCCTGCCCTGATGGATCGTCAAACTGACCTTGCCCCATAGACTGGTAAAACGGTGAAGATGGATCATCACCACCCAATGTGCCATTTGCAAAGTTTTCAAATGTGCCAGAAGAAGGGTTATAGTAATTGTAATTTTGGAAAAAATCTTTAGCAGGATCAGCGCCGAATTGATTACCATTTTGAGCCGATTCGTAAAATGAAGAAGTTGGATTACTTTGACCGTAAAGCCCGTTAAGCTCCGTTTCGGCCTGATCTAACGTTAGGCTACCGTCTTGCACACGCTGCCGTATGCCATCAATATAAGCCTGTGTATCTTGTGAAAACTCAGGGTTTAAGCTGTCACCGCTATTATAAGCTCCCTGTGCGCCCTGCAACATTTCTTCACGATACCTTAGATATTGATCATTAGCCGCTGAGCTCGGGTCTTCTGGGTTTAATAGTCCGCCAACTACACCTTTTTCGCCCCAGCCTTCACCGCCTCCAGGGTTGTAAGCTCCTGCAGTTATTCCAATTGTCGCCGCATTTCCGGCGTCGCGGATCTCGTCTTCCAGCCACCCTTTACCGCTACCAGGATTATAAGCGCCAAATGTCGCCAAATTAACCCCAGCGTTACCAATTGAGCTACCTACGCTTTTCGCACTATCCCAAAGGCTCATATTTACGTCCCTTCTGCTATCACAGCAGTAGTTAATGTTTAGTCTAAATAAATGTAATTAAAATCACGATCCGCACTTACTGCATTTGCGTGTGTAATGATAAATTGACCATCGGTTATATTTGCCGCAAGTATATACCATGTTTCGTTTGCCGCGTTTAAAGTTAACGGCGTTAAGTAAATTTTTGAGCCGCTATAAATATTTTGATCTGATATTGTTGTCGTTGTCTGATTTGCTGTTAGAGTTAATGAGCCTGTATTTTTTACGCTTGCCTTGATTAGCTGATTTATTTTAATTCTTATATTGTCAACCGTTGGCTTAACCCCTATCAGTTTAATCATCTTCTACCCCTTGCTACAAACTCAACCTTTAAACCTGAAAATCTATCGAAGTCGCTTTGTACTCTGAATTTAAAATATCGTCCAGTTTGTCTTATTTTGCTTCCACCTGTTTCGGTGACTGTGATGGTATCAATTAGCGTTTTCGTATCATCGTAAGATAGTATGTCAATATCTTCACTTGTTACCCCTTCACCAATTGTGTCAATTCTTGTAATAGTAGCCCATTGATTAGGCGCTAACTCGTAAAACCCTGTTTGCAAATCTGGCGTTAAAGTCGACGCAACATCAAAAGACCATTTTTTTAAACCTTGCGGTGACGAATTACTGCGAGAGATAAAACTTATCGATGCTGGCAAGTTGCTAATACTGGCCTTAGTTGGCACAAGCCACCAATATATTTGATCAGCATAGTCGCCCGAATCAGGTATTTCCATCGTAGTAAATTCATCGGTATCAATTTTATAAACCCAATGTGGTTTGGGACTCTGTATATCAGACCAAATTATTGTATTGTTCATTGGATTATGGGCACCAAATATATCTACGTCAGTTACATTGTGGTCTACCATGTCGCCATATGGCCCTTCTAATTTTCCTACCCCTAATTTTTTAGAACTCTCGCCGTTGAAGACATAAAACCCCGCTTCAGTTGCGTAATAAATTAGATTATCAACTTTCACTACACCGTACATAAACAGCCTAGATACCTTGTGCCAAACCTTTATGTCAACCTGCCATCCTGCTTCACCTCCTATCCTTTGCATAACTGCGATTCCATTAGAAGCGAATATCGTGCAATACTCGCCACCAACTACTTTATAAATATCTCCTAACTCAGGATTATCATCATAATCACAAAGGTTCGTGCCTGGCGTCCAACCTGCCGAATCGTTTATAGCAGAGTTCCATATTCTGTCTGGATACGAGACACTGCTTTCATATGTATTAGCTAAAATAACAAAATCATCCACGACGCAACATGTCTTTGATTGCGGGGGTGAGCCGCCTAAGTCAATGTATTGAGCGTTATCAACTGATGAATGTTTAACGTTGTTTAATGCCTGCGTTGCGATTACAGTTTGACCCCATTGGCACATGTCTACGTTTGTGCTAGATAAGAAACTACCACTTCCTGCAACCATTGTTGATTCTAAAGTATAATAAGAATCTGCCGTAGCACCTGTTACTATTAAATGCAATCTACTATTAGAACCGTTTGCCCTATGTGCGTCGAAAGCGCCTAGCAAGAATGTTGCGTCAGCTATTACGCCTTGACCACTTAACCCATAAATCGCCTGAAAGCCCGAAAAGTCATGATAAACATTCTCAGCAGTTTCCAAAAAACCAGAATTATCTTCAGTCTTGACATTAGAGAAGCTATTAAACGGGATTAGTTTTTTCTGCTTATTTTTCACTTGCTATACCTAGTATTGGCGCGCAATGGCCCGGGGTATTTTTTCTTTTTATTCTTTTTCTTTATCTTCGCGATAAATATGTCGTACTGCCTTTCGTATATATCTGAGTCTTCCTGAGAGAATATTGCCGCATGTTTTAAAGCGCCATACAAATAGCAATTTAAAAATATCGGAAAAATTTCGTTAGTGGTATTCGTGGTGCCATCAAGTGACGTTAATTTGTTGTATAAAAATTCAGTCTCATAAACTACATCTGAAATGCAATTGAACTGAAGTTGCCCATCAACTACTGCAGCATAGCGCGGCCTCTGCGCTGTTGATGAGTAGTGAGAACTTAACCCGTCTGGTGTCGTGAATTTAACGGGGTACTTGGATATAGCCCCATTAGCATCGGTTACGTTGATATGCAGTCTTACCGGACTAGAAAAATACAATGGCAATGATAGCATCTGACTTGTAATTGACGTGTTAGCGGTTGCAATCGCCTGAGTTTCAACCAAATCAAGATCGGACTTGATTTCTCCCTCTGCCAATTGGATAAATAGCGGAATATCGGCTGTCATAGAACCAATATCTATAAAATTTGCTATCTCTGTATTTAAGTCTGAATAATTAGCTATTATTGCCATAGAAAAAGAGGGCTATTCGCCCCCCTCCTTCGCTTCAGTTTTAGATTTCAAGCTTAATTTCGCCTTTGGTTTCGGCTCAACTTTAGGCTTTATTTCCTCAACTTTTTCCATCCATATTTTAGAAAAATCACTCTCTGACTTTATAGAGAACACATCGCCTGGATATCGGCGAATGCTCCCATAAAAGCCAAAGAAGCCTTTGCGGACTTCTTTAACTCGTACCTTCATGGTATCCCCTTATGTTATTGCGTAACCATCTGCGAAAGATACACTTGCATCGATATCGCATTGCTCAACTAAGAATGCCGAAACAGTGATTGTTGGTGTAGTCCCCGTTACGTCATAACGAACACCTAGATACTGCTCACTTTCTGAAAGCTTAGTTGGTGGCAAAGGAATAGCAAAGCTGAACCCAGCTACAAGCAAATCAGCATCCTGAGCGGGTGCGCCAGGCGTTCCAGACTCAAAAACCCTACGTCCCATTAGTTGACGTCCGGTTGTTTGAGCCGCATTTGTTGCGTACTCAACGTCAAAAGTATAGTCTTCATCACCTGTGGTCTGATCTGCTGCAACCTCAACAACAAACAAAACTGCCATAGGCGTCCCGTTGCCAATTGATCGATCATTAGATAAATCGATCACGTTTGTACCAACCGCGTCAGCCGTTACCGCTTGCGAAGCGGAAAATCTTAATTCTGCATCTAATCTCATTTTATACTCTCCTTAAGATACGACCGCTTCAGCTTCAGTCAAAGCGTCAACAGTACGAACAGGAATTCCAAGGAATTTCAAAGTTTTGATATCCTTGCCGAATTGGTTTAAACCGTCTTCTATGCTTAAAACAGAACTGGTTTTTTCCATTGCCATCACGGTTAAGTGAGAACATACGGTTCGATTTGCATAAAAAGCAGGTTTAATCCCACTACGTGATGGTAAGCGATGTATAGCCCTGGCCATCAATTTTGGCAAAAATGTTGAAGCGGTTGTAGCTTGCGAAGTTGAAAGTGAAACCAAATCAGAAATATCAATATTCGGAATACGAACGCCATATCTCCAATCTTTAACTACTAAGCCTGTTTTCCACTTCCAATAATCAACATAAGCCATATAGTTATTACCACTGTCGTCTTCTACTTCTTGAATGCCTCGATCGATATGCTCAAGACCAGCTTTTGACCCCTTAGGGAAAATATTGTGAATTGTATTCTCGCCCCATCCGATCAGCCACATTGAGCTGTTATCAGAGCCAGCACCACCAGCACTTAAAATGTTTTGGCCGTTAGCGTCCGTAGTAGCTGAATATCGATTAGCAAAGCCCACGAATTCCTCTGGATTAGAGGCAGCACCGTAAAACTCTGTGCTACCCATTTCCTGATTCATTGCCTCAAGAAACGCCTTACCTTCATTCATTCGGTAGTTTTTAACATCGCCGTTAATTTCCGCGATTTCAGTATCTACCTGTGAACGAGCAACTAAACCACCGCAATTTTCAGTGATTTGAGCCGATGTCGATTTACTGTTTGGCGTACCTGCATTCATCATGCGCCAGTAAGCCGTTGGTAATCCCGTTCGGATGTTTACCAACTCACCGTTAGATTGATTCCCTTCTTTATAAAGAGCATCTTCAAGTATTTCATTAGTCTGTGAAAGTAACTCGACGGTTTTACCCATCTTCCCCTTAGGGTCTCGTTCTTTCGCCCAGTCTGCTAGCGTTTTTACACCACCACCTATTGTAGCCATAATATTTTACACCTTAATAAAAATAGTCTGCATCCGACTTTGGAGTTTCAGCAGGTTTTGCTTGTGCGCGCTTCCTGCCGACCTTTGGCGCCCTATTAACTAACTTTTTGATTTCCGGCTTGCTTTCGGTTAAAGCATCATAAGCTTTGGCCTTTTTCAGTAAAACGTAAGTGTCCGCATAATTACTTAAAATCGGATTCATTTTGTTTTCTGAAAGGTACGACTCAAGCTCTGAAGCTTCTTTCTTTGCAACATCAGGATCATTCCAGCCAGGCATTAGAGAAACCGCTTTTTCGACCTCACCTTGTCGGTTAGCCTCTTCGGTTTCCTGCCTCTGCCTTGCTGTATATCCGAGAGCCTGCTTAATACTTGCCTCTCTCGATTTATAATCCTGCTGTTTTGCCGCAAATTCTCCAGGATCGCTATCTCTTAACATCTGCCAATCAATCTGATTAGATTCTGCGTATAACTCCCGTAGAGCTATGTTGTTTAAATCTTCAGATTGTTGGAAACGCTGTTGAGCTTGCGCCTGTAAGTTAGTCTCTTGCGCTTTCAAGTTTTCTTCGCGAACATTTGCATCACGAAGTTTATTGTCGAGGTGTCCTTGCTTTTGGTAGGTAGCTAAAGTATCACGAGCCTTGGCCGTACTTTCCTGGCCGTCAATTTTTGATTTATACACGACTAAACCATCTTCATCGATGTCTAAGTCGCTTTCGTCAAGCCCTAACGCAAGGGCAATTGATGACAGTTCTATATTGGGCTGGTCTTGATCTTTACTAGCATCGCTGGGTTCAGATTCTGAGCTTTCGCCATTATCCTCTTCAGTTTGAGCCGCTTCCGACTCTTGAGTATTTTGCAACTCAGTTTCTGTCGTTTCCGACTCATTAAGAACCGTTTCCGATTCACCATAAAATTGACTACTTGCATCCTCTTCGAGGGTAGGTTCCGTCACTTCTTCATTCATATTAATAGTAATCCTTCTATTATGTCTCACGACATTATGGGAGTAATCGTCTCGCGACGGTATAAGAGAAGCCTTAAGCGCTCCTAGTATTCTTTAAATTCTGTTATCTCATAATTTGAGGTTCACGCTCATTTTTCTTGTCTTTTTCCACTTTAGCTTGAATAGCTTTCATATCCCGGGCTTCAATTGCTCGACCATCTTTGATGACTTTATCTATGATTGTTTCCATTTCGTTTAACAATTGTCTATACCTGATAATGTCAACAGCTATTTCGGGGCTAAGTGAAGTATCGCACTCTATCATACGATTGTCTAATATTTGACGCATTGCCGCTCGAATATTAACCTGAAAGAAGTTGTTTTTAAGAAGGCTTTCGGCTTCTCTATAATCTTTCTTTTTCAATAAGTCCGTATTATCGCTCATCTTGTAAACCTGCTCCTATACCTGGCTGACCTAAATCAACTTTCATACCCTCCACAGCGTAATCTTTTTCTAATTCAGCCGCTTTTTTAGTTTCATCGGACATTATTTGATCATGGTTTTGTGCTAATTTGAACTGCTCTTTAATAAATAATAGTTCACGATTAAACTCAGCCTTTTGATTCTGTAGCATCATCTCAAATTGTAGTCTATTTTGTGAGGCATTAGCCTTATTTGCCTCTCTTAATTGCTCTATAGTGTTTTTATTTGATTCTCTGAGCTGCTCAATCTGACCTTTATACTGATTGCTCATTTGTTCTTTCTGAATTGAAAACTTCCCTTTTATAGCTTCAGCTTCAGCAAGTGGGTTTTGCTGGCCTTGAGCTTGAGCTGCTTTCTGTTGTTGCTTTATCTGTGCGTATTTCGGATTCTGAGGATCAGGTGTAACCGCGTATTTTTCAGGGTTTGTTTCGCCTAATTCTTTTGCAATATCAACGTATAACTTATAGGCTTCTTCGTCTGTAACTAGTCCACGCTCTTTAAGTTCTTCTTGCAACCCTTTGAGAAGCGTTAGATTTCTTATTCTCTCTTCGCTATTGCCGGTTCCTAACCCAACTTTTACAACGACTTTTTTACGAGGACTCCACTCCGATGGGTCGATACTGGTAAAGTTCCCGCCAAGCTTTACGCTATCCGCTTTTAACTGATGCTTAACAATGAGAGCATGGACATTGATTACCAACTCTTTGACGCTCTCAGCAATCATTCGCGTGGTCATTTCCATCTTTTGAGACTTGCGGCTCAAGTCTTCCATGAAAGCACCCTTAGTTGCCTGCATCAGTACATTAGGGTCTAGATCACCCTCGTTGACTCCTGTTCGCTTTTTCTTCTTCTCTTCGACATAGCTAATCACCGGCAACAAATGCTGAGCTATAGAGTCGTGACGAATAGCCTCGATTGAACCGTTTACAGGCTCTTTTCCTTCAACTCTAAATGCGGCCGATGGCCCTTGGTCTAAAAATTCGGCTTCGTCTACTCGGTCATTAAACGCCCACTGATTGTTTGTTGTTTTATACGTGTTATCGAATAGCTGCCTAACTAATGTCGTGTGCTGCTCTGCTAAATCCGATAGATCATCCTGGAAACTTTCCCCAATGTGTCGATGTGGCATTCGCTTAGGTGAAACGCCCGTAAAAGGGATCGAATCGACTATTCTGTTCCACTCTTTACCTGTGGGGATTTGATCAGAAACAGTGACTATTCTGCGCAACTCTGCGATACCATCATCATCAAAGTCCATTCTTACATATTCGACCGAATAGGACATATATTGCATTGACTTATCTATATCAATTGTTGTTTCGTCTGTTTCGTCTGTTGCCTTGTCCCTTGCGTCGGACTCAGTATTGTCATTATACTGGCTTTGACTGTCGTTGTTTGTGCCGCTAATCTTATCAAGCCATTCCTTATCAATACCCATTTCGATTAGGTCTGATCTTGTTTTACGCGGCTCATGTCCGACATAATCGGACTTTTGAAGAGACCCGCGGCAATTATTTGATATCTTTAGCTCTTCAGGTGGCACAGCTTCTACATTTATACGTCTGACTTTTGTTGTTATTTTTGCAGCTACTTTTTTATATTGACCACTATCTTCGCTTTCTTCTTCTGTTTCAATTATTTCAAAAGTGGTCGAGTCATTTTCAAACTTATCCTTTATTAAAGATAGCTCCATATCACTTAAATTCGACCACTCTCGAATATATACCTCGTCGAGCTCTTCAAACTCATGATTGAAATAACCATTTCTTAAGATTAATGCGTCTTTAACTACATCATGAAGCGAGATAAATCCGTCGTTATCTTCCATTATGACGTAATTTGTGTAATCCGACTCTACTTGGACTTGTTCTTCGTCGTCTTCGCTGTCCGGCTTAAATTCTGCCAAAGTACCGGACTGGATGAATGGCCTCATTATTGTGGGCATAGCCCAATCGACATTTTCAGCAAGGTCTTTTGTCACGAACTGCGAAAAGCCTTCTTCCTCGTCGCCATAAGGTCGGCCGTGGTATCTATCCATAGCCTCCGCTCGATCTCTCGTCAACTGCTTATCGTTAGCGCCGAAAGAATCCTTTCGATGATTTCTCAAGACTTTTATTACATCGTCATCGGTCATTTTCATTTAATATACTTTCGCTTTAACTTTTTAGTTGATCGCTTTCTTTTAACAGCGGGTTTAAATAATGCCATCATTATACTGTCGCTTCTGTTCGGTGATATTATACCCAATTTCATCATGTCCAGTTTGTTTAATAACTGCACTAACCCTCTGGAGTTAGGCTTAAGTGGTATTCTACATATCTCTGAACGTAAAGCCGAGATACTATCGATACCATCAGAATCAAAGCTTATCATTTCACTCGGGTCGACATACTCACCTTTCACTACGCATTTGTACGTTTTATAACACCTATCCGATAAGTCTGTGTAATATTGTGCTCGGTTATTAAAGAAAGTTTCCGCGTATGTTTTTGGTTTAGTATTCTTGTCGTCATCGCAAGGCTGGTATGTTTCGTCTGCGTTATCCTGACCACTACCTGAAAGCGATCCTCTAAACATGTGATAATTTACATGAGTTCCTTCGAAAGCGTCTGATATCTGCCGTTTTAACCCTGCACCCATTCCGTCACCATCCCAAACGAACCAATCAGCACCGGCCTTTTGAGCCTCTCCAGTCGCCCAATCGCAGCCATCGTCTATCTCGCCATCTGTTTTCTGAGCAACCTTTGTGATTATTGAGCCGTGTCTAATTGCTAAGCCTTTACTATCTTTGCCCTCGCCACTAGGGTCATGTGCAGCTATAATTGCGCCGTACGGTTTAAATGCCTTAGCTAATCGCTCTAATTTATGAGCATCAATGCATGCGTCAAACCATTCAGCTTTTATGATAGCACTATCAACCTCATCGTTATATTCACCTAACCACTTATGATTATAGTACGCTCTGTCCATGTTTGCATAATCCCACACCCTTTCACTTTCTAGCCCTGAGTCTTCGAACCATGGATTGTCGGAATAATTAATTTTAACTATGAGATGAAGATTGTCTTCGTAGAACCCGTCTTTATCTATGTGCTCTTTGTACGGCTCAATAAATCTCTGGCTAAATGGATCAGCACTGCTACCAGGATTGGCAATAAACACCATGGAAACGTCGTCTTTATCCGGGTGTGTCTCAATGTCCTCAAGTACCGGACTGTCTTTAAACTTTAACGGTAACCCGTTTACCGGGTCTTTCCTTAGCGATGGCGTTAAAACGTTCAATGATGCTTGTGAGATGAATTGAGCCTCTTCTATCTCAAACCGCTTGAATCCATGGGTCGATTTTATTGAGTCAATATTTCTCGATATACCTGCAAATTCAAATACTGACTCTTCCTTGTAGTTAATCGATTGTTGCTGTGTCTCGAAATTACCGTAACCGAATCTATTAATCTCACTTTTCACCAACGAATGGACAGAGTTTTTAATACTCGATTGATACTCACGTAAAAAATACGTTCTACTACCGTAATCCTTAGCATCTGCAATAGCCAAATCAACGCCAGCCACGGACTTTGTGCTACCTCGACCACCAATCAACACCACAAACCTTTTCTTTGTCTTAACTACTCGCTCTAACTTTTCGGCAATGTAAATGTTTGGCTCTAAATCTACTTCATGCCAAACGTTATCTGTTTTTTGTATTGACCGCAAAAGTCCATTTTCGGGACTGACTATTCCAAAAACTGTTTTAATTTCAGTTCTTCGACGCTTTAGCTCAATAGCCGCCGCCGCTTTGATTTCTAATTGCTCCCTACTTAGAGCTTGCAATGATCGCCTCTAACTCTGCATCAGTTTTACCAGAAAGATCGATAGTTATTTTTTGCTCGTTTCTATCCTTCCACTTGCCTTTTGTACGATTATTAAGCCAATATCTTATGGCCGTTACGTCGGGGGCAATGTGCTTTGTTGTCGTCGTAATCTGCTCTTCAATTACAGCCTCTTCCTCACTATCGTCATCTGTTAATTTTGCGCCTTTTACCTGAACTTCGTCGTAATTATAACCGTTAGCCCTTTCAAATAACTTTCCAGCAACCTGTGCATCGGCAATTAATTTACCTTTCTTCATTGATTCGTAAAATTCAGGGTATTTGTTTTTCCAAACATTTAGCGAGCTTTCACAAACACCGAAAAAATCCGCTAGCTCTGTGTCGATCGCGCCAAGTAAGCAAAGTTTATACACTTGCTCAACATACTCTGGTTTATATTTTTCCATTACTGTTCCGTCCATACTTCGGTTGATATTGCCTCTTCTGACCATGCCCCATCTGCGATTTGCTGAATCTCCCACACTGGAATATTAACTCCTACGCCACTCAATGTAAGATTAGGAATAGCCAATACCCCAACGCCTGTACTAGGATTTGTCCCTGCCGCTGTCAACGTCAATGCTGGAATAACTAAAGTTCCGACGCCCCAATTTTCGGCAACCTCATTCGTTCCTTGCGCTGATAGTGTTAGCGCAGGTATTGTTAATACGCCGACTCCGTTTGACTCACCAGGTTCAATCGCAAACATGAACCCTGTCATACCGTCAGACGTGCCAGAACTTATCGTACAATCGTCTGTTGCGCCTAATGTTGCCTGTACTTTAGTTGATACACACCCACTAGACCCGTTTAATGTATCTGCACCGTCTGACGTTACTTCGCTGTGTTTAGTCCATCCTGTACCGCTTGTCGTAAATGTTGGGCCATCCCCACCATCGTAAGCATGAACAGCAAAAACCAAACAATCGTCAACTGTCGTATTGACGCCTGCAATTGCCAATGACGTCACATTTAGAGCGCTATTTGTATCAGCCCCGATAACATTAACATCACCGGCACTGGACAACCTATAACACCACGCACACGTGTCTTCGGTTGTTGATATCTGTGATGGTATTGTAAAATTACCAGTTTCGGTTCCTGCCGCTATTTTCTCAAATGCCCCAACATGACAATCGCACGTTATATCACCAGACTCATTAATAAAATCAAAACCAGCGGGCTTTAATGTCGAGTCATCCCATTGGGTATTTGCGTTGCTTTTAGCTTCATTAATAACAACGACTAGCAATTTCTCACCAGCAACAATACCAGCCGGATATGCAATAGAAATATCGCTAGCTGACGTTAACGCCGCTGCTGTCGTATAGTCCTCTATTACCGCAGTCATTTAGTGCACAACTGGTGTAAATCGTCTGTATTGCATTTTATACGGGATGCTGTTTGCTGTTACCGGCCCCTGATTATAACATTCAGCCGTGACACACAATCCAGCATTTGTATTGTCACAAGTTACGCCTACCATACCCTCAACGTCTAAAGTTATTTTGCCATCCGAATCTGTTGATTCGTTTGAAGATGTATAAATTGGTGTACCGAGAATCGAAGTAATTGAATCATAGACTTTACACTCCCAGCCCGTCGTTGATGCAAACGGCCAGCCACGCCCTAGCATGTAAACATTGACAAATGGCTTTTTAACAATCGTCCCAATGTTTAAAGTGATCGCTTGCGAATCTTCACCGTCAGTTAGCGTAATTCCGAGAGAGCCGCACCCAGCCTCATTGGCATTGGCATTCGCTGGGGTATACAAGATATTTATATTGTCTTCACTTACTGCAAATGTTCCGCAGGTCAGACTATTTGTTGGAGTACCTGAGATTGAGATAACACCGGCCAACGTTGTTGTACTTGCAATCGCATACGTTGCTGGGTTTATCGTCGTAGGTGACGAGTATTGGTTTAAAATATTGTTAACCGTCGGTGACGTGTCGCCAACACTTAGCGTTCCAGGCGTCAAAGGCACTGCCGCAACAACTGAGATACCCATCAATTCTGGCTTATTGTCAAGTGATCCGGTCGTTCCTTTACTTAGAGTGATCGTTAAAAATCCATCATCAACAGCATCATCAATAACGATAGATGACTTAGTATAAATATTTGCAGTATTGCCAACCCCCGTTGGACAATTATTATATTCATTTTCTTCTGATATGTTTTCGACCGAAATATCAAAACGCCTGCCGCCACACTCTAAAACATTTATCCAGTACTCTTCTGTAAAGTACAATTTCAAATCCCACGTACCATTCGCAATCGGGAGCTTTATAGTTATTGTCCCGTTGCACCCATACCATGCCTGATATAATTCATCTTCTGATGTTCCTAAGATTGGTGTTGTCACTGTTCCGTCGTCGCTATATTCCGCGCATGTGTAAGTAAAATATGCAGCGTTATAAGCAATCCACGTCGTAGAAACTGGAGTTATCTCGCCAGTTGTGCCAACGTTCATGTAAAACGGAGTTGTAATATCCGCGCCTGCTGCACCTGCCACGTTCTCAACAGCACCAATATCAGGTGAAGTATCATCTCTATCAGTACATTCAAAATCCTCGTCAGCTTTTTCTAACCAATTTGCTGTATAAGAACAAGGGGTTTCAAAGTTATTATAAAGCGGATAATTAATTGTAGTCATGTACGTTGGGGTTGTAATCATTGGATCGCCAGCGGCTAATGCAGCGCTGCCAGTTGCCAACCTGACATCTTCAAACGTTGGCATATTTAATGATGTATACAGTAAAAAGCTTGTTGCTGTTGATAGCGTTGGATCACCGTAAACATCCCCTGTCCCGTCGCAATCTGCGTCAGTTGGGTTTGCATACCATGAGTTGTGGTGCATTGTTATATTAACGGATGTTGGAGATATACATCCTGCAGCTCCGGTAGATGTTTCCCAGAAAATATTGTTAGCAATTTCCATCGTTGCGCCATATTGTGCGGCGGCATTACCAAGCTCTATCGTAGTATCATTGCCTACGCATGTGTTATAGACAAACTTATCAGCTATGTATAACCCTAAATTTCTAGCTTCTAATTCTACGTTCGTGTAAAAACATCTGTCAGTATTAACACCTAGATTATTTCTAAAAATATTACCGATGTTACTTGTATTTGTAGCACGACCCTCGATTGACGAGCCAAACGCTTTTTTTGTTCTTGCGACTGTCCCGTCCCCGACACCGACAACAATGTTCCCTTCAATTACATTTTCGCTAGAATCATCTATATAAACACCAAGATATCGCGGATTTTTAATAACATTACCACGTACAGTATTATTGTCTGAAGCGTTCCATAGTGCGATACCCTCACACTCACAAGATGTCAAATCGTTATTTTCAATAAGGCCTTTAGTAGTGTTTGAATATGATATACCGCCAGGGTGTGATCCATACGGGCTAATCCCGTCAACAATTGCCCACGCCCCCTCTGTCATTGTGTTATTGCTTGTCTGTATCCTGGTTGATGTATTACCGGATAAAACCCAGCCACCAACGACGTGATCTATTGTATTGCTATCAATAATAATATCGGTTTCACTGCCTGCTGAATCTACAACGATCCCATACCCGCTTGAATCTTTTATATGTAAATTCTCTACTGTAATGTAACTACCTGATATTTTTATCAGTCCGGAATATATGCTCGACGGAACTGTGCCGATTGACAGAGTTGAAACATACCCGCCAGCGATTATGGGCTTAAGTCCAACTCCAACCCCAACCCCTATTACTTCACTTCCACTGTCCGTGTTATAAGCCCCATAAATCGAAGGATTAGCAGTGCTTACTCCATCATGATCAATCGTTAACTTTTCTAGAGCCCAGCTATCACCGGCTTTAAAATAAATATCGTCACCAGCGGCAAATGTAAACCCGTTGACTTTACCTATTGTCTCCCACGCAGTCGCATCCGTTAACCCGTCAGCGGCATTACTCCCGCCATTTTTAACGTAGTAAGTCGCAGCATTAGCGCCGAATGAAAATAGAGAGAGGGTGACTAGTAGTGTGATTAATCTCATGGGAACGGGATCGTCACTGATGTTAAGTTTGCAATACCACTAGCCGCAACCGTCAACGTATCGAACGTGAAATCACCACCACCGCCGGTTATCGTCGCCGTGCCAGTGCCAACCAATGCCGCCCCAACTGTGTATAGCTTACATTTAGCTATCACTCCACCAGTCGCACCCGTATCTGATCCGATTGCGTTTGCTAAAGCTGACCCTGCCACAGCATCCGCAAAAGCTGTTGCACTTAGTGTGTACGTCGCTACCTCAACATCACCTGAAGTTTGGGCCTCTATGTACCCACCAGCATCTAACAACGCTGTCCCGCCGTCGATACATGCATTTTTGAAATTATCTTCCCATATCATGCTCATTGTTTATTTCCTAGATTATTCAAACATAAATTCGTTTACTGAAATCAGTAGTTCGCCAAAATGGGTCTTTTGTAAGCCGCTGCCCTGGAGTTAAAGATAAAAAATAATCGCTGTACGATTGCCATGTTAGCGGGAACCCATCAGTATCAAATGTCAGGGGAACGTCATACGCATACTTAAACATTTCAGGCACTTCACCAGTCATATCGATAGGATACTTTATGTCTAAACCTAGCCCGGTTGTGTATTGATAGCCATTCTCCCAAAACGCTGCCAGCTCAATAAAAGTAGGAGGTGGAAAATCAGCATCTAATTGAGTTACAGCTTCAATCGTTAAATCTTCTTCACCGAAAAAACAGATTAATTTTTTACTAGAGACTTCTTTTGAGTAAGATGCTAACTCAACACCTTCAGGCTGTAACGATTGAGCCAAGTTTGCTAGTACTTTTGAATGTAAGCTTGCATCTCTGTTATGCACAAGATCAAACAAAGCTGCGTTAACTTCACAAATTATATTAATTTTCATAATGTTGCAATCCCAACTGAGTACACATGGCCACTAACAAAATTACCTACCCCATTCAATGATCCAGTTTGGATTCTTGTCGGCTCTGTAAAATCAATGGTGTTAGCGTGCCCTGTTCCTGCCGCTGAATTTACTGTTATTCCTATTCCGTCAACATCATGATAAGTACCTTCGATAACGTATTCTGCGTCGTAATCAAGGGCTAATGTGTACGTTGCGTCGTATATTGTACTAACCCGTTTACGCACTATAAATTTTGTTCCGTCATGTAATATTGCAAGATAATTTGTCGAATTTGTGTATAAGCAAACAATACAAATAACCGCTGAATAATCTGTGCGAATAGGTTTAAAAGTAGCTGATAGCTTAATATTATTTACAACTCCAGCAGGGTAAGAATCTCTTAGATCGGACTTAATCATTGATAATGCAGCGCCTGAAGTCAAGATTGGTGTCGGAAATAATTCCCCGTCTTGTGCGCAGTCAATCACAATCGACCCTGTTGCTGACACTTGAGTAGTTCCAAGTGCTGCTGTTACAGCAGGGTAAACTTTAAATTCGGCAGTAGTATTACCTGAAGTGTTATTAGTTACTTGAACTCCCATCCACCACCACAATCCCTCATCTTTCACAACATGGTCAACAGTGCCCACATTCAATCTTACGTTCGTTGATCCAGTTTCAGTATTTAGTTGTACACCTATATATTGCTCTGTTCCTCCTGACAGTCTTAATTGTATTTCTGGGTATCTGCTTATGTCGCTATCTTTTAAAATAAAAATCGACTTGTAATGTGTCGCATTATCATTAGCTATAGCCAGCGAATGTGTAATATATTCATACCCTGCTGTGTTATTATCCTCTAATGTTGTCGCTGTGTTTTCAGCGTTGTCTATGCCATTTTGATCTTGTGTCAACACTGGTGATAACACAGTTCCCCAAGTGCTGAAATCCCTTGCGTATGTGATGTTATTAGTGATTGTTGGCTCTATAAGCAAGCCCTCTAACGTGCTGAGTGCAGCTCCTGTCGCCTCAGTTACGACATTACCCGAAACAGTATTTCCATTTTCAGTAGAGAAAAATTTAACTCCGTCAACTACTGCACCGTGATACGGGCTTGAAAGAACATCGACACTTACATACTCGTCAGGAATAACCTGTTGAGCAGTGACATAAGAAATCTTATCCTGAAGTTGATGCTTATCAAAAGTAATCTCGTCCCCGCTTGTGACTATACGAACTCCAAATGCTGAATTTGTTACTGCACTTTGAGCAATGCTGAATGTTTCTTCTACGCCTGATAATGTGATCGTTGTCCAAGTAGTACCACCGTCAACAGTTAAATCAATGTCACCTGTTCCGGTTACACGCTGGATATCCACACGGTAAACAGCTTTGTCATTTACCCCTGTCCATGTCTGTAGGCAAGTTGCATTTGCTGCATCGGCTGTTAAAGTCGTTCCACTTGGGGTACAGTTAGTCTTAACCCAAACCGCATTACTTAAATCTTCCGTATATCGTGCTAAATTTATAACGACACGAGCACCAGTAAATTTAGGCACGTTTGTTGGCAGAAGTTGGTAGTAACCGTCTGAGTTTTTAAAATATCCACCGCCAGACGTGAACGAAATCAGTGAACCTACCGCCGGAATTATAGACGTTTTATTGAAGCGCGAGAATAAATAGCTTATTAACGACTTACCAAGGCCGATATATCTGAGATCAAACCCAATGCCAATGTTCATAGCAGGCCTTTTATGTTCCCGTCTAGTCCGCCGCTGGTTGATTCGCCAATTCGCTTAACCGGGAATGGTATGATTTCAGGTATTGCAGCTTCCCATATTTCAACTGTATCACTACCAAATGCCATAATGTAGTAAGTCCCCGCAGAATTTAGCTTGATCGCTTTTGGGATTTTGGTTAAATCGACTGTATCGCTCCACTGGCCCACCGGAATATCAAAATAATCAGTTGCTTGGTTGCGTACATCGTGCGTCTGATTTGCTATATTACCATCTGTGTGACCTGGATTTAAGCGTACATTGCTCACTGTTGACATGTGGAATTTTCCTTGGGCATAAAAAAACCGCTCAAATTAGAACGGCCTTTTGTTGTAGTTTATAAGCAGGCTTATAATTTATACTAATATTTTATGCCTGCATTGCTGTTTTGTCAATAAATCGGCAAATTGTTATGGCTTAATACCATTAATAGCTTTAATCACGCTAACTAAATCCATATTTTCAGTTGTTTGTCGATATACTTCAACCTCTTTAGTCATGTCTGAGGGCATTCTAGCTGGCTGGGACGCTACAGGTATTTTATTTTCAACTTCTTCCGTAATAACAATCGTGTATCGTTTTCCGCTCATTTTTGAATCCTCTTTTTGTTCATCTGGTTTTAGTCCTTTGCATTGTGGGCAACCATATCCAGAAGACCCATATGCCGCAGTATTATAATATACATGTAAAATGTTACGCTTTCCGCAGCACTTACAAGTAAAGTCAACTAATTGATTGCTATAAATATCTCTCAATGACATCTTTAGGACTCCATATGGCCAAAATTCATACTGCATATAGTAATTCGGTCATTACGCGACCATATTTTAGTTATTCTTAAGTCACTTATATGGCTATCATTTTTGTAAATAGCGTCAAGAAGGGCTTTTGTCAAATTGTCCACGTCCGGAGTTTGTTCATGAGGTTGCATGTCCATGGACTCTTTTTTCTTTTTTGACCAACTTTTAGGCATTTTAATTTGAAATGTAACATGATCACCAGTGTTAACCTGTATATTATTTATTCTAACTTCCTCGCAAAACGCCCAATACCGTAAAACAATTGGTCGTTTTTTCCACTTATCCCCCAGTGTCATTCTAGGCTTCGGAACCGGCGTTATATCATAGCTTTTCATATCGCCCACCAATTAACTCATATCCCGCTTTTTCAAAAACGTTAACATCAAGCATTATGCATATAACCTGCAATAATTTTATTTGAGGGTCGAATTTTAATTCCCACGTTTCAACCCCAATAGTGTGAATGCCATGCTTACCTCGATGCCACTCTACTGATAGTGGTATAACGAGCCAATCGCTATTTTTCTTACTTAAGCTTGTATGTATTCCTAATTTGCTCAAGCTGCCGCTTTTACAATGATGAATTTCGGCATCATCACTAGAACTCACCAGACACCCAATGGACGCGACATTTTCCCAATGTTCAAGTATTTCTTTGTATGGTTTCTTTTTAGCCATTACTTTGATTTCTCCGTTTTACCGCTAATCGCATCAACAACAGCTTTAGACATCACCCGCTTAACATCCCATACATGGCCACAATCCTCGTTCTTACACTCCTTACCCTCAAACTCATGTTCGCCGCTATCGTCACGCCAGTCGTCGTTTACACAGTTTATATCACCGCAATCGGGGCATTTAGGGACTAACTTCATTTGCTCGTCGACTAAAATGACATAAATGTCAAGCTCATGGTCGATACACTTATAACGAGTGGAATCACTTACTAGTACTTCTCTAACTGTGCAAGTATTTCCATTCCAGCGAGAACCTTCGATAACAGCCTCTACAACATCCCCAACATCAAAATTACTCATCGATTCTCTTAATTTTAATCCTACCATTAGTATGTTAATTCCTTTATGCAAAATTACGTCAAATCGACGTGTTAAAATGTTTCACTTTGATATCTACTTAGTGTTATACAGACTCGTTTTTCCGCTCTTCTGCAAGCTGCTTTAAGATCAAATCAAACGCTTTACTTGCACCTGCTGTTTTCCATTCTTTAAATAAAAATAGCATCGAGATAAAAGTAAAATAGTTGTCTGTTGACGCATCCCATTTTCCTGTTCGCTCCCAGCGACTCCACATATCGTAAGCTTTCTTTCCCTCGAAATCGAAAAGTAGCTTACCTGCCTCAGTGGGCGTGAGGCCCAGCGCCTCACGCACTTGTTTTGCTTTGTTAGCTTGTGCGGCCACTACTCAGCCTCATTCGCTATCTTAACTACAAACTCTGAAACTTCGTCGAATGTTGGGTTCATTTCTCCGTTTTTACTTAACTGACAATCATATTGCTGATTAAAACACCCGTTCAGTCGTTGCACTTCACAGATATCCCCGCTATCAAGCTCAATAACAACGGTGTCCGTACCATCTTCTTGACCATCATACTGAATAGTATCAATTTTTAATGCTTTCATGTCTCTGCCTCCTTTCTGGCTTTGGAGTTATTTCCTCAGTCCATATAAAGAGTATATACTACTTTAAGTAGTATACAAGTGGCTTAATGCAAATATCCGAAAATAAATTCACGTCTATATAACAAGCCAAATACACAGCGACAACAAAAAGCGTTGCGCGTGATTTGCAACGTTATGTGTCACTGATTTTCGTCATTATCAAAATATATAACTAGGCTACAGTCATCATCTAGCGGCATAACCTCAAGTGCATGAACTTCTATTTGGGCTTTAAAATCTTCATTTGCGTCACCAATAACTACATCAATATCCCCATACTCACGGCGCACATCTAAAATCCTTCTGACTAATTCATCAATTTTCATATTCAGTTACCTTTCAATAAAATGATAGCCATTTGCTTAGTGTATTCGGCGTACTCTATCTCGCTTCTTATCTCAATCCACGATCGTCTGCCTTCGATGACAAGCGTCGCAACCTCACTTGGTGATTTACAGTAAAAATTTCCCATTCTCATCAACCCATTGTTTACCAGTTCTAAAAATATTATATATATTTTCATGCCATTGGGCTTTCTTTTTAGTGCCATCTGCAAGAGTTAACATTACAAATCGATCATCGTCAGGAGTTGTTTTTGTTTGGCTCCACTTTTCCATAGCTATTCCTCATTTAATAATCGACTATATAATTTCAGTTATTCCAATTTTTCGACACACTTAACATTCAGTTTCCTTTTAAAAATGGTGGGCGCACTTCTAACGGAGATCAAACCGCTAACTTGGTAAGTGACAGCACATACTCCAGCGAGATTTTACTAGTATTCCCCCTCAAGCAGTTACTACTAACGCCCATTGATCGTTTTCCTGCATACAAGCAAACGTTATTTTAACTATTCTGCTCATCTGTTAATTTTCTATACTCGGAATCTTTAGGTTGTAGCAATATTATCCCCCTGTTCGCCGCAAATTCCTCATGTTTCTGCATAGCAAAAAACCGCTCGCCTTTCGTTGCTGGCCTTAGCCCTTCCCGCCCTGACTTTGACCAGCTCAATCGCCTACCTTCTTTATCAACTCCAAGGTGCTGTGCTGTGAACAACTCATGAGCATCGTTTTGATCGAATGGCCTTGACCCGTAATTACTGCCATCTTTCATAACCATTAAAGGCATCATTACACCACTTTCATACATAAAGCTTGCCGTACTACTCATCCAGCTACGCCATAACCTAGTCATTGTCCATTTCCCAATCGCCTCGTTTTGCGTAGTTATAATTAAATTCGGACTCTCTTCGAGTTCAACACTTAATTCATTAATCAAATTATTAAGCGTGAATTTGTTAAGGTGAAAATCTTTCATTTAGCTTTCTGCCACATCTATCGCCGGTACGACTTCATTATTAAAATTCATCCGGTTATAAATTCTTCTAATCGTTTCAACATCATAATTATTATAGTTAATAATCTTTTCAAAGTTACCATCTATATAATGTTGACCAACGTTTGCCCCGCTTATATCGCTAGGTTTTTGCTCTATACCCAAAATAAAGCATAAATTGTCCTGACTTATTCGATTACCTCGTCCAGCCCATTCGAACATCGTATCAAAAACTTTTTTATCCCAAGGGTTAGGATTTACAGGCAAACCATCAGGCAAAGTTACACCGTTAATAATGCATCGTTTATAAATAAAAGGCAGATCGAAAGCCGCTACATTATGCCCAACCCATTGATCTATTTTTCTTTGTCCTAAATCTTTACTTAAACCCATAGCAAACCCGTTTAGGAAGATACTTTCAGACTCTCCTTGGTACCTAAAAACGTTATTAACAGCCCCATCATTCAAGGCATAAGAGATTGATATAATTTCCCCAAAGTCACCACTTAAAGATGTTTTATCAAGACTCTCTTTTACTGCTATTCCTGACTTATCTTTCCACCAAGCGTCAATAGATTCCTTCTTCTTAATATTCCCTGGCGGCTTAATTGTCTTATTAAAATGTTCGGTTAAATCTGTTCGTGTTGATTTTATTGTCTCAATATCTATAAAACATATCATTTTGTTTTCTCCGTTATTAAAATTTTATAATCAAATCTTGGCTGTCCGTTATTATCTCTCGCCCTTAACCTTTTAACTCTTCCGCTTTCATCGCTATCCAAATACCATGCCCATTCCTTAATTTTTAAATTCCAAGTAGCTTTCGGCTTTGGTTTTGCCGTGTAATCTATTTCATCATTCCATTTGTCAGGTTTATTTTTATCACCTAACAATTTAATACTAATAACAGGGAAATCGTAAAGTTCAATCCCAATACCCCAATTAAAACAAGCACGCTTAAAACTGTCGCTGGCTAGCCCTTTTTTTGCTTCTGTATTGCTTTCTGTGCCCGTATCTTCTTTGCCCACCCAATGCCCATGGTCAGCATCGTAAACACTAACAGTGCAGTTTTGATTATCCCTAGAGTGTTCGCGCTTCCACCCTAACCGACCACATACGCTATTCAATCTATTTATATCGGTTCGCGCGTCTTTATACGCCAAGATAGTCGCATACCCGCCGTTATTAATTGACTGAACTCTAAACTCAATTTCATCAACTTTTAGAGGTCTTTGTAAATCATCTATGTTCACGAGTCGCGTACTCCATGTTTTGTTCTTGCTGATACTGTGCCGAATAACCTCTCAAATAATCCTCACTCGGGTTATCCATCGGCTGATTCCCTTCCTTACAATCTTTTTGTCCTTTCAAAAACTCTTCTGTATCCATCAATATCCCTCAATCGCTATTTTTATTTTGTTTGTAACTCTGTGCAATTTATCCTCACTTAACCGCGCTTTTTTATTAGCCCGATCAGTTTCGTAAACCTTTTCGTTGACATACTCCGACAGATTTCGACGACTGATGTATAGGTATATTCCTGCTAGTATTAAAAATACCTGGGCACATGCTAGTGTGATTAGTGCTGTTAACATGATTACTCATCCTCTTTTATATTGTATTTCTCTAATAAATTACCATTCATGACTTCGCCTCCAATCGTGTAAAAGAAAAATGCCGCACCAACGATTAAAACTAAGTCTACAAATAAGCTGAACATTTCAAGTCCTTTAATTTATCTCACAACCCAAGCTTAGCACCCTTAAAATTACTTGTCAACTTGGGTTGAAATATAATTGTAGTTGTGTATAATTGTTTTATCAACTATACGAAAGGTGGATTATGAAAACAAAACAGGTAATAGCATACTACAACAACATCGAGAACATTGCCTTAGTGCTAGGTATCAATCAAAGCGCGGTCTACAAGTGGGGCGATGATGTTCCAGACGGTCGAGCATACCAGCTTCATGATCTCTCTAACGGTGATCTGAAATTTAACGGTGTATTTACAGCTAAACAACGACGGTACGCTAAAAAAGTACACGAGCATACTGTAGAGAAGAATAAACTAAACAAACCAAAAAGGACTTAGATTATGAGCGAACGATCACTAGTGACAATAGAGAAAGATAAATTGCCCGAAGTTTTTACAGATAGCGGCGCTGATAAAATAATCGCTGAGCTAAGAAAAAAGGCGCAAGAATTTATACCAGACTTGTCGACTGTTAAAGGTCGAAATCAAATAAAAACTAATGCAGCTAAATTTTCAGCAAGTAAAACAGTTGTTGAAGATTTTAGGAAGGAATTTAAGTCTGACTTAGCTAAACAAGTGAAAATCATAGATTCCGCTGGCAAGAAAATGCGCGATGTTTGCGACGAACTAAAAGCTGAAGTTAGAAAGCCTCTAACTGAGTGGGAAGCAGAAGAGGCAGAAAAAAAGGAAAAGTTGCGAATAGCCGAAGAATTAAAGGCTGAACAATTAAGGATCGCTAAAGAGTTGGAAGAATCTCACGAGCAAGCCATCTTATTAAACGATTTGCGCGATAGAGAAAAAGCCATTGAAGCAAAAGAGGCTAAAATCGAGGCAGAAAAAGAAGCTCAAAGATTGGCCGATGAAAAAAAACAGGCTGAATTAGATCGGATAGCTCATGAAGAAAAGCTTAAGGCCGACGCTGTGGCAGAAGAACAACGCAAGCATAATGCAAAAATCGAAGCTGAACGGCTCGAATCAGCTAAACGTGAAGCTCAGGCCATAATCGACAAAGAAGCTGCTGAAAAGGCTGTACAGGACGGTATTGAACGTGAACGGTTAGCTGCTGAAAAGGTTATATCTGATGCCAAAGAAGCTGAAGATAAACGACTCCAGGCTGTCAAACAAGCAGCAATTGATAGACAAGCGGCGATTGATAAAGCCACAAAAGATGCTGAGGAAGCTGCGGCAAAAAAAGAACTAGAACGACTAGCACAAGAACTTGCTGATAAGAGAGCCGAGGAAGCTAGGCAGCAAAACGAAGCTAACAGAAAGCGAGTAAAACGCGAGGCTTTAGCGTCAATGATTGAAGCGGGTTATAACAAACAAGAAGCTATGAAATTCATTCAGGATGTTGCTGAGGGCAAGTTTAAAAAAATTACTATTAACTTTTGAGGTTGATCAAATGAAAAAAAGAGAGATGAAGTTTCGGGTTTTTGATGACGACGGAATGATTGGCCCTGATGATTTAGCATTTGAAAAGTACGGGTTACTTGCAGACCAGTTAAATAGCGAGCCAACTTTAATGCAATACACCGGCTTAAAAGATAAGAACGGAAAGGAAATTTACGAGGGCGATATTGTTAATTCATGGTATGAAGAATACAACACTGGCGGTATTGGCTCTGAATTTAAAAAACATATTGTAGAGTTTAAAATGGGGGCTTTCACTAACTGTATAAATACTTACAAGCCAATTGAAGTCATCGGTAATATTTACGAAAATCCAGAATTATTGGAGCCAGAAAAGTGAAACTATCAGAAGTAAAAAACAATGATAAGTTTACATATAACGGGTATACATACGAGCGGATATGCCCAAACCCTGATCACCCAAAATGGACAATTTGCAGGGGTAAGCATAATCATATAAACCTAAAAAGTGATTCTGAAGTGATTCTGAAGTGGAGTTGATAAACTAGACAGCCAACGAAGTACCCGCTCTAGGAATTAGGGCGGGCTTATTTGATTTATTTATATACGCCACCTTTAATAACTCTAAATCCAAAAACAACGTTATCCGGCAACTCATTAGGTGTTGACACGCAAACAACGTAAACTTTTATTTTCCGATCAGTATACTCCGAATCAAATTCATTAAAAATAACCTCGTCACCGCGCTTAAATCCACGCCATAATTTATCTTTAATAACAACGTTCTTTTCTCCTCGCTCGACTGATTTAAAATCAGAGGGCGACATTTTTAGTTCGTGTATCATTGGTCAGCCAATATCATATTAATCAATTTCTCTGAATTTTCACTATCTTGCAAATAATAGAAAATAGCTGAGTTTATTTTTTGCTGCCTACGTTCGCGAACACCAATTTCTTCGGTGCTATCTGGAGATTTCCTATACTCAAGCTTTAAATCAATAGTTAAAGAATAATCAATAACCTCAGTATCACTACTCCATTTTTCATTACCTTGTATATTACTCATTTTTAATGTTTGCATTATTTTATTCCTTTAGTTTTTTTTGCCTGAGTTTCAAGCGTCTTTTCAATCGTTATATTCAAACCCTGCCTTGCTGCGTTTTATTGGTATTTCATCCTCAATTGGTGGGCCGTCATATGTGTCAAACCTGCAAAAATTACCATGGAAAACCATATTCTCTACCCCAATTGGGCCGTTCCGCTGCTTTGCAAAACCTAACTCAGCAATTCCCTTATATTGTGTATCGGGGTTATAGACCTCATCACGATATATAAACATTATAATATCCGCGTCCTGCTCGATTGATCCTGAGTCTCGCAAATCTGACATTATCGGGCGCTTGTCTGCCCTTTGTTCTACCGATCTGTTTAATTGAGATAGTGCGATTACAGGACAGTTATTTTCTTTCGCTAAAGCTTTGAGGCCCCCACTAATTGCCGAAACTTCTTGTGTTCTATTTTCACCTTTACCGGCCATAAGCTGCAAATAATCAACGACAATAAGCCCCAACTTTCGGCCCCTAGAAACTTTCCTTGCAGTTGATCTTACATCGTTAATCGATATTCCGGCCCTATCGTCTATGATTAAGTCTAACTCTGATATTTTTGCCGCTGTAGGGGAAAACCTCTGCCATTCTGATTCCGTTAACCGGCCAGTCTGTATGTTGCCAAAATCAATACGGCCTCTGCTTGCAATTGACCTGTCTATTAATTGTTCCGCTGGCATCTCAAGGGAAAATACCAAGACCGATGTATTGTTAACGCAATTTTCCGCGATATTCATTGCAAGCGTCGTTTTGCCCATTGAAGGTCGTCCGGCAACCACTATAAAATCGCCTGGCCTTAATCCTCCTGTACGTTCGTCTAAATTAGCATACCCAGTAGAGATTCCAGATAAAGAGCCGTCACGGTCGTTTCTGGCCTGCATAACGTTAATATGAGCTTTGATTAAATCCTTTGAATACTTAACGTCTTGCTGGTTTCGCTTTTCGGTAATATCAAGAATCAATTGCTGCGAGGTTTGGATTGTTTTTGATATATCTCCTTCGGTTGTCACTAAATCAGCGATTGATTCCGCCGCTGCCAATAGCTTTTTTTCTGTGGAATTCTGGTTTACCATTTCAGCGTAGTGAAGAACACTCTTATCGCCAAACGTTTTGTTTACTATCTGAGCAATCTCGCTAAATCTATCCGATCCATGACGATGCTCGTAATCCTCGGACACAGAAATCAAATCTACCGTTTTGCTTGACTCGATTTTTTCTGTAATTATCTCGTATAAATTTTCATAAAATCTATCGTCAAAATCAGAAGAATTAATTATTGATGAAATTTCATCGTATAAATCTGAGTTTCGTATTATTGACCCGATTAAGCACTGCTCTGGTCGCGCTATATTTCTAATCATTTTTAGTCTGCCTGTTCACCGCTAGTCGGCCCTTGCTTGTCAGGTTTATTTTTCCGTCATGATCCGCGTACCAAAGCTCATACCAGTTGTCTCGAATGCAGTTTTGAAACGTCAATCGCCAATTTATATATTTTTTTGTACTAGTTGAATATTTGTCAGCAAACTCTAGCCAACAAATTCTTAACATGTCAACGCTAACTCCTGATTTTTCGGCTAACGTAAAAACACCATCATTTTCAGGTATTGGCTTTTCTTCAAGCTCTTTGCATCTTGCTAAAAATTCTTTAAATAATATTTTTTTATTGGCAGGTTTTTTAATTGCCTTTTTTTCTACTTCTACTTCTACTTCTACTTCTACTTCTACTTCTACTTTTGTGGCATTTCCGGAGACTTTTGAGGCGTTTCCTCCTACCGAAACCCCGTTACATATGTAGTTTTCGTCAACATTTACTATTTTCTTCTTTTTAGCACCTATAAAATATCTATTTTGAATTGCCTTTGATGTAAGTATTTTATGCTCTCTGTGTTTTATTTTATCGAATATACCTCTTTCTATTGCCGAATTAACAACCGTTTCTATAGTTACCAAATCAGACATAACGCGCCGTCTTATGAGTAGATATAGGTCTGAACCATTGTCTATGTAGTACCCTTTATTCTGGTATATTAACTGCCAGACAGTGACCAAAACACCAAGCCCTTCAGCTCCAGTTTCAGCAATGAACAATTCTACTTTTTCATCAAATTGAACATCTAAAGGGAAATAATCAATACCCTGCTTGGTAGGCCTAGCCACTATTTTATTTCCTTTTCCATTTTGGCTATTTGATTTAAAGACCTTTCAGCTATAAATTTCTTCATCATATTGAAAGCCTTTATTCTTTCAGATCGGCAATTTGACAAAGTTCCTATTAATCTCTGTCTGTCTATTTTCTGCTCAAGTTGATCATCTTTTGTCATTTTTAGGTACGCCCCTTATTGCAATTTCGTGCATCTTTTTAACATTGTTATGCCCGTTTTCAAGTCTTGATATTTGCTCGGGATTAATCCCAATAACACGACTAAGCTCTAATTGTGTATAGTTCTTAGCCACCCGCATCTGTTTAAATTCTAAATTAGTCATACGTTAATCATACTACCTTTCCGTAAGTTTTCAAGCGTAAAAATAAATAAATCCACCAATTCCTTAACCTCAATTGGCGATAGTTTGATCATTTAGGCGCCTCCATTTTTGCCCGATTAATCTCTTTTTGCGTATATCCATTACGGAAACACCATCTTTTAAACTCATTCCAGAATAAATATGCTGTTTTATTGTCCATACTATCCGGCATATCTTTGTAATACTGATTTAACCTATTCTCTAAATCGAGTTTTCTTTGATCGATTTTAAACTCACAAAGGTATGCTTTTCTATATTCTTCCTGATTCACTTCCTTACCTCCAGTTTATTTATTGGTCAGCTACAGGTCTTTAACATCGGTAATACTTATAAGTGTGTCGGCTATATTTGCCGCGATTTCCGCAACGATTTCATCATCGGATATATTTAATATTGAAATAGCTGAACTAATAGCAGTATCAATAACATCATCAGAAATTGTTATTTCATTCCAATTAAAGCTCTGATTTGTATCGTCCAAAATGCATTTTAAATCATCTTCTATAATTGATAATTTATTTGGTTCTTGATTTGTTTCAACATAACATGGTCGAGATAATCCGCATCCGTCACATTTATACTTTCTATTTTCTGTTTTCATAATCACTCTCCAGTTTATTTATTGGTCGATCTAGAAAACTTAAATCTTCTTAAGTATCTTTTGCGCTATCTCATCACTGTTTATACTGTATTCGTACTTACCTACTAAAACAGTAAACGATCCAAAACACTCGTATATTTCCCCGAATGATCCAAAATGCGTCACATGCGAGTTTAACACCCTATACGCGATACCTTTATGCCTGTAGCATCCATCTTTTTTTATCTTTGCCTTTTTTAAAATTTCATTATGTACGTCAATTTTTATCCCCATAACTTCACTCTCCAGTTTAATTTTTAACCATCAGTTTGTTTTAGATACAGCAAGACCCCTTATCTATGGTTGATAGCTTACAAGGCCTAGTATTAACTGCCTTATCGTTATCAGCACACTCAAACTGAATTGAGTAGAATCGGTTGCCTTAGCTACGTTGAGCCAATCTACGGTCGATTGTCGTTATAGACACGGTTACAGGGGTCAAGAATTGCCGTGTTTAATAAATATTTCTATCCTAAGAGTAAATTAGGTGGTTTATTTATCGTCTGGATAACCAATAACCATTTTGACGTAATAAATCGCTTTCGTGCATGTAGGGACGACTGACCCCATGTAATAACGCTATGCAAACGTGAAGATGTATTGATAATTTTAAATGATGAACAAAGAAGTGTTGCTTGGATTACGGCGATTGCCTATAATATCCTTATCATCATCCAAAACCGCTGAGGGCTGTAACCCGTTGAAGCGGTTTTTCTTCATCTGTCGTTTAATATATACCTATTCCATTATTTAATCCAATTCAAATTTCCGATGTATTAAGGCTTAATTGATCGGATTATTCGATGTCAGGATACTTTTCATAAAATGCCTTGCTGCCTATTTCGTCGCATTCCTCTACAAATTCCCAAACATCCTCGGCAAAATCTTCTTTCCCGTAAAGATCATCAGAGTACTTCAGCGTTTCAAAATCCATTCGTTTATTAATTGCTGTTTTTGCAATACTTATCATTTCACTTTTTTCCATTACTCATTCCCTAATTAATCAAACATTGCCCATTGACATTATCAATGTATTTCATGTTTCGCATTGATTATTGTCAATCTCGTTTAAATAAGCCTCTTCTGCACTAATTATTTCTTTAACCCTTTCTAAACCGGATTTTAGAATAATTAACTCCTCTTCTCTTTTTTTGATTTTATCGTTTATATTAATTGCAGCTTTTTTGTAATCCTGCAATGTTTTAAATTGGTTATGCCATGAGTGCTTCCATTCATCCATATCAACGCATTTTCTTACTAATTCATCCATTACTCTATCCCTCGTCGTATAAATCGTATTTTTTGCAAATATCGTCCAATTCTGGAATCGCTCTAAAAACACCAAACTCTCCGTCGAATTTACCACTAATTTTTTTATACTTTTCACCTTTCAAAATCTTGAAATCTTTTTTCGCTGCAACTTTTATTTTTTCCCAATCTTCAGGATCAAATTCAGACCTAAAAAAACCAACTGTGTTGTCAATCCAAACTGATGCTTGACATTGATAATTTTTGCGTGCCACCGGATGCTCAACTTTTGCTATTTCCCAGCTCAAAATTTACTCTCCTCTATACCTCGTTAATTAACTCATCTGGCATACAAGAAAACCCGTTAAGTTTTAGTTTCATTTCCCAATGTGGGGCGAAATCCCATTGACCTGTTTCTGGAAACGTCATTTGACCTTCTTCGTGACTAAATTCTGTTGCTGTAAACTCTGCTGAAAACGCGCCTGACGGTATTGATATTTCATTAAGCTCACATTGCATTGACTCAAAAATATCTTTCTTAGCATCGGTTATCATGTCATAGCTAAGTCCGTTAACAACCCCTATTCCATACTCGTCTTCAGAGTCGGCCGGGCCTTCTTTATCGACCATGATCCAACATGTTAAACTACCATACATCTTCACTTCTCCTCGTTAATTAAGTTTTTTAGGCTTATCAGGCAACGGCATCCAATGCGTCGGCTGGTGCTGCGCCTTTTCTCTACGATAATTTGGAGGAAGACACGTACTATCTTGCTCTAATCCTATCCAGCCATCGCCAGGGGAATATTCCTTACCATTCCAATCACACCACCTAACAACCTCAACTCCATAATGAGTAAGACCGAGAATTTTCACACCATCTTTTGGCGCACTATCTATACCACGCCATTTATGTTTTCTTAATTTGTCGTTCAATGATGCAACTTCAAAAACCATCTTGAATAGCGCGTACATTAGTATTAAAAAAATCAAAATCAAGCCTATTTGATCCACCTTCACTGCTCCTTTTTACATTTAATCATTCAGGCTCAGGAAGTGCCAATAACTCGCCTATTTTACGTTCAATATCAGATTTTTTATTGTGATACTCCTTCTTGAGTTCCTTTTTTGCGCCCTCAAGAATAGCCACTTCCTGGGTTGTAACTGACTTGTAATCAAGTGGTATGAATTCTACTTCAACGTATTCTGTTAAGCGCACGTATTTGCTACTTTTTTCAAGTTCCTCATTACCGACAGTCTCAATTCCATACTTAACATATTTAAACATTGCAAATTTCATAACTTTAATTCCTTTGTGATTTATTTAACTAATTTACCCTGACCGTGACCGTGACCCTGACCGTGACCGTGACCGTGACCGTGACCCTGACCGTGACCCTGACCATGACCATGACCATGACCGTGACCCTGACCGTGACCGTGTTTGACGTTTGCCGACTATCATTTTACTATACCGAATGACTCAACCGCTGCTGTCTGAATGTACAGGTTATTTGGCAACTTTTCAGCATCCTTCCAGCTCTTTGACTCAAAACTTCCAGTTTCATAAACTACAGATGGGTCTTCAAGCAATACACACGTATCATTTACGCCGATTAATTTACCTGTGTATATGTAGTTCAAGCAAAAAAATGTCACTCTTTCGCCAATTAACTTATCAAGACCTTCGCCGTTAACTTCTTCAACTAATTTTTTCATTCTTAACTCCGCTTGTGATTTATGTAACTTACACCATAATAATAGCAATGTGATCTGTATTAGTCAACCTAAGTACAATATATTTTATACTTAAGTTGAATTGTTATTGGGTTAATTTGATTGATTCGCAATATACTTTTTCAAAACCATCTCCATTATTGCATTGGGTCAATACCAGTGCGACGAAATAATCATCTGAGTCCAGCTTTGGCCCAGCAACAATAACACCTCTCATCTCGCGCAAGTTGCCATCTTCGTCTAGCCGGCGGCTAGGATTTGAAGGAAAATCTGTAAACGTGCATTTTTTTCCTATTAACATTTCATCCCCCCTTGTTATTTTCAATGAACTCAAGCATTTGGCTCAACTTAGTTTCAACGCCGTCTATGTTTAGACCAAGTTTAGTGCAGCGCATACCCGCTGTTGTAAATCCTACTGCGAACAAATCGCGATAAAGCATACGGTTTGTCGTTGTCTCACTGCTCCGTATCATCTTTCTGGCGTTTGACATTATGACCGCATCTCGTTGCCTAACTTGCAATATAGACAAGCATTTATCTTCCCTGAGATATTTTAATTTACCCGAACAATCAACGCTCACTTCCTTTATCATCTGGTTAAATTTTTCCTCGCTAATACCTAAGAAATAATCCCTCACATTGCGCCACTTGACGGCTATACGTGACTCCGGATAATCCGCGACGAATTGGTTGCGCCTGCCCTTATCTCTGAATACGGACAGTCTACCGGCGATAGAACGTCGACCTGTCTTTTTGTGTGGGTCGCCGGTTGGAGTGTCCTTATCTGCTAGGTATGTGAATGCGTAATATTTCATGATTATATTTCCCTCTTGCTTTTTTGGATTATTTCAGCCCAATGGTAATCTGACTTTTTATACCCTGCCTCTGCGAGTCTGTCTTCGTAAAAATCATCGATGGTTTTGTATCTACCACCAGACACGGATTTGTTACCGTTACGCTTGAAATGAAAAGCAACGTAATAATCATACTCGACCGGCACTACTTTCACTGGGAATGGGTAGATTACTTGTTCACTTTTCGTTTCATCTGTAAACTCACGACCATAGCGAGTAAAGCTTCTACCGCCATTGGTCTCAAGTGGATAACCAAAGTCATCTGTAATCGCTATAATTTTAGAATCAGTCCCATCTATATGATAAACTGTATCGCCTACTTTTAAATCCTTTAACTCTTTCATGATTTTAATTTCCTTTTTATCTGATTTAATCGGTTCAAGAAATGAATCGCGCCAAGCCCATGAGCCATCATCTATGTCTAGCCTATAATTCCCAGTATCTACAACTCTTATTACCTGTGCCGCCAGCCCATCGTATTGATCCATTGGACTTGCCCAATAACCCTGTGTTTCGTTCACATTTACTGGCTTAACAATCTTTACTCTATCGCCTACTTCGTATGTCATAACTATCTCCATTTGATTTATTCAACTTACAATTTAACTATATCAGCTAATCGCAAATTGTCAACGTAGGTATAATAATAATTGTAGACAAGTTGGATTTGGTGTGCTAAGCTTTGAGTAAGAAGGCAGGTCAGTTTGCATTTACTGGAATAAATGTTGACTGCAAAATGGAACCTACCCCAGTGGGTTTTTGCCGGATAGACTGGGGACTTTTTTTAAAAGGATGTATGTATGATTGAATTTTTAATTTGGTACGCAGGATGGTACATAACCGGCGTATTCGTGATGGCTTATATCGATAAAGATTGCACGATAATGGCCGATGCATCAAGGGCGCATTTTCTACTACCGGCTGTGTTAATTCTAAGCTGGCCGTTTTGGCTGTATAAATATTGGAGAAATTAAAATGTATGAAATTTTCATGTGGATATTATTAGTAGTTACTGTTTTCCAGCAAGTTATTATTCGTCGTAAAGACATAAAAATACACGTCTTTGAAATAATAAATAGACGGCTCAATGATGACCTTAACGACAAGCTTGATTACGATTTACGTCAGCAGCTTAAATCCATTCCTAACTTTTGCGGAAAACAAAATGACTAAATTACAGGCAGCGAAAGAGGCGTATTATCGGGCAAGTGGTTATTTTTCCAAGACTAATTTTACTACTCGCGACGATCATGTTTACGCAAAAGAGCAGCGCGATAAAGCATTTGCTGAGTATCATAAACTGCTGGTGCTTTATTTGTATAGCAAAGGAATTGACGGATGAGATATTTTATTATTGTCATGTTACTAGTAAGCGCAAACACTCAAGCTAAGGATTATTACTTGGAGTCTGCGATAGGATTACATTTAATTGACTGGATGCAAACACGGCATATTGTTGTTAATGATAGCATCAAGGAATCAAACCCGATACTAGGAAAGAATCCAAACATGCAAGAAGTCAACGGTTATATGGCTATCACAGGCGCGGCAATGCTGATAATACATAAGTCAATTCCTGTAAATTACCGAAAGACGTTTAGGATGTTTTGGGCTATGAATAACGCCGCTTTCGTGTCTAACAATTTCATGATCGGTGTTAAATTTAAAATTTAAAATATTTGGAGTAAATTATGAGCGGCCACAAAAAGTACAACATAGTTTTGCCCAAAACTAAGGGCTACGAAATGCCCGAAGTTACTGAAGAAAAATTGGAACGTGGGCGGATTATACGGGCGACACTTGTACTATCACTTTGTTAGATTGCCCTAAGTGTAACCATTCTATTATTGTTAATAGTTACTGAATAAACTAGGAGAATGTTGTGGAAGAAAATAAATGGATAGCTAGCGTGAAAGGCCAATGCAACTCGGGAAGTTGGGAGATATCAGTTTTGCGAGCTGACAATGAGCATGGCCAAAGAAGTTACGGTTGGTTTGATGAAAACAAGCTGTTAATAAGTCATAATGGTGGGCCGTGTCATTGGCCGATCTGCGGATTTGTTTTTGAACAGCAAGTTATTATCGCGAATGAAGTTGCAAGGCGATTAAATGCTGGTGAAAGCATTGACTAATAATACATTTATTTCCGGATAGCCCATTAATTGGGGCTTTTGGGTGAGCCACGTGGCTAAATTTAAAATTAAATAAGGTGGATAAAATGCAAGACTGGAAATTACGAGTGAAAAATGAAAAGAGCGAACTTGATGATAATCTTGGCCGTCTATCTTTGTTTATCGACGGAGTTAAATTTGAGCATCTTCCTATCGAATCAAAAAGACTTCTTAAGGAGCAGGAGGGTCATATGTCCGCGTACTCCGAAACACTCGGCAAGCGACTGTCTCTAGATGTATGATATTTGGTAAAAATACTATTTTATAGTAACGTAAAGCCACTTAATTGTGGCTTTTCTGTTTTTTTTCTTTGTCTTTTTCCATCTTAGCCGCGATAAAATTCTTAGCTTCTTTTGAATAGTGCATGAAAAATACAACTGCAGTGGACGCTATTAAAATATCAATGTTTATACTGTGAAAGTCAGCGTTTGCCATTACGCCGCCAAGCTGAGTCGTGCAGCCTAATATTCCGCTATGGACGCAAAACCTGAACTTGTCCGTTTTACTGATCATCTCTTCTGCTTTCGTCGGTTCAGTCATCTCACACCCTCATGCTCTAAAGAAAAATGATTACCATCGTTAAATCTGCCGCCCCATGAGCCGCCTATGCTTTCCCAGTATTCTCCTAAAATTAGGTAATCGTCAGTTTTAGTCAAGTACTCGCCATTTTTGAATAAGTTAAAATCTACCGCCAATCGTTTTTTGTGTAAAGAATTTTTCTTTCCGTACTTGGCATTCTGAGGTCTAAACGCATCACCAAACGTTAAGCCGTAACCAAGTTGCTCGGCATGTAATATCAATCTGGCTATCATGCTGGTAAACTGCATCTGTTTTGATGACAGCCTCATTTTTCTTTACTCCGATATCGATCATTCTCCGCTCTAAGCCTGTTCATTTCATCATCGTTCATCGATTTAATTGCCTGGTTAATCTCTTTAATACTGTCAATAACTTCTACATGCTTTGTCTGTGATGATAGCTCAAACTGCCTCATGCGCTGATCTACGTGTGATTTCCAGTTCTGTTGATCATTCTTAACCTCTTTAAACATCGCATCTGTGTGTTCAATACTAGGAAATTTACGATCATTTTTTGCGTCTCTATCATCAAGTCCCGCCGTGATAAAATCACGTAAATCAGTTATTTCGGCTTTTTGAGCGCTCACAGTTACCTCGATATCTTTTTTAAATTGTTTAGTATCAGCAGTTTGCTCCCTAACTTCCTTAGCTAATCCTAAATTTTTATAGATTGCGATAAACATTCCGCTTATTGCAGTCAACGCAACAACAAATGGAGCCAATAAATCTGAATACTTACCTGGCATAATAAACCCTTATTCTAAAACTTACTGTAAATCCCTCCTACATTGCGTTGCTTTATTATTTTTGTGTGCTATTGTTTTCTATAATTACATTATTTATCAGGTTAAATTTCAATGGACTTAACAGCTATCGGTATAGGTATTATTATTTATTACCTATTCTCTCTCTATGTCTCCAGGTGGTAGTTCTTCAAGTCTACCGGCTTGCAACAATCCTAATCTTACTAAAGATGGCAAAAGATTGTGATTAATCAAATTTAGCTTTCCAGCTTTTTGAATTTCCATTATTTTAATTCCAAGCTTTGCCTTTACTTTTGGCATTTCTAAAATTGACAAAGCGGTTGTTGCCGCCATTCCAGCAGGGCCAGCCGCAGCCGTGCCAGCACTTATTTTAATCGGCGCGCCAATACCTATAATATCTCTATTCTCAATGCGTCCAGCACTTCGCTGTAATGGGTCTTTTAACTTTAAAAGCTTGCCTAATTCTTTGTTTAAATCTTTAACGTCTGTTATTTTTTCAATTGAATCTTTTGCCGCTCTAGCTACCGACTTTCTTCCTTCGTCCCGACCTATTTGAGACTGTGAAGTTTTTTTGTCAAAGTTTATTTCTTTGTATGCGTCTTTTTTGAGCGCGTGAACTTCGTTAGGGGTTAGATAATCTTTATTTATATTTTTAAGATGCTCGTCTAGGTTTTTAGCAACCTTATCTATTTGGCTTAGATTCCTGGATCCTTCTATTTTTGCCCCGCCAAGTTTTTTCCGTGCCTCTTGCATATGAGCAAACAGTGCTTTTTTAGGGATCATTTCCCCTGCTTTCGTAGCTCCGTCAACCATTGAATCTATCTTTGCGCTTAAGCCGCTCATAACTCCGTTTAACCTATCGACGCCTGACGATGACGGCATTATTTTATTGTTCAGAGCTGTATTTGCTAATAATGCCCTTTCCGATTTTGGCATAGTGGTTGAAAATTTAGCCGCACTCTCGTACAACCTGCCAGGCATTGTATTTGGGATTGCTTTTGCCGCGGCATATTTGGCGCCACCACTTATCAGGTTGATAGGTTCAGCCGTCATACCCGCTGTTTTCATGACTTTACCAGCTTTCCCAGCTACTCCAGGGAGCTTTGCCGCTGCCGCACCTCCGCCAGTTAATACGGTTGCAAAATCTGCTAAGGCGCCTACTGGGTCATCCATTACAGTTTGTTTAAACCTGTCTGTCGTTCCATATCTATCTTTTATAAAGTTACCAACTTGGTTTACATATTTTTCATGCTCCCCGGTCTTTCCTGATGTATAAGGATTTTCTCTAACTGGGATTCCGATATCCCTTAGTGACTGAGAAGCTTTATTACCTAAGTCTTTTACGCTATCTGGCAAGTAATCCAGAAAGGTGTTTTCTATCTTCTCTGAGGCACCTAGCGCAAGATTCCCGACCGCTTTACCTGTATCAACTGGGTGAATGAACGGCTGTGCCATATCAGTAGCAAATTTTCCAGCACTTGAAGGGATATTGCTTATCATTTCTCCGGTTGAAAAGTCTACGCTTTTAGGAATTGCAGGTGCTGAATTTTGAACTACATTTGGAGTAGATTGGGCTATTCCTCTTGCTTTAGCTTCCCAATTTACTGGCGAGTTAGCGTCATCCTCATTTTCAGAAGTTAGCCCCCTTGCTTTAGCTTCCCAATCTATTGATGGCATTATATATAGCCCTCTTGTTTCAATATCGCTAAAGTTTGGCTTTCAGAATAGCCCTGTTTCGTTAGCTCATCACCTCTGCTCTGAATTGATGGAACAGAATCAAGCGGGTTTTCTTTTAAGAAAAGTTTAAACGCTTTATCATTGTCCACTCCTGAAACTGTAGCCGCTTTTGCTCTTGCGTTTAAACGTCTTGTAAGTGAGGTTCTTAATTCAAGTTTAGCTTCAAAATCTTGCGGTGAATCATCTTCAGAGAAAATACTTCTTTTTATTTCTGCCATTTCCTTCTCACCGCCAGCTACACCAGTCGCCCATTTTCGAAACCTTAAAAACTCCTGATTTGTGGACGATATGAACTTTGCGCGCCTTGCTTGAAACTTACTCTTAATATCTGGGTTCATTTTATTTAAAAATGTAGCCAATTTACCTTCGCCAGCCCCGTAATATGTTAAAAATTCAGGCTCATATAAGGACTTTATTTGCGCCATTGAATCCAAAGATTGTTGCCCTGCCAATATGTCTTTAAAAATTGAGGTCTTTACGCTTTTAGGTGGCGCTAACGCTGGATTTTTCCCGCCCATTTGCATGGTAGTGCCATCAGGTAGCGTCATACTCATGCCATTACCTTTTTTGGACTGTAAGAAATCTTGATACCCACCCTTATAGCCCTGCTGTTTAGCGAACTGAAATTCTCTAACAGAGGTCGGATCAGCCGCTTGTTTTGGTGGCGCAAATTCTTTAGGACTCATTCCAGATTTAAGGCCTTGTTGCTGTCTAAATAGACCGATTTCACGATCATTTTTACCGGCCATTATTCCAGGTGTTTGAAACAAGCTGCTCTCAGGGTTAAAACTATTCGCGTAATTTTGGCCAGCTTGATACTTTTCACCCTCACGATTCTGCAAAAGGCTCTGATATTCATCCTTTTTTGTATTCCTATCATTCTGTATTTGCTGCTGATTAATCGCGTTATTTTGATTAAACATGCTCATGCCGTGTTCTTTTTCGCGCATAGCATCCTGTTTTTTCTTGCGTTCGGCTTCGCCTTTTGCTTGCTGCATTGAAAGGCCGTTCTTCATCCCCCACATGATATCTTCAGCAAGATTTCGCCTTTGCCCACCTTGAGAGTTAGCAAGTAAGCCCATTCCAAGCCCTGATATAGCAGATTGATTTTTGCCGAACATCGGATCAAATAAGCCCATTTTATCTACTCCCGAAGAATCCAAGTAAACCGCCACCAGCCGCGCCCCACGGCCCAAATTGAGAACCAGCCGCCGCACCGCCCAAAGCCCCTAATAGCGGGTTGCCGCCTTGCTGTTGCTGGTTAGGTTGCCCACCAATTGCAGCATTATAGTTGTTTATGTTTGTCCATGGCTCATTTGCTTGTCGATAATTTAGATCGTCTGTCATACCGCCTGACTGACCCAATTGCCCTAACTCGTTAAAATCATTCTGGGCAAAATTAAACGCTGGCTGAATCGCACCGAGTGAGTTATTGAAATCAGTATTGTAATTGCTGCTAGCACCAGCAGCGCCACGAAATTGACGGTCAGCACCTTGATTAAAAATATCACTTGCTTGAGAATTAGCGTTAAAATTAAAGCCCTGCCCAGCGTCAAAAATATTAGAATTAGCGTTAGCGCCTGCGAATACTCGATCCATTCCAGTGTTGTAGTTATTTGACAATCCACTTGCGCCAATCGCTCGATTATTCACGCTGTTCTGATTAGCTCCAGACATGCCAGAAAGCGCCCCGCTTCTGTTGCTAAAATCAGAGTTATAAACATCAGATTGAGCGCCTAGCCCGGCCATTTCTCTATCACGATCCTGATTAAATAGGTTGCTTCTACCTTGTGTGACGTTTGATAATGTACCTGTGTCAGTATTGAATTGATCACCAATAATTCCGACACCCTGGTAATCGCTGTTTACATCGTTTTGAAAGTTATTGCTCGCTAAATTAGCGCCTTGCATATTCCGATCTAAACTTTGGTTGTAATTGGCTCCAAGTCTGTCGGCTCCGATCATCAGTCGATTTGTTGCTGAGTCAGAGAATGAACCAAGCGGGTTTAACGACGATACCATACGGTCGCGCTCTTGCTGGTAATTGCCGCCGTAAATGTCATTTGATAGACCTCCTAAAGCATCACCGAGACCCTCGTTTTGTCTTTCCAATGCTTTTTGGTGCGCTCCAGAGCCATACCTTCCTGACATTGAGAAATTAGAGTTTTTACTATCCACGGCGTTAGAATATGCGTCTGTTAATTTCCTTGATGCTCGATCAAATGTCTCATCTAAATAAGGGTTGTTGTTTAGAAACTCGCCACTAGCTGTGCGTCCGAGTTGGTCGAAAGCGCGATTTCCAGACAACAAAGAATTACTATTTTTATAAAAATCAGTCGATGGGTTGGCGCTGTTAAAATCCGTCGTCATCGCTTTGTTAGCAAATTGATCAGTAGGGTTCCCACGGTTTATCTGGTCACTTGCTAATCCGTCAATTGGATTGCCGCCAACCCTACCGCTTATGTCATCATAACCTTGGTATGCTGGGTTTTCGCCTGAGTACCCGCC
>Ga0316205_10001014_pt1 | contig 39735 bp, 34 predicted proteins | sample 3monthpyrite_MG_FD_204941 | JGI IMG/M metagenome (GOLD analysis project Ga0316205, IMG submission 204941) | Microbial mat bacterial communities from mineral coupon in-situ incubated in ocean water Damariscotta River, Maine, United States -... | ecosystem: Environmental > Aquatic > Marine >...
ATCCGGCAGCGCCTCGGCATCAATCATGACCTGACGTTTCGACATCCACGGCACATGCGCATAGCCATACAGCGCCAACCGGTCCGGGCGCAGGGACAATACCTTTTCAATGGTCCGCGACAGGCTTTCGGCGGTTTGATGCGGAAGCCCATACAAGACATCCATGTTCAGCCCGACCTGCCCCTGAGCCCGCAACAAATTGACCACATGGCGTGTTTGTTCATAGCTCTGAATGCGGCCGATTGATTTTTGAACCGCCGGGTCGAAATCCTGAACGCCGATACTGGCCCTGTTCATGCCATAGCTCATCAACGTGCCAAGCAGCGCGTCCGATGCTTCGGTCGGGTCTATTTCAACTGAAAACTCAAACTCTTCGCCGATCTCGAATTCGGCAAAAATGGTATCAAGCAAGAGGCTCATCGTTTCAGGTGTCAGGATTGTCGGCGTGCCGCCGCCCAGGTGCAGCCGCGACAGCCGCAAGTCGTCCGACATTGCGGCCCGGATCATCCGCACTTCCTTGATCAGCGTCTTGATATAGGTTTCCACAGGTCTGTAGTTCTGTGTGCCCTGCGTGCGACAGGCGCAAAACCAGCACAAACGCTTGCAAAACGGGATATGCACATAAAGCGAGATTTCCTCGCCACCAGGAATTTGCCCAAGCCAGGTCGAAATGTTGTCCCGCCCGCCATGTGTTGCGAAATGATTGGCCGGGGGATAGCTTGTGTATCGCGGCACTTTGGCTTCAAACAGCCCATGGGCCTTGAGTTGTTCAAATTGTTTCATGATACTATGGTTAGCGAATGGACAAAGAAGCAACTTTGACTTGGATCAAGCTTCGAGGGAATAATGACTGCCGCACCCAAAATCACGTTGGAAACCTCGGTCAAGTGTGGGGAATGCCCCATTCGCCATCGGGCGGTTTGCGCGTCGTGCACGTCCGACGAATTGGGTGAGCTGGAAAAGATCAAATCCTACCGCACTTTTCCGGCCGGCACACCGATCATGTGGCGGGGTGATGAATTGGTCTATGTGGCATCGGTCGTGCGCGGTGTCGCCACGTTGACCAAGGCGCTCGAAGACGGGCGCACACAGATGGTGGGCCTTTTGCTGCCGTCTGATTTCATCGGCAGGCCAGGACGCACCACACTGGATTTTGACGTCACCGCCGTTTCCGATGTCACGTTGTGTTGCTTTGAGCGCCGGGCCTTCGAAGAACTTGTCGTGCATACCCCGCATGTGTCCCAGCGCCTGATGGAAATCGCGTTGGATGAGTTGGACGCGGCGCGCGATTGGATGCTGCTTTTGGGGCGCAAGACGGCACGCGAGAAAATCGCGACATTTCTGGACATGCTTATCCGGCGTCAGAATATGCAGGGCCTGGACGGGGCAGTGCTGGATCTCGCGCTGCCATTAACGCGCGAGGAAATTGCCAATTACCTCGGCCTGACGCTTGAGACGGTCAGCCGCCAGCTGAGCCAGCTCAAGGCCCAGAATGTGATCAGGTTTCTTGACAGAAAACGCTTTGAAGTCGTTGATTTGCAAGCGCTTCATATGGCCACTGGTGACGATTCCGATGGCGGAATGATCAGCTAGGCCCGGCGCGAAATGCGGCGCAGAAAAAAGCGGCGATCATTGTTAAATTGACTCAGATCAAAGTCTGGCCGGGCCCGCCCGCGTATCAGCAACCTGCGAACAGCTGCGTTTGAACGGTCATGCGCGAAAGACTTTCGAGGTTGAAAATATGGACTACATCAAGATTGGATTGCTTGGACTGATCGCTTTGGTCTCGGCAATGGCCGCAAATTTTGGGCAAGACCTGGCCTATCAGGTTCATGCCTTGTTGATCATGGTTATCTCGTTCGGGATGATGATCTGGGTGCTTCGGGGAACGGATGAGCCCAAGAAACCAGCTCTGGATATCTCTGGCTATGCCGATGGCGTTGTCAGGGCAGGGGTTATCGCCACGACCTTCTGGGGCGTTGTCGGGTTTCTGGCAGGCACATTCATCGCCTTCCAACTTGCTTTTCCCGAGCTCAATTTTGATTGGGGTCAGCCCTATACCAATTTCGGACGCCTGAGACCGCTGCACACGTCTGCGGTGATCTTTGCGTTTGGCGGTAACGCGTTGATCATGTCCAGCTTTTATATCGTGCAACGCACCAGCGGCGTGCGCTTGTGGGGCGGCAATCTGGCCTGGTTCGTATTCTGGGGATACCAGCTGTTCATCGTGCTGGCCGCCACCGGCTATTTGCTGGGCGCGACCCAATCCAAGGAATATGCAGAACCTGAATGGTATGTGGACATCTGGCTGACCATAGTCTGGGTGGCCTTCTTGATCGTGTTCATGGGCACCATCATGACCCGGCGCGAAAAACACATCTATGTGGCCAACTGGTTCTTGCTGAGCTTTATCATCACCGTTGCCTTGCTGCATGTGGTCAACAACTTGTCCATTCCGGTGTCGATCTGGGGCAGCAAGTCGGTGCAGGTGTTCTCTGGCGTGCAGGATGCCATGGTGCAATGGTGGTATGGGCACAACGCGGTCGGGTTCTTTCTGACGGCGGGCTTTCTGGGGATGATGTACTATTTCGTGCCCAAACAGGCGGGGCGACCGATCTATTCCTACAAATTGTCGATCATTCACTTCTGGGCGCTGATCTTCCTGTATATCTGGGCGGGCCCGCACCATTTGCACTATACGGCACTGCCCGATTGGGCATCGACCCTGGGTATGGTGTTCTCGGTCATCCTGTGGATGCCCAGCTGGGGTGGCATGATCAACGGCCTGATGACCCTGCAAGGCGCCTGGGACAAGCTGCGCACCGATCCGATCATGCGGATGTTCGTCCTGAGCCTGGGCTTTTACGGCATGTCGACCTTTGAAGGTCCGATGATGTCCATCCGGGCCGTCAACAGCCTGAGCCACTATACCGACTGGACCATTGGTCACGTGCATTCAGGTGCGCTGGGATGGAACGGCATGATCACATTTGCCGCGCTCTACTTCCTGACGCCGCGCCTTTGGGGCCGCGACAAGATGTATTCGATGTCGGCCATCAACTGGCACTTCTGGTTGGCCACGATGGGCATCATCCTTTACGCCGCGTCCATGTGGGTCACTGGCATCATGGAAGGCCTGATGTGGCGCGAAGTGGATGATCAGGGCTTCTTGGTGAACTCATTCGCCGACACGGTGGCTGCGAAATTCCCGATGTATGTCGTGCGAGGATTGGGCGGGGTTCTGTATCTGTCCGGCGCCGTGGTCATGGTCTGGAACATCTGGATGACGATCAAGGGGCAAAAGCCAGTAGTTGCGCCTTTGCCCGATGCAACGCCCGCCGAATAAGGAGAACGGATCATGGGAATTCTAAACAAACACGCCGTTCTTGAGAAAAGCCCGATATTGTTGCTGGTCTTTTCTCTGGTGGTGGTCACCATTGGCGGCATCGTTGAAATCGCGCCATTGTTCTGGCTGGAAAACACGATCGAAAAGGTCAAAGGCGTGCGGCCCTATTCGCCGCTCGAATTGACCGGCCGCGACGTGTACATCCGCGAGGGCTGCTATGTCTGCCACTCCCAGATGATCCGGCCCCTGCGCGATGAGGTCGAACGTTATGGCGCCTATTCGCTTGCGGCGGAATCGATGTATGATCACCCGTTCCAATGGGGCTCCAAGCGGACAGGTCCTGACCTGGCACGCGTAGGCGGTCGCTATTCTGATGCCTGGCAGGTCCAGCACCTCAAGGACCCGCAATCCGTGGTGCCTGAATCGATCATGCCCAAATACGCCTTCCTGTCCGATCAGGTCATTGACGGTGAAATGGTCCAGGCGCTGATGGAAACCCACCGGTTTGTCGGTGTGCCCTATACCGATGAGCAGATCGCGAATGCGCTGAGCGATTTCCGCGTTCAGGCAGATCCCGATGCGGATTTCGACGCCATGCTAGAGCGGTATCCCGGTGCGGCCGTGGCCAACTTTGACGGACAGGCCGCATTGACCGAGATGGATGCGCTGATCGCATATCTTCAAGTTCTGGGCACGATGGTCGATTTCTCGACCTTCGTTCCAGATGACAGCCGCTAGGAGGAATAGCTGATGGAAACCTATTCTCTACTCCGCGAATTTGCCGACAGCTGGTTCTTGTTGGGCATGTTCAGCTTCTTCATGGGCGTCGTGCTTTGGGCCTTTCGGCCCGGCAGTCGCCCCGTCCACGAAGACGCCGGCCAGATCCCGCTGCGCAATGAAGTGGCGCGCACACAAGACACAGAGCCACAGGAAATGACCAAGGAAGGCCAGGAAGATGTCTGAGAAGGAAGACAAAACCATCGACAAGCTCTCAGGCGTTGAAACAACGGGTCACGTCTGGGATGGGATTGAAGAGCTCAACAACCCGCTGCCACGCTGGTGGCTGTGGACCTTTTATCTGACGATCATCTGGGGCATTGGCTATACGATCGCCTATCCGGCCTGGCCGATGATCTCGGGCGCAACCGAAGGTGTTCTTGGCTGGTCGACGCGGGCTGATGTGGCCGCAGAGATTGAACAGCACGAGGCCCGGAATGAAGGTCTGGTTGAGCAATTGCTGGCCGTGGACATGGCGGCATTGACCGAAGATCCTGATCTGAACCGCTACGCCACTTCACGCGGCGCGGCGGTGTTCCGAGCGCAATGTTCACAATGCCACGGCTCTGGCGCTGCCGGTGCCGAAGGGTATCCGAACCTGTTGGACGATGACTGGCTTTGGGGCGGCTCAATGGTCGAAATCGCCGATACCGTGCGATACGGTGTGCGCAACACGACCGATGACCTGGCGCGGTATTCCGAGATGCCAGCCTTTGGGGATTTCCTTGAGGACACTGAAATCGACGCGGTCGTGGAATATGTCGTGTCGCTGTCCAGTGCCGATTTCGACACCGATTTGGCGACCGCCGGGCAAAGCGTCTATCTGGACAATTGTTCAGCCTGTCATGGCGATCAGGCTTCGGGCGACCGGGACATCGGCGCGCCAAATCTCAAAGACGCCATCTGGCTGTATGGCGGCGAGCGCGACGATATTCGCGAAACCGTCGTCAATGCCCGCTTTGGTGTGATGCCCGCATGGGGGCAGCGCCTGAGCGAAGCCGATGTTCGTGCGGTTTCTGCCTATGTGCACCAGCTGGGAGGCGGTGAATAACACATATGGCAGGCACAGCGGGCTATGCCGTTATTCCCTGCATAGCTCGCCGCCCAGGGCGGCCCTGTTCGCGCAATTTGCCGCCCTGGGACCTATAATTGACACAGATCAAGGCCGCAAGGGACCGTGCGCGATAGGATAATGGTGCGAACAGGACGAAACACTCATGGCAACCGATACACCTCCCTCCCTTTACGCGGCGCAGGAACCGATTTTCCCGCGCCGTGTGACGGGTTTTTTTCGCAGCATGAAATGGTGGATCCTGGCCGTCACACTGGGCATCTATTATCTGACGCCCTGGATCCGTTGGGATCGTGGCCCCAACCTGCCTGACCAGGCTGTCCTCGTCGATCTGGCGAACCGAAGGTTCTATTTTTTCTGGATCGAGATCTGGCCGCATGAATTCTATTTTGTGGCCGGCCTGTTGGTCATGGCCGGGCTGGGGCTGTTCTTGTTCACCTCGGCGCTGGGCCGGGTGTGGTGTGGCTATACCTGCCCGCAGACGGTCTGGACCGACCTGTTCATATTGGTTGAGCGCTGGATCGAAGGCGACCGCAACGCGCGGGTGCGCTTGTGGAAAGCAAAATGGGACACGCATAAATGGCGCCTGCGCGTGACCAAATGGGCCGTATGGTTGCTGATTTCGGTGGCAACCGGCGGGGCTTGGGTCTTTTACTTCACTGACGCGCCGAGCCTGGCGGTATCCCTGGTGCAGTTTTCCGCGCCCATGATCGCCTATGCGACCATCGCCATCCTGACCCTGACAACTTTTGTCTTTGGCGGCTTCATGCGCGAGCAGGTCTGTATCTACATGTGCCCATGGCCGCGCATTCAGGCCGCGATGATGGACAATGATACGATCACGGTCGCCTATCGGGACTGGCGTGGCGAGCCGCGCGGCAAGAAACGGGTCGAGGGAACGGGAGATTGCATTGATTGCTTGGCCTGCGTCAACGTCTGCCCCATGGGCATCGACATTCGCGATGGTCAGCAGATGGAATGCATCACCTGCGCGCTATGCATTGATGCCTGTGACGATGTCATGGCCAAGATAGGCAAACCGCGCGGCCTGATCGACTATCTTGCCTTGTCCGATGAATCAGATGAACGAGCCGGCAAGCCGCCACGCAGCCCGTGGAAACACATTCTGCGCCTGCGCACGATCATTTATACCGCGCTATGGTCCCTGATCGGCTTTGGATTGCTATTCGCCTTGTTCGTTCGGTCTGACATTGAATTGACGGTCTCGCCCATCCGAAACCCGCAATATGTCACCCAGTCGGACGGGTCTATCCGCAATATCTACGATGTCCGTCTGCGCAACAAACTGGGCACTGACCGCACCTTCGATCTGTCGCTAACCTCTGACGACATACTGCGCATCGAACTTGAAGGCGCGAATGGACAATTGTCCTTGCAAATTCCGGCTGACACGACTGTGCTGCAACGTGTCTATGTGACCGCGCGTCCTCAGGACCCGGCGGCGACCGCTGACAGAACCGATTTGCGCCTGTGGGTCGAAGATGCCGAAAGTGGCGCACGCGCGTCCAAAGCCACGACGTTCAACGGAAAAGGGAGTTGAGTGATGAAAGAAATCACCGGATGGCACGTCCTGGGGGGCATGGTCTTTGCCTTCGGCATCATCATCGCGGCGAATTTGACGCTGGCCTTCAATGCGGTGCGCACATTTCCGGGGCTGGAAGTCAAGAATTCCTATGTCGCCAGTCAGAACTTCGACAAGGATCGTGATGCCCAGGAAGCCCTGAACTGGGATGTCGCGGCCAAGGTGACAACGGCAGGCGAATTGCGCCTGTCGATCGAAAAGGATGGCCGCGCGATTGCGCCCGAAATTCTGTCGGCGACCTTCGGGCGGGCGACTTCCGTGGCCCGGGATCAAACCCCGGAATTCCGGTTTGACGGCACCGCCTTTGTGGCACAGGTCAATGCAGGTTTGGGGAACTGGAACCTGCGCCTTGTGGCCCGCGCCGATGACGGGACGGAATTCAAGCAACGCGTCATCGTTCGCGCCGAAGAATGAGCCTGGCGCCCGCCCCTTCGGCCTGTCCGGCCTGCGCCGCCGCACCGCTGGCCCAAGCCGCATCCAAGGGCGCCCAAAGCGCTTTGGACGGGTGTGACGAAGTGCTGTTCGCATTGCCCAAAGTGCATTGTGCCGCCTGTATCTCGACCGTGGAGACACGTCTGAATGAACTTGCAGGTGTCGCCGAGCCGCGCGTCAACCTGTCGTTGAAACGGGTATCCCTGAAAGCCGCACCATGGGTGGAAGAAGAGACGATCATCGCCGCGCTGGCCAGCATCGGATTTGAGGCACATCCGCTGGATGCCGCAACCATTGGCGGCGCCGCAGATCGCGCGGGTCGGGATTTGCTGTTGCGCCTGGCCGTCGCGGGTTTCGCGATGATGAATGTGATGTTGTTGTCGGTGGCCGTGTGGTCAGGCGCCACCGACGCCACGCGTGACGTCTTTCACCTGATCTCGGCCCTGATCGCGGTGCCCGCCGTCGGGTTTTCGGCCCAACCATTTTTCATCAATGCGCTCAGCGCCCTGCGTGTTCGCCGGCTCAACATGGATGTGCCCATATCACTGGCAATCGTGCTGGCCGTTGGCATGTCGCTGTTTGAAACCTTTCAATCCGGCGAAAACGCCTATTTTGACGCCGCCCTCTCACTGACCTTCTTTTTGCTGATCGGTCGCTATCTGGATCACCGAACGCGGGCCTCCGCCCGTTCCGCCGCATCCGAGCTTGCCGCGCTTGAGGTGCACCGCGCCCAACGCATTGAGGACGGACAGCCGGTCGCAGTGCGTGTGGCCGATTTGGCCATCGGAGACCATATATTGGTGCCCCATGGCATGCGCATTCCCGTAGATGGCGTCTTGTCCAGCGATAGCGCACAGCTTGATCGCGCCTTCCTGACCGGAGAGAGCGCAGTGCAGGTCTTGCAAGCCGGCGATAATGTTCGGGCAGGCGAGGTCAACATGGGCGATCCCGTGACCCTGCAGGCCACGGCCGTGGGGCAGGACACAACCTTGCGCCAGATCGCGGCTCTGGTTGAAACCGCCGAAGGCGGCCGCAACAGCTATACGGCCCTGGCCGACCGTGCCGCGGCAATCTACGCGCCAGCGGTGCATTTGCTGGCCTTTGCGGCCTTTGTCGGATGGGCCGCAATCGGGGGCGACATCCGCTTTGCGTTGAATGTGGCCATCGCCGTTTTGATCATCACCTGTCCTTGTGCTCTGGGTCTGGCCGTGCCGGCGGTGGCCACCGCGGCGATTGGCAAGTTGTTTGGCCACGGGTTCCTGGTGAAACACGCCACCGCGCTGGAACGCATAGCCGAGGTGGACACAGTGATATTTGACAAGACCGGCACTTTGACGATGCCGGGCCAGACGCGACCGCTCGCGGGGTTTTCCCAGACCGAGGCGGGCGTGGCGCTGGCACTGGCGCAAGCCTCGAACCACCCGGTCAGCCAGGCGCTTTGCCGGGCCTTGGGCACGCAGGTGAGCGCTGAACAATTGCATGACATCACCGAATTGCCGGGTCAGGGCATCCAAGCCAACTGGCAGGGCAAGACCGTGCGGTTGGGCCAGGCAGGCTTTGTTGGTGCTCGGGGCGCGGGCACCTGGCTGAAAATTGGCGACGCTCCCGCGCGCCGGGCAGACCTGTCCGAAAGGCTGCGTCCGGGTGCCGTTCAAGCCATCGCAGCGCTGAAGGCGCAGGGGCTGCACGTGGAAATTCTGACCGGTGACGCGCCAGATCCCGCCCACAGCGTCGCCAGCCAGCTGGGGATTACGACGGTTCACAGCCGTATTGAGGCCGCGCAAAAACACGCGCTGATCGAGGACGCCAAGGCGCGTGGCGCGCGTGTCCTGATGGTCGGGGACGGTATCAATGACACAGCCGCATTGGCTGCGGCGCATGCCTCGATCGCACCGGCATCCGCCCTGGATGCCGCACGCACCGCGGCCGATATTGTCGCCCTTGACGCGGATTTCACCAATCTTGGGCTGGTTGTGGCCGTGGCGCGAAAATCCACCCGTCTGTCCAAACAGAATTTCGGCATCGCGCTGTGCTACAATCTGATAGCCGTGCCGATAGCCTTGGCGGGCTTGGCCACGCCGCTGCTGGCGGCCTTGGCGATGTCCAGCTCTTCGATTACTGTCTTGTTGAACGCCATGCGCGTTAGGAGTGCAAAATGAACATCCTCGTAATTTTGATCCCTGCCTCACTGTTTCTGGGTCTTCTGGGCCTTGTCGCTTTTGTCTGGACCGTGCGTTCGGACCAATATGATGACAGCAAGGGCAATGCGTCCCGCATCCTGATGGATGACGACTAGGCGGCTGTTGCGCTCTTGCCAGCACCCCAAGGCCTTGTTTTCAAACATCATTGCCAAAGCCATCGGGTCTGGCCATGTTAGCGCAGTTTCTTGCCCCGCTGTTTTTAGGCTGGGCAGGCGCGCCCCATGCCCTGTAAGAGCCCGCAATGACCAAATACGTGAATATTATCAATGGCCCCAATCTGAACCTGTTGGGTCAACGCCAACCGGAAATCTATGGTGCCGATACATTGGAAACGGTGCATCAAGCCTGTGAGGCACTTGCAGCGACGGCCGGGCTGTCCGTGCGGATGCTGCAATCCAATTCCGAAGGCGCATTGGTAGACATTATCCAGGCCGCGCGCCATGACGCGGCTGGCATCATCATCAACGCAGGTGCCTATTCGCATACTTCCATCGCCATTCTGGACGCCCTCAACACTTTTGATGGCCCGGTTCTGGAAGTGCATGTCTCCAACATCTACCAGCGCGAAGATTTTCGTCACCATTCCCATATTTCCGCCCGCGCCAATGGCGTGATGGCCGGATTTGGTGCCCAGGGCTATGAACTGGCGCTGCGCCGCATGATCACGTTGTTGGCTTGACTTGCCTGCCCGAGGCGACAGACTGACCGCTCTGGCATTGTGGCGCGGGATGGATTTGTGAAAAGCGGCAAGACATATAACGAGTTGCGATCCGCGCGCTGGATGGCGCCCGACGATCTGCGCAGTTTCGGTCATCGTTCCCGCACCTTGCAGATGGGCTATGATGCCCGGGATTTTGCCGGAAAACCGGCCATCGCGATCATCAACACCTGGTCCGAAATCAACCCATGCCACGCCCATTTTCGCGAACGCGCCGAATGGGTCAAACGAGGTGTCCTGCAAGCCGGGGGCTGGCCCATCGAGTTGCCCGCCATGTCACTGGCCGAGCAATTCGTCAAACCCAGCGCGATGTTGTATCGCAACCTTCTCGCCATGGAGGTTGAGGAATTGCTGCGCTCTCACCCGGTCGACGGCGCCGTGCTGATGGGCGGGTGCGACAAAACCACACCGGGGCTGACCATGGGGGCAATTTCCATGGGCTTGCCGTTCATCTATTTGCCAGCCGGCCCCATGTTGCGTGGAAATTATGCTGGAAAAACATTGGGTTCCGGCACGGACGCCTGGAAATACTGGGATGAACGACGCGCAGGAAATATCACCGAAAAAGAATGGCAAGGTGTAGAGCAAGGCATTGCGCGAAGCTATGGCCACTGCATGACCATGGGCACGGCCAGCACGATGACGGCCATTGCCGAAGGCTTTGGCCTGTGCCTGCCCGGCGCCTCGTCGATCCCTGCGCCCGATGCCAACCACCAACGCATGTCCACCCATTGTGGGAGGCGCATTGTCGATATGGTGTGGGAAGATTTGACACCCGACAAGATCATCACGCCTGCGGCTGCGCGCAACGCCACGACCGTGGCCATGGCCACCGGATGCTCGACCAATGCCATCATCCACCTGATCGCCATGGCGCGCCGCGCCGGGCTGGATTGGGGGCTGGACGACCTGGACGCCATTGGGCGCACAACGCCGGTATTGGCAAATATCAGACCTTCTGGTGCCGATTATCTGATGGAAGATTTCTTTTACGCAGGTGGCCTGCCTGCCTTGATGAAAGAGCTGGGCGACAAGCTGGATCTGTCGGCGCCGACAGTCACTGGCCAATCGCTTGGTCAGGGAATTGAACAGGCGGTCAATTACAATGACGACGTGATCCGCCCCCTGTCCAACCCGGTTTACGCCGAAGGCTCATTGGCCGTGTTGCGCGGCAATCTGGCACCCGATGGCGCGGTGATCAAACCTGCCGCCTGTGATCCGAAGTTTCACAAGCATCGCGGCCCGGCCCTGGTGGCCGACAGCTACCCGGAACTCAAGACCATCATCGACGACCCCGATTACCCGATGACGCCAGACACGGTGCTGGTGTTGCGCAATGCCGGGCCGCAAGGTGGGCCCGGGATGCCCGAATGGGGGATGATCCCGATGCCCAGGGCGCTGCTGAAGGACGGCCACCGCGATATGGTGCGCCTGAGCGATGCGCGTATGTCGGGCACCAGCTATGGGGCTTGTGTGCTGCATGTCGCCCCCGAGGCGCATATCGGCGGGCCTTTGGCTTTGCTGCAAACCGGCGACATGGTTGAATTGGACGTCGCCAACCGCAGTCTGAACATGCAGGTGGCACCGGCGGAACTGGCGCGCCGCCGCGCCGCCTGGGTCGCCCCCGCTCCAAAGTATGAGCGCGGCTACGGCTATATGTTCAACGCCCATATCGAACAGGCCGACCGGGGATGTGATTTTGACTTCCTGCGCCCCGATTTTGGCGGCCCAGTGCCGGAGCCGGACATATTCTGATGGAAAAACAACCTTTTGAGCCTGGGCGTCGCGGCCCCTTTAATCTGACAAACCGGGTGATCTGGTCATTGGAGGGCTGGGCCAACACCTTTCGGACCGAGTTTTCTTTCCGCTCCTGGGTATTGGCCAACATCGTTTCATCGGGTCTGGCGTTCATGTTGCCAATTGCCGAGTTCGAGCGGTTGATCATCGTCGTTCTGGGCGTGCTCGTGCTGGCCGCAGAGCTGTTGAATACCGCGATAGAGCATCTGGCCGATCTGGTTGAGCCGGCCAAGAACCCGGCGATCAAGGCGTGCAAGGATGCCGCCAGCGCCGGTGTGGCCGTCACGGCCTGCGCGGCGGGTGTGGCGTGGATCTTTGCCTTGGCCGGTCTTGCGGGTTTTTGAAAATATTCTGACCGACCGCGGTTCGAAATACGCGGTCTCGGGCGGCCCGGTGGCCAGCCGGGCCGAGGCGCGCGCCATGATCAAACGCCTGTGCCGGTCCAAGAATTTCGCCCGCGCGACGCACAACACTTGGGCGGTTCTCTTGCCTGAAGGGCCGCTCAAGAATGATGACGGAGAGGCCGGGGCAGGGATGGTGATTGTCCGCATGCTGGAACGAGAAGGCCTGCAAAATCATATGGTTATCGTCACAAGGTGGTTCGGCGGCAAGCATTTGGGTGGCGACAGGTTTCGCCATGTTCAAAGCGCCGTGCGCCACTATCTGAACCAGCCTTAACGGCGTTTGGCGGCATAGCCACCGCCGGCCCAGCAGGTAAGACCCAACAAAAAGCCGAAATCGTACCAGCCGCCGGAATTGGGCACGCCATAAATGCCGATCGTGTCCGAGAACCAGCTGACGATAAAGGCAATCGGCGCCACGGCCCCGTCAAACAGCCCCCAGAAAAAGCCGCGCGCGCCTTCGATTGCCGGCGGCGCTTCGGCGCAGGCCGTCAAGATCAGCAAAGCGGCCAGTGAAATGAAGATGCGATAAGTCATGGCGTGAATGTTGCCGCGCCCGGGGGTGATTTGGCAAGCATTTGACGCCCCCGACGTTGCCGGGACGAGGGTCTTTTTGACATAATCAGGCCTTTTCGCGCAGTATGACGCCAAACAAGCAGGAGTGGGACAGATGAAAACACCATGGCATCTTTGGGTGATCGGCATCCTTTCGCTTTTATGGAATGCCGGCGGCGCCTATGATTATTTCGCCACGAGAACCGGCAACCAGGACTATTTGTCAATGCTTACACCAGAGCAATTGGCCTATCTCGATGCGTTCCCCTTTTGGGTTTCGCTGGCCTGGGCATTGGGGGTATGGGGCGCGGTTCTGGGTTCAATCCTGCTGTTGTTGCGCTCGCGCCATGCGGTGGCGGCCTTTCTGATTTCTTTTGTCGGCATGGCTGGCAACCTGATCTATGGGCTGCTGATTTCGGAAACCCCGATGACAGCCATGGCCAGCGCCGGGGCCATGGTGTTCATGATCGCCATCGTTATCGTGGCGGTCCTGTTGATCATCTACTCTCGCCGCATGCGCGATGCAGGCGTGTTGGGCTAGGCACCGGCTTTGGCTCTTGTCGCGTAACGCAGGCGCCGTGCTCAATCTACGCCGCGCCTGACGGATACCGCGCGGAAATGTCTGTCGCGCTTTTGTAGATCAGGCCGGTTCTGATGCAATATTGCGCCAATGACGCGACGGATAATTGCCCGCACGGCATCAGCTTTGCTGCCCGGTTGTGCAACGTGAACAAGCAAAAGGTTCGAGTGACCGGGTTGTAGAATGCCCCACAGATTGTTTCATCCCGCTCGATGATCTTTTCAAGCTTCATGATCGTAACCGGGGTGCAGCCCCAGCTTGGCAAGCCGCCTTGCTGGGCCACGTCGGCCAATGCGCCAATTATTTCGGCGGGCCCGGGCCGGGATCTGTTTCGAATTGTCATGACCGGTTTTCCTTCTACAACGCGGATTACAGCAATGCTTGGTCCGGGCGAATGTCGCCCGATGGACCCGCTGCTCGACACCGGTTGCTCAAGGTCGGGTGTTCTGACGTCAGCCTTGTTTCCGAGGGAGGTCTCCGACGGGGCTGAACTTGGCACCCTTCGTCACGCCTTCTGCGCAACTGCATTCAATGGTGCCGCGATTCTGTAACAGTTTTGCAAAGCGCAATGACCGGGATGTCATGTCCTCCCGGGATGCATCTGGCAAACGGGGGAAGCACGGTCTTTGCCGGTCAGGCTTGCCCGCGTATGAACAGGCTAATCGACCAGACGCCCCCACAGGTCATATTCGCCGGCCTCATCCACCTCGACGCGCACAATCTGGCCGACGTTCAACCCGTCTGTGCCGTCGTCCAAGAACAGGTTGCCATCAATTTCGGGCGCATCGGCCATCGTGCGACAGGTGGCAATACCTTCGTCGTCAATATCGTCGATAATCACATCCATGGCCCGGCCCACCTTTGCAGCCAGTTTCGCCTCTGAAATGGCCTGCGCCTTGGCCATAAAGCGGTTCCAGCGGTCTTGTTTGACTTCATCGGCCACATGATCGGGTAAATCATTGGATCGCGCGCCGGCGACGTTTTCATACTGAAAACAGCCCACCCGATCCAATTGGGCTTCATCCATCCAATCCAGAAGGGTTTGAAACTCGGCTTCGGTTTCACCGGGATAGCCCACAATGAAGGTCGAGCGCAGCGTGATGTCGGGGCAATCGGTGCGCCATGCGGCGATTTCATCCAGGGTGCGCGCCGCCGCCGCAGGGCGGGCCATGCGGCGCAACACATCCGGGTGGGCGTGCTGAAACGGAATGTCCAGATAAGGCAGGATCAACCCATCGGCCATCAACGGGATCAAGTCACGCACATGCGGGTAGGGGTAGACATAATGCATCCGCACCCAGGCGCCAAACTGTCCCAGATCGCGCGCCAAATCAAGGATCGGCGCCTTGCTGGGGCGATCCTTCCAATCCGTGCCATAGGCGCTGGTATCCTGGCTGATCACCAGCAATTCGCGCACGCCATTCTCGACCAGTTTTTCAGCTTCGCGCAGAACCGCCGCTGCAGGCCGGGACGTCAGGCGCCCGCGCATGTCGGGGATGATGCAGAACTTGCACTTGTGATTGCAGCCTTCCGAGATTTTCAGATAGCTGTAGTGGCGCGGGGTCAAAGACACGTTCTGGGCAGGCAGCAGATCGACAAATGGGTCGGGATCGGGGGGGACCGCCAGGTGCACGGCATCCAGCACTTGCTCATATTGATGCGGCCCGGTGACCGCCAGGATCCTGGGGTGATGCTCGCGGATGTAATCGGGTTCCGCGCCAAGGCAGCCGGTGACGATGACGCGGCCGTTTCGGGTCAACGCTTCTCCGATCGCCTCCAGGCTTTCGGCCTTGGCGCTGTCCAGAAATCCGCAGGTATTGACAATCACCGCCTCGGCCCCGGTGTAGTCAGGGCTGATGGCATAGCCTTCGGCGCGCAAACGGGTGAGAATGCGTTCACTGTCGACCAATGCCTTGGGGCAGCCAAGTGACACCATGCCAATTGTGGGTTGGCCAGGGCGCGGGCTGTCCTGAATGCGGGCCGTGGGCGCAATGTCAGGGCGGAGATCAGGCGGATTTTGTGACATCAGGGCGCTATAGCAGGGGCAAGCGGCGCTGCAAAGGCAGCTTGTCGTTGGTTATGGCGGATGCCGGGGTCAGGGGCGCTGCCCCCACCTGCGCCTGCGCGCAGGCTCCCCCGAGGTATTTCACAACCAAAGAGATCAGGGCAGGCTTTCCAACGCGCCGATGTCAGGGGCCGCGCCACGGCGCACGCCCGAATAATCAGTTTCGGGCGCATAGTCCGCACGCGCGCTGTCAATCAGGGCACTGCCGGGTTTCAGGGCGTAGTTCTGGTTCATCGGATCGACCAATTCACGTGCCGAGTAGATCAATTGCACGTTCTTGTTGGCGCGCAACTGGCCGGACAGATTGTCTGGCAGGCTGAAAAGCGGTGTGATGTTGTTGGCAATCACCACATCCCGGCTGCCGCCGCCCAGAATGCCGATCCAGGGTGCTTTGGTCGACGGGCCACGATTATTGACCAGGGTATTGTTGGCGATCAGCCCGCCCGAGACGCCCGCGGCGGCAATGCCATGATAGGCGCTGACCGAAACGATATTGTCGGTGATGACCAGATCGCGCAATTGGTGGCCGAACAACATGCCTTGCAGATCGCATATCAGCGGGTGGTCGGCAGGTCCGGTCCATTCCTCGATCTTGTTGCCAATGATTTGCAGGTCACGTTGAATTCCACCGCCAACCTTGCCATCCTTGCCCAGGGTCCAGCTTTGGATGCCATCGTCATGGTTGCCGTCTATCTTGACGCAATCCTTGATGTGATTGGCCTTCACCAAGGTGTTGTCGCCCAGTCCGCGGATCCCGTCACCGGAAAAGCCGTAGATCGTGTTGCGTTCGACACGCGCATTTTTCCCGGTAACAGCGATGCCAAAGCTGATCCCGGTCAGCGTGCTGTCGGTCACCGACACATCCGGTCCGTTCAGCAAAAAGCCGGATATGCGGCGTTTCTTCCAGTCTTGCAAAGTCCACCCCATGTAATCTGCTGCATCCGGGCCGGAACGCAGGTCAAATCTGGTGAAGTTGATATTGCGCGAGCTGTAGCCGGCGCGCACCAGCGATTGATTGTCATTGCGCGGCTTTGCCGGCCAGATCTCAAACCCCTCAAAGCTGAGATTCTGGCTGCGTGCCACTTCCAGTTCGGTGGCATGGACGCCAGGGCCGCTGGCGCGAAACAGGATCGTGCTGTCAGGCCGCACGTCGTGAAATTTCAACCGACCATAGCGCCCGGGGGCGAGAATGACCTCATCGCCGCCGGTCAGCACGCCTGAGCGCAGCGCGGCCTGAATGCCGTCCCAGGGCTTTTGCAGTGAGCCGTTACCACCGGCGGGCGCGGATTTGTCGACGTAATAGGTGGCGGCCTGTGCGGAGATTGGAAACGCCAGGGCCAGAGTTGCGATTATTGCGACAATCACGCCCCAATATCCCAATTTGTTGCCGAAATTTTGTCTATACAAGAGTGTCATTGGATTGTTACACGCCTAGTTATTAGGTCAATTGAGTAAGTATTAAGGACATTTGAACGGCCTTTAGAGCATATTAGATGGGAATGCGCCGACAGCAAGGCGCAAGCGGTTGAAGAAATCGTGACAAGATAGGGTTTTGGGCGACATGGCGTCACTGGCACGCACCAATATGACACCGTCACCGACAACAAACGGGGTGCAAACCGCAGCCATGCCCGATGATGTGGCAGGCGGCAGCGGCGTGCGCCAATTTCTGATCGTCACCTTTCTGGTTCTGGCCATCATCCCGGTCTATTTCAGTTTTGGCACGGTGCGCATGTCGCCCTATCGCATGATGCTGTTGGCGGCGTTCTTTCCGCTGATCGGCGCCTGGCTTTCAGGCAAGGCCGGGCGGATCCTGCCCGCCGACTGGCTGTTGCTTGCCTTTTCCTTCTGGACGATCATTGCCACTTTCGGAAACCACGGCACGACCCAGATCCAGTTTTCGGGCATCTTTTTCATCGAGACGTTCGGGGCTTACCTTTTGGGTCGGGTGTTGATCCGGGGGCTGGAAGACTTCATCGTATTCGCCAAGACGTTGTTCTGGATCTTGCTGCTGTTCATCCCCTTCGGATGGGCAGAGGCCGTGCAGCGCGAAAGTGTCTATATCTCGTTTTTCGAGTTCATGGGCGACACCATTCCGCCAGCCGGCATTGACATCCGCTGGGGTTTGAACAGGGCCCAAGTCGCCTTTGAGCACCCCATATTATATGGCATGTTTGCCGCCTCCACCTTTTCGATCCTGTTCTACACACCGCGGCCCGACCGCGTTGCGATTGCGGGCTTGCGACGCGCCTGGGCCACCTTGGGCGCCGCGTTCTTTTCGTTGTCCTCGGGGGCGTTTTCCCCCATCGGTGTGCAGGCGCTGCTGATGCTCTACAATGGCATCTTGCGCAACGTGCCAAAGCGCTGGCTCTATCTCGCGATCGTAGGGGCCATAGGCTATGTGGTGCTGGATCTGCTGTCGAACCGAACGCCATTTGAGGTTATCGCCTCGCGTTTGGCATTTTCGGGCAGCACCTATTACTGGCGGGTCCTGATCTACCAATATGGAATTGCCAATGTCTGGGCGGATCCCTTGTTCGGCTCCGGGCTGTTGTGGTGGGCACGTCCGTCCTGGATGTCCACCGGCACGGTCGACAATTTCTGGCTGGTTATTGCGATGCGCTATGGCGTGCCCGGCTTTTTGATATTTGCCACCTTTTACGCCCTGACGGTCTGGGGTTTGATCCGGGCGAAACTGTCGGTGCAGATCCTGTCGTCGCAACGCTATGGCGCGGTATTCACGCTCATCGCCATGGCTGTTGGCATTTCCACGGTGTGGCTTTGGAATTCGGTATATGTCTATTTTCTGTTTCTGATTGGCTCATCGTCATGGCTTGCGCAGGCGGGCGAAAAACCGATGGAGGTCGCCCCAGTTGTGCAGGGCGACAACGCACAGGACGCGCCGCAATCGCGCTGGACACGCCAGCGGCGTCCGGAGCCGTCGAAAGCGCCGGAAAAGCGTGCCAAACGCCCCCAAAAGGAAAAAGGCACAGGGACACCGCAGCGCTCAACCGCGCCGGGTGACAAACTGCGCTATAGTCGTGTCGAACCTCGTCGTGCGCCAAATCGACGAGACAAGTAGGATGCGCACAAAAGCCATGGCAATCAGCGATGCGATGGCCGCGCCTTCGATGCCCCAACGCTGGATCATCACGTAGTTAAGGCCAAAATTCATTGCGACGCCAATAGTCGTGACAAGCATCACCAGGCGTTCCCGGCGCAACATGACCAGCAAAATGGCATCCGCGCCGGCCAGCACAATCGTCGCCTGACTGGCCAGCAAAATCAGCAGGCTGGTGCGAGAGGCGGTGAACTCCGGTCCGAAAAGACCAAGATAGAACTCGGCCCCAAATCCGAGCACCGCAATGATCGGCACGCCTGCGGCAAAGCTGACGGTGGCAGCCTGACGCAAAAGCCTTTGCGCCTCGTCGACCTGGTTTTCAGCCAGAGCGCGTGACAACATCGGCCCGACGATCTGCAAGGCAATCATGTTGGCAATCGAGATCAACATGGCCCCGCGCGCCGCGGCACGATAGATGCCCACATCGAAATCGGTCAACATGGCGCCCACCATCAACACATCCATATCCAGCTGTAATCGGTTCGCAAAGGATGTCATGAACACAGGCAAGGCACCGGCGACCCACAGCTTTAGGTGAATGCTCGGCTTCGCGGCCTCCAGACCCTGGTTTTGCCACGACCGGATCGCCACGATCAACATGATGCAGAATATCGGCACGGCAGCAAAGATCGACAGGCTGACGACGCGACCTGGTGTCAGCGTTGTGCCCGCCCAGACCGCGCCCAGGATGAGCATCAGATAAATGATCTGGCGGACGATGGTTTCCAGAAACTGGGTGGTGAGTATGCGTTGAAAACCGTTCAGGACATGGCTCAACGACAGCACGATGGCGTGGATCACCGCCATGGCGGCCACCAACTTCCACCCCGGCGCCAGGACCAGAACACCGGTGTTTTCCGCCCAGGCAAATCCAAGCACGGCGATCACCCCGGTGATCGAAACCGTCACCGCCAGCGTCAGAAGATACCCCAGAATGGGCCCGGATTTCTTGCGCGCCATGTAGCCGGGAATTTCGCGGATCGACAGTTCACCCAGGCCAAGTGCCAGCATCATACCGATGAAAATTGCCCAGGTGGTGGCATAGGTGAACGCCCCAAAGCCCTCGGCGCCCAAGATGCGCGCCACCACGATTGCCCCGACGAACTGAAAGGCCAAACCGCTGAAACGCATTGTGAACGACACAAATGCCTTCGCCCAGAAATCAGATCTGGACCGCGCGCGATTTAGCATTTTTCTGACCACACGGCCTCACTTGGAACTGCAACACAAATCCGATGGTTCAGGCATGCTCCCTGACCTCGGCTTCCGCGCTGTTGAAGCCCAAAATCGTTGTAATATCAAGCCTGTGTTGGCAGGTTCGCGCCGGGCCGCGCAGAAAAAGGGATAAAGGGCGCAAATCGTCCAATCTGTTTCTGTTTATGGGCACATCGGGCAAAAGGCGTGATTGGGATTTGACTTGGCGCTCTGAGGTTGGCATTTCGGACCGGTAGTATCGCGTATTCATGGGGTATCGAGTGATCACTTTTCCGTGGCAATCCTTGTCCATCGCCGCGCGACCGTCCGCTTGGCCAACCCTGACACCCCTGGTCCCATTCACCGGTTGTGAGAACATTTGATGTCATCGCCAAATTTTGATGTTGTCGTGGCCACAAATGATCAGGCCTCGCTCAACCAGAACCTTCTGGCCTCGCCCGATATCTGGGCCGGGCGCGCGATAGTGAACGCGCAAACGGGTGCCGCATCTGCCGGGGCCGCCTATAACGAGGGCCTGGACCAGACCGCCGCGCCCTATGTCATCTTTGCGCATCAGGATGTGTATTTTCCGCCCGGCTGGTTCGATCAACTGGCGCGCCAGATCGAACGGGTCGAACAGGCCGATCCTCATTGGGGTGTGATTGCACCCTTTGGCATGACGGCAGATGGGGTCCATATCGGACAGGTATGGTCAACCTCGCTTGGGCGCGTAGTGGGCCTGGCCTTGCCGCAGCCCACGCCTGTTCAAAGCATTGATGAACTGGTGATCGTAGTGCGCCGCGCCAGCCAATTGCGGTTCGACCCGATGCTTCCGGGCTTTCACATGTATGGCACCGACATCGTGCAAATGGCGATTGCCAAGGGGCTTGGGGCCTATGCCTGTCAATTGCCGCTGGTGCACAACGACAATTTTCACGGCCGTCTGGGTCAGGATTTCACCGACAGCTACAACTATATCCGCCAGAAATGGCGCCAGCTTTTGCCCATTCGCACCCCGGTGGTCTGGGTCACCGCGTCAGGATGGGCGCTGCGCCTGTATCGCCTCAAGGCCTGGCGATCATATGCCAAACGTCAGGCCATGGCGATGGATGTCCAGGTCGATCCGCGCGTCTATTCCGAGCGCTGCGGCTGGGAAGAGGCCGCGCCATGACAGATATTGAGCCCGGCCAGATGCTGCACAAGACAATGCACGCCCTGCGCGGCAAACCCGCGGCAGAGCAGCCCGCCAAACAGGCCAACGCGCTGGAGGGTTACACCAGTATTGGTGTGGTTGTCGTGACGTATAACTCGGCCGATGTCATCGAGAACTGCCTCAGATCATTGCTGGCCAGCGAAGGCGTGGACATGCGGATTGCCATTTGTGACAATGGCTCAAGTGACGGCACCCAGGAAATCGTGCGCAAGGTTACCGCCGCCGCGCGGCTGAAACTGGCGGAAATGGGCATTGACGAACTGGATGACCCGCAACGCCCGCCGCGCGTGTCGCTGATCCACAGCGACGCGAACCGCGGCTATGCAGGCGGCGTCAACCTGGGTCTGCGGCTGTTTCTCAATGCCAAACGGGTCGGCCTGTTCTGGGTTCTGAACCCGGACAGCGAAGTGCGCCCCGATACCGCCGCTGCCTATTGGGCAAAAGCCGCCGCAAGCCCAGGATTTGGGCTGATGGCGGGGCGCACCCTGTATCACGATCAACCCGGCGTCATTCAATCTGACGGAGGACGCATCAGTTGGTGGACAGGGGCCTGCAAAAACATCAATCAGGGCGTACTTGCCGAGCAACAGGCCATGCCGGCGCCGGACACATTGGATTTTGCATCCGGGGCAAATCTGGTGGCCAGTCGCGACTTTGTTGAAAGCATCGGGCTGATGACCGAAGATTATTTCCTGTATTATGAAGAGGTTGACTGGGCGGTGCGCGGCTTGTCGCGGTTTCCATTAATTTTGGCGCCGCAGGCAATCGTCACGCATCACGGCGGCACCGCCATCGGCAGCGGGTCAAACACGCGCGCGCCGTCAGGCTTTTCCAATTATTTCAACTTTCGCAATCGCATGATCTTCATGCGCAGGTTTCGTCCACGCGCCATCGTCACTGCATGGGCCTGGGGCATGGCCAAATCCGCAAGCTACTTCCTGCAAGGCAATTTTGCATCCGGTTGGGGCGCCATATGCGGGTTGAACAGGCTGCCGCCACCAAAAAACATACGTGCCCGTATATCTGAAGACGCGCAGGAACTGGCCTTCGGAAAGGCACGCTAGGCGCGGTCCATGAATACCCACAGTCTTGCGCCAAAATAATTGACGAACATCGCCACCGCTGAGGCAATCGCCAGCGCCAGGATCGGCCTGGGTTGCATGATGTTTGGCCAGGCCCACAGACAGGCCGCATAGACGCCGAAATTCACCGCAATCCCGCTGCCCTGGACTATCGCATAGCGCGTGTATTCAGCAGCCTTGCGGCCCGATTTGCGATCTGAGAACGTCCAGATGCGGTTTAGATACCAGGTCACGCTCAGCGCAACCGGAAAGCTGATCACACGCGGCCAAAGCGCACCCCAATCGGTTACGGCATGCAAGACCGTCAGAATGCCACCATCCACAACAAATCCGATACCGCCGACCGCGCCGAATTTCAGCACCTGGCGCAGCATCACCTAGTGCAATCCGCGCGAGTGCACCACCTTGGCGCTTGCGCCAGGCAGATTCGGCTTGGGTTGACCCGCCTTTTCCAATTGCGCCAGAACACCGGGCACCGCCAGATAGCTGAGCCGTTTGATCTCGCGCCGCCCGGTTGTCACCGTGTCCAAAATCAGTCCCACCGCAACCGCCAGAATGGCGACAGTGCCAAATCCGGTGGCCACAATCAGTGTTGGGAAGCGCGGCACCAGCCCGGTTTCGAAATAGGTGAACAAGATCGGCAGGCTCAGCCAAATGGCGATCAGCATCGACAAGGATGCCAGGGCTGCAAACAATCGAACCGGCCGTTCGCGTTTCAGCAATTTCGCGATGGTCCACAGGATACGAAACCCGTCCGAAAAGGTGCGCAACTTGCTTTCCGACCCTTCTTCACGGTCCTGAAAGGCCGTCTGCACTTCGGCGCAGGGCATCTCCAGATCAAGCGCATGCACGGTCAATTCTGTCTCGATCTCGAACCCCGTCGAGGTCGCGGGAAATGACTTGACGAAACGCCGCGAAAAGACCCGGTATCCCGACAGCATGTCCTGAAACCCGTGCCCGAACAATGTGCGCACAAATCCGGTCAGCATCGCATTGCCGAACTTGTGGCCCGGACGATAGGCGCCCGCTTCCTTGGTCTCGGCGCGTGCGCCGACAACCATATCCAGCCCTTCATTGATCAGTTTGCGCACCAACACCGGCGCTCGGGCGGCCTCATAGGTGTTGTCTCCGTCCACCATGACCAGAATATCGGCCTCGATATCGGCAAACATTCGGCGCACGACAAACCCCTTGCCCTGCCGCGGTTCGCTGCGCACTACGGCCCCTGCCGCCTCTGCCTTGGCCACCGTGTCGTCGGTCGAATTGTTGTCATAGACGAAAATCCGTGCCTCGGGCAGCGCGGCGGCGAATTCCTGGACGACCCGCGCGATGGACTGGCCCTCATTGTAGCACGGAATGACCACGGCTATGCTGAATCCGTCAAAAGACGTCACCGTTTGTGAAGTGGATTTTTTTGGGGTCACAAAGTTGTCCTTCTCGCGCGCGCACGCATGTTCTCCGCCAAAAGATCCCGCCATATGACTATGGCCGAAAGCATCGGCAACAGCCAGATAACCCGCGCCTGATAACGCGCATGTGGCGTTGACAGGATGCCGGTCGTGGCCGCGTTGCCCAGGATGGCCAGCGCAATAAGCACCGCAAATATCACGAATCCACGGCGGATCTCTTCTTGTTGCGGTTTCTGCGCATCAGAGCGGATAAGCGCCAGCGAGAGCAAATGGACCAGGCTGATAAGTGCGACGATTTTGGTCAAAACATTTGCCGCTGCCAAGGGGAAGGTTTCGGCATAAAAACCCGTAGCCCGGATCTGATCTTTTTGCGCACCAGAAAACCAATCGTCCAGCGTGGCCTTGAGCGCAGGAAAATAGGCGAATTCTTCCAGGCCAAACCAGCGCAATTGTTCACCGAACCGGGTCAATGACGCTTGAATTTGTGCCCCAGGGCGGTCTTTCAGCACTGCCAGGGCAAATTTCATCTGCTCGCTGCTGAGCGCCTTTTGCGTTTCCGCATCGGCCCCCGCATAGACCGCGCGTCCCTCTTCGCGGCCCCACAGGATCTCGTCTGAATATTGGGGCAGGCGGTCCACAAAGGCGCACAAGGCAAACCCGGCCTCGGGGCAGTTTTCGACCAGATAGTCGTAGCCCGGCCCGTCGTCGATCATGCGGGCCGACAAGAACGGCGGGCGTAAAGGAGGCTCGCCATAGATGCGCGTGACCGTCGCGGCGAACAGGGCTTCGGCAAAGATCGCCAAGCCCACCGCAACCATCAAGGTGCGGCTGTTGCCGATCCGCCAGGAACCTGTATAGATGCGAAATACCGCCGGCGCGACAATTGCCAAACCTGTCACCACGATCAAATGGCTGGTGTGACTGATCAAGCCCAACAACATGATCACCCACAAAACCCAGGCTTCGGCTCTGGTCGGTTTGTCAGGCACGCCCATCAGCCGGACCGCGCAGATGATTGTAATGCCCGCCAGAAAGTCAGGCATGGCATAAGAAGTAAAGAATGGTGCGGCCGTCAACAGCGCTATGGCGACACCGACAAACAATGTGCCGCGCAGCCGATCGGAAAAGAATGGGCGCAGGGCCACCATTAACGCCGTGACAAATATCGCCGCATTCAGCGCAGCGACACCAAAGGGCCCAAGCATGGCAAATGCCGAAAACATCACAAAGCCGAAATAGATCGATCGCCCCGCATAGGGTGTATCCTGGCCCTTGGCCACCGAATCCGCGGGTTCGGCCAACCCTTGCAGCGCGCCACCGCCATCGCCCCCAAACAACTGTTCAAGCGCGGTCTTGGGCCCGTTCAGATAGGAGAAACTGTCTGAAAACCAGATTGGACCGCCATTCAACAAGGCCGGCCAGATAAAGGCCGCAACTAGCACAGCCCAAAGCAAGAGATACTGAAGCCTTACGGCTATCATACCATTTATCCCAAACACGAATTCGTGGCTTCGAAATACGATATTAACCTTTGGAATTACAGGATAAAATTGCGCCTGCCGGAACTTGTTTCACGAATGGCGACAATCCAGCAATCTCTTGGCGAAATGTCGCCTGCACCTCTGCTCATTCGCAACCTCAGGTGGTTGTGAATGAGGCCGATACAATGGCGCTCCGCTTGGTCCACCCGTTTTCCTGAAACGCGACCAACTGATATGTCGTGTTGCCGGCCAACGCGCCGCCGGTCCCTGACAGGCCAATGTTCGTGCCAATCTGATTGATCAACACCGCCTGATAGCCATAGTCCAAGGCACCGGCGATGCGACGTTTCTTGATGTCATCGGGGTCACTCACGCTTGTGCCTTGCGGAACGACCGCCCAGTAGATCGGGTTCAAATCGGTATCCGTCTGGATCGTGGCCGAAAAACCAGAGGCGGTAGGGGAAACGGCCAGACCGGATAGCACCGGCGCCTGAACCAGGGTTGCGTCCAGTACATAGGCAGAGCGTTCCTCGCCTGACGCCAGGGTAACCATCGGCCAGGGCCCGCGCCCGTCCAGGGGCGTGCCGGGGCTGGGTTCAAACAGGTCTATCAGCTCGGACATTGTGTAGGGGCCGTCAGTGGCGGCGACAGGATAGGCGGGCAGCCTGGATGTCAGGGTTCCTGCTGACCAAGACTTGACCTTGTTGCATGCGGTAACCGAGATGTTGGAATTATAAGCATTGTCCAGGTAATCGCCAAAAAAGCTGTAGGCCAGTTCGGAACCTGCACTGGTGACACCGCCATCATAGCGATGCCCCGCCTCGGCACCGCCATAGGGCAGCGCCTTGCCGTCATTGGGGATGGTGGCACAATATTCAGTCCTGAAACCGTTGGTCTTTCCCGGATTGAACGACCTTAAGGACGCATCAATATTGCCGCACCCACGAATTAAGCCCGAAATGCCAGAACCGGAATTTCCGCCGATATACCAAACCTGGATCGCATCCTTTCCGCGCGCATCACCACTGAAAAAGAAATTTGCTTCAAGAACGATATTCGCGTCAAAGCCCGTGCCGCCCTGCAGTTGCAATATGTCCGTATGCGGGTTGCCATTGTCTGACCCCAGCGACAATGGCCGCGTGCAATAATTCCCGGCAAGCAAGACCGGCGTCTGCCCGCCATGCGCGTTGATCTTGATGAAGTCTTCATAATTCATGTCAACGAAATTGCCGATGATCTCGACATAGCGTTGTCCGGTTGCGGGCAATTCAATCGCGCGGCGGTTGCCGTAAAACACCGAGTCCCGGACGCATATTCCCTTGATCGGAATGTTCGCCTGGCACAAAATGCCATGCTTGCCGGTGAAACCGCCCGAAGCGTAATTGCCATAGGCTGTCGGCGACGATGTCTTGAGCACACAGCCTTTCAAGGTCACATCGCGCTGCTCAACGCCGCCACCGGCGGCTTCAAGAAACTCCAGGCACGACCCGGACGAGGCGGGGTTAGTCGGCACGAATTTTACGTTTTCAAACACGACATTCGCGCAGCTCTTGAATTTGACAAAGTCGAAATGGGCGGTCGTGTCGTCGCCTGCCACCGAATAGGTCGCGCGGCAATCGCCGCCATCGCCCAAGATCGTGGTATTGGCCATGTCGGTGCGATACCCGAAATCCCCGGCCCCCACCTGGTTCCAGACAAGCCGCGCCCCAGATCGCACGATGATTGTCTTGCCAATATCTCCGGTTCCCAATGCGTTGAATTCGGCTTGGCTGGAAACGGCAATAAAATTGCCACTGACCACCACCGGATAGCCGCCAACGCTATAGTTTCCAGAGATTTGCGTGCCATTGGCCGTGATGACGCCACCAGCAACATCAAACGCGCCGTAGCTGCCGTCAACCGCAGCCCCCTGCGTGTCATAGGGCGCTGAACCCGCGGTATTTGCGGTGCCAAATCGTGCGCTTTCCAGGCCTGCGCCCAACGTCGTGGGCGTGCCGCTTTTTGCCGCAGAGCCTGGTCCGGCTCCGACACCATTCGCGGCACGCAACATGACCAGATAGCTTTGGTTGTCTGTCAATCCATTGATCTGGAAACTGCCCGGACCGGAAATTCCGGCATCTTGCCAGGCCCCGCCATCGACCTGATATTCAATCGTTGTGATGGCGCTGCCGCCGTCATTTGGCATGCCCGTCACAATCAGCTCCAGCGTGCCGCCCAATCCGGGATCGCTGACGGCCCAGCTGCCCGGACTGAATTGCGCAGGCTCGGTATTGGCTGCTTCTAGAATTGCTCCACCCAGATTTGACAGCACGCTGCCGCCGCTGTTTGTTGCGGAAACCTGCAAGACCAGATCGCCCGGTGGTTTGCCGGTGCTGTCCCACGATGTGCCGACCAAAGAGGCGCGCTCGTCCACACCATTCAGCGAAAACTGCGTGATCGACAGGGTCGCGTCCGGGCCGGCGATGCCTTCGCTTATCAAGAAGATGGATCCGACCTGCGCATTCATCGGCGCAATGCTCGGTTGGGTTGAAAACGATGGCAAAGGCTGTGTCACGGCCACCGAGTTGGTGTTGGCCGTCATGCTGGCCACATCATCCGCAGCCGTAACAACGCAGGAAACTGTGGTCAGATCGTCAACAGGCGTGAGTAGGAACGTGTCAGATGCTGCCCCGGAAATATCCTGGCCGTCCCTTTGCCACTGATAGCTGAACAAGATCGGACCTTGCCCGTTCCAGTTGCCCGGCGATACCGTCAGCGTCTGACCCACCAAAGGCGCCCCTGCGATGCTTGGTGGCGCCGTGTTTTGAAGCTCGCTTTGTTGCCCAGTTGCGGCAAAGCGTCTGGACCGGTTCAGCCCGATCAGGTATCCGTGTTCCATTGCATGCTCCCTACCCGGTGCGCTCGCAGCAACGACCGCCCGGAAATCATGAAAAATATGAGAGTTCCTCGCACCAAAGGCCGGCGCGGTATTCAATTGGCTTCAGGCTGCGCGATTTGGTTTAACAAAGGCTAAGGGAGGCGCGCGTTCACCCAGATCGCGGCGCTCTTGCGAGCAAGTCTTTGAAAACAGTGTTATTTCCGGTTCCACGCCCCGGCCAGATCGCCAGCGTTGCCCCGCACCATAACCGAAATCATGCGCCAGAAACGATACATCCGGATCTGGGTCAAGCATTTGAAGGCCAGCCAGCGTTCGTGAAATCCACCTAATCTGTCGGTGCGCAACAGGCGTGGAATTTCTGCCAGCGGAGACACCGCCAAAGCCAAGGCCTTGACCAGAAATTTCAGTTTGTCTGACAAGGTGACAACTTTGCTGTGATCATGGCCGATATGGCGATCCCATTTGCGGTGCATGTCCGCAATGTGCTTGCGGGCCGGGTGAAAGACGATCATCGCCGGGACATAATGGGTCTTTATGCCCAACCGCCCCGCGCGCAATCCCCAATCCTTGTCTTCAGCCAGCTCGATACCCGCAAATTCGCCCACTTTCTCAAATACCTGCCGCCGCAATGCCAGATTGCCGGTGCCCGAATAACCTGACGCTACATATTTCCAATTGCGATAGGCGTAGACGCGCTCATAGGCTTCAAGTGCCGTTGGGCGCGCCGCATCCTCGTATGGCACTTGCACATCTCCGCCGATGATATCGACATCCGGATCCTGAAAGGCAGCCAATACGGTGCCGAGCCAATGCGGTTCCGCACGGCAATCGGCATCAATGCAGGCGACAATATTGCCTGTGGCAGCAGCAATGCCCTTGTTGCGCGCAGGTCCGGGGCCGGGCGTAGCCTCGCTGAGCAAGGTCACATCGGGCCACATCGCACAGGTTTCCTTGGGCAGAACGTCAGACCCGTTATCAACCACGATCACTTCGATGATCGCGTCCAGCCCCTTTTGGTTGTGTACCGACTCAAGGCAGCGTTTCAGGTGTTCTGGTTGGTTCAAATGCGGAATGATGACCGACACTTCTACCGGAACCGCATCAACTTTTCCAAGCAAGGCATTTACCATTTCCATTGGCCGCATTGGTTCATTCACTCAAGTGGTGTCAGATTTGGCGCGTGACATAAAGATACATGAAACGAATGTAGGAAAGGTTGCGCAGGAACCGCCTTGGTTCCCGCAGCGACCTGAACAGCCATTCCATGCCGAAATTTCTCATGAATCCGGGGGCTCTGGGCAATCTGCCGGTATAAACATCATAGGTGCCCCCCACGCCCATGAAAAAGGTGTTGGGGCACAGCTTCTGAGCGCGCGCCATGAAGTCTTCTTGCCGCGGCGAGCCCATCGCCACAGTAACAATATCCGGCTGAGCTGCAGCCAGCTCATCCAGAATAACCTGCTCATCATCAAAATACCCATTGCGCCGTTCCAGGTTTTCCAGCCCGTATTCGGCACGCAACTTTTCGGCGGTCGCGCGATTGACCTCTTCCGAAGCGCCCAGCAAAAACACTTTCCTAGACCCTGCCGCACGCATGATCGCTTCCCACAATTCGACGCCCGGGATGCGGGCCGAATGCACATTGCGACGACGCAAGAGCCAGACCACCGGTGTGCCGTCAGGATAGAAGAATGCATTGTTCTTGAGGGTGTCGAATTTCCCGGGCTCCTTGCGCCCGGTGATGATCTTTTCGGCATTCAAGGCAACCGCGATATTGGGGCGGTCATAGCTGTTCAAAATCCATTCCGCCGCAGCGTCCACCGACGCAAACCCATAGACCGGAAAGCCATCTATCAATACGGAAGAATTCACGAAATCAGCATTTACATTCATTGCATTGCATACCTTTTACCACAGTCTCACACGCCACGACACGCTATCCTGCACAAGGGGAAAGATCGCCGCGCATTCCCGATTGCGGGTTTTGCTCAAGACCACCTTGGTGGGATCAGGGCCGAAACGCCAATGGCACCAGGCTACCGGAGGTATTTGGCAAGAAATGGGCCACGGCGGGGCAATATTCATCGAAATGTCGCCAATCCGGCAACATTCGGAAATATCCATGTCGCATTCGGCATCGATAAAGTAAGCAATGCCGCATGTTGAGTCTCCGCCCTCGAAAGTATTCAGAGGTCAAAGGTTTTTAAATTGAACACGTCCCAATCCGAAAGAAAACGCGTCCTGGTGGCATTCGGCACCCGACCTGAAGCCATCAAAATGGCCCCGGTGGTCAAAGCGCTGGCAGCCAACCCGTTGATTGAATTGAAAGTTTGTCTGACCGCGCAACACCGTCAAATGCTGGACCAGGTCATACAGCTCTTCGAAATCAAACCGGATTTTGATCTGGATCTGATGCAGCCCGGCCAAAGCCTGACACAGCTGACAGCGCGTATTCTGGCGGGCATGGAAGAGGTTTTCCAATCCTGGCGTCCGGATGTCGTCTTGGTTCATGGTGACACGACGACGACAATGGCCACCTCCCTGGCGGCATTTTACCAGCAGATCGCAGTTGGCCATGTCGAGGCGGGTTTGCGCACCGGAAATATCTATTCACCATGGCCGGAGGAAATGAATCGCAAGATAGCGGGTGCCATTTCAACCATCCATTTCGCGCCCACCGAAAAGGCCCGAGCCAACCTTTTGCGCGAAGGCATCGCTCCCGAGGCGGTTCATGTGACAGGCAACACTGTCATTGATGCCTTGCTGGAAGTCAGTGGAAGTCTGCGCGCCGACAAGGCAACCCGCGAAGTCTTTGCGCGTAAATTCAACTTTCTGGACGATGCTCGCAAGATGATCCTGGTCACGGGCCACCGGCGCGAAAACTTTGGCGGCGGATTTGAGAATATCTGCCAGGCCATTGCGCGTCTAAGCGCGCGCGATGACGTGCAGGTCGTATATCCTGTGCATCTGAATCCCAATGTCCAAGGCCCGGTCAATCGGATCCTGGCAGACAGCACAAACGTCCATTTGATCGAACCGCAGGATTATTTGCCGTTCATCTATCTGATGGATCGGGCGCATGTCCTGCTCACTGATTCCGGCGGCATTCAGGAAGAAGCGCCGTCCTTGGGCAAACCGGTGCTGGTCATGCGCGACACGACAGAACGACCCGAAGCCGTTGACGCAGGCACGGTGCAATTGGTCGGCACAGATGAGGCCGCCATTTTTGACGGCGTGACCAGGCTGCTGGATGACCAGTTAGAACATGACCGTATGAGCCGGGCGCATAACCCTTATGGGGATGGCCATGCGGCGCAACGCATTTCAAAAATTCTTGGTGAGAACGTATGAGTAGCACTTTCCAAAAAGTATCCGTCATTGGGCTGGGATATATCGGTTTGCCCACCGCGGCCATGCTCGCCAGCCGAAAGGTTCAGGTGGTTGGGGTCGACGTCAATGAACGCGCGGTCGAGGCGGTCAACCGCGGAGAAGTGCTGATCACTGAGCCCGATCTCGACATGATTGTCAGCGCGGCCGTCAATCAGGGCTACCTGCGCGCCACGCTGAAGCCCGAACCGGCGGACGCTTTCATCGTCGCCGTGCCGACACCGTTCAAGGATAGCCACGTGCCGGACCTGGCCTATGTCCAGGCTGCCACACGGGCGATTGCGCCCGTGCTCAAGCGCGGCGATCTCATCATCCTGGAAAGCACCTCACCGGTCACGACAACCGACCAGATGGCGGCCTGGCTGGCAGAAGAACGCCCCGATCTGAAATTTCCGCAAGACGCGGGCGAAGATTGCGACGTATGTCTGGCCTATTGCCCGGAACGTGTGTTGCCAGGCAAGATCATGCAGGAACTGATCAAGAACGACCGTGTCGTCGGGGGAATGACACCACGCTGTTCGCACCGCGCGATCGAATTATACCGCGTTTTCGTCGAGGGCCAGTGTTTTGCCACGTCCAGCCGGGTGGCCGAGATGTGCAAATTGGTCGAAAACGCCTTTCGAGATGTGAACATCGCATTTGCCAATGAATTGTCCATGATTTGCGACGATTTGGGCATCAATGTCTGGGAAACAATCGCGTTGGCCAACCGTCATCCGCGGGTAAACATTTTGCAGCCTGGTCCCGGCGTGGGCGGCCATTGCATCGCCGTAGATCCCTGGTTCATCGTCAGCCAGTCACCCGATCATGCCCGGCTGATCCGCACCGGACGCGAAGTGAACGACAGCAAGCCTGAATGGGTATTGGGCAAGGTCGCCCAGGCGATTGCTGACCTGAAAAGGTCAGGCCACGGCACGGTGAAAGTGGCATGCTTTGGCTTGGCATTCAAACCTGACATAGATGACTTGCGTGAAAGCCCGGCTTTGGGCATTGCCCAAACATTGGCGGCGCTTGATGGCGTCGAACTGTTGGCGGTCGAACCGTTCATCTCTGAATTGCCGCCGGGATTTGGCTCCAACGCTGCGTTGGTCGATGCACAAACCGCCGTCGCCGGGGCCGATGTCGGTGTCTTGTTGGTGGATCACACCGAATTTCGCCACCGCGACATGAGCGGTTTCACCGGCGCGTTGATCGACACACGCGGTATTTGGCGGGCCTAGCTGCGTCAGCCCGGCGGATATTCACACGAAAAAGGGCCCGGTCAACGGGCCCTTTTGGCGCTGATCGCGCCCATTTGATTCGGGTTCAAGCGACCAGATCGATGTCGTCTTCGCTGTCCTCTTCGGCTTGATCTTTCGCGTCCTGGACTTCGGTCTGCATCAGATCAATCAAGTCTTTCAAGCTGATGCCCTTCTGGATCAGCTGCTTTTCATGACCTTTGCCATTGCCAGAGTTCTTGCCGAACAATTTCGCGGCAATCTTGCTGATTGAACCATCCAACTGAGATGTGACGGATTCAAACTCGAACTCGCCGCCTGCGGAGCCTTCGCCCCCCGTGGTCCCGCTCGAGCCGCCGCCAGATGTGTCCGTGGTGGTGGTGCCGCCGGTGGAGCCGCCGCCCGAGGTGTCGGTGGTGTTGGTGCCACCGGTCGAGCCGCCGCCGGTTGAGCCTTCACCGCCCGTTGTGCCGGTCGAACCGCCGCCGGTCGAGCCGGTTGAGCCTTCACCGCCCGTTGTGCCGGTCGAGCCGCCGCCGGTTGAGCCGGTTGAGCCTTCGCCCCCCGTGGTGCCGGTCGAGCCACCGCCGGTGGAGCCGGTTGAGCCTTCGCCCCCGGTGGTGCCGGTCGAGCCACCGCCGGTGGACCCGGTTGAGCCTTCGCCCCCCGTGGTGCCGGTCGAGCCGCCGCCCGAGGTGTCCGTGGTGTTGGTGCCGCCGGTCGAGCCGGTGTTCGTGCCACCCGTCGAGCCGGTGTTGGTGCCACCCGTCGAGCCGGTGTTGGTGCCGCCGGTCGAGCCAGTGCTTCCACCTGTGCTTCCGCCACCGGAGGTGTCGATCGTGCCTCCCCCTGTGCCCGAGCCGCCCGAACCGCCGGTGCTGGGCAGGGTCCATCCTGCACCACCGGTATAGGTTCCGCTGTTGCTCAGCCCCGAAAGAGTATCTGACGGCGGCACTGTCATTGAGAAATTGTCAACAACGCCCTTGACCGCGGCACCCCAGGTCGGACCCAGAACCAAACCATAATGGCTGGCCGAGTTGGTCGTGCCGGAGGCGGAGCCAGTGCCCACCACAGCCCCGTCCACCAGGATATTCACCGTGCCTTCGGGTCCGTCATATTGCACTGTAATGTCGTGCCAGGCTGTGTCATCCAGAACATTCGCGGCCGTTTGGATCTTGTAGCTGCCCTGATCGGTTGGCAGGTTCAGCATCAAGCCACCATTCGACAACACCTGCAAGTCCCAGCTTGTATGAATGCCCAACAGGCGGCCCGCACTGCCGACGCTGTCCAATTTGAAGTCCAGATTGATCTCGAATGTGTCGAGATCATACAATTGCTCATTGCCCTTCTGAATCTCAAGATTGGTGGTGCCGTCCAGCCTGAAGCCCTGGCCGTTCAATCCATTTACCAGGGCATTGCCGCTTGGATCCTTGACCTTGATTGACGCGCCAACACCAGAGGAATCGACGACGCCATTGTCAAAATTGATCGAGAAATTGGTCTGGTCAAGCACTTCGACAGTGCGCGTGATATAGTCCACATTGCCCGACCCGTCAGTGACTTTCAGCGTCACATCATGCAGACCGGGGGTCTGAAAGATATGATACCCGCCGGTGCCGGTGATCATCGTGCCATCATCCATCAGCCATTCATATGTTGCATTGGATGGGTTGGTGATCTGGCCCCCAAAAAGCGACATGTCGGCATTCAACTGGAACGCACCGCGATAGCCGTCGATTTCATCAAGCCGCATGACGGCGGTAACCGGATCATTGGCCGCCGAAGTAGAGGAAACCGTCGCGCCGTAGTTACCGTAAAGTGGGCTGCTGGGCAGGAATTGCAGATCCGCCAAACCGACGCCCGCTGTGCCATCAATATTGGCGATGTGGTGTTCAACATAATTGGGCGAGTTCGGATTTGTGTAATCCAGAATGTAATTTGTGCCCGCGCCGGTGCCATTGCCCCCGATGGAAACCGAACCCGCAACATTGCCGGTCACGCTGGCATTCGGCGCGTTGGATGTCATGATCCACGGCACTGCCTGGGTCAACGGCGTATTCGGTCCACCTTGGGTCCAGCTTTCGGGGTCAAACAGGACGGTATTGTCATAGATCGAGACACCCTGTGCATCGCCCACCGAAATACCGTGATACATTGAGGTGCTGACCAGATTGTCAAATACCTCAATGCCCTGGAAATACTGACCCGAGGGGCCAGAACCGCCAAACTGGTTGTTGCCGATAAAGATACCCTGATAGGCGCCACCGCCATTGGTATCCAGGACGTTGCCGGAAATCTGCACATTGGATGTCACGGATTGCGCGTTCGTGCCCCAGATCATGATGAAGTCTGAATGGTTGACCGATTGGACCGAGCCAAAGAAATCATGCATGTAGTTGTTGTTTATCTCGACATTCTTGATGCCGCCGGCCTGAAAGCCATCATGCTGAATGCCAACCATTTCGTTGTCATTGAATTTCAGCCCGTCCACTTCCAGAAAGCCTGCGCCGCCGGTGTAATTCTCGATATAATTGCCCGAAAAGTTGATGTCCTGGGAATTGCGGATCAACGCAACCGACCCGCCCTTGGTCGCAGGTGCGGAGCCGCCCAGAAACCCATCGGCAATCGACGACATCTGGTTGTTCACGAACTCGATATTGTCCGAGTTGTAGATCCGCACATCATGATAGGGCAACGGGCTGGACAGGCTGGAACTGTCAACTTTCAGATCGGTCATTGTCAGATAGCTGGCGTTCTGCAGGTAGATTTCGGTCACAACCGGTGGGTTGTTCACATCCAGGGCGCCAATCACAATCGGATTGTTCGCGTCACCATAATCCTTGCCGATGATCTTGAAGGGACCGCCGTTGCCGTCCATCAAGATCGTGCCGCCGCCGCCATTGTCCAATGTGTTCAAGGCAGCATTCAACTCGGCTGTGTTGGTGACTGTAATGGTCTGTGCCGCATGCTGCGGATAGTTTGTATAACTTGTTTGGCTCGACATTCTGTCCTCATCCCAGGCGTTCCGACGATGAGGCAAGAACAGCGCGAACTGTTTAAATTCGCGTGAAGCAGCTTCATCCCCAGAGACTTTTGTCCCATCCCAGGAGACATTAAATCGTGAAATCCGGCGGAAATGTGTCGAAACTTGGTTGAGCGTTTGGCCTCGCAAAAACGCGCTGATCTTCGGCGCAAATTTGCCGAAGTCCTTGTTTTCAGGCGCGCGCTAGGCATCAAATCGCGCAGAAATTGGGCAATGCGCACTGTTCTTTTCCAAAAAGACCGTGCGGCGGGAAGATTAACAGGGCGTTAAAAGCCGCCCATTCGCGAAACAATTAAAATTTTCACGAAAAAGGCTGACAAACACGAATCAAATTCCAGCTAACTTGTGCTCAGGCCCGTACCCTTTCCGATTTCGGGTCATAAAGCGGCTTCAAGGATGCTGTGGCGGCGATGCGCGTGCCCATCACTTCGATCTCGTAATCCGATGCCAGCAATTCCGCCGCCGTTTCACCGGGGCAGGGGACATAGCCCATGCCAACAGCCCCGCCCAGGGTATGCCCGTAATTGCCCGAGCTGAGATAGCCCACGATCTGGCCATCCCGCACGATCGGCTCATTGTGATAGAGTAGGGGCTCGGGCGTATTCAACAGGAATTGCACCAGACGCGTTTGCAAGCCTTGATCCCGTTTGGCATTGACCGCGTCGCGCCCGATGAACTCCGCCTTGGTTTTGGACACTGCAAAGCCCAGGCCCGCTTCCAGCACATGGTCCTCACAGGTTATGTCGTGGCCGAAATGGCGGAACCCCTTTTCGATGCGCGCGCTGTCCATCATGTGCATCCCGCATAGTTTCAGCCCCATGTCGTGACCGGCTTGCTGCAGAACCTCGAATGCATGGGCGGCCATGTCGGAAGAAATGTAGACCTCCCATCCCAGTTCGCCGACATAGGACACGCGGTGCACCCGTGCGAGGCCCATGCCCAGTTCGATCTCTTGTGCCGTGCCAAAGGGGTTTGCGTCGTTCGAAAAATCAGCCGGGCTGACCTTGTTCAGCAAATCGCGCGCGCGTGGACCCATGACCGCCAGCACCCCCTCTGACGCTGTCACATCCGTCAGAACCACGTTGTGTGCGCCTTTGTGCCGCATCAGCCAGGTCTGATCGGCCAGACGCGTCGCGGCGGGTGTGACCACCAGATAGGCGGTCTCGGACAGCCTGGTTACGGTAACATCCGCCTCGATCCCGCCACGCGTATTCAGGAATTGGGTATAGACGATCTTGCCTGCGGGCACCGACATGTCGGCACCGCAGATATGGTTGAGGAAGGTTTCAGCATCTGGCCCCTCGACCCTGATCTTGCCAAATGACGACATGTCATACATGCCGACATTCTCGCGCACCGCGCGGTGTTCGCGCGCGGCGTTTTCAAACCAGTTCTGACGCGCCCAGCTATAGGCGTATTCGGGGTTTTGGCCTTTGTCTGCAAACCAATTGGCCCGCTCCCATCCGGCGATTTCACCGAATACCGCGCCTTGTGCTTTCAGGTGCTCGTGAAATGGCGTGCGCCTGACGCCGCGTGCCGTGGCCTTTTGGCGATAGGGGAAGTGATCGGCATAAAGCAGGCCCAGCGTTTCCCTGGAGCGCTCATAAAGATAGGTCTTGTTGCCCTGAAAGGGCTGCATCCGGCTGATATCGACATCGCCCAGGTCAAAGGGTTTCTCGCCCGTGTCCATCCATGCCGCCAGTGCCTTGCCCGCGCCGCCTGCCGATTGGATGCCGATCGAGTTGAAGCCCGCCGCGACCCAGACATTGTCCATCTCAGGTGCCAGGCCCAAATGGTAGGCGTCATCAGGCGTGAAGCTTTCAGGTCCATTGAAAAAGGTGTGAATGCCCGCCTCGGCCAGCATCGGCATTCGGTTCACTGCCGCTTCCAGAATGGGTTCGAAATGGTCGAAATCCTCTGGCAATTGGTCAAACTCGAAATCCTTTGGGATACCATTCATTGCCCAGGGCTTGGCATTGGGCTCAAAGGCGCCCAACAGCATCTTGCCTGCATCTTCTTTGTAATAGGCGCATTCATCGGGGACGCGCAGCACCGGCAATTGCCGCAAACCGGGTATTGCCTCGGTGACAATATAGAAATGCTCACACGCATGTAGCGGCACATTCACGCCCGCCATGCGGCCGACCTGACGGCCCCACATGCCCGCGCAATTCACGATCATCTCGGCGGCGATATGGCCTTGATCCGCCCCATCGTCTGACAGCCAGTCCACACCGGTGACACGCCGCCCGGTCTTGGCAATGCGGGTGACGCAGGTGCGTTCGATGACCCGCGCGCCCATTTGGCGTGCCCCCTTGGCCAACGCCAAGGCGATATTGGCCGGATCGCCTTGCCCGTCCAAGGGCAGCCACACGCCAGCCTTGGCACCGTCTATATTGAGATGTTCATATTTGGCCTTGATTTCGGCGGGCGAGATTTCTTCGACCTCGACACCAAAAGCCCGGGCCATGGCGGCTTGCCGAAAGATTTCTTCACGGCGTTCCTCACTCAGCGCAACCGTGATCGACCCGCAGCGTTTGAACCCGGTGGCCACCCCGGTTTCCTGTTCCAGCGCGCCATAAAGCTCTTGTGAATATTTTGCCAGTTTCGTCATATTGGCGGTTGCACGCAATTGCGCGATCAGCCCGGCTGCGTGCCAGGTGGTGCCAGAGGTGAGTTGTTTGCGTTCCAGCAAAACGATGTCCTTCCAGCCCTCCTTGGCCAGATGATAGGCAACGGAACATCCGATGACACCGCCACCTATGATGACGACGCGGGCTTGGGAGGGGATGTCAGACATGGGTTCGGTCCTTTGGATCATGTTTCGGATTGCAGGCGCAATCCGACCCGGGCAGGGGTTCCACCCCCGCACCCCCGGAGGTATTTTTCAACCAAAGAGGGGCACGGGGGCTCATTTCAACTTGTGTCCCGCGGCGCGTAGTTTGGCGGCCAGGGCGGCAATATGGGCAGGGCCGGTTTCGCAGCAGCCGCCGATGATCGTGGCGCCCATGCCGGCCCAGGCCAGCCCGTGCTCGGCATAGACATCCGGCCCCATGTCGCGGCGCGCTTTCAGGTCGTTGGCGGTTGTGCCACCAGAGATGAAGTGCTTGGTGATTTGGGTGAAGGCATTGCCATAGGCGCCGATCGGATTGCCTGAGGTTGCAAGCGCGTCCAGGGCGCGCGGCATGGCCTCGGGCGCCGAGCAATTGGCCAGGGCGGCATCGGCGTCTTGCGCGATCCGGGCGGCGTCGCGCATCGCCTCGCCCGAGCGCAGCACCGTGCCGTCTTCGTCATCGACCGTGAAGGACAGCCAGACCGGGCGGTCGGTCAGGCGGCCTGCCGCCAGGCATGCTTGCGCCGCCTCAAGCGAGGCAATGGTTTCAAACAGCAAGACATCGACATGCGGCGCAAGCATTTGCGCCATTTCTCCGTAAAGCGCCACAGCCGTCGCGCGATCAGGGTTGAGATCAGCACGATAGCTGGCCCCAAGCGGGCCGATTGAGCCGGCGATGCGGCAGCGTCCTTGCACTGTGGCCGCTTCGGCCACGGCGCGCGCCACCAGTTCACCGTGCTGGTGTTCCAAATCGGGAAGGGTAGCCCCATCCCGGGCATAATGGTTGCTGTCACCCCCACGTAGCCTGTCGCGATGCAAAGCATAGGTGTTTGTCGTGGCCATGGTAGCGCCCGCCTCGGCATAGGCCTGATGCACCTCGGCCACGAGTCCCGGTTTGTCGATCAATGCCTGCGTCGCCCACAAAGGCGTGGCGGTGCCGCCCGACCTTCGGATCAGCTCCTGGCCCATGCCGCCGTCGAGCAGAGTTATGTCGTTCATGCGCGGATCCGTTCGTTGGCGGGATCCCAAAGCGGTTGATCTTCCTGCACCACCGCGCGGCACATTTGGCCGTAGATATTGACCATCAACTCTGTGCCCGGTTGGGCCAGATCCGCGCGCACCATGCCCAAGGCGATAGAGGCGCCGACACGGTATCCCCAGCCGCCAGAGGTCGTTTCGCCCACAACCTGACCATCATGCCAGATCGTTGACATATAGGGCGCGTCTGCCTCGGGCGCCTCGACGATCAATGTGACGAAGCGCTTGGAAACACCGCGCTGCTTTTCAGCCATCAGCGTCGCCTTGCCCGGGAAATCCTGCGGTTTGTCAA
>Ga0316205_10001017_pt1 | contig 39680 bp, 43 predicted proteins | sample 3monthpyrite_MG_FD_204941 | JGI IMG/M metagenome (GOLD analysis project Ga0316205, IMG submission 204941) | Microbial mat bacterial communities from mineral coupon in-situ incubated in ocean water Damariscotta River, Maine, United States -... | ecosystem: Environmental > Aquatic > Marine >...
ACTTCTTCTCGAACCAGTTTTTTGATGTAAGGATTATTCACTTTATCTGTGTTCCTGTACGGTCATGAGTTATTAACGCAGAGTGCGCTCCAACTCGACATCAATCTTTGATTCGGTATTCCGCTGAACGACCGTGCGCAGTTAAACCTTCACCGTGCGCAAGCACAGAGGCTGTTTTACCTAATTCTGATGCGCCTTCCGCCGAACACATGATTAAGCTGGAACGTTTTTGGAAGTCATACACACCAAGGGGTGAGCTAAAGCGTGCCGTGCGTGACGTTGGTAGCACATGATTCGGCCCTGCACAGTAATCGCCTAATGCTTCAGCAGTGAAGCGTCCCATGAAAATCGCGCCCGCGTGACGAATGTGTTTTGCCATCGCGGCAGGATCTTTCACTGATAACTCTAAATGTTCTGGAGCGATGAAATTAGCTACATCAACGGCTTCATCCAAGTCTTTTACTTGAATTAGCGCGCCGCGATCTTTAATCGAAGTCACAATAATCTCATTACGTGGCATGTCTTTCACTAGCTTGTCCATGCTCGCTGACACCTGATCAAGATAATCCGCATCAGGACAAAGTAAAATAGATTGGGCGTCTTCATCATGTTCGGCTTGTGAAAACATGTCCATCGCGATCCAGTCTGGATCAGTTTTGCCATCACACACTACTAGAATTTCTGATGGACCGGCAATCATGTCGATACCAACCGTTCCAAACACCATACGTTTAGCTGTGGCGACATAAATGTTGCCAGGGCCTACAATTTTATCAACCTGTGGGATGCTATCTGTACCATAAGCCAATGCAGCAACCGCTTGTGCCCCACCTATGGCAAAGACTTTATCAACACCAGCAATGTGTGCGGCGGCAAAAACAAGTTCGTTCACCACACCATCGGGGGTTGGAACGACCATAATTAATTCTTCAACGCCGGCGACTTTTGCAGGGATCGCATTCATTAATACCGATGAAGGATAGGCCGCTTTCCCACCGGGCACGTACAAGCCAACACGGTCTAGTGGTGAGATTTGTTGGCCAAGTAAACTGCCGTACTCATCTTCGTACGTCCATGACTGCATTTTTTGTTTGTCGTGGTAATCACGTACGCGGTTAGCAGCTGTTTGCAAAGCTTCCCGCTGGTTTTCTTCAATACTGTCGTAAGCTTTTTTAAGGCGTTCTGCATCCACTGTTAAATCTGCCATTGATGCCACATCGAGGCGATCAAATTTCTTGGTGTATTCTAAGACGGCTTCATCACCGCGACGGCGGACATCGGCAAGAATGCCTTTGACGGTGTTAAACACAGCATCATCCGAGACGGATTCCCACGCAAGTAAAGCCTCCAGTTGTGACTGGAAGTCGGCATCGGTAGAATTTAGACGTTTAATGTCCATGTTGTTTAAGCTTTCACCGCATCACTGATTTGAGCAATGATTTGTTTAATTCGATCGTGTTTCATTTTCATCGATGCTTTGTTCACAATCAGTCGCGAGCTGATATCACAAACGTGATCCGTTGCTTCAAGGCCATTTGCGATCAGTGTATTACCGGTATCGACCAAGTCGACTATGCAATCCGATAAACTCACCATTGGTGCAAGCTCCATTGAGCCATAGAGTTTAATGATTTCTACTTGAATACCACGATCGGTGAAATAACGTTTGGTGGTGTTAACGTATTTTGTAGCAACACGTAGACGACCTTGCGTGTTTAAAAAATCTTTACCCTTTGGCCCTGCAACCATTAACTTACAAGGGCTGATTTTTAAATCCAGCGGCTCATAAAGTTCAGTACCATCGTATTCCATGAGCGTGTCTTTGCCGGTAATGCCCAAATCAGCAGCACCATAGTTTACAAACACAGGTACATCAGTGGCACGAATAATCACCAATTTCACTTCTGGATCATTGGTATCCAAAATTAATTTACGGCATTTTTCAGGATCATCAATCGGCGTTATACCCGCGTGCGCCAGCAATGGCAGCGCTTCTTTATAGATACGGCCTTTTGATACAGCAATGCTTATTGTGTTGTTACTCATACCCAGTTCCTGTTACGTATTTCAGTAATACGCTAGTTAGGCACACGTCGTATGACGCCGCCTAAGGATGCTAATTTTTCTTCAATGCAATCATAGCCACGGTCGATATGATAAATACGATCCACCACGGTGTCGCCTTCAGCTACTAAACCTGCCAACACTAAACTTGCTGAGGCACGTAAATCTGTTGCCATCACTTGTGCGCCAGTTAACTTGTCAACGCCACTACAAATTGCGGTGTTGCCTTCAAGTTTAATATTCGCCCCCATACGCTGCAACTCTGAAATATGCATAAAGCGATTTTCAAAAACCGTTTCGGTGATCGCGCCACTGCCTTCGGCAATTGCATTCATGGCAGTAAACTGCGCTTGCATATCCGTTGGGAAAGCCGGATACGGTGCCGTGTGAATATCAACCGCCTTAGGGCGTTTGCCATGCATGTCTAAGCTAATCCAGTCTTCACCCGTTTCAATGTCTGCACCAGCTTCGCGCAACTTAGCGAGCACTGCATCAAGAATATCTGGACGCGTGTCTTTCACTTTAATCTTGCCACAACTGATTGCTGCTGCAACCAAGTAAGTACCGGTTTCGATGCGATCAGGCAACACGTCATAAACCGTGCCGTGTAATTTTTCGACACCTTCAATGGTGATGGTGTCCGTGCCTGCGCCTTCAATTTTTGCGCCCATACTAATTAGACATTGCGCTAAATCGACCACTTCAGGTTCACGCGCTGCGTTTTCAATGACCGTCACACCATCTGCAAGTGTTGCGGCCATCATTAAATTTTCAGTACCGGTTACAGTCACAATGTCCATCATTAAGTGAGCGCCTTTAAGGCGCTTCGCTTTTGCTTTGATGTAACCATTCTCAACTTTAATGTCTGCGCCCATCGCTTCAAGGCCCTTGATGTGCAAGTTCACTGGACGTGAACCAATCGCACAACCACCTGGTAGCGATACTTCGGCTTCACCGAATTTAGCGAGTAGCGGGCCAAGCACTAGAATCGAAGAGCGCATGGTTTTTACTAACTCATAAGGCGCGTAAAAATTCTTAATCACTGAGGCATTAATTTCGATGTTCAATTTTTCGTCGACAACAAATTCGATACCCATGTGGCCGAGTAACTCTAGGGTTGTTGTAACGTCATGCAAGTGCGGTACGTTACGCACAGTGACTAGTTCATCGGACAACATTGCTGCGGCAAGGATCGGCAAGGCTGCATTTTTTGCGCCCGCGATACGGATCTCACCGCTGAGTTGTCCACCACCTGTAATAATCAACTTATCCATAATTCTTTACTGCTCTGCGCTCGATAAAATAAAGCCACCAATGACGGTGGCCTGATGATGCTGCGTCCTTTAACGTTCAGGAAACTTGCAGCTTACTGGCCCTTTTCCATTCTGCCGGTGTGTAGGCTTTAATACTCAGGGCATGAATCTCACCTGAAGTAATTCTATCGCCTAACGTCGCATAAACGGTTCGTTGTTTATTCAGTGGCGACATACCTTCAAAGACTTCACCCACCACGATAGCATCAAAATGGCTGCCATCACCGTTGACCTGCGCTTCGCAATGCTCAATCCCAGCTTCAATCAGTTCTTTAATTGTGTTCGGTTCCATACTCAATTGTGCCTATCTGGTCGTTCAAAGGCGGCCTATTCTATAGAAAAAAACGGGGGAAGGCTAAAAAACAGCAGGGCTAATTAGCCCCGCGCTAGTGGCAGAATCGTGTCGAGGCTGCTGGCACGGACAATTGCCAGCATTTGCTGAGGCATGTTGATGTAACTAATGGGTTTATTGTGACTGCGGGCAAAGCGCATCCAGTCTATTAATAAGGCGACTCCGGCACTGTCACTGCGTTTGACAGCCGATAAATCGAGCATTAATGAGGGCGCTTGCTTGAACAAATCCAATCCTTGTCGCCAAATGATGGGCACAGTTTTGAAGGTCAGGGTTCCTACAAGCATAAAACAGCCATCTTCACGGCGTTTTAGTACAATGCGAGGTTCATCATCCTTTGGCATTATTTAGCGTCTCCACCTTTACCACCACCTTCAGCCTGACTATAGAGGAACTGACCAATCACTTGTTCTAACACAATAGCGGACTGGGTTAAGCGCAATTCGCCACCTTGTTTTAGATGCTTTTCACTGCCACCTGGCTCCAAAGCCACATACTGCTCACCCAATAAACCCGCCGTAAAAATGCTTGCTGAGGTATCGGTTGGCAAGGTGTTGTATTCACCCGAAATATTCATGCTCACGACTGCTTCGTAGGTGATGTTGTCAAAACCAATATTTGAGATCCGGCCAACTCGTACACCCGCAACTGTCACCGGTGAGCGGACTTTCAGCCCACCAATATTTTCAAAACGTGCAGTGACGATGTAGCCACCTTCATCTGAAAATGTACTCAAGTTACTGACTTTCATGGCCAACATAAACAACGCGGCCAAACCAAGCGCCACGAATAAACCAACAATAATTTCAACCGTCTTAGAATTGTGCATCGCACACCTCGTCCTTAAATATTTCCAAACATCAATGCTGTTAAAACAAAATCTAAACTGAGTATTGCTAAAGCACTATGTACAACCGTACGCGTTGTTGCGCGACTTACGCCTTCCGACGTTGGTACACAATCATAGCCTTCAAATACTGCAATCCACGTTACAACAAACCCAAATACAATACTTTTAATAACACCGTTCATAATGTCTTCGCTAAAGTCGACCTTAGCCTGCATTTGCGACCAGAACGCACCATCGTCAACACCGAGTAAACCAACGCCGACAAAATAGCCACCAATAACACCGACCGCCGTAAAAATAGTTGCTAATATCGGCAGCGAAATAAAACCAGCAAGGAAACGTGGTGCGATAACCCGTTTAATCGGATCGACTGCCATCATTTCCATGCCTGATAGTTGCTCAGTGCTTTTCATTAACCCGATTTCTGCGGTTAATGCTGAGCCTGCTCGGCCTGCAAATAAGAGCGATGCGACAACCGGACCTAACTCACGTACCAATGATAGTGCAACCACTACACCCAGTGATTGTTCCGCACCAAAATCGACTAAGGTGTTGTAACCTTGTAGACCTAGCACCATGCCAACAAACAAGCCTGATACTGCAATAATAAGCAGGGACAACACACCCACTGATAACATTTGTTGTACCAGCAAACCAAATCTTGCAAGCACCGAGGGAACACCCATCAAAGTGTGGAATAAAAAGATATGCCCGCGCCCAAGACGCTCAAAGCCACCAATTCCCCATCGCCCTAGTTTTCTTAGTGTTGATACCATTAATCTGCCCTGCTTTGTTCTATGCCTGCGAGTAAATCTTCAGCATATTGTGTACCGGGGTAATGAAATGGCACAGGGCCGTCCGGTAAACCTTGCATAAACTGTTTCACCCAATCGGAATCTGTGTCTGCAAGTTCTTGTGGTGTGCCATGACCAACGACTTTGCCGCCAGATAAAACATAGATATCATCAGCAATCGTTGCTGTTTCTTTGACGTCATGCGAGACGATAACACTGGTTAACCCGAGGGCATCATTTAGTAAGCGGATGAGCTGCACAATCACGCCCATTGAAATGGGGTCTTGTCCGGTAAACGGTTCATCATAAAGAATCATCATCGGATCAAGTGCTATGGCGCGCGCCAGGGCAACCCGTCGTGCCATGCCGCCGGATAATTCACTCGGCATCAGATCACGTGCATTACGTAATCCCACCGCTTCAAGCTTCATTAACACCATGTCGCGGATCATCGCGGTAGGCATGTTGGTATGCTCGCGAATAGGGAAGGCAACGTTATCAAATACACTGATATCGGTCAGCAATGCACCACTTTGGAAAAGCATACCGATACGTTTGCGCAATTCGTAAAGTTTGGAAAGCTTGAGCTTAGGTACTTCCAGCCCATCAACCTGAATGCTGCCCTTCTGAGGTTTCAGCTGGCCACCGATTAATTTAAGCAGGGTTGTTTTACCGGTGCCACTTGGCCCCATGATCGCGGTGACTTTACCTCGACGAATATCGAGATCAATCCCGTCAAAGATTTTACGATTACCCCGCGAGAAGTGCAGATCTCGTATCTGCACTAACACATCATTTGAATCTGAATTACTATTCATAGTGACCAATCAAACTGTCCGTATTTATTTTTATTTACGCTATGTCCATCACAGCTTCAACGAATTATAAAGGCATCAACCTCAACTTGCATAGCCCCACGTCATGCGCCCATCAGCTCCGCAATCATTCGTGTATTTTGCATGGCTTCCATATCAGGGACTTCATCGACAAAAATGCAATCTAATCGAGTGCCAGTAATCTTTAAAGCCAGTTCCAGCTGCGCTCGCATCATGGCGAGGTCATCAATGTTAGCCCCGTTTAATAAGATAGCTTCAACAGCCTCAACCTTTGGAAAACTTTCAAGGCGTTGAAATACCTCACCATTCTCCGACAAAACCTGAAACAAACGGATATTTAAATTATCTGCATCAGCTTGCCACTTTTCAGGTTCAGCACAAACCAAACCCGTTACACGTTCTTTTATATCACTTAAATCTACAGGCAACGCCTGATGTGCTTCTGGAAGCTCTAAATACAAATGGAAATCATCTGCGGTGTCATCCAAACCTTCTTTCAAGGTTTCGATTGCGTTATGCCAATCTTCCCAGCCCACCAATAAGGTATTAAATTCATTAGCATAAAAACCCAAACACCACTCTTTTGGAATATCTTCTGGGTAAAAACTCAACATCCACTCGTCGTGTAACCAACCCTTCGAGCCCACTACAACATCCGCTAATACTTCACCTACATCATTACTATTATTCACCGTACCACCTAAATCTTTTGACAGTTTGAGCCGGACTATCCATTATTCAGACTCATCAAGCAAATGAGCTGTGTTTGAGTCAATATGAGCAACATCCTTCCTTTTAAAAAGCCATCATTAAAAGAGAAACATCGTGGTAATACGCTCTGTAAAAATGGGCTTCACAAGTGGGTCGTTGTTACTGAACGAAAATTCGATGTTAAACAAGGCCAACTTATCACCGAATTTAAGTGCCATCGTTGTGGCAAAACACGCACTAAAACCATCTAGGAACTAAAGCTATCACACACAGTGTCGATAAAATGTAGGTCGAGAAACATGCATCTTGTCAGATATATACTACATTAGTGATTGGGGACGTAGAAAACATATTTTATAGGCTAAGAGCTTGATTTGACGATGTGATAATGACATTATCCCGATCACATTAAGGGATAAATGGATTTTAAGTTCTGATGCTGTTGTGTAATTACAACAACAAAAAGTTTAAAGGACGAATACTTAACTCGCTTAAGGCTCAAGTGGTAACAAAAATAATGAATATAATTGCGAAAAAATACACTCTACTGATCGGTTTACTCCTCAGTATCTCTTTACTCAGCGGTTGTGCAACGATCCACGGTGAAGCTGATCCAGAAGATCCATTAGAGTCATTTAACCGTGCAATGTACGGTTTTAACGATACTCTCGATCGCGCTATCCTGAAACCTGTTGCTCAAGGGTATAACGCAGCGTTACCCGACCCTGTTAGCCGAGGCGTTAGTAACTTCTTTAGTAACATTGATGATGTCGTCGTGCTGTTTAACGATATTCTCCAGCTTAAGTTTGAGCAATCACTTTCTGATAGCGCACGTATCTTCTTTAACACCACAATTGGTTTACTCGGTATTTTTGACGTTGCCAGTGGTATGGATTTACCTAAACATGAAGAAGACTTTGGGCAAACACTTGGCTATTGGGGTGTTGAAACAGGTCCTTACATCGTTTTACCTTTCTTTGGGCCAAGTAACGTACGCGATACAGTTGGTCTGATTGGTGATGCTTACGTTAACCCTCTCTACGATGTAGAACCTGAGGGTGATCGCACCGCGCTGACCGTTGTTAATCTTGTTGATACCCGCGCAGGTTTACTGAGTGCCAGCAAAATTCTTAAAGAAGCTGCGCTTGATCCATATCTGTTCGTTCGAGATGCATACTCTCAACACCGCCAGAACTTGGTTTATGACGGAAACCCGCCGAAAGAAAAATTTGACGAATAATTATTTTAAAACCCCGTTTTTATAACGGGGTTTTTTTTGCTTGGCCTAAGCAACCAGATCACCGACAATAACCCTGTTTATCTCAGCAAATAAAGAACTCAGAACCTATGTTACTCAATATTATTGCCGTTCTCGCAGGCTTTGGCCTCCTCATATGGGGGGCAGACCGATTTGTAGCGGGTGCTTCTGCAACGGCTACAAACTTAGGCGTCCCGCCGCTTATTATTGGCTTGACCATTGTTGGCTTTGGCACATCGGCACCTGAAATGCTGGTTTCAGGCATCGCTGCTTGGTATGGCAATCCAGGCATTTCAATTGGTAATGCGATTGGTTCAAACATCACCAATATTGGCCTAGTGCTTGGCATTACGGCACTGATAGTGCCCGTGAGCGTTCATTCAAATATTTTACGCCGTGAATTTCCACTGCTGTTTTTGTTTATGGTGCTGGCTTTATGGCTTATCTCAGACAACTACTTAAGCTTTACAGATGGCTTGCTACTCATTATTGGTATGTTTGCGATGATAGGCTGGGTTGTCATGATTGGGCTTCGCAGCCGCAAAACAGACCCGTTAAAAACTGAATACGAAGACGAAATGGCAGGTATTGATACCATGTCGAGCGGTAAAGCCACTTTCTGGCTAATTGTCGGCATTTTAGTCTTGCTGGCAGGCTCGCGTGGTGTGGTGTGGGGCGCAAGTAATATTGCAGTCTCCATGGGCATCAGCGACTTGGTCATTGGTTTAACGGTTATCGCCATCGGTACTAGCCTGCCAGAGCTCGCAGCGTCCATTACCTGTGTGTTAAAGGGCGAGCATGATATTGCCGTGGGCAACGTTGTAGGCTCGAATATGTTCAATTTACTGGGTGTGCTTGGGCTACCTGGTCTCATTCACCCATTCCAGATACCTGCTGAAGCCTTAAGTCGAGATTTCGGGGTAATGGTTGTATTAACCATCCTGCTGTTTGTGATGTCGTTTGGTTTAAAAAACAACACTGGGCGCATCAACCGACTTGAGGGGGGATTACTTCTCGCAGTGTGGTGTGGCTATATGGGCTGGATTTATGTCGCGAGTGTCTAAAGTGCTATACTCACCCTTTAAAATAATAACTAACATTATCAGTAGCCAAACACCTCATGAATGACAAGACCCTCCTGAAAATGGGCTTAGCCGTAATCAAAGCCGAAGCACTTGCCGTACAAGCACTCGGTGATCGATTAGATGACGACTTTACGCGCGCTTGCCATGCCATGCTCGAATGCAAAGGACGCATTATTGTCATCGGCATGGGCAAATCAGGCCATATCGGCGGCAAAATTGCATCCACCTTAGCCAGCACGGGCAGCCCTGCTTTTTTTGTTCACCCGGGTGAAGCCGCACATGGTGATTTCGGTATGGTCACCGCTGATGACGTGATTATCGCTGCCTCCAACTCGGGCGAAACAGATGAAATCATTACCCTGCTACCGCTGATAAAACGTCTTGGTGTCCCGCTGATTGCGTTGTGTGGCAAACGATATTCATCGCTTGGGAAAGCGGCAACTTGTTATCTTGATATCAGTGTCGACGTAGAAGCCTGCCCGCTAAACCTTGCCCCAACATCCAGTACCACGGTGACGCTTGTCATGGGTGATGCTTTAGCGATAGCGTTGCTGGAAGCTCGCGGTTTTGATGAACGTGATTTTGCCCGCTCACACCCTGCTGGCCGACTCGGTCGACGTTTATTACTGCACATTAGTGACGTCATGCACACTGGTGATGCCATGCCTGTGGTCAAAGAAAATGTCAGCCTAAGTGAAGCTTTATTGGAAATGAGTCGCAAAGGACTCGGTATGACCGCTATTGTTGATACGCAGCAAAAATTATGTGGTGTCTACACAGATGGTGATTTACGTCGTACGCTGGATACAGGCGCCGACATTCACAAAATTACCATCGCTAATTGTATGAGCAAGAAATTCACCTGTATTCAAAGTGAACAACTTGCGGAAGAAGCACTCTTAACCATGCAAGAGAAAAAAATTAACGGTTTATTGGTTGTTGATGAAGACAACACTCTCATAGGCGTCCTCAACATGCACGACCTTCTGCGTGCTGGCGTCGTCTAGAAAGGAAACAAACATGAAAGACATTTTACAACGTGCAGCTCAAGTCAAATTACTAATTTTTGATGTTGATGGTGTGCTCACCGATGGCAGCTTATTTCTTGGCGATGATGGTCTTGAATACAAAGCCTTCAACTCACGCGATGGGCATGGCATGAAAATGCTGCAACAAGCTGGCGTCACCATTGCGATCATCACTGGCCGTACTTCAAAGGTCGTTGAACACCGCATGCAAAGTTTAGGCATTAAGCATGTTTATCAAGGACAACTGGATAAACGCCAAGCCTTTGCAGAACTGCTTGAAAAATTACAAATAAGTGCAAATGAAGTTGCCTATGTCGGTGACGATGTTGTCGATCTACCGGTCATGACAAAAGTTGGTTTAGCCATTGCTGTGCAGGATGCTCATCAAATGGTGCTGAAACATGCTCATTGGCAAACGCCAAGTTGTGGTGGCCGTGGTGCTGGCCGCGATGTCTGTGAAATGCTAATGGAGGCCCGTGGCGTACTGCAAGAAAACTTGGATAGCTATTTGCAATGAATCTGCGCTTACTCGGGATTATTGTATTACTTGTTAGCCTTTCCGGATTTGCGATATGGGTACAACAAAGCAGTGACAAAGAAGCTAAGGTTTCTGACTTACAAAAAAGCAAAAAGAAGCACAGCCCTGACTACTTCATGGAAGACTTTACGCTCACCAGCATGGATGAGAAAGGTCTGCCACGCTCAATTTTGACTGCCGCCAAGATGCTGCACTACCCTGATGATGACAGCACTGAATTAGATGCCCCCTTTATGACCATGATTGCTGAAAACGGCCAACCCTGGAAAATCAAGTCTGACCGTGGCTGGGTTTCCGCCAACAACGAGCTTATTTTACTCAGTGGCAATGTCCGTATTGATCGGGTCAGTGGCCCTAATAATCGGCCGGTCAAACTTTTTACAGACAAACTACGTATTCACCCTGAATTGGACTTCGCTGAAACCGATCGGCCTGTTACCATGATCAGTGATAAACGACGAACCACCGCCATTGGCATGCGTGCTTATGTGCGTAAAGGTAAACTGCAACTATTGGATAATGTGCATGTTAGTTATGAAAAATAATTTACGCTTGTTCGGACTGCTTCTGGTATTAACTTTTCCTATGCCTGCCATGGCATTAAATACTGACAGCAATCAACCTATGAACATTGATGCTGATCGTGTCGACATCGACGATGAGAAAGGCACCAACACCTTTACTGGCAAGGTCGTCATCACACGCGGTAGTATTCGCATTAGTGGGGATAAGGTTGTTGTCTATCGTGATAAAGAAAAAAATCTAGACAAAGTTCACTCTGTCGGGAAACCCGCACATTTTCAACAAACACCTGATAATAAAAAGGTACCTGTTATTGCTGAAGCAGAAGAGCTTTTCTACGATTCGGTCAAAGAAATTTTGATCATGCGTCGTAATGGTAAAATTGTTCAGGGTGGCGATACCTTTACAGGTGACCATATCGTTTACGATTCAAAACGAAATAAAATCACCGCCAAGCAGACAAGTAGTACAACCACACCTAACAAAGAAAAAGGACGTGTACACATTACCATTCAGCCTAAAAACAAATCGCCTAAATAATGACCACCCTACGTGCTGAAAATTTAACCAAACAATATCGTTCTCGTACCGTCGTTGCCGATGCCTCCTTACACATTAATAGTGGCGAAGTTGTTGGACTACTAGGTCCCAACGGCGCGGGTAAAACAACCTGCTTTTATATGATTGTTGGCCTCATTCAAGCTGATAGTGGCAGCATTATTCTCGGTGATAAAACCATTACTCGAATGCCCATGCATGAGCGTGCATTACAAGGAATTGGCTATCTGCCACAAGAAGCGTCGATATTCCGCAAATTAAGTGTTGAAGATAATATTCGCGCAATTCTGCAAACTTTACCGGGTATTTCCAAAGAGCAAATTGAAATAGAAACCGAGGAATTACTTTCAGAATTACACATCACACATATCCGTCATAACATCGGTATGAGTCTGTCTGGGGGCGAGCGACGACGTGTAGAAATTGCGCGTGCGCTGGCAACACGACCCCATTTTATTCTGCTTGATGAGCCTTTTGCCGGTGTCGATCCGCTTTCAGTGGTCGATATTAATTCCATTATCAAGCACTTGCGTGAAATTGGTATTGGCGTACTCATTACTGACCATAATGTCAGTGAAACCCTCAAAGTCTGTGAACGTGCCTATATAATGAACGAAGGTAACATCATCGCTGAAGGCGTACCCGCTGACCTCCTTAAAAACCAGCAAGTTAAAGATGTTTACCTTGGTCATCATTTTACGCTTTGACACAGAATAGACTGTACTGGCACATTTTTTGCGCTAGAATGTAAGTAACACATATCGTTAGTTTCTAGAGAAAGATTTAACCATTCATGAAACAGTCAATCCAGTTAAAACTGGGCCAGAGTTTAACCATGACGCCGCAGCTGCAACAGGCTATTCGCTTGTTACAGCTATCTTCGCTAGAGCTCACTAGCGAAATACAAGACGCTCTCGAAAGCAATCCGATGCTTGAAATAACGGAAGCGGATGAGCCTGATGTCAATGCGTCAACAGATAATTCCCCAATCAAAGAAAAAGCCAGCGCCGCTGACGAAATTGCGGCTGCTGATACTGATAAGGCGATGGCGCAATCAGAAATCCCCGATGACCTCCCTGTGGATACCGCTTGGGAAGATATTTATGAACCACCCTCTTACCAATCGCTCAGTGGTAACAATGCAAGTGGTGGCTCTTTCAATGATCGTGAAATGGATATCAGTAGTAGCGATTCAGAAAACCTGCATGAACATTTAACTTGGCAAATGAGCCTGACTACTTTTAGTGAGACGGATGTACAAATTGCTATCGCAATTATTGACGCAATTACTGAAGACGGCTATTTTTCAACGCCCATCGATGAAATTCATCAAAGCCTGATCGCCGACCTCCCCGAATTGGAGCACGACGAAATTGAAGCCGTGCTTCGGCAAATTCAAAACTTTGATCCACCCGGTGTTGCTGCGCGCGATTTAAGCGACTGCCTTCGCATACAACTTGAGCAATTAGAAACGAAAGACGAATGGCGAAAAACAGCTATTAAGCTTGTTACTGAGCATCTCGATTTACTCGCTGGGCACGATTACAATATGCTCATGCGGAAAATGAAACTCGCTGAACCGGATTTACAGAAAGTCATTGATCTAATTCGTTCACTTAATCCTAGACCTGGCAGCCAAATCTCCAGTCAAAAAGCAGAGTACATTGTCCCTGATGTATTCGTGCGCAAAGTAAAAGGCATCTGGCGCGTTGAACTCAACCCAGATGTTGCGCCGAAACTTAATATCAATAATACCTATGCAAATCTAATCCGCCGCGCTGATAACAGTAAAGATAATAATTATCTTAAAGATAATTTACAGGAAGCGCGTTGGTTGATAAAAAGTTTGCAAAGTAGGAACGAGACGTTATTGAAAGTTGCCACTTGTATTGTAGAGCGGCAACGTGGTTTCCTTGAACATGGCGAAGAGGCCATGAAAGCGCTCGTGCTACATGATGTAGCCGAAACTGTTGAAATGCATGAATCGACAATTTCGCGCGTCACTACACGTAAATATTTACACACCCCTCGCGGGATTTTTGAATTAAAATATTTTTTCTCTAGCCATGTTAGTACGGCTAGTGGAGGAGAATGTTCTTCGACTGCTATACGCGCACTCATTAAAAAGCTGATCGCGGCCGAGGAAATAAAAAAGCCATTAAGTGACAATAAGATCACTTCTATACTGGCGCAACAGGGTATCAATGTAGCTCGTCGTACCGTTGCAAAGTACCGAGAAGCTATGTCGATCCCACCTTCTAACGAGCGTAAGCGCCTAATGTAGGCCAGCACACATCAGGAGAGTTAAATGAATATTGATATTACTGGACACCACATCGAAATTACTGACTCAATGCGCAACTATGTCAGCACTAAATTCGACCGTCTAAAAAGACATTTTGATAACGTTGTAACGGATTCACACGTCATTCTGACCGTTGAAAAACAACGCCAAAAAGCAGAAGCGACTGTTCACATAAAGGGCCATAATGTGTTTGCAGACGCAGTAAATGAAGACATGTACACTGCAATTGATAGTCTGACTGACAAACTTGATCGTCAAATTAAAAAACATAAAGAGAAAGATTCTAACCATCATCGTGCGACGGGCGGTTTAAAAAACCAACCTTTACAAGTTGAAGAATAAACACTTTTAGGAACAATAACGTTTTATGAACATTATCGATATCCTCTCGCTTGACTGCATCAAGAGTGCAGCCAGCGTTTCCAGTAAAAAACGGGTACTGGAAGAAATAGGAGGACTAATTACAACTCAGAACCCAGACTTAAGTGAAGATGAGATCTTCGAAAGTCTATTCTCCCGTGAGCGTCTTGGCAGCACCGGTATTGGGCATGGTGTTGCCATCCCTCATGGCCGTGTCAAAACCGGTGGTAAATCAATTGGCTGCTTCATGCAGCTAGAAAACCCCATCGACTTTGATGCCATTGATGGTAAGCCTGTTGACCTTGTTTTTGGCTTGCTTGTTCCCGAAGACTCCACTGACGAACACCTGCAAATACTCTCAAAGCTTGCAACCCTATTTAGTAATGAGGCTATATGTGACAAACTCAGGCAAGCTTCTTCCGCCGAAGAGATACTAACGCTCATTACTAACTGGCAAGCAACAACTGACTAATTATGACTGAATCCATTTCCGTCAAGGATTTGTTCGAAACACATCGAGATAAACTCACCCTCGACCATATTGCTGGCGGTGATGGTCACGATCGTTTTGTTCAGCTTGAGGATACTCAACTAGCCGTTGAAGATGTTCCCGATGTTTCTTTTGTCGGCCACATGAATTTTATTCATCCCCACCGCGTTCAAGTTATCGGCTATCGTGAAACAGAATATCTGGAAAACCTGAGCGAGGTCGAACGGGATAATGCTATCCAAGGACTCTATGATGGTAATCCGCTCTGCATCATTATCGCAAATGGAATTCATGCCTCAGAAAAAATGAGGTCACTTTCAGATAACGCTGGCATTCCCTTATATTTATCACTACAAAATAGTCAGTTCATCGTTAACCACTTACAGTATTACTTATCTCATACATTAGCCAACCGCATCACTTTGCACGGTGTTTTCCTCGAAGTTAACGGTATCGGTATTCTACTCACCGGTGAGAGTGGTGTAGGTAAAAGTGAGTTAGCACTCGAACTTATCAGTCGTGGTCACCGACTCATTGCCGATGATGCGCCAGAGTTTTCTCGTGTTGCGCCAGATACCCTAAGTGGTGAATGCCCAGAACAGCTCAAAGATTTTCTTGAAGTACGAGGCCTTGGCATACTTAATATCCGCGCGATGTTTGGTGACAACACCATCAAAAACAATAAATATCTGCGACTCATTATGCATTTAGAAGAAATGAGCGAAGTACAGCTACAACAAATCGATCGACTACGAGGCAGCCATCAATTGCAAAACATTCTTGGCGTTGATGTTCAGCAAATTACAATTCCAGTCGCACCGGGCCGCAACCTTGCCGTATTGGTGGAAATTGCAGTACGTAATCACATTTTGTCTTACAAAGGTTATAGTGCTGCTGAAAGCTTCATTCAGCGTCAGCATGAGTTTATAAAAAAGAATAGTTAAAAAATCACTTAAGATTCAGGGTAAGCATTTAATTATGACTGTTAGTTTATTAGTAATCACTCACGATACAATTGGTCAGTCTTTAGTTGAGACCGCTAACAGCATGCTGGGTGTCACTCCATTACATATTGATATACTCAGTGTCAGCAAAACAACTAATCCTGACGATGCTCGACAACAAGCTGAAAAGCTAATTGAAAAAAACACCGACACCTTGGTGCTAACCGATATGTATGGCTCAACGCCGAGTAATGTTGCTTGCCATCTAAAAGATATCGATCACGTGCGTATTGTAAGCGGCATTAATTTGCCTATGTTGGTTCGTGTATTAAATTATCCACAGCTTGAATTAGATGAATTGGTCAATAAAGCCTTAACAGGTGGGCAAGATGGTGTACTGACTTGTAATAAGGATGCAGCACGTGGCTGATACCGATATTACCATTGTGAATAAACTTGGCCTGCATGCACGTGCGGCTGCTAAATTTGTCACACTCGCCTCATCGTTTTCAAGTGACATCGAATTATCGAGTCAAGGCCGTAAAGTTAATGGTAAAAGCATCATGGGCGTCATGATGCTTGCCGCTGCAAAAGGCACGCTTCTGACGCTACATGTAAATGGTGATGATGAAGCCTTAGCCATTGATAAACTTCATGAACTGGTTAGAAACAAGTTTGATGAAAATGAATAAGGGCAAACAATGAGTTTAGCGCTTTCAGGCACCGGTGTATCGCGCGGCATTGCCATTGGCAAAGCGCATATCTTACATCGTGGGCAAATGGAAATCCCTGAATATGTTGTGCCTAAAAAATACGTAAAAGATGAAATTACCCGTCTAAAAAATGCGCTGGTTACCGCTGCGGCACAATTAAAAGCGATTCGTAAACACATCCCCAAAAACACACCCGCTGACATTGGCTCATTTATTGATGCCCATTTACTGATGATTCAAGACTCTATGTTAAGCGATGAACCCATTAATATGATTAAGCAGCAGCAATGTAATGCTGAGTGGGCCCTCAAGCAACAACGCGATATGCTGGTAAAAGTGTTTGAAGACATGGACGATCCTTACTTACGCACTCGTAAAGATGATATCGATCATGTTGTAAGCCGCATTCAAGGACTATTGCTTGACGAATCAGCCTACGCCAGTGATGTTGATAGCCGCCTTAACGGTGCAATTTTAATCGCAGACGATCTAAGTCCCGCTGATACAGTGCTTATGCAGCATTTCGGTATTGCTGGATTTGTGACAGAGTTTGGTGGACCGACATCACATACTTCTATTCTCGCTAGGAGTTTAGGTGTTCCTGCCATTGTTGGCCTGCACAATGCGCGTAGTTTCTTACAAGAAAACGATGAAATCATTATTGATGGCCACGCCGGTATTCTTTTAGCCGATGCCGACGATAACACTAATAAATATTACCGCCGCCGTCAGCGTGAAGAAAAGAAACGCATCAATGAACTTACTGCGCTGAAAGATAAAACGGCGATCACTCGCGATAAACAATCCATTAAGTTACACGCCAATATTGAATTACCTGAAGATATTCCTGCTGTACGAAAAGTTGCCGCCGAAGGGATTGGTCTTTACCGCACCGAATTTCTTTACATGAACCGTGATGATTTTCCATCTGAAAATGAACAATTTAAAGTTTATCGTAAGGTAGTAAAAGCCCTCAAAGGCGCACCTGTCACTATTCGTACCTTCGACCTTGGTGCAGACAAACAAGTTGATGGTAATACCCCAAATAAACAATCCGGCACTAATCCTGCACTTGGATTACGTGCGGTTAGGCTTTGCTTGCGTGATACAGAAATGTTTATGCCTCAGCTCCGTGCCATCTTGCGCGCTTCCGCGTTTGGCCCCGTACGCATTATGATCCCTATGTTGTCTAATCTCACTGAGCTACACCAAGTAAAACAACTTATCGATGATGCCAAGCTTGAACTTGATCGTGAAGGCAAAGTTTATGCCGATGAAATACCGATTGGCGGCATGATAGAAGTTCCTGCCGCAGCCTTGTCTGCCAATCAGTTCGCCAAGCAGCTAGATTTTTTATCGATTGGTACTAATGATCTCATTCAATACACCTTGGCTATCGACCGTATTGATGATGAAGTCGGTTACCTCTATGAGCCACTGCACCCTGCGGTACTGCAGCTGATTCATATGTCTATCCGCGCCGCTAACAAAGCGAAAATACCTATTTCCATGTGTGGTGAAATGGCAGGCGATCCTCATTTCACTCGGTTACTATTAGGGCTTGGTTTGCGTGAATTCAGTATGCACCCTTCTGCTTTACTTGAAGTGAAGCGGATCGTAAACAGCAGCAATACCTTAGAACTTGAAAAACCCGCACGAAAAACCCTCAACAGCGCTCGACAAAGTGATGTCGAAAAGATCGTAAACAGCATGAACATCGGTATTGACGACTAAATTTCTGTAAAATCTCCCTTTTTGATGCCTAGTCGCGTGCAAGCGACACGATTGAAGGCTAGAATGTCTGCTTAGAAATGTAACACCCGCAACCGGAATATCTGGCATGCTCGAAACGACACAAGAAGAACAAACACTGAGTCGCCTGCAACAATTCAGCAAGGTACTGCAAAGCGGTACCCTGCAACAATTGCAGTTGATGCTCAATGGTCTGTTCGCAGCAGAAATTGCTCACTTGCTGGAGTCTTTACCACGAGAAAAACGTGAATTTGTATGGGAGCTCGTCGAACCTGAACTTCAAGGCGATGTGCTTCTCGATGTAAACGATGACATTCGTGAACATCTTATCCAACAAATGGAAACCTCTGAGCTGGTCGCCGCAACAGAAGGCCTTGAAGTCGACGATCTCGCCGATTTCATTCAAGACTTACCTGATACTGTGATGCAATTAGTTCTCCAGTCGATGGATAGTCAAGATCGGCATCGCCTAGAGCGTGTGCTTTCTTACCCCGAAGACACTGCTGGCGGCTTGATGAACACCGACACCATTACTGTTCGTCCTAATAACACTATTGATGTCGTGCTCCGTTATTTACGTCGTAGTCGTGGCAACATTCCAGCCATGACAGATCAACTTTATGTGGTTGACCGCGAAAATCATTATTTAGGTCAACTGCCGCTCACGGACCTATTAACCCGCGAACCGAGTTTGCGTATTGGTGATTTAATGAATACCGATCACCAAGGTATTTTAGCCGACATGCCAGATAGAGATGTTGCAACCATGTTTGAACATCGTGAACTCGTTTCAGCACCGGTTATTGATGAGAACAATGAACTCCTCGGGCGTATTACCATCGATGACGTCATCGATGTGATCCGCGAAGATGCTGAGCACTCATTAATGAGTATGGCGGGTTTGAGCGAGGAAGATGACATGTTTGCGCCGGCGCTCAGAAGTACGCGTCGCCGTTCTGTCTGGTTAGGCGCTAATCTAATTACAGCACTACTCGCTTCGTGGGTCATTGGCTTGTTCGGCGCAACCATCGAAAAATTAGTTGCCCTCGCCATTCTCATGCCCATTGTTGCCAGTATGGGCGGTATCGCAGGCAGTCAAACACTTACCCTCGTCATTCGTGCCATGGCGCTCGGACAGATTGGTATCAGTAATGCTGGGCGGCTAATCGCCAAAGAGCTAACCGTTGGCTTGCTAAACGGTTTAGTTTGGGCCTTCGTCATTGCCGGCGTCACAATCCTTTGGTTCGACAATGTACAACTCGGCATCATTATTGGCGCGGCCGTTATTGTGAACTTAATTACGGGCGCATTAGCCGGTGCAACCATTCCACTATTACTGAAAAAACTCGGCGCCGACCCCGCGCTCGGTGGCGGCGTAGTCTTAACAACGATTACCGATGTCGTAGGCTTTCTTGCATTTCTTGGAATGGCGGCGTTGTTTCTTGTTTAATAACAAACCTTTGTAATTAATGTAGATCTCATTTAGACAGGCACTTACGCACACGTTTTCGAAGACTTGGCAAAACCTCTTCTTCAAACCACTGATTCTTCCTCAGCCATATGTTATTTCTTGGACTGGGATGTGGTAATGGAATAACAGCCGGCGCATATAATTTCCACGCTCTAACCGTTTCCGTCAGATTACTTTTTCTCAATGCAGCTAGATGCCATTCTATGGCGTACTGACCGATAACAAGCGTCAGTTGTATATTCGGCATAGCATCCAAGGTTTGTTGTCGCCATGCCTTCGCGCACTCCTTGCGTGGTGGTAGATCACCTGCACTACCATGGCCGGGATAACAAAACCCCATGGGAAGAAGCGCTATCTTCTTTGCATCATAGAAAGTCTCGTTCGTCACGCCCATCCAATCTCGAAGACGATCACCACTTGGATCACTAAAAGGAATGCCAGACGCGTGTGCCTTTCGACCCGGAGCCTGACCTGCCACCAAAATTTTTGCCTGTGTGTTTAATTGAAAAATCGGCTTAGGTGTATGCTCGAAATGGCTCGCGCAGATCTTACAATCACTAATCTGTTTCGTTAGTACCTTTAATCTAGGACTCATTACCCTCCACTTTACTATTGTTATTTCAAAATTATTGGTATGGTCTGCTGCTTTTTTTGAAAAAAACCACAAAACTAATACTTTATGATTATTGTTGAAATAGGCTAACTCGGTTAATTTACGGTCTAAGGATGATATCCAAGGACGGACCACGGATGGTTTTTCTAACCACCGCTGAAGCAGAACTAAATTATTCTCCCGCTATCGTCATTTCTTCAAGTAAAATTGAGCCTGTGCGCGTATTTCGACGTAAATCAACATCATTACCGACTGCCACTATATTTTTGTACATGTCATTAAGATGACCGGCAATGGTGATTTCAGAAACTGGGTATTGAATGACACCACCTTCTACCCAAAAACCTGCTGCACCACGAGAATAATCACCGGTTACACCGTTAACAGCTGAACCCATTAATTCTGTGACCAATAAACCTGTGTCCATTTTCTTTAACAAACCTTGTGCGTCAAGTTCACCCGGTTCCAGCGTTAAATTGTGTACACCACCTGCGTTGCCGGTTGTTTGCAAGCCGAGTCTGCGTGCTGAATAGCTATCAAGTACATAACCTTGCAACACACCAGCGGAGACTAAATCACGCGGACGCGTTGTCACACCTTCATTATCAAAAGGTGCACTGCCTAAAGCGCCTAATAAATGTGGCTGTTCATGAATACGAATATGCTCAGCAAAAATTTGTTCATCAACACGATCAAGCATGAACGAGGCTTTGCGATATAAGCTACTACCACGCACGGCTGAAATAAAATGCCCTAATAAACTCGCAGCAACATCGGCGGAATAGAGAACGGGGGCTTTACGCGTACTTAATCGCTGTGCACCCAAACGAGACAAGGTACGCTCTGCCGCCTTATTACCAATACTAGCCATGTCTTCTAGCGCTTCGGCTTTACGTGATGCGCTATACCAGTAATCACGTTCCATACCAGCAGCATCTTCAGCGATCACTGCGCAGCTAGCGCTGTGATAACTACTCGAGTATCCATTTAAAAAACCGTGACTATTGCCATAAACACGCAAACCAGTATGGCTTGATACCGAACCACCTTCCGAATTAGTAATACGCTTGTCATACGACAATGCCGCCGCTTCACATTGAATCGCTAATTCAATCGCCGCATTCGTATCGATAGCCCAAGGATGATTCATATCTAGATCGAGAAATTCTGTTGCAAGGTTTTCTTTATCTGCGGGCCCTGCACATTTGTCTTCAGCTGTGTAACGAGCGATGTCACACGCGGCTTGAACCGTGCTATTGATGCCCTGCTCTGAGGTGTCTGTGGTGCTCGCTGAGCCCTTACGCTGTCCGAAATAGACTGTGATACCCAAACCATTGTCGCGGTTATGCTCAACCGTTTCGACTTCGCCTTTTCTCGCTGTCACACAAAAGCCCGTTTCAGCGCTGATTGCAGCTTCTGCTTCACTGGCACCTGCTACTTTTGCCTTAGCAATGGCACCGGCAATAACCTTCTCTAACTCAGCCTGTGCGGGAAGACCTGTCTCAACGGATTGAACTGCCACTCGATTCATCTCATCATTTCCTGTTTATTTGCATACATATTCATAGTGAAGTTGCTTATAATAGAACTCTGTAAAAACTAAACCGATCACACACCATGCCTGATGAAGACGAATTAATTGATAACCGCCCTCCCAGCAAATCTCAGCGTAAACGCGAGATGCATGCGCAATTTGATCTTGGCAAAGTGCTGGTTGAACTATCCACCAACCAACTCAAAAAACTTGCGTTAGATGAGTCGTTATACGAAGCCATCGATACATGTAAAAATATCCGTCAACACGGCGCGCGCAAACGCCAGCATAAACTTATTAGCAAACTACTCAGCGATGCTGATACCGTTGCTATTCAAGATGCCGTTGATGCTTTCAAGGCACCTCAGCGCGAAGCGATTGCCGAACTTCATGTCATTGAAGATTGGCGTGATAAACTCATTGCTGAGGATGCAGCCGCACTAACCGAATTCATCAGTCAGTATGCTTCTGCTGACCGCCAGCAATTACGCCAAATCCTACGCAATGCTAAGCAAACCAAGTCACCTGATCGCAACAAAAAAGCTAAACGTGATCTGTTTCAACTCATCAAAGAATTAGTTGAAACTAAATCTGATTAACTGCCGTGACATAAACAACTTCACAGGCGCCGGCACCGGTGTCTTTACGCGTCATCGAACTTTTCCAAATAAAACCCTGAGCATTGGTTACTTTTACCAGCTTGCCCGTCAATTTCACCAAACTACCCTTGCGAATTTTTCCTAGCTGTTCTTCTATCTCATCATTTGCTGGGATCATGTGCATGTTCGAACTTTGCTCAATCACTTCCTGCAAAGTAATTGGTGCGCTATTCATTCGCCACGTATAAAAACGCACACTTTGGTCAATATCTAATTGATCAATGATGGCTGTGTCTGACATCGCGCCCCAGCCTAATGCAAGATCTAAAGGCGATAACTCAGCACTGGCATCTATATAATATTTCTCACGTGACAATACCCGCGCTTCAATAACAAAATCGGCTTGAGGTGTTATTTCGTAGCCTTTGTAAGGAATCGCTGCCGCAGACTTCAGGTTTTTCTGCATGGGCTTACTCGAAATCAAAACCCCTGGCCCATGTTCAATGACTCTATTCTGATCATGCTGCCAAAATGCACCAGCGATGAGTAAACCAATCAGAATGATCTTTTTCACTCTTCATCCTCGAGCCAATCTACCTCAATTTGTTCATTAAGATGAATATTAATCAGCTTATAAGGGTGCTCGGGGTTTTTAGGATTCGGTTTTGTAATGATCATATGATCAACTTTCCACATACGACTCTTTGATTGAAAGCCACTGTAGACTTTAAAACAAGCGCCATCCTCTAAACAAACCACAGCGCCTTTATCTTTAACCGATGCAACAACGTGACCTTGTTTTAAGCCAGGATATTCAGCCATTTTAACAGCCTGTGCCACCAACGGTTATACCGTCAATGCGTAAAGTAGGTTGGCCAACTCCAACGGGGACGCTCTGACCTTCTTTGCCACACGTGCCTACGCCGGTATCAAGCTCCAGATCATTACCGATCATCGTAATACGATTCATCACATCCGGACCATTACCAATTAAAGTTGCGCCTTTAACGGGGGCTTTAATTTTTCCATTCTCAACTAGGTAGGCTTCACTCGCCGAGAAAACAAATTTGCCAGAGGTGATATCAACTTGTCCGCCCGCAAAGTTTACGGCATAGAGCCCTTTGTCTATCGAGGCGATAATTTCCTGAGGATCCATATTGCCCGGCTGCATATAAGTATTTGTCATACGTGGCATGGGTAAGTAGCCATATGATTCGCGACGACCATTACCCGTTGACTTAACCCCCATCAAACGAGCATTCATTTTATCTTGCATGTAACCTTTTAAAATACCGTCTTCAATCAACACCGTTTCTTGTGTTGGAGTGCCTTCATCATCAATATTAAGCGAGCCACGACGATCAGGTATAGTGCCGTTATCAACGACTGTCACACCTTTAGCTGCAACCTGTTCGCCTATTCTTCCACTGAAGGCAGAACTACCTTTGCGGTTAAAGTCACCTTCTAAACCATGGCCGACGGCTTCGTGTAACAACACGCCTGGCCAACCCGGCCCAAGCACAACATCCATGCTGCCAGCGGGTGCAGGAATCGCATCAAGGTTAACGAGTGCTTGTCGTACTGCCTCACGTGCAAATTCTTCTGCTGCTGACTGGTTTATAAAGTAATCATAGCCACGACGACCACCGCCACCATGACTACCTTGTTCACGTTTGCCTTTGTGTTCTACGATCACACTGACATTCAAACGAATCAATGGCCGTACATCACCAGCTAAAGTGCCGTCTGCTGCTGCAATCAAAATAGTATCGTGTGATGCCGCCAAGCTAACGGTGACTTCTTTTACACGCGGATCAGCTGCGCGCGCTGCGGCATCCGCTGCATGTAACAATGCAACCTTTTCATCGGCTGTCATACTGGCAAGGGGATCGGCTTGTGTATAAAGGTCATGCCCAGCACCTTTGGCAAAAATTTGGCTCTTACCCTCACCACTTGAGTGAGCAATTGCACGCGCTGCATCAGCTGCTTGGGTCAATGCGGGCAACATAATTGCATCGGAATAGGCAAAGCCTGTTTTTTCGCCACTGATTGCGCGAACGCCCACGCCTTGATCAATATTGTAACGGCCGTCTTTTACAATCCCGTCTTCTAATGACCAGGATTCATTACGACTTAACTGAAAATACAAATCTGCCGCATCAACATTCTTTTGCATCAGTTGATCAAGCACTTTTTGCAAATCATTTTCATCCAGTCCCGCAGGGACTAATAACTGATTCTGGGCTAATTCAAGTGAAGTACTCATGGTAGTTTACAAGGCATTCTACGATGATTAGTCGCAGGGAAAGTTTTTCTGATTTTGCCTACTTGAATATTATCAAGTTCGGAAACAATTGCACCGGAACCATTTTGTATTCTACTCAATACGTGCCCCCAAGGATCTACGATCATTGAATTACCATGTGTTTCGCGGCCACTAACATGAAAACCACCCTGATCTGCTGCGATAACATAACAAAGATTTTCTATTGCCCGTGCTCTGGTTAAAACCTCCCAGTGCGCTTTACCCGTAATGGCTGTAAAAGCCGATGGCATAACAATAAATTCCATACCTGCATCAAGCATGTGTCTGAATAATTCTGGGAAACGTAAGTCGTAACAAATCGCGATACCCATTTTGCCAAACGGTGTATCAATAACCACAACTTCGTCGCCTGCTTCGGTTGTTTCAGACTCTTTATAACTTTCATTGCTAGCATTAATGTGAACATCAAACAAATGAATTTTATCGTAGCGCGCCACGCGCTCACCACTTGAATTAAAAACCATGCAAGCAGAACGCACATGCTGTGCATCGCCTCCTGTAATGGGAACCGTTCCCCCCACAATCCAGATACCATGTGACTTTGCTTGCTTGACTAAAAAGTCTTGAATAGGACCTTTACCATCTACTTCTGCGATGGTTAAGATATCTGAATCTTTATGCCCTAAAAACGCAAAGTTTTCCGGCAACACAACCAATTCTGCCCCTTTAGAAACTGCGTCATTAATTAAACGGCTGGCTTCGATAAGATTTGAGTTGACGTTTGGCCCTGATGCCATTTGTACTGCTGCTACCTGACTCATTATTAATTTCTCAACAATTACTCTATAAATAGTTCGATTTGATCTGGTTCACTGCTACCAGGTCTTAGGTCCATTAAACTCGCATCTATGCCCAGCGAAATTAACCAAACATGTAACTCTTCTGCCCAAAGGCTACCTTCTTCTCCGCCGGGGTAGCGAATCACCAACTTCGAACCTGATGGCGCAGATAATAATTTTTTTACCGACTCTCTGACTGCTGGCATCGATGCAACGCTTGTACCACTCCGAGGACGTGCCCATAAATCAGCACTTAAGGTGTTTAATCCCGGTTGCGTTTGCGCTAAAAAAGTAGCCGCCGATTCAACCCCTTGAACTTGAGACAAGGGCAGAACCGACATCAAAAATAGGCTAATAAAATACTTCATAATGATTAATCATACCATAGCAAAGCTATCACGATTTAGTTCGTTATGGCTCTTCTGCTACCGCCTTCAGCTCTTTTTTGTCTTCGAGTTTAACTACTTGTGGGTCATCCCAGCTTCCTGTGACGGTATATTGATATCGAGTAATATCATCAATTGCCGGTCGAAATAGCTTATCTAAAGCGAACACAATACCACCGGCAATCGGCCCACCAACGAGTGCGCTGGCAATCGGCAGGCTACCTGTCAAATTAGGTGTAACAGTCACTAACTGATCATAATCTTGAGAAACTAGCCCAGTTCGCCCTGATACATCCAACCTTGCTGCGGGACCATTAAGGTAAAGATCCGTTGTATAGGCGTCGCCTCGATCAAGCTGAAAATTACCTTTAATCCGGTCAAAACTAAAGCCTTTCTTAAACAGATCACTGAAATCCAGTGTTAAGCGGCGAGGCAGTGCCTGTAAGCTCAGCAAACCAAAAACGCGACCAGCGCCAGGACTAACATCAAGTAACTGCCCCTTATCAATCCTTATCTGTATTACGCCTCTAAGGCGTTTGAGATCAAACTGAAGTGGGCCGCCTTGCCACTCAAGTTGTGTTGTATTGCGACTTTTACCACCTTCAAAACCAACAGAATAACCCAGTCTTTTCAATAGCTTGCTAAACTTCTCCGCCTTTAATTTTGAAGTTAATTTCGTTACCTGCTGATCATTTTCTACTTGCCAACTACCGTTTGAAGTGAACTCTAAATCAGGCCCGACAATGGCTAGCCTATCCAAAACCAAACCATTGGCTGTTTTGGATATCGCCATGTTTAATGCACCGAGCTCCGCACCATCAAATGCCAATTGATCAACAGATAATGTTAGCCCCGGTAACTCCCGAGGGTTAATACTTACGTCACTGTTACTACCCTCTACTCGAATTATTTTTAGAAATTCAAAATTCGCTTTTACCAAACCAGTAGATGTATCAAAAGGAATTAGTATCTCGCCTTTGGCGCGGTCTGCATCAATTGTACTACGCCAAGCTTCACCTTCACGCGTCATTCTAAGTTTTTTTACACTAAAGTTTGTACCGCTTGCCCTCAATGATGAAACAGCTAAATTAACTTCTTCCAACCACTCCATCGCATTGTTGTTTGCTGATTTCGTATTATTCACCGTTGAAGTAGACAGATAAGTCATCCAGTCATCCAATGACAAACTACCTATTTGTCCCACTATAGAGATTCGAGGTGCGGAAGGTGAAAGTGGCAGCGTATCGCCAAAAGCGATTGAAGAACCAGCGTATTCAAAGTCACCAGCATTATTTTTCAGCGCTATGATGGCATCAATATCGTCACCATAATCTATCTCTAATTGTAATTTATCACTGCTTCTTATAGCGGCGCTTATTTTTAGTGGGACAATCGCATTCGACGCTTTTAAAAAGGGTGCGGGTAGATTCACAGCGACATGGTTAAGATCCGACTGTAATGCTAAAACAAGGAAATTCTCCTCTCCTTTGGGTTCACGAAAGGCTAGACTTGCAACCCACTCGCCTTCGCCGTTGCTGATAATTGGGAAATCTTTTCTAAACTTTTCTGCTAACAATTTATTAAGATCGAATAACCCTGTTACCGATAAAGACAGCGCTGTACCAAAATCATCGCCATGAGATAATTTTATTGTTACGGGTTTTTTAAATAAGCGACCTTTTATGCCTTTGCCCTGCAAACCCTTATTGCTGACCTGCACATCTCCGTTTATTGAATTTAATTGAATCTTTTTATCTTTTAAACCAAGGCTAGCATTCTTCAGTGTGGCAACACCGCTTACTGTGCCATTACCACTAGATGTTGGAATTTTAATATCTAATTTTAATGAAGCACTCCCTTGCGTGCTCAACTCTTTTAATTGTTTGCTATAACCTTCAGCAAGATTAGCCGCTGTCACGTATTTAATTAAATCAGGTGTGCTCGCATCGACATGCCCCTTTAACTCTAAAAGTGGATCGTCCAAATCGATATCCTGAATATGGGCTGTCACATCATGTACATTAGCATCAAGGATACGACCAGAACGGCCAATGATATCCATGCTCCTTCCGCTAAAAATGACTTCCCCTTGCATATCGCTAATCAGTGGCCAGCCCGGCTCATAGTCAAGTTCGCCATCAACAACGTCAAAACGCACTTCAAACTTGCCTTCACCATGATCGAAAGGAAATTTATCCACTGGGCCACGTAACACAAACTGCCCCTTAGGGGACATCCCTTTGATAATTGATTTATCCAGCCACTCGACCGTTTTTGTCGCCAGGAATTTAACCGGTAGGTATTTAGACGTTTTACTTGCATCGGCATTTTTAAAATTGACCAACAGATCAACTTTCGGTGAACCTGTATTAGGGATGAGTAAGTTCATGTTGGCGCGCAAAGAGAGATCATCATTGATCAAATCAAAATCAGCAGCAGCAATCGACCAGTCTGCACCCTGTTTTTGCCACTGCATACTGCCAGTCAACTTTAGTAAATCAACTGGCTTTCTAAATAACCCTGCCGTATCAACCACTGCTTTATTGCTGTCTATTTGCAAACTACCCTGTTGCTCATTTGCAATAAATGATCCTGAAAGACCAGTGACACCAGGTATGGTGCCGGATGATTGCAGCGACAAATCAGTAAATCGGCCATTTACATGCCACGTATTCTCGGCTAACGATACTAATAAAGAAGTGTTGTCCAAAATAACATGCGGTTGCATTGATGCTATTTTTTTTGCGGTTGCATCATCCAATAGCTGCATCGCATTCATCACCGGTAACACGTCAGATAGTTGCGCGTAACCAGATACCGCAGCGAATTTTTGCATTGCGCGATTGTAGCGAAGACTGAGCTCAGACTCTTGCCATGCTCCTTGCTCTGTCACCGGCAGTAACTTACTTAAGTGAAGGCTCCACTCTTTATCATTTTGTTTCCATAAAACGCCTGTAGTTAAGGATTTTAATTGCGTCTTTGGTGCTCGCTTACCAGCGAATTCTAAACCCGATAAATTTACCTTTCCTTCCAGTGACGCTACTTGTTGTTGCTGCCAACGCCCCCACAGTTCAAGGTCGGTTATACCCCCCGCCAAGCTTACATCTTCCGCTAATGATTTACGCCACCAAGAAGAAACTAACAAACTACTCGCCTTAACGTAAATATCACCGTGCCAAGAAGGTATGTCTTCGATGTTACCTGTCATATCTAGGGCAATATCAATTTCTTTCCCCAGATGTTTTGGCAAGGAAACATGCCCTGTTAGTTGATGCGTTTCAGTATCATTTTTAAGCCTTAAATCGACATCACTAAAAACAATCTTTTCTTCCCCTAGAGGAATATCAGTCCATGTTATCGTGCTCGATTCGATACCAATATCAGGTTGTTGTAACAACCACTTTAAAATCAAATCAGTGTAATTACTTTCACTGTTATCTGATGACGTTACTAAGCCATCGATGCTAATACTTTTATCTGCCTGCCGCGAAACTGAAAGTTCAATACCACTTATGGTGAAATTCGATGGAACAAAATCTTGGGATTTTATAGATGAATAAACATCAATGCCCATTCGTGCATCTGAAAACTGAAATAGCACTGCTTGATTCTGTTTATCGAATAATCTTACATCGGTGAAATGTAATTGTGGCTCAAAACCATTCCATTTAGCTTTAAGGGCTTTTACTCGGACAGGCTGGCCTGCGTACCCACTCAATGCATTTTCTGCTTCAGCGCGGTAATCTTCAACGAGTGGTAATAATAAACGCGCTGTTGTTAACAACACAGCGGCCAAAACAATGACGCCGGCAAATCCATACCAAAGCATACCGACAAAACATCGCATGGCTTTTTTAAATATCACGAATACTGGCTCACTATTTTATCTAAATTAGATGGTGTTGATTTACATCATCACCACATCGTAATTTTCCTGACTATACAATGACTCAACCTGCAACTTAATTGGCTTGCCAATAAAATCCTCAAGCTCTGCAACACTGGTTGATTCCTCTTCCAACAATCTATCCACCACTTCTTGGGAAGCAAGCACAAGAAAGGTTTGCGCATCATACTGTCTTGATTCACGGATAATTTCACGAAATATTTCGTAACAAACTGTTTCTGCTGTACGTAATGAACCACGCCCTCCACAAGTAGGACAGTCTTCACATAGCACATGTTCCAAAGATTCTCTGGTTCTTTTACGTGTCATTTCAACGAGGCCCAGATTTGATACTTGGCTGATATGACACTTGGCAGGATCTCGCTCAAGATTTTTTTCCAAGGCCCTTAGTACTTGACGCTTATGCTCTTCATCTTGCATGTCGATGAAATCAATAATTAGAATGCCACCCAGATTCCTCAGCCGCACTTGTCTCGCTATAGCTACCGCTGCTTCTAGGTTTGTTTTGAAAATTGTTTCATCTAAATTCCGGTGCCCAACAAAGCCACCCGTATTAACATCAATGGTTGTTAAGGCTTCCGTCTGGTCAATAATTAGATAGCCGCCTGATTTTAAATTAGCGCGCTTGCCTAATGCTTTTTGGATTTCATCTTCTACAGAAAACAGATCAAAAATTGGGCGTTCACCCGGGTAATATTCGATTCGACCAGCAATTTCTGGTATGAACTTTCGTGCAAATTTCGCTGCACGGTTAAACGTTTCTTTGGAATCAATACGTATTTTTTCAATTTCAGGGCTAACTAGATCACGCATCATTCGCATTGGTAAGGGTAAATCTTCATGAATTAAGTGCGCGGACTTTTGTGTTTTCATTTTTTCAACAATCGCCATCCACATACGGTGCAAATACTCAACATCTGCCTGAATTTCCTCATTACTAATGGCGTCTGCCGCAGTGCGAACAATATAACCACCGGCATAGTCACCGATCGCTAATTCTTCAAGCTTTGTACGCAAGCGATCGCGCTCAGCTTCCTCTTCTATCTTTTGTGAAACACCAATGTGCTCCACCCCTGGCATGTACACCAAAAAACGAGATGGAATGGAAATTTGTGTGGTGAGACGCGCGCCTTTTGTACCCAGCGGATCCTTAACAACCTGAACACAGATCTCCTGCCCTTCTGTGACCAAACTGTTAATCGACTCAACTTTATTATTGTCACCATCGGCCTGGATATCCGAGGCATGTAAAAAAGCAGCGCGTTCGAGTCCAATTTCGATGAAAGCCGCTTGCATACCGGGTAGCACTCGGGAAACTTTACCCTTGTAGACATTACCAACCAAGCCTCGCTTCGCCGCTCGCTCAATATAGACTTCTTGCAGCACCCCATTTTCAACCAATGCAACTCGGGATTCATTGGGGGTGATATTAATCAGGATTTCACTACTCATTTCTTGCCCGTCTATACTTATTATATTATTAGCTAATCATAGCATCATAATGACGTTCGTCAGATGACCTGAATCGTAAATTCTCGTAACAAATCAGCGGTTTCTGATAATGGTAATCCCATCACGCCGCTATAGCTGCCCACTAATCGTTCAATAAACACAGCTGCCAATCCCTGAACAGCATATGCACCTGCTTTATCCAAGGGTTCACCGCTAACCACGTAGTTTTTACGCTCAATTTCGCTAATCTCTCGGAAAAAAACCTGACTACAACTTAGACGGCTCGCCTCCTTATCAGCATCAACCATGGCAATCGCGGTCATCACTGTGTGGTGTTGGCCAGATAACTGCGCCAACATTGCATCGGCGTCAGCGGGGGTGGTCGGTTTGCCTAAAATTTCACCGTTTAAAACGACGATCGTATCAGCGCCTAATACGGGGTAATGCTTAGCACTGGCTTGCCAACCGGCTCGCGCTTTATCGCGAGCTAAACGTTGGACAAATGCCTCGGCAGATTCATTTATTTCATGTTCTTCAGGCACATCAACATCGACTAACTCAAAACCCACACCAATTTGATTGAGTAATTCAGCGCGACGCGGCGATTTTGATGCGAGGTAAATAGAACATGCACTCATACCCTTAAAGTCCTTTTAAAAAATACTGATTAGTCTCGATGATAGGGATGATTCGTCATTAACGACCATGCTCGATAAAGCTGTTCTGCCAAAACAACCCTTACTAGTGCATGAGGCAAAGTCAGCGCAGACAGTGACCAAGTTAAATCAGCCCTTTGTTTGATTTCTTTAGACAGGCCATCTGCTCCGCCAATGATCAAAGCAATATCGCGACCTGAACCAGCCCAGTCTGTCATTTGTTCAGCAAGTTTTCGTGTTGTCCATGATTGGCCATTTTCATCCAGCGCAATCACGGTGCAGTCTTTGGGGGTCGCCTGCAGAAGACGTTCTGATTCTTCAGCAATGGCACGTTTTAGATCGCTGTTTTTTGAACGCCGACCGGGGGTAATTTCTTTGAGTATGGGGGTAAATTCTTTGGGCAGACGCTTAATAAATTCATCATAGCCGCTACACACCCAAGCAGGCATTTTTTGACCGACTGCAAGAATATGAATATGCACGACTTGACCTAACGCTTGCTATCTTCTTCTGTAGGTCGACCCTCAACACTCCAGAGTTTTTCAAGATTATAAAAATCGCGCACTTGCGGCACCATAATATGAACAACAACGTCACCGAGATCGATAAGCACCCATTCACCTGGATTTTCACCTTCCTGCCCTAATACGTTCATACCGGCTTTTTTAGCTTCAACGACCACGCTATTTGCAAGCGCCTTAACCTGACGAGTTGAACTACCACTGGCAACAATCATGCGATCTGTAAAGTTACTCATTCCTTCAACGTCTAGTACTTTAATGTCGACCGCTTTCACATCTTCCAGTGCGTCAACCACAACCTGACTCATTTCACTTACGTTTAACTGCATTGATACAACCTATTTTCCTGTATGTAATCGATTACTGGTTTTTCCAGTAATGTATTGACTGAAATATTTGTTTTAAGCGCTTCTCTCACTTCAGTCGATGATGTTGGCAAATTACAATTTAGACCTGTAATGATAGCGCCTGACAATGTTGAGGGTTTATCCTCACGACCTCGTTCAGCGAGCATTTCAGCTAACTCACCGTCACGCTTTATTTTTTCACCCATTCGCCCAACAACAACAATGTGAGCTAATTCAAAAATTTCTTTCCACTGATGCCATGCTAATAAGCCATTAAACGCATCCACACCAACAATAAAAAACAAACCATCATTTGGATATTCACGACGCAGTTCCCGCAAACTATCAACACTGTATGATGGCGCAGTGCGATGCAGCTCTCGATCATCAACTAACAAATTGTGATGATCTTGCGTGACTAAATTCAGCATCGCGCAGCGATGTTCTCCACTAGCCTGCGGCGCAGAACGTGTTGGCGATTGTTGGCAAGGCATTAAACGAACTTCGTCAAGCTGAAGGGAGGCTAAAACGATTAATGCGACCTGAACATGTGCACGATGAACGGGATCAAAACTACCACCCAGAATACCTATCGACGCCATTAAACCTGCGCCATCAAATCAACCGCGAATATGACCATCACCAATCACGATGTATTTCTGTGATGTCAGCCCTTCTAAACCAACAGGGCCGCGAGCATGAATTTTGTCTGTACTGATACCAATTTCAGCACCTAAACCGTATTCAAAACCATCTGCAAAACGCGTTGAAGCATTAATCATCACCGAGCTTGAATCAACTTCACTAATAAAGCGCCGAGCACGGCCAATATCTTCTGTCATAATCGCTTCAGTGTGGCCTGAACTGTGCGCATGAATGTGCTCAATCGCTGCATCCATATCGTCAACCACACGAATCGATAAAATAGGTGCGAGGTATTCTTCGTCCCAATCAGCATCCGTTGCTGGAATTGCAGCATCAATAATCGCGCAGGTTTTTTCACAGCCGCGTAATTCAACGCCTTTTGCTGCATATTGTTCTGCTAACACAGGCAATATTTTTGCAGCAATATCAGCGGCAACCAACAAGGTTTCCATCGTATTACAAGTACCATAGCGCTGCGTTTTTGCGTTTACTGCAACCGCAACTGCTTTATCAAAATCAGCTTTGTCATCAATGTAAACATGGCAAACACCGTGTAAATGTTTAATCACTGGCACGCGCGCTTCATTGGTAATGCGTTCAATTAATCCTTTGCCGCCACGTGGCACAATCACATCAACGAATTCGCTCATGGTTATTAACTCGCCCACCGCGGCACGATCAGTGACTTCGATAACTTGCACCGCTTCGGCAGGTAATCCCGCATCAGCCAACCCTTGTCGAACACAGGTCGCAATCGCTTGGTTCGAATGAAACGCTTCCGAACCGCCACGTAAGATCGCTGCATTACCTGACTTTAAACACAGCGCTGCCGCATCGGCAGTTACGTTAGGACGCGATTCATAAATAATACCAATAACGCCTAAAGGCACGCGCATTTTACCAATCTGCAAACCATTAGGTTGGTATTTCATGTCTTCAATTTCGCCAATAAGATCTGGCAACGCAGCCACTTGGCGCAAACCTTCAGCCATGCCATCAATGCGTTCGTCATTCAGTTCTAAGCGATCGAGTAAGGCTGCATCAAGACCATTTTTACGACCCGCTTCCATGTCTTGCGCATTAGCGGCTAATAGGTTTACGCGTGAGGCTAATAAGGCCTTAGCGATAGCTGTTAAGGCGGCATTCTTTTGACCTGAATTTGCTCGCGCCATCTCGCGCGAAGCTTTGCGCGCGCGCATACCCAATTCCCGCATATAGGCGACAACATCATTTGATGAATTTTTTAAATTTGTTTGCATAATTTTGTTTCTCTAATCAGGCGAAAGCCCCGTTTACATAGACTGACTACGAACTGTGCTCCGCTGTAGGCTCATCGCGGCATTCAAACCCGCTAAAGCAAGACATAATTGTAACAATTCATCCCACACATTACCCGTTGATTGACCTTTTATTACCCGATCGATGCGTGCAGCGGCAATCATCAGCCCCTGCCAACGACGTGGGCCATATTTCATTAAAACATTCTTAATCAATGCCTTACGCTTTTGCCAAACCCTGTATTGGGTTAAAACCTGCTCTAACTTAGCCACATCTGGTCGCCCATTTGGGGAGGCACTTTCACCCGCCATTTTAGCTAGTGAGCGTATTTCTCGCGACAATACCCACAAAACCAGTACTGGTTCGACGCCTTCATCTCGCAAACGGTTCAGCATTCGTTGTGTGTAAGCGGCATCACCCGACAAAGCCGTATCCACTAACTTATAGATATCAAAGCGGGCATTGTCTGTGACCGCATCATCAATATCATCCAACCTAATTGGCCCTTCCCCATGCAGCAGCAAGAGCTTTTCGATTTCCTGTGCTGCAGCCATCAAGTTGCCTTCGATACGTTGGCTGAGTAATTCCACCGCGGCCGCATCAGGTTGCAAGCCTTTGTCGCGCATGCGTGCGCTGATCCAGCTAACGAGTCGATTGCTATCAAGTGGCCAAATAACAATGTTTTTGCCTATTTTATCCATCGACTTATGCCACTTGGTCTTGGAAATACTCGCTTCGAGCTTGCCCGTAATAATCAGTAGTACGATATCTTGAGGTGGATGTTCAGCCCAAGCTTGCAGCACTTTTCGACCTGCATCACCGGGTTTACCCGTTGGCATGCGTAACTCAATTAGGCGTTGTTCAGCAAACAGAGAAAGGGCATTGGCAGCATCGTTGAGGGCATTCCAATCAAAACTACGATCAACATGCATTACTTGGCGTTCGGTAAAACCTTTTTGCTTAGCCGCCTGTCGGATTTCATCAGCAGCTTCTTGTACAAGCAGAACTTCGTCGCCACTGAGAATGTAGACGGGAGCGAGTTCACCTTGGAGATGGGACGCTAACTGGCCGGCATCAAGCTTCATTTAGCCACGGCGATAGGACTGCAATCGACCTAAAATTTGACGCACTAAATCACGTTCCATTTCAGTTCGAAAACGTGCTTCTTCATTACCTTTACCCAAGACATTATCACGGTCATAAGTATAGTCGCGTAATTGGCGCAGCGTTTGAGGTGCTAATAAGACCTTGCCATCGCGATCATTCAAAGTAACTTTAAATGAATAGATCAATTCATATTCAGCGGTTTTACCTGATGTCCCCGAAACAGAGAGTAGCCGTCTAGCGTAATCAGTATCAGTGATTTTCAAGATGGCTTGAGAACCACTGGCTTTATCAACCACCTCAACGCCATTCGCTTGTAAAGCACGGCGAAGCTCAAGGCCTAAACCTGAATACTTCGATGTCCCTTCTATGTGGATGCGCTGCAAATCTGCAGGTAAATCGATGTTACCTCGCAGGTGGAAGCCACAACCAGCCAGTAACAACAATGTCGACACCAAAAATAAGCGTAAAACGTTCATAATCTCTCCCATTATCGCCAAGTTATCACGACACAACGATATTCACCAGCCTACCTGGCACTACAATGACCTTGCGGACTGTCTTATCTTCGGTATGGCGTAGCACATGCTCATCGGCAAGTGCTTGTTCTTCAATCGCCTCTTTGCTTGCATCAGCTGCGACACTGATTTTTGCGCGTAACTTACCATTAACTTGTACAACCAGTTCAAGGGTATCTCGCACCAAAGCATCTGCATCAACTTTTGGCCAGCCGGCATCGATCATGGCGCCACTGTGTCCGCGTTGTTGCCAAAGTTCGTGCGTAATGTGCGGCACAATCGGTGCTAATAAACTCAACAGAATATCCACGCCTTCTGCCTGCAATGCCTCTTTACCCGCTGCATCAATTTTATCCAAGTCTGATAACAAATTGAGCATTTTCATGCCCGCTGCGACCACAGTGTTGAACTGATACTTCTCAACATCATTATTCGCTTGTTCAAGTAGCGCGTGTAATTCACTGCGTTGCGTACGCACTTGTGCATCGGCCGTTGACCAATCTATTTTACTGGCACGCGGTGCATCAATGGCTAGCTTCCACAAACGTCGCAAGAAACGAGATGCCCCTTCTACGGCATCGTCATTCCATTCCAAGGATTGTTCAGGCGGCGCCGCAAACATGGTGAACAAACGTACTGTGTCGGCACCGTATTTTTTAATCAGGTCTTGTGGATCAACCGTGTTGCCTTTTGACTTTGACATTTTGCTGCCATCTTTCAGTACCATGCCCTGCGTCAGCAAACGTTTAAACGGTTCGTTAGGTAGTTTAATGTCTAAGTTAGCCGCTTCAGGGATCACATCACGCATTAATTTGTTATAAAAGCGTGCATAAAGCAGATGCAAGATCGCATGTTCGATACCACCGACATATTGATCAACCGGTAACCAGTACGCAGCTCGTTCGTCGAGCATGGCCTTGTCATTATCTTTACAGGCGTAACGTGCGTAATACCACGATGACTCCATAAACGTATCAAAGGTATCTGTTTCACGTTCAGCTTTACCGCCACATGTAGGGCAACTGGTTTCGTAAAACGAAGCCATTTTTTTAATCGGTGAACCCACGCCATCAAAGTCAATGTCTGTCGGTAATACGACTGGCAATTGATCTTCAGGCACGGCTACTTCGCCACAGGATGGACAATTAATAATCGGGATAGGTGTGCCCCAATATCGCTGACGCGACACGCCCCAATCGCGCAGGCGGAAATTGACTTTAACTTCGCCTTTTTCTTTCGACGCTAGATGTTTAGAAATGGCTTTAAAAGCAGCCTTAAACGTCATGCCATCAAAATCACCGGAATTAACACAAACACCTTTCTCGGTGTAGGCTGCTACCGATAAGTCCACTTCACTGTCATCGACAGGTTTGATTACCTGTTTAATCGGCAAATTGTATTTTTGCGCAAACTCAAAATCACGTTGGTCATGCGCGGGCACGGCCATCACCGCGCCTTCGCCATAGCCCATTAGGACAAAGTTCGCTGCAAACACGGGCACTTGATCTCCACTGATGGGATGCGTCGCCATCAGGCCAGTGTCGACACCCTTCTTCTCCATGGTTTCCATGGCCGCCTCAGAGGTTTCCATTACTTTGCATTCATTAATGAAACTCGCGAGAGCGGTATTATTTTTTGCAGCTTGTGCGGCTAAAGGATGCTCTGGCGCAACGGCGACATAACTTACACCCATTAAAGTATCCGGGCGCGTGGTAAAAACTTTCAGAGGCTCGCCATCGACTTCAAAAACAACTTCGACACCTTCTGAGCGACCGATCCAGTTACGCTGCATCGTGCGCACTTGCTCAGGCCATTCATTTAATTCATCCAAGTCGGCCAACAACTCTTCCGCGTAGGCGGTAATCTTCATGAAGTATTGCGGAATTTCTTTACGCTCAACCGCGGTATCACAACGCCAACAACAGCCATCAATAACTTGTTCATTGGCTAAGACGGTCATGTCATGTGGACACCAATTCACGGGGGCGGTTTTTTTATAAACCAAGCCTTTTGCATACAACTTGGTAAACAGCCATTGTTCCCAACGGTAATAATCTTTGTGACAAGTCGCCAGCTCGCGATCCCAGTCGTAACCGAAACCGAGTAGGTTTAGCTGATCACGCATGTAATCAACGTTCTCGTAAGTCCACTTAGCAGGCGCGACATTATTCTTAATCGCCGCATTTTCAGCCGGCAGGCCAAACGCATCCCATCCCATGGGCTGCATTACATTCTTACCGCACATACGCTGGTAGCGGCTGATCACATCGCCAATGGTGTAATTACGGACATGGCCCATATGCAGTCGGCCACTTGGGTAAGGGAACATGGACAGGCAATAGAACTTCTCGCGTGTAGCGTCTTCTACCGCGCGAAAACACGCATTTTTCCGCCAATAGTCGCGAGCAGCCTGCTCAATCTGTTGCGGTTCGTAAGGGGTATTTTCCATGCTCTTTCTACAGCCAATAATCAAAAGGCGTAGGATACCGAATTGGTGAAAAAACCGCCATCATTCTACTGAGTAAACCTTCTGCTCTTAAAAAGCGAAATAACCAGTTACCCGCACAATTCAACCACAGAAGAAATGACCACCATCATTGACCTAGCCGAAATTTGGGGTCAGGATAATTGGGGTCAGAGTCAAAACTCTAAAAGCGATTAAATCTTAGAGTTTTGACTCTGACCCCAAATATACCCAATCAGGAGTAATCGGTAATGACCGACAAATTAGAGCTCAGCATGAAACTCATCGAGGCTTACAACAGCTTACTGCATCGGGTTTTTGATACGGTCAGTGAGGCGGGTGAAAAACTCAAACCGACACTTGAGAAACGCCTTGAGCAAGCTGCTGAGCTTGAAGAACTCGGCCGCGAAGAAATTGACACGATTAGTCGTTATCTACGCCGTGACATTGAGGCCGCTGCCGAGTGGATGGCAGAGAATGAAGATGACGAGCTTAAGGATTGGTTACGCTTTGATATTGAGCAAGTCGAGTCGAGGGTTTTAGAGGCCTTTAGTCAGCTAGCGGATCAAACAACCGTCGAGCTAAAACAGCTGGCAGAACGCGCCAA
>Ga0316205_10001018_pt1 | contig 39678 bp, 43 predicted proteins | sample 3monthpyrite_MG_FD_204941 | JGI IMG/M metagenome (GOLD analysis project Ga0316205, IMG submission 204941) | Microbial mat bacterial communities from mineral coupon in-situ incubated in ocean water Damariscotta River, Maine, United States -... | ecosystem: Environmental > Aquatic > Marine >...
CTGGATTACAATGAAGCGATTAGCCAAATTATGACTAGGACGCTTGAAACCGTGCAACCAACAACCTTGTTGAGCGAAGCACTCATACTGATGACAAGGAATAGAGTACACCATCTACCTATCATGCGAGCAGGCAAACCGGTTGGGATGCTAACTACCTCAGATGTCATCCGCCATTTAAGTACAAGTCCGGCATTCATAGCGTCAGATATCTATCAAGCAAATTCACTGGAATCATTAATAAAAATAAGTAAGCGCTTACCAGAACTACAGCTACAACTGTCGTTATCAAGTGCGACAGCACAACATATTGGTGATGTGTTCTCGTCAATAACAGATGCAATCACAGCCCGTTTAATTGAGCTGGCAGAACAAGTTGAGGGTAGCGCACCGGTGGCATTTGTTTGGATGGCAGCGGGTTCCCAAGCAAGAAATGAACAAACGTCGCATACCGACCAAGACAACGCGATGATAATTTCAGATCAGTGTAAGCCAGAACAAGAAGCTTATTTTGAGAAGCTGGCGAAATTTGTTTGTGATGGCCTAGATGCCTGCGGTTATGAATATTGTCCAGGCAATGCAATGGCACTTAATGCACAGTGGCGTAGCCCATTAGCGAGCTGGAAAAAGCAATTTTCTAATTGGATAAATTACCCCGAACCAGAAGCACTAATGTTATCAAGTATCTTTTTTGATATGCGGCCTGTGCATGGTGATAGTACGTTATTTACTGAATTACAGAATGCAATTTTAAAACAAACAACAAAGAATGAATCTTTTCTATCCCATATGGTGAGTAATGCATTAACACGCCAACCGCCGATAGGGTTTTTTAGAAATTTTGTTATGGCAAATGACGAGAAGCATAAAAACACGCTGGATATTAAGCATCAAGGGATTGTGCTAATCGTCGACATTGCTCGGATTTTGGCATTAGAGCATGGCCTTAAAGCCGTGAATACAACAGCAAGACTTCAAGAAGCGTTTGCAAGCCAAGGGTTAAGTCATGAAATGCACGCCAATCTTATTGATGCATTAGAATATATCGCATCACTACGTATAAGGCATCAGGCGAAAAGAATCCAGTCTGGATACGATGCTGATAACTTTTTGCCACCCGATGAATTATCCGGCATTGAGAAAAGTCATTTAAAAGATGCTTTTGCTATAATAAAAACCATGCAAAGCTATTTTGAAAGCAAATACCCTTCATCAAGAATAAGCTGATGTTTTTATCCTTCTTTTTGAGTAACAATTTCCAAAGACGACGATTATTAAAACAGACTCAATCGTCAGTGATGCAGGATTATTTAGCGAACGCTTTCCCAGAAGGTAAAACGCTACTAAAAGATACAGATATCGTAGCAATTGATTTTGAAACAACAGGTTTAAGCATAGAAAAGGACAATATTATTAGTGTCGGTGCGGTGCAAATTACCAATATGGAAATAGCCCTGGGTTCTAGTTATCATCAAGTTGTAAACAGTGAATGCAAATTGCCAGAGCAAAGTATCGTGATTCATAATATTACTGACAACACATTAGCTCAGGGTGTAAAACCAAAAGAAGCAATTCAACAGTTGCTGGCATTACTCAGTGGAAAAGTGATGCTCGTTCACAATGCACAGATTGAGCTGGGATTCTTGAAGAAATTATGTAGAGAGTTTTACAAAACCGACTTTATTATTCCTGTTATTGATACACAGAGGTTAGCTCAACGTCGTTTCGAGAGACAAGGAGAGATATATAGAGACAATGAGCTAAGATTATTTAACTTGCGGCAGCGATATGGATTGCCTCAGTACAAAGCACATAATGCTCAAATGGATGCACTTGCTACTGCAGAGTTATTTTTGGCGATGACTGATAAGCATGCAAGGCTGCGCGATTACTTAAGTTAGGCTTATAATCCGTTATTGTTATCTTTCGCCGCTTTACTGGTAAGCTTTAAAACTTTTTCTGCAATTTTAAAAGAAAAAATATGTGAATAACTTTGACCTTTAATTGCTTTGTATGTAGCAATTAATAGAGAGGCTATAAACAATAATATAACCACGAGTGTCGCGGTTGATGTGATTTCTTTGGCCTCTTGAGGTGTAATAAAATCCACAGAAATTCCGAGTAATAAGAATAAACTAATCAACATCATCCAAAGCTGAATACTAAATGCCAGATCGGCGGTGCGTAGCGCGACTTCAGCAACCTTGGGTCGGCTACTGCGGAAAATAAAAAAAAGTATTAATGGAATTATGGTGCAAGCAAGCGGATTAATAAAAATGGCCGCTAAAGCACTTAATGGTGCAAGTGCCATATATGAACGATGCTTATTGTCAATTTCGGCCATGTTATTATTTTTATAGTTATTATTAGCTTTAGAATGTACGATAATTATTCCCATGTAGCAACTAGCTCAATAACCAGTGAAAATTAAGTGATGAAAGTATTAATAATTGGTTATGTCTGGCCTGAGCCAAATTCATCGGCAGCAGGCAGCCATATGTTGTCATTATTGCGTTTATTCAAGCGACAGAGCTGGCAAGTTGAATTCGCAACACCAGCTCAAACAACTGAACATATGATCGACCTGGCTGATGAAGGCGTATCGAGTCAGGAAATAAAATTAAATTGCGATAGTTTTGACACATACGTTAAGGCGTATCAGCCGGATATAGTTTTATTTGACCGATTTATGATGGAAGAGCAATTTGCTTGGCGGGTCGAGAAAAATTGCCCGCAAGCTCTGAGAATTTTGGACACAGAAGATCTGCAATGCTTACGCCATGCTCGTCATGATGCCTATAAAGCAGGCAGAGCAATGACACAAGGCGATTTGATGGGGGATATGGCGAAGCGCGAAATTGCTGCAATCTTACGTAGCGATATGTCACTGATCATTTCTTCGGCTGAAATGGAGTTACTCACCGAAACGTTTAAGCTTGATAAAGCATTACTCCATCAGCTTCCTTTTATGTTGGATTTAAAGGCATTACCAGCTAAGACGAAAACCTTTAATGAACGTCAGCACTTTATAAGTATCGGTAATTTTCGCCATGTACCGAATTGGGATGCGGTGATACAGCTGCAAAAAATATGGCCTAGGATTCGACAACAACTTCCTGACGCTGAAATGCATATCTATGGGGCCTATCCGCCACCTAAAGCAACTGCGTTGGATAATCCCAATGCGGGCTTTTTAGTCAAAGGTTGGGCAGAAGATGCCTTAGTCGTGATGCAAGGGGCACGAGTCTGTTTAGCGCCCTTGCAGTTCGGAGCAGGTATTAAAGGAAAATTACTTGATGCAATGATCACACAAACACCCAGTGTGACAACTTCGATTGGCGCCGAAGGCATGTGCGACCCCGATTTGTGGCCGGGCATCGTGACGGATGACACAGCTGATTTTATAGAGGCAGCAGTGGATTTGTACAATAATGAAAAGCGATGGTTAGAAGTACAGGCACGTTGTCATGAATTGGTGCGAAAAAATTATGACAGCAAGTCATTAGGGCAGCAACTAATAGAAAGAATGTTAAAGATAAAGGCCGATCTAGAACAGCATCGTCTAGATAACTTTAATGGGGCGATGCTACGTCATCATTCAATGATGAGTACGAAGTATATGTCGCAGTGGATAGCAGAAAAAACCAAAGATAAATAGAGATAAAATACAGAATGAATACAAACATAATTGAAGCAATAAAAACGATTGCACAGCAGGAATTAACACCACGCTTTGCGAAGGTCGTTAGAAACCATAAACAAGATGGCAGTTTTCTAACGGAAGCAGATTTAGCGGTGCAATCTAAAGTAAAGGCTTTATTACTCGACAACTATCCAGAGATTAATTTTCTTGGCGAGGAGATGACGCCAGTACAACAGCAGCAAGCGATGGTTGCACCGGAAGGAGTATGGATTCTCGATCCTTTAGACGGTACTAGTAATTTTGCAGCAGGCATTCCTTATTATGCCGTTTCACTAGCCTATGTGAAAGAGGGTAAAGCTGTTTGGGGAATGGTTTACGATCCTGAACGTGATGAATGTTTTAGTGCAGCTTACGGCGAAGGGGCAGAGTTAAACGGTGAAGCGTTACTGAAATTGCAGCCTAATGTATCCATTGAAAAATCAACGGCTGCGATCGATTTTAAACGTTTAACACCTGAATTGGCTTCACGCATCGCAACAAATCCACCCTATAGTTCACAGCGAAGTTTTGGTGGTGTCGCGCTTGATTGGTGCTGGCTTGCGGCTGGTCGGTATCATTTATATTTACATGGAAAGCAAAATATTTGGGATTATGCTGCAGGACATTTAATCTTCAGTGAGTTGGCGAGCGCCTCCTGTACATTGCAGGGAGAGCCTATTTTTGATTTTTCTTTAAAACCACGCTCAGCTGTTGCCGCGTCAGGCGAAAAATTATTTAGTCAATGGTGTGATTATTTAGGTATTAAGTAATAAATACTATCTTGCCTTATTTGGATTCAAGGCAAGATAGTGATGCTCAAATCTTAAATACTGTTTTTTCCGCAAAGTGGCTTGATGTCATTTGCAACGCGCTTTATTAAAATATTAAAAGCAGCATTCATGGCTTGAACATACTCGCCATCACCATTCCAGCCGTTGTTAGTGCTACCCGTGCCACGGTATTTCTTATGGTGGACCATGCCATTGGGCGCGGTAATTTTGATATCCATTGCGATAGCGCCATAAATTCGGAAGCCTTGCACTGGCCAGCTATATAGTCGGTATATATGTGGTTCAACGATGAATGTTGAGTCATCAAGTTGATTGGCATTTATAACTGAGTAGCCATAATTTTTAAGGCTCGCCATCCCTGTATTTGTCCAAGCATCAACCCCTTTGCTATAGATAGGCTGGTTACCTTTTTGTCCCAAGGTTTCTTTATTAGGGCGCGCATCAACAACAGGCGCAATAACAATTTTACAAATGCCAATGTTAGAGATAGGCTCGAAATCATCGACATTAGGACGCTCAAATTCCATTTTAAGTGGTTCATGGATGATCTGAGTCGGTTTATCACTGTCTTCAGCGTATGCCGTATTTGCAAGTAAAGCTGAAAACAATAATGTGTAGATGAATTTATTCATAATTGTCTCGCTTAGAACTCAGCTGGTTTAGGGGCTAGAAAGGGTTTATTTTCAAGTGAAACGAGTGTGCCATCTTTTTCACGTAAAATAACGCGTTTGTCGTTGCTCGACATAACAGTACCTGACCGGCCAATAAGATCTGTACCGGTGTTATAGGTAAGCGTCATAGACTGCGTTGAAGGTGTTACCGCTTCCCTACCAAGGTCAAGTTCAATTTGTCGGACAGTTTCTTTAACGCCTTCTGCGATTGCTTTTCTAAACAGCTCGCCATTATTAGCCCTCCAGAGATCCATTGAATGTTGCATACCATTGCCGACAATGGGTGACTGATAGGCGATAGAATTACGGTATTCAGGTTCTTCTTTGTTTTTAGAGGCCATATAAGTGCCCGTTAGAATATTGAAGGTACGCAAGTCTGGATCAAAAAAATAGCTTGTATAAACCTCGAGGTAGGCGTCTTCCTTCATATTGGCCATGGCTATTTCCCTTTCAGGAACAGTAACCAGCCATGGTGTTGTTTTAATGTCGCTGACATGTAGGCGAGCACGTTGATTTAAGAATTCGCGTAATTGAGGCCAGAATATTTGGCGCAAGTCTACGTCGTCAAAGCTATCGTAGGCGGGTTCTAAAACTTCATAGATTTCACGCATACGACTTTCAGTAATGGATGAATCAATTGCTGCGCCAAGTAGACCGCCACCTAATGCAACCGTTACATATGAAGGTTTCGAATGAGCAATTATTTCATCTTGTGGAATCATGCTAACAACACGCACCAGTTTGATCGTGGATGCTTTCTTCTCATCAAGCGCAACATGACGAGGCGTTGTCTGACAACCAACGAGAAGCAGAATTAATGGAATAGTGAAAAAAAGTTGGCGAAACATTGAGGTTTATCTCCAAACTTAAAGCAATGGTTATTGTTATTATTCTTGGTGCGATTCTACTAGAGAATTGTGTTTTGGGTCTACAAAATTAAACCTCTTAACTGATTCCTATCTCTGACGGGTTGTATTTTAGGGTTATTTCATCACCATCATGAATATTAGGTATGTATGTAGTGATGACTTCAATGAGCGACGCATCATGAAAATGACCAATCTTGGTCTCGGGATGAGGATAATAGATTAGACCTTTATAGGAAGTGTTGTTCACCTCGACTTCGCAGTGACAGAATGAAAAATCTTCGGGCGGAAAGCCTTCTGCCCAATGAAGGTTACGAACAGTGATTTTGGGAACCAATATTTTAAACTTATGCGGTGCAATGGATAAATTAAGTGTCGCAAGATAATAGTCGCTAAGATCAATGCCTTGGGCCTTGAAAAAGGGTAATTGCATCGAAATTGAGCCCGCTGGATAAGGAGAGTCTTCTGCCGTGCCAGAAGCGATCTTATGACCTGGCGTTATGGTGGCACAAATACGCTGATTCATGGTTTAAACCATTGTCCCGAATGAAATGATTCATCTATTATACTGGAACAGATAATTAATTCGTGGTTTAGGATAGGAATGAGCATGATGGATGATTGCATTAAACAACTCGAAGCAACAGGTGATTACCGTATTATTAAACGGTATGTACCGGTTGAGGCATATCATCAGCCCAACGAGGCGAGTAAGCGGATTGGTATCTTTCTAGATACCGAAACAACGGGTTTAGATCCTGATTCAGATAAAGTCATTGAACTGGCAATGGTGCCTTTTGAGTTCGATGCAGCAGGGCGGATTTACAGCGTTCTCCCTGAATACAATGGTCTCAATGATCCGCAAATGCCCATCCCGGAGATTGCAAAAAATATAACCGGTATCACAGACGAGATGGTAAAAGGGCAGTCGCTGGATTTAGAAGCCGTGAAAAAAATGCTTTCAGAAGCAGCCATTGTGATTGCGCATAATGCCCGCTTTGATCGCCCCTTTTGCGAAGACCTTATAGATGAATTCAAAGATATTTCATGGGCATGCTCGATTGCAGACATTAACTGGAACGAAGAGGGTGTTGAAGGTGTTAAGTTAGAATTTCTGGCTTATAAATATGGGTTCTTCTATGAAGGGCATCGCGCCACGATTGACTGTCAGGCAGGTATTGAAATTCTTTCTCGGCCGTTACCTGAGTCTGGCGACTTAAGTTTAAAACGGTTGTTGGATACGGCACGACAGACCAACATACGTTTATGGGCAGAAGGTGCCCCATTTGATAAAAAAGATGAGCTTAAAAAAAGAAATTATCGTTGGAGTCCCGGAGAGAATGGTAAGCGTAAGGCATGGTATAAAGATATTTTAGAAGCTGAGCTTGAAGCAGAAATGATTTACTTAAATGAAAATATATACAAGCGCGCAGTTGTTGAATTACCGATGGATAAATTTAACGCCATGCAACGTTATTCTAGACGACTCTAGATAAGGAGATTGTCATGCTGCGGTTACTAGTCCATTTATTATTTTTATTAAACATAGGCAGTGCGTTAGCTAACTCGCTACCACCGGTGGCAGATGTGCATGTGCATTACAAGTGGAGTCAAACCGAAGTCACAACGCCACAGCAGGCAGTCGAAGCCATGCAGCGTAATGGCGTGGTATTGGCCGTTGTTTTCGGCACACCGCCTGAGCTTGTGCTTGATGTTAAAGCTACCGAAGATTTACGCATTGTTCATTTCTTTCAACCTTATTTGCACCCCTTTCTTAAACCGAGTTGGTTTTTAAATAAGCATGCCCCTGTTGCCGTGCGCGAGGCATTAGCAAGTGGGTTGTATAAAGGTGTTGGCGAGATCCATATTTCTGACGGCATCGGCCCGCGGATGGATAATGTGAATTTTAATAGCATCTTGCAGATTGCCGCGGAGTTTGATGCGCCGGTTAATTTACACACGAATTCTTCGAGCCCGCTCTATATGCAACGCATATGTACTAAACATACTAAAACACGTTTTATTTGGGCACATGCAGGCGGCTTGCAAGCAGCCGACGTCGGTGAGTTGCTGTCAGCTTGCGATAATGTTTGGGTTGAGTTTTCAGCCCGTGACCATTTGAAAAGCGTTGGCGGGATACCCGTCGCTGATATGGATGGCAACTTAGCTGAAGGATGGCTGGCAGTAATGAAACGTTATCCAGATAAATTTATGGTTGGCAGTGATCCAATCTGGCCCATTACCGAAATTGATTCGTGGCACACGGATGACACAGGTTGGCAAAAAGTTGATGAAGTGTATGCTTTTCATCGTCGTTGGTTAAATACTTTACCCAACGAGCTTGCAAATAAGTTACGTTATCGAAATGCCGCACAATTATTCAAGTAATATCTAAACTATGCAGGTAAATGGCGTGAACCTCATGCCGATTTTCTCTATAATACGTGGTTCATATGAGCGCCTGCATAGATACTAGCCGCTAGCCACTAACTGATGATAGAGAAATGTCTTATGTCGAGTTCCACGATTTTTTATACCCTAACGGATGAAGCACCAGCATTGGCAACACAATCCTTTTTACCGATTGTTGAGGCTTTTACTGGGTCTGTAGGTATTAGTGTTGAAACACGCGACATTTCATTAGCGAGTCGTTTGCTTGCTTGCTTTCCTGAGAAACTAACTGATGAGCAAAAACAATCGGATGCGTTAGCCGAATTGGGTGAGTTAGCAAAAACACCGAATGCCAATATTATTAAGTTACCGAACATCAGCGCGTCGATCCCACAGCTTACTGCAGCAATAAAAGAATTACAGTCTAAAGGCTATGATGTTCCAGATTATGCTGATGCTAAAGACCGTTACGCCAAGGTGCTTGGTAGCGCAGTCAATCCTGTACTGCGTGAAGGCAATTCAGATCGTCGTGTTGCGGGCCCAGTAAAAGAATACGCACAGAAGCATCCTCATTCGATGGGGGCTTGGTCGAGTGATTCAAAATCGCATGTGGCCTCGATGTCGGCGGGTGATTTTTACGGTAGCGAAAAATCTGCCGTGATTGAAAAAGCCGGTAGTGTGAAAATTGAATTACATGCCAACGATGGTCAAGTCACGGTTCTAAAGCAAGCAACTCCTCTATTGGCTGGTGAAATTATTGATGCATCAGTAATGAGCGTAAAAGCACTAGGCATTTTCTTTGAAGAGGCAATGCAAGCCGCTAAAGAAGATAAGGTACTTTTATCTTTGCACATGAAAGCGACGATGATGAAAGTATCTGACCCCATTATTTTTGGACATGCTGTGAGTGTGTATTACAAAGATGTGTTTGAGAAACATGCCCAAGTGTTTAAGCAACTCGGTGTTGAACCCCGTAATGGATTTGGCGATGTCGTTGCGAAGATCGCAACATTGCCAGATGCTCAGCGACAGGAAATAGAAGCAGACATTGAAGCTGTTTACGCAAATCGTCCTGCATTGGCGATGGTGAATTCAGATAAAGGCATCACTAATATGCATGTGCCAAGCGATGTCATCATAGACGCCTCCATGCCGGCAGCGATTCGATCCTCGGGTAAAATGTGGGGCAAAGATGGTGAGCTGCATGATACTAAAGCGATGATCCCAGATCGCAATTACGCAGGCATTTATCAAGCGACAATTGATTTTTGTAAAGAGCATGGCGCTTTTGACCCAACCACCATGGGTAGTGTCAGTAACGTAGGCCTAATGGCTCAAAAAGCTGAAGAATATGGCTCGCATGATAAAACATTTGAAATTCCGACAGCTGGATCAGTACGTGTTACTGATGATTTAGGAAATATTTTACTAGAGCATCAGGTTGAGCGGGGTGATATTTGGCGCATGTGCCAAACCAAAGATATTTCAATTCAGGATTGGGTCAAACTTGCTGTAACGCGGGCGCGTTTAACCGGGCAACCAGCTATTTTCTGGCTCGATGAAGAACGTGCACATGATGCGAAGCTCATTGAGAAAGTCAGTACCTATTTAAAAGATCATGACACCCAGGGTTTGAATATTCAAATTATGTCGCCATTTGAAGCGACGCTTTATAGTTTGGAGCGCGTCAGAGCCGGTGAAAACACCATTTCTGTCTCTGGTAATGTATTACGTGATTACTTAACCGATTTATTTCCTATCCTTGAACTTGGCACCAGTGCCAAAATGTTATCAATTGTGCCTTTGTTGGCGGGTGGTGGTTTATTTGAAACCGGTGCGGGTGGTTCGGCACCGAAACACGTTGAACAAGTATTAAAAGAAAATCATTTGCGTTGGGATTCCCTCGGCGAATTTTTAGCACTGGCCGTTTCTCTTGAAGATATGGCGCACAAAACCGGTAATGCCAAAATTAAAGTGTTGGCAGAAGCATTAGATAAAGCCAATAGCCAGTTCTTAAATAATGATAAGTCGCCGTCGCGTAATGTTGGTGAGCTGGATACACGCGGCAGTCATTATTACTTATCACTTTACTGGGCAAAGGCATTAGCTGAGCAAAATGATGAGGCTGAACTGAAAGTAAGTTTTTCGCCAATCGCAGAACAGTTAAGTAGCAATGAAGTTAAGATTGTTGAAGAATTAAAAAAGGCACAAGGGCAAGCCGTTGAGTTAGAGGGTTACTATCGCCCTGACAATGCATTGGTAGCAAGTGTGATGCGTCCAAGTGCAACATTTAATGCAGTGATTGACAGCCTATCTAGCTAAACGTTTTTCTAATAATGCCTCTAGCTTGCTCGCTTCTTCTTCGCGGGCAAGCTTTCTTAATTCGATAATTAATGTTTTCCATTCTTCAATCGGCATCTCTATTTGTGCTGGATCAAGCTTGTCCAAGTCGCTACCAAAATATTTTTTAATGAGTTCATCAGCAGTGCGATTGGCTAAGACAATCTTGTCAGCTAGTTGCGCAGTTGGACTAGCTAGCATGGCTGGTGCAGCAGAAACTTGCATTTCTTCCTTATCGGGTATGGAACGTTGGGCTGGTTTCCTCGATAAGACTTGCTTGCTTTTATTGCTTATCTTTTGCTCGGCTACCAAACCTTGTTGATCGATTACTTTTTCCAGTTCAGCTGATTTCTTTCTCAATAGGGGGGCTTCTTTTATCGCCAGTGTTTGATCCGATAAACTGCTTGCTTCAGGTAAAGATAATTGTTGTGGCATTTCATCCACTTCAAAAACTGAGGTTGTATCACCATTAACGGGGGCAAAGTCATTGTCTACCAATGTTACGACACCAAAACTAATGACTAACACTGCAGCCAATGATGCAGGTACGCGCCAGTTGTAAGTAAAGGGGTTGAAGGGTCGTGGCGAAGCCTTCTCTTTAGCCGCTGTAAGAATTGCTTTATCGAGATGCGCAGGCGGCATGTCTTGTTGCGCATGCTTATAAAGCGCGGATAGCTGCTGGTCTTCTAGTTGGTCTTGATTATCTGTAGTCATAATAGCCCCTGTAGACAACGTCGTAATGCTTTTAAGGCATAGCGTAAACGGCTCTTAATGGTTTCTCGACTGGTGCCAGCAACATCGGCTATTTCTACAAGTGATAAGCCGGTTTCTTCTTTAAGGAGGAAACTTTCGCGTTGAGCTTCGGGAAGTTGGCTAATGCAGTTGAGTAATTTTTCAGCTTGTCTGGAACGGTTAATGTCAGTGACAGGATCGATTGAACAATGATCTTCAATGTCGTCAGTTGTATCGTCTTCATAGGATTCGGGCACTCGACTGTTTTTTCGGTAATGATCGATAAGGCGGTTATGTGCAATATGGTAGAGCCATGTGGTGAACTTTGCTGATGCCTTGTAACGCTGACGTGCATTAATGAGTTTCATCCAGACGTCCTGAAACAGTTCGTCTGCGGTGGCGTCATTTCCGCATTGACGTTTGAGGTAACGGTAAACGCCGCCTTTATGTCGGCGATAGAGATTCTCGAAGGCTGAGGTATCGCCATCGCTATACGCTAACATTAAGGTTTCATCGTTCATTGAATCCATGGTCCTTATAATGTCATAAAGTTTATTGTAGAGTGAACTTTATTAAGTTGCCATCCGACTTACCATGACGATGCTAAGAACTCGCGCTGCTCGTTCAAAATGCATCGTCATGGTAAGCCGGATGGCTTGATCGCACTAGATTATTCACATTCCCTTATTTAGAAGCCAGGCTCTTTGCTAGATTCACCAATTTTACAAATTCGCCACGGTAGCCAAACGGGTCATTACCGCGTGACTGTCTGGCAAGTTCTAGAACATCGTTATAGCCGAAGTCTTTTAAGTAGTTTGCGCCGCGTAATTGTTGGCCGAAAGCGGCAACTGACGCTGAGAAGCGAAAGTTTTCACTGGTTTTGGCAATGTTAGTTTGTAGTTGATGGCGACTAATTGGCTGTTCAATGAGTGTGCTTTTATCGCCATTAGGTTGTTTGTAACGTAAACGCAGAAACGCCAGTTCACTATTTTGTGTGCTTTTTTGTAAAATAGAAAGCTTATTACCATAACGAAGTGGGTCTGAGTAATTACCTTTGCCACCTGCTAATGATATTTCATATAAAGCCGTGACAGTATGCCCAGCACCAATTTCGCCTGCATCAATTTTGTCATTGTTAAAATCTTCACGTTTCAAGATACGATTTTCATAACCCACTAAACGGTATTCAGCGACTTGTGATGGGTTAAATTCAACTTGAATTTTGACATCTTTAGCGATGGTGTTGAGAGTGGAACTCATTTCATCAACAAGTACTTTTTGCGCTTCGTTAAGGGTATCGATGTAGGCATAGTTACCATTACCCGCATCAGCGATCTGTTCCATAATATGGTCATTGTAGTTACCCATACCAAATCCTAGCGTGGTTAGTGAAACACCGCTTTTACGTTTTTCTTCAATGAGGTCGATCAATGCATCAAAATTAGTTGTGCCCACATTAAAGTCACCATCGGTTGCTAAAATAACGCGGTTAATGCCATCTTTAATAAATGCCTGCTCAGCCATTTGGTAAGCGAGCTTAATACCCGCAGCACCATTGGTACTGCCACCGGCCGTTAATTTATCGAGCGCTTGTTGAATGGCAACAGTTTGATCGCCTGCTGTTGGTTGTAACACCACACCACTGGCACCGGCATAAACCACCATGGATACTTTATCTTGAGCGCGAAGTTGTTTACTGAGGAGTTTTAAAGAATTTTTTAATAGCCCCAGTTTGTTAGGTGACTGCATCGACCCAGAGACATCAACGAGAAAAACAAGATTCGAAGCCGGTAAAGTTTGTTTGGCAAAGTCTTTTCCTTGAATACCCACGTGCAGCAATAATGTGTCTTTATTCCAAGGCGTGGTGGCAAGCTCAGTGGTTACACTGAATGGCTGATTGCCTTCAGGTTGTGGGTAGTCGTAACTAAAATAGTTGACGAGTTCCTCAACGCGTACCGCATCTTCGCGAGGTAAGTTGCCTTGATTGAGGAAACGACGAACATTGGCATAAGCACCTGTATCAACATCAATACTAAAGGTAGAAACAGGTTGCTCAGCAACACGTTTAACTGGGTTACCTTCAAAATGCTTATAATTTTCACGATCTACGGGTTGATGAGCAAGACGATCATATTCTAGCGCCATACCACGTTGAGGGTATTGGGGGGTTAGCATAGTGGTATGAGACAACTTTCGTTTGCTTAAAGCTTCGCTAGCTGGTTTGGCCGCAGCCAGACTTTGATCAACAAGCTGTTGTTTTAGTTCAGCTTTAACTGTTTTTTCTTCTAATATTGGTATGTTTGAGCTAGTGTCATTCGCCTCAGTACCAGACTCATTATCAGCCGTTACGCAGCCGATTAGGAGGGTGGCACATGCAACGGCGAGGGTTAAAGGTTTGAGAGTGTATTTTGTGTTCATCAGGTATTCCTCTTTGTAAAATAAGTTTGTAAGCCTATAAACGCAGCAGTTGAGGAAAAGGGGTTATTTTTATTTATATTGCTATCGCTTATGTGTAGGCTTCATTGTATTAACAATGAAATAAAGGTCATGAAATCATGAAGCAACTCTCTTGGGCTGGAATAGGTATTCGTTTTCTATTTGCGGTGATTGTCGTTTTTGCTAGCTATAACCCGGAAGGCTATTCTTACTACCATTGGGCAGTATTGAATTTTTTACCTCTATCGCCAGTAAAGGTGATTGCTGGGATCGTTCTTCTCATCGGTTGGGTGATTTTTGTGCGCGCAACTTTGCGATCACTCGGCCCTATAGGCTTGATATTAGTGGCTGGATTATGCGCCGCAATACTTTGGTTCCTAATTGATGCGGGCTTAACCTCAGAAGACAGTTTCAGATTTTATAGCTATGCAGGCTTAATTATCATGTCCATTATTCTCGCAGTTGGTATGTCTTGGTCGCATATTCGCCGTCGCATGTCAGGGCAGGTTGATGGCGATGATGTGGATGAGCCCTAATGGCAAATTCACTTTTTGATCAGTTGAAAAAAGCGGGTTTAGTGGATAAGAATAAAGCTAATAAGCTTAAGCACGATCAATATAAAAATAAAAAAAATACGTCTAAGAAAGAACTTGCTAAGCAGCGTGAAGAATCAGGCAAATTGGCTAAGCAAAAGCAGGCAGAGCAAGCCAAACGTGATCGGCTTATTAATCAGCAGATAAATGAGGAAGCTGAGCGCAAAGCCATTGCAGCGCAGATAATACAATTAATTGAAACCAAGGCGATTGATGATCTTGAAGGTGATATTACGTATAACTTTACGGATGCAGGATTGGTCAAACGCATTTATGTGTCGGAACAGGGTTATCAATTATTAATGTCAGGTCGAGTAGCCGTCGCTAAACTTGGAGAAGCTTATAAATTAGTGCCGAAGATGGTAGCAGATAAAATTAAGCAACGTGATGAGCAATGTATTATTAGTGCCAATCATGAGATTGAGGAAATCCTAACAGAGGATGATCCTTATTCTGATTATGCAATTCCTGATGATTTAATGTGGTAAGCCTAGGTATCAATTGAATAAAAAAATGGTCAACATAGGCTTAATTAACCCCAAGAGCCCACACAATGTCAGCTCAGTGATGCGTAGTGCCGGCAATTTCTCAGTCGATAAGGTTTTTTACACAGGGAAACGATACCCCCGTGCTTTAATGCGCAACCCAGACCTACCCGATATGCATCGAAAAGTAGGGCAATATATTCCGCTTTCTGATGTGTTATCAGTTGATGATATGTTGGTGGGTGACATGAAATTAGTCTGTGTGGAATTTGTTGAAAATGCTACTGCCTTACCTGAGTTTATACACCCAGAGAGTGCACTGTATGTGTTTGGTCCAGAAGATGGTTCGTTGACGCAAGATATCATTGATAGGGCTGATACGGTGGTTTACATACCGACTATTAAAAGTATGAATTTGGCTGCAAGTGTTAATGTTGTTTTGTACGATCGGATGGCTAAGCTATCAAATCAATTTGATGATAATAAGTTAATCCGTCAGAACCGAGATATAAATAATAGTTTGAAACTAAAAAACTAGCTTTATTGTGTAGGGAGGGTAATGGTAAATGTGCTGCCTTCGCCAAGTTTACTTGTAACGACAATTGTTCCATTCATTAATTTTATTAGCGTGTGTGTAACAGTAAGACCAATCCCAGAGCCTTCTATTTCACTTTCTTCAATTTTCAATCGATTAAACGGCTCAAATATTGTTGAGAGATCTTCGTCTGCGATGCCAATGCCTGTGTCTGTAATAACAATACTGACAGACGATGAAGTTTTTTGGTCACAGTGAATGCTTATACTACCGCCTTCTCGATTATATTTTGCTGCATTTGATAATAAATTTATAAGTATTTGGCGTAGTCTTACTGGATCTGCCAAGACAGATAAATCAGAATTCCCTGCCGCATGATAATTAACAGTGACATCATTTTTATGAGCTAGGTGCTCAATAAAACGAATGCTTTCGATGATTGAGTGATGTAAATTAACGCGAACAGAGTCAATACTTAGTTTATGTGAATCACTTTGTTCAATGTCGAGCAGATCATTGACGAGGTGTAGTAGGTGGTCGCCGGCTTCACTGATATAGCCAATAAATTCTTGGTGTTGTTCATTTAACTGCTCTTTATCTTGTTGTAAGACATGACTAAATCCAATAATAGCGTTTAGTGGCGTGCGAAGTTCATGGCTCATACTCGACATAAATTGTGATTTTGCATGTGTTAATTCCTCGGCGCGTTTATTTTCTGCAATTAACTGTGTTTCAAATCGTTGCCTTTCGAAAACAGCGGCGGCAAGGCTGAGTGTTGTAACCACAGTGATGATCATGAAGACTTGTAATTGAAATAGTGAGTCGTTAAGCGACTCTCTGTAAAAGGGGCCAAGACCTATCGCTGTCGCATAGATGGCTAAAACCATAATGATTACAATTGTAAAAGTGATTTGTTTCATACAGTATCGGTACGCAGCCCAGACGCAAAAAGGAAAGCATATAAAAGCGATAGGGTATCCAATAACGTCTGCGTTTAAGCTAGAAAAGAAAGGTAGTGAAGTAACAATGATCAGTAATATTGTAAATAAAGTGACTTCTAAATAATTAGGTTTGTAGGTAAGAGGTGGTTGTATATTTCGTTGCCATGAAAGAATCAGCGGTGCAAAGACCAAAATACTGGCAGTGTCACCAACCCACCAAATCCAGCTTAACATTCCCCAACTGTCCTTTTCAGCGAGATCATTTAAGACAAGCATAGTGGGCCCTACGCTTGATGCGACCATGGTGCTTGTGCACGCAACAATAAAAAACTTATATAAATTGGAAACGCTTGATAAGGGATTGCTGTTACCGATTAAACGTGAAATAAGCCAAGCACCCAATACTGCTGAGAGTGTGTTACCAACACCCACGCCGAGGGATGCAATAAGGTTGTCAGATGCCATCATATTGGCAATAAAGGCACCAATCAATACGCCTGGCCATAACCGCATGCCATAGATAATAAGCGCAGCAAGGGCAATGCCGGAAGGCGGCCAGATCATCGTGACGTTACTATTTGAAATTGCGAAGAAGAGACCAAGCTTGGCGCTGATGACGTAAATAACAGCAAGAATAATAATGTTTTTTATATAATTATGTCGAGGTGAACGCAGGGTGATAAAGCCAGAATATTTATCTATCACCCTAGAAATCATATGCTTAGTATCATTTTAGTTAATTATTGAATTCCATTTAGTATAGTAGAACATAACCATTTTAAAAATGTAAAACAGTGTTATTACCTAGCTCTACGATGACTGGCTTTGCTAGACGTTACTTTGGCATTTGCTGACGAACGATTTCTAGACGCAGGTTCAGCTCGAGTTTTAGCAGATGCTTTTTTAGCCTTCTTTTTATTGGTCGGCTTGCCAATGGGTTTCTTTTTGTCACGGCGCTTATCTTGAGCCGCTTGTTGCTTTTCAGCAGCATAACCCCGAGCACCTTCAGGACGGTTACCTGTGCCCGCAGGCTGCCAGCTAGGAACAAGGTGTTGTTTACCGTTACCGATTAAATCCGTTCTGCCCATGCGCTTTAATGCAGCACGCAAAGTTGGCCAGTTTTCAGCATCGTGATAACGCAGAAAAGCTTTATGCAGGCGACGTCGTTTGTCACCGCGAACGACGCTAACACGTTCTGAGGTTCTGCTAACTTTCTTTAGTGGATTTTTAGCCGTGTGATACATCGCTGAGGCGATGGCGAGCGGTGTAGGTAAAAACGCCTGTACTTGATCTGGTCGGAACTTATTTTCTTTCAGCCACAATGCTAAATTAAGCATATCTTCGTCAGTGGTACCGGGGTGAGCTGAAATAAAGTAAGGAATTAAATATTGTTCTTTACCGACTTCTTTTGAGTATTTCTCAAACATCTCTTTGAATTTGTCATAGCTGCCAATACCCGGTTTCATCATCTTAGTGAGTGGACCATTTTCGGTGTGTTCAGGCGCTATTTTTAAGTAACCACCAACATGGTGTTGGACTAACTCTTTGACGTATTCAGGGGAACGTATGGCTAGGTCGTAACGTAGCCCTGAAGCGATGAAAATCTTTTTAATACCGTCTAGCTTTCTTGCTCGGCGATAAAGATTAATCAGTGGTTTGTGGTCAGTGTTTAAATTCGAGCAAACATCTGGGTAAACACAAGAAAGGCGGCGACAGGCAGTTTCAATTTTCTCGCTTTTACAGGCGAGTCGATACATATTGGCTGTTGGACCACCGAGGTCGGAAATATTACCAGTAAAGCCAGGCACCGTATCTCGAATGGTTTCTATTTCATTAATAATAGAGTCTTCAGAACGGCTTTGAATAATACGCCCCTCATGCTCAGTGATAGAACAAAAAGTACAGCCACCAAAACAGCCACGCATAATATTAATAGAGAAACGAATCATTTCCCACGCGGGTAACTTAGCTTTGCCATAAGACGGATGAGGCTGACGTGTGTATGGAAACTCAAAGAGTCGATCCATCTCTTCCGTGGAAAGTGGAATCGGTGGAGGATTAAGCCAAATGGTACGTTGGCCATGTTCCTGCATGAGTGCTCGCGCATTACCTGGATTGGTTTCCATATGGAAAACCCGCGAGGCATGTGCGTAAAGTACTTTGTCACATGCAACCTGTTCAAACGAAGGCAGGCGTAAGGCAGTTTTGTCACGATTTAGTTTTACGCGACGCGCATCTAGCTGTACGACAACTTTATTGCTATCGGTTTGCGTTTTTTGTTGTTCGCAATCTGGCTTTGACGCATAAGGATCAGGATGTTGTTCGATGACACCTGGCTTATCTACATCAGTCGAATTGACGATGGTCCAATCAGTTGGTGCTGCTTTACACATGTAAGCAGTGCCGCGAACATCTCGTATATCTGTTATCGCTTCACCATTGGCGAGCCGATGAGCAATATCTGTAATTGCACGTTCCGCATTACCATAAACCAGCAGGTCAGCTTTTGAGTCAGGCAGTATGGACTTGCGTACTTTACCTGACCAATGATCGTAATGAGCAATACGGCGCAGACTTGCTTCAATGCCACCAATAATGATCGGTACACCCTTATATGCTTCGCGTACGCGCTGGCTATAAACCACAACCGAGCGATCCGGGCGTTTGCCTGCCTCACCGTTTGGCGTGTAGGCATCGTTATTGCGTAGTCGTCGATCAGCCGTGTAACGGTTGACCATTGAATCCATATTGCCGGCAGTAATACCAAAGAATAAATTAGGTTGGCCAAGTTCCATGAAGGCATTTTTATCTTGCCAATCTGGCTGGGAGAGAATGCCCACACGAAAACCTTGTGATTCAAGGAGTCGACCGATCATCGCCATGCCGAAGCTAGGATGATCGACGTAGGCATCACCTGTCACTAAAATAATGTCGCAACTATCCCAGCCGAGTTCATCCATCTCGTCACGCGACATGGGTAATACGGGAGCGATACCGAAGCGCTTGGCCCAGTACTGACGGTAAGAAAATAAGTTATTGGCTTTTTGCATAATTGAAACGTTATAAATGGTGGGGGATTACCCAAGTGATCTAAGGCAGCATTATAACGTATTCTGAGGGAAGATTTACTAAGGTTTAGTTGTTTTCCGCAATAATAAGCTGTAAATGATCAAATTAATGACAAGAACGAAACTACCAAGCAACAGTTGAGTATCGTAAGTGAGCCCAGCAGGGTAAATCAGCGGCATGAGATAGTGCTCAATAAAGCTTGTATGGTAGCTTGCTTCACCTGCAGCTCGTCTTAGGCTATTTTCCCAAGGGGTCAACGGGCAAATCCAGTGGTTAAACTCAACCATCACCCCCCAACTTACCGCTGCAAGGTGTAGTAGAAGCAGCTTGTGCCACTTGAAGACCAATAAGCCGCCGAGCACGACAAAAACAATAAACAGTAGGTGTAGAATAAGTAGGGCATCTGCGGCGAGTGAATAAATCATAGGCTATATATAACAGTGAGAATGTGTAAATATCAATCTTGGCTTAGCATTATTACGCTATGAAGGTAATGTATTTATCAGTATATTTAATCGACAACTAAGAACAATATTAATTGTATTATCTTTAATGGTAATACCAACGCCTTCCTTTAGCGAAAATTCAGAGCAAGTGTTACAGATAGCGTCAGGACGCTCGTCATACACGCTCGTCACGGAAAAACTGATAGCAGGTTTTCAGAGAAAATATCCCGATGCAAAAGTAGCGGTATCAACCATTGGATCTTTGCGTGCGATGGAAGAAGCTAAAAAAGGAATGGTCGATGTCTTGATTACCTATCACCGCTCTGGTGAGCGGCAGTTATTGAAAGACGAGATAGTCAGTAATCGCGTTGAATTTATGTTCAGTGCCTACGCAATTTTTGGCCCTCCAGATGATGGGCTGGTTTTATCCAATGAACAATCAATTCAAAACGTACTTAGTACACTCGCAACGAATGAAGCACCTTTTGTAATTTCTTCAACACGCGGTGGCACTTATATAAAAATGACAGAGCTCTGGAAGAGTGCGGGAATTAAAACAGATTGGCCTTGGTATGAAATAGCCGATACCACAACATTAGGGGCCATGCGCATAGCTGCAGAACAAGGTGCTTACACGATGGGCGACATCGGGACTTACTTGCTAAATAGAGAGGAATTATCGTCCAGGCTTGTGCCGTTGTATCAAGGCGGTTACGAGTTACATAAACCCTTTAGTGTTATGCCAGTTAATTATGACAAAGTAAAACGTAAGAAAAACCCTAATGCTGAAAAATTTGTAGAGTACATTACTTCTATTGAGGGCCAATCAATTATTCTTGATATAAATAAAGAAATTTTTGATTCTCCTGTTTTTTTTCCAGCAGCACATTTTGATCCAGGTGTAATTGCGAAACGAGAAAGTATTCGACTACAGCAAATAAATCGTAACCTCTATATTGTAACGGGTATGCTTATCATTACGGGCACTATGTTATTGATATTATTTTATTTGTTTTTTCGTTCACGGTTCTTACAAAGAGAGCGATTAAAAGCTGAAGTTGATAAAGGCATAGCAGAACTTGAAAATAAAACAAAATCAGAATTTCTTTCTAGAATGAGTCATGAATTACGCACACCTTTAAATGCAATTTTGGGTTTTAGTCAAATATTGGAAATGCAAGAAAAGAATGATGAGAAAAAACGAAATCTTAATGATATTGTTAAGGCCGGAAAACATTTGCATCATTTGATTAATGACATATTGGAACTTTCAAGTTTAGAAAGTGCAGGCGTAGAAATTGAGATAAGCGAAGTAAAAATTGATGATGTGATTAATGAGTGTGTAATGCTATGCCACGAAGCTTTTAAGGAAAATGATATAAGCCTTCAGATTAAAGGCAATATGCAATACACAATAAACGCTGATTTTTTAAGGCTTAAAGAAGTAATATTAAATTTAATGACAAATGCAGCCAAGTACAACAAAAAGCATGGCGACATCGTAGTCGAAACTCAAGAAGTAGAAGATAAATGGTTGCGTGTTTCTATTACTGATTCCGGTTTAGGGATTAGTGAAGAGAAACAAAAACATTTATTTGAGCCTTTTGAACGTCTCGGGTATGAAAGAACCAACATTGAAGGGACAGGTATAGGCTTGGTCATTAGTAAGAATTTAGTTGAGCAGATGTCAGGCCGTATTGGTTTTAATAGTGTAAAGGGGCAGGGTAGTACATTCTGGGTAGAATTCAGTTTGGCGCAGAATTAAAAATTACATTTGTAATCAGAATGAAAAACCTTTACTAATGATATATAACTAAACAAAGTAAGGGTATCTAAATGGCCTACACGCAAGAAAACTTTTCAGAACTGGATTTACTACTCCTTTACGACCTTTCAAATACACAGAAGGGCATTAAGGTTCACAAAACAGCCGATGTGGATAAAATTGCGGCAACACAGCGGTTGTTTGAAAAAGGATTTATAACTCAGGCAGATGGTGGGTATTTAACAACCCTTGGTATTGAAGCGGCAGAACAAGCGCAATCACTGCATACCATGCTCAATGCGCACAGTGGCGAGTAAACTAGTTAAAGGCCTGTAAGTGCCCGTATGAGTAACACGGAAGTGTTAACTACTGGACCGATAAATTGCCAAAGTACGCCGGTTAATATCAGTGCAATAAGAATAAACATACCATAAGGCTCAACACGGCTAAGCATGACACTAGCATTGTAGGGCAACAGGCTAGTTGCAATACGCCCACCATCAGTTGGTGGAATGGGAATAAGGTTGAAGACCATTAGAACAACGTTAATTAATATTCCAAAGAAGCCCATATAAAGCAGAGGTTCGCTGATCATATTCAGGCTTGCGGGTAGTAATGTTGAGACCTTTGCAATAATTCCCCAGGCAATGGCCATGAGAAGGTTCGCACCAGGACCCGCGATGGCAACTAAGGCAATATCACGTTTGGGTCGTTTGAGTAGCCGCCAGTTAATCGGTACCGGTTTGGCCCAGCCAAAGGCGAAGCCTAGTGTAAATATCAATATTGCTGGGACAAGGATTGTGCCGACTGGATCAATATGTTTTATTGGGTTTAAGGTAAGGCGTCCCATCATATAGGCAGTGTTATCACCTAATTTAAAGGCAACCCATCCATGTGCAACCTCATGCACGACAATGGCAAGCAGCGTGGGGAGAATGGCAACAGCCAGTAATTGATAGGTACTTAGTTCATTAAACATGATGCTAGAAGTATATCAGTTAGGGTCATTGGTTATTAGATTATTTGGTGTATATAGATATGAGTGCAGGTAGAGTTTTTTCAAGGATTAGGTTGTTTACTGGTCTAATTTTTTCTTTAAGTCTATGCTGCCTTGGCCAAGCGAACGCGCAGGAAGTAATAGAAGTTGGGCCTTTTTCGAAAGCAACAACCGATGCGGTTTTCCCTGAGGGTTGGGTGCCACTTAATTTAGGTGGCGCCGAACTGAAGACTCAATATAGTTTAGTTAAGGATGCTGCTGGTTGGGTGGTACGTGCAGATAGCCATAATGCGGCGTCAGCAATGTTTTACCCAATTAAGATCGATCTTAAAAAAACACCTATCGTCGAGTGGCGTTGGAAAATAAAAAATATTTTAAAGCAAGGTGATGCTACCCGCCGCGATGGCGATGATTACCCCGCGCGGTTTTATATTTTTTTCGATTATGACCCTTCTCGTTTGTCATGGTTTGAAAAACTGAGTTACGAGGCCTACTACAAACTTTACGGTGCATATCCCCCCTTGGCGGCCCTGAATTACCTGTGGGCAAATAAGTTACCGGTAGGAACATTAGTGCCTAATATTTATTCAGACCGCGTCCAAATGTATGCTCTGCAAAGTGGTGAACAACATGCTGGAAAATGGATGGTGCAAACACGAAATATATATGAAGATTATTTACGTGCCTTCGGCGAGGAACCACCGGCAGTATTGGGCGTCGCCATCATGACGGATACCGATAACACAGGTGAACAGGCAACGGCCTTTTATGGCGACATACGCCTACTACCAAGCCCAGAATAAAAACCAGATGCTATAAAAAGGTCATAATCATGGATTACCTTATTCACACAGCTAATATTCTTTACATTTTTTCGTACTTGGTGAGAGACATCCTTTGGTTACGTATACTGATTGTCACGGCGATTTGTTTTGTGATCCCCTTTTATTATTTTCAACCTGAGCCACTGATGGCGCCAGTGTATTGGAATTTAGTTTTTGTCAGCATCAATATCGTACAAATTTTTATTTTATTAATTGAACGTCGACCCGTTAGTCTTTCTGAGGCCGAACAAAAACTGTATGAGCAGGTTTTTCGCAGATTAACCCGCAGAGAAGTCTATAAATTATTTAAAATCGCACAATGGCGAAAAATACCCGCAGGCGAGACATTGGTAGAGCAAGATATGCGTCTTGATAGTCTGATGTTGATAAACAAAGGCATAGCCAGCGTCCAAATAAAGAATGAACAAGTCGCAAAGCTCGACGAAGGCCATTTTGTTGGTGAGATGAGCTATATAACTGGCGAAAAAACCTCTGCCACGGTTATTGCCCAAACGGAGATTGATTACGTCTCTTGGCCAACAACAAGCTTAGAACCGTTTCTGCGTAAATACCCAGATTTACGAATCGCACTGAATGCCATTATTGGAGTGGATTTGGCTGGTAAGTTGAGCCGAATATAGGGTATTGGATTGTAAAATGTTAATGTTTAGTGAATGATGTAAGGCATAAAATAATAACGAAGAGGCGGATATCATGGGTGGAGTGAATGTTTGGTTAGTGGGTGGAGGCTTAGCGGTAGGTGCGATTTTTGCGATAGTTATTCAACAGCTTCGTTTTTGTCTTGTCGCGGGCACGAGTAACCTGCTCTTAATTAAAGATAGCCGGCAGGCCGTCGCGTTCGCGGTGACCTTATTGGTTGGTATCACTGGTACACAAATATTAGAACTTATGGATATTGTGGCTGTGGGGGACTCATCATATCGAAATAGTAACTTTGATTGGTTTGGCGCATCTGTGGGGGGTGTCATCTTTGGTGTTGGCGCAACGTTGGCAGGTGGCTGTTCTGTTCGCACCTTAATAAGAACAATGGAAGGCAGTATTCATGCGTTATTGGCACTGTTTTCTTTTATTCTTGTTGCAGCATTTGCTCAATTTGGTTTCCTTGAAACACCACGTGTTGATTTAACGATCGCGACATCGGTTAATTTAACAACTGATGCCGGGATTGCTTCAATGGTGTCTATTTCGCCATGGATTGTATTGGCCATTGTTGCTGCAGGACTATTAGCCTTTATTATTAAGAATTCTAAAAACGGCATCGATATAAAAATGATTACTGCGGGTTGCATTATTGGTAGTTTAATCATCGTCAGTTGGTATATCACTGGTGTTTTAGCTCAAGATGATTTTAATCCGGTTAAACCTTCAGGGATCACCGTTTCAGGCCCACTCGCGCGCTTTGGTTACATTTTCATTTCTGGAAGGATACCTGCACTGTCCTATGCGATTTCGTTTGTGATCGGCATTGCAGCTATCTCATTTATTTATGCAATAGTACGAGGCCGCTTTAGTTTTACGATGCCAGCAAAAGGCATGGCTAAGATGGCAATCGTCGGCGGTTCATTAATGGGTGTTGGCAGTATTATGGCTTACGGTTGTAATATTGGTCAGGGCTTAACGGGTATCTCAACACTTTCAGTCGAATCGTTGTTAGCGGTCATTGGCATGGTCGTTGGCATAAGCCTCACGACTAAATGCATGGAAAAAAATGCATAACAAAGCGATGGAGCAGTTCAGGGAAGAACAATGCTGATTCAAGAAGATTACGTTGATTTAACTACACCGATTGGTGTGATGCGTACCTTTATTTTCCGTCCTGTCGCAGAGGGGAAATTCCCCGGTATTATTTTTTTTGCTGAGATTTATCAAATGACTGGCCCCATTGCGCGCACGGCCAGAATGTTGGCATGTCACGGTTATGTGGTTGCGGTACCGGAAATCTATCATGACTTTGAAGAGCCGGGTACACCGTTTGAATACAACCAAGCCGATACCGAAAAAGGTAATCAATATAAAACACATAAAACTTTATCGTCATATGACGACGATGCGCGTGCCTGTATTGATCATCTACTAAGCCGCGATGATTGCAACGGTCGTTTGGGCTCGGTCGGAATTTGTTTAGGTGGACATTTAAGCGTGCGCTGTGCATTGAACCCAGAGATTCAAGCTGGGGTGAGTTTTTATGCAACGGATATTCACAGTCATACGCTAGCCAAAGGCAAGCAGGATGATACCCTGAATCGATTTAGTGACATTAAAGGCGAAATGCTCATGATTTGGGGCAAACAAGATCCGCATATTCCTTCAGCAGGACGGCAGCTTATTTATGCTGAATTAACAAAAGCCAACGTCAATTTCACTTGGCATGAATTTAATGCCCAGCATGCATTTGTCCGTGATGAAGGTTATCGTTACAACCAACCGATCGCTGATATTTGTAATGACATGATGTTTGAAATGTTTAATCGAGTATTGCAATTGGGTATACAAGATCCGGTAGGTTCAAATACTCAAAATTGTTAAATTAAATCTTGTTTCTTGTTAAAACGCCAAAATGATGATTTTACTATATAAAATGCTTGTTCTAGCATAACGCCATATTCAGCTCCGGTTCAGGCATACCTCGTTAATCTACATTCAAGGCTCAGGGATTACCTGAGCGATATAGAAACAACGAGGTGAAGCATGAACATACAAAAACTTTTTACCATAGTTGCAATAGCTGCGGGTTTAGCTGCTACCAATATCACTACAGCACAAGCGGATCACCGCGATCAGCGTTATGCTAATCAGTATGAAACACATAACCAGAAACATGGTAATAAGCGTCCTGACTCGCGTTACAATAGGCAGGGTAACAGCCGACAGAATAACAATCGCCATAGTAGCAATGGTCGTATGAATAAGAATCGTAATCATCGTCAAGAACGAAATCATAACGAAGATTACAGATTAGAGCATCGTTATAAGGATAAGCGTGGCACTCAACACAGGAATCAGCAATACGAGCATAGACGTGTTGCAAAACACCAACGCAAGCATGAAAGGCGTTCTCATTTTAATAACGTCGCAGCTATGATTGCCATTATTGCCGCAATCAATATTGGCATGCATTAGAAAAAAGGCCAGAATAATTCTGGCCTTTTTTTATTCTTCTTTAATACTGTTTTAAATTATTCATGCTGTAGTCTAGTCTTTAATATTATATAGATTCTATAATTTCTTTGAAGGTAGATTTGACCTCAGTAGCAAGCTCTAAAATAGATGTATCATCCACTGCGCTAAACAGCCATTCAGGATCAATCATAGTGATTTCCGTTGTTTCTTTATTGATCTCATGAAGAACGATACTAAACGGAAGTAATGTGCCTAATTTAGGATCAGTACTAAATAGTTGATAGCCAACACTTGGTGTATTCGTCCCGATAATACGAATTTGTGGCAAATCCGCATCAAGTTTTTGTTTTAGCGCACCCTGTACATCGATATCAGCAGCAACTAAATATTGATGTTCGTGTAGTAGTTCTTTAAGTTTAGTTGAAACCGGATCAAACGATTTATTAACAGTACGTGTAATATAAAATGACATGATGTTACCTTTGTTTTGATGGTTTTGAATGAAGGTGAAGGGATCAGAAGTATTGGGAGGTGGAGCTTATTTACCTCCGACCCCTTCAAATTTTATGCCAGCAATTGATAGGCTAAAACGAAACAGCAGAGGTTGTTGTTATTTTACTTTTTATGTTCACTGTTGATCTCCTGATCTGATTTTTTAATTTGTTGAGTATTGTCGTTGCCACTTCGTGGCTCAAAGCTGTCCTGAATATCAAAATAAAATGCACCAATTAGGACGACCACAAAACCTAATCCATATGGATCGATAAAACCTCGCATTGCCCTTTTCATGAGTTACACCTTTATCTTTGGCTAAGAAGTGATAGAAAGACTAAAGTATTCCAAATTGATTGATAATACGGCTATTTGGTATATCATTTATGCGATACAAGAATAAACGAGGATGTTCATGGATAGGATCACTGCAATGCAATTGTTTAGGCGAGTTGTCGAAACAGGCAGTTTTTCAGCTGTTTCGAGAGAAACACAGTTATCTCAGCCTACGGTAAGCAAGCAGATTGCGGCATTAGAAGCGCACCTTGAAACAAAGTTACTAAATCGAAGTACAAGACAGTTAAATTTAACTGATTCGGGACAGCATTATTATCAACGCTGTTGCCAAATTCTAGATGAGGTCGCGAATACAGAAGCAGAATTACGTCAGCAGCAAGAACTAGCGACAGGGACGTTACGGATTAGTTTGCCAATTGCCGCTGGACGTATGAAGATATTGCCATGCCTTTGGGATTTTATTGATCAACATCCGAATATAGATTTTGATATTCATTTTGATGATCATTATGTCGATTTGGTAAAAGAGGGCATCGATATCGCCATAAGAATTGGTGAGTTATCGGATTCATCGTTGATCGCAAGAAAGATAGTTAATGTACCTCGGTATATGGTTGCTAGTCCCGCATATATAGAGAAACAGGGTGAACCAGAAAGTTTGGATGCACTACAGCAGCATGACTGCATCGTTTATAGTTTATTGTCGACACGAAATGAATGGCATTTTAATAGTGATAAGGGTAATAAGAAAGTAGTTGTAAAGGGCCGCTTTTCATCAAATAGCCCCGATGCGATTCGCCAAGCTGCATTGAAAGGTCAAGGTATTGCAGTTATTTTAGGATGGCTGGTTGAAGAAGATATAACGAAGGGTAGATTGAAAATTATACTAAAAGATTATGTCCCAACTGGCTTAGATCTAAATGCGGTATACCAACAGCGACATTTTATGCCAGCGAAGCTTAAAATGTTGTTAGACTATTTAAAGTCAGCACTCGAAACAGAACAGTAGATAATTATTGCTACTAGGTTGTTAGGAATTAAAATTAAATTAACTCATTGAGTTCACTGCGACATAGAGGATTACGATGAAAAAACTCAAGAATGAAGCAGAACTGGTCAAAAAGGCCATTGCGGCAGGCGTTAAATATGGTGAAGAGCGCGGTGTAGTTGAATTTGAGGCGACAGATTCGGCCAATGATAAAATTGAATATATTTATCGTCTACTGTGTCACGATAAAGTCATAACCCCCATGCCAGAAGATCAGGTCTCACAAAAATCGATGAAACATCGTTTGGCAATGTGGGCATCTAAACTAAAATAAATTTGGCACAAGACTTCTTTGTTTACATTTATACATGATTGGTTAGAGCGACGTATTATCAGTCGTTCATCAATCACTGATGCCCAGTGGCAAGCGGCGTTTTCTTCCCTACCTTTACTCGATGGATTAACTGCCGAAGAAAAGCAGCGACTGAAAGAATTAGTTATTTTATTTATAGACCGGAAATCATTTGAGGGTGCGCTGGATCTGGTTGTGACGCTGCCAATGGTCTTGATTATTTCACTGCAGGCCTGTTTGCCAATACTGAAGTTAGGCCTAAACAGTTACGATGGTTGGACATCGATCATTGTTTACCCGACAGGTTTTTCGCCAGAGCGAAAAGTGGTAGATGACTACGGTGTCACGCACTATGAAAAAACGAATTTGGCAGGTGAGTCATGGTTAAATGGCCCTATCGTATTATCATGGGAAGAGACGGAACGTGCTGGCATCATTGATGGCTCAAACTTAGTCATCCATGAATTTGCACATAAGCTGGATATGGAGAATGGTGTTGCAAATGGTTTTCCTGCATTACACGCTGACATGGTTATCGACAACTGGGTTAATGCGTTTAGTGAAGGTTTTGAAAAGCTTAAACAGCGTTGTGATTCAGGTAAGAAGAGTGATATTGATTGTTACGGTGCAAGTTCGCCAGCAGAATTTTTTGCAGTGTTGAGTGAAGTTTTTTTTGAAAGGCCAAACATCATAAAACATCATTATCCTGATATATATGACTTACTGCATCAGTATTATCGGCAGGACACGTTACGACGATTGAGTTAGATAGATAAAAGGGGCGACTCATTATTAGCCGCCCCTTTTTTATTACCTAACGAGCTCGCTGTGCGCGATTACTGTTACCACGATTACCGGAAGGCTTGTTGTTAGGTCGATTTCCACCGCGGCCTGAAGCTGATTTTTTGCCAGCAGGTCTGCGTCCACCACGATTCTGACCGCCACGGCCATTTTGAATTGGCTCTGCTTTAATCGATGGATCAGGTTCATAGCCTTCGAAGGTCACACTAGGGATTTCTTTCTTCATTAGGCGTTCAATGTCTTTTAGAAGCTTCAACTCATCAACACAGACGAGTGACATTGCTTCACCTTCATTACCGGCACGCCCGGTACGACCAATGCGATGAACATAATCTTCAGCCACATTAGGCAGCTCGAAGTTGACGACATGAGGCAGTTGGTTAATGTCCAAACCACGCGCAGCAATATCGGTTGCTACTAAAACGCGGACTTTGCCCGATTTAAAATCAGCTAATGCCCGAGTACGTGCGCCTTGGCTTTTATTGCCATGAATCGCAGCAGCGGTAATGCCGTCTTTGTCGAGTTGTTCTGCGAGTCTGTTTGCACCGTGTTTAGTCCGTGTAAAGACCAGCACTTGCTGCCACTCATTACCGCCAATTAAGGCTGATAGCAATTCGCGTTTACGACCTTTATCGACTGGGTGAACAACTTGAGACACAGTATCAGTTGCGACATTCTGTCGAGCGACTTCAATCAGAGCAGGGTTGGTTAACAAGCCATTCACTAATTTCTTAATCTCATCTGAGAAAGTAGCAGAGAATAAGAGGGTTTGTTTTTTCTCAGGCAGCAGTTTAAGTACTTTGCGAATATCGTGGATAAAGCCCATATCGAGCATGCGATCAGCTTCATCAAGCACAAGAATATCTATCTTTGAGAGGTCAATGGATCGTTGGTTAACATGGTCGAGTAGACGACCAGGTGTTGCAACAACAATGTCGACACCTTTAATGAGTTTTTGCTTTTGCGGGTTAATGCTCACACCACCGAATATAACGGCTGATTTAAGCTGCAAATGACGACCATATGTTTGGACGCTTTCGTGAACTTGTGCGGCTAATTCACGGGTAGGCGTTAATATCAACGCACGTACCGGACGACGACCCTTACTTGTATGTGGGTTATCAATCAGACGTTGTAGTAACGGTAAAGTGAAACCGGCGGTTTTACCCGTACCTGTTTGTGCGCCGCCCATTAGATCACGACCTTCCAAAATAAGTGGAATGGCCTGTTGTTGAATGGGAGTAGGCTCGCTGTAACCTTTTTCGGATACAGCAAGAAGTAATTCGGCAGACAAGCCGAGTGTTTCAAATGACATGTGTAAAATTCTCCAGAACTGGCCTACCAAAACATATGTTTGGGTCGGTCTAGGGCAGATATACTTGAGTGTTTCGAGGCTAGGCTGGAAGCTTTACCGCGTTTTAAGCAGGTGCAGACCGAGAGTGCACCAGAAATTGTGAGCGCATCATACCTGAATATTTGCTATAAAGGTAGATAACATCACTGGAGAGTATAATGCGCCTAACATTACTATTAGTAAGCTTATTCTCATTATTCTTGCTGACAGCCTGTGACGATGGCCGTGGCGAGAAGGTCAAAGCGAGTTCTCAGCTATTAGATAGCCAGATGAAAGCCATGGATAAAGCCCGGCAGGTGGAAGGTGATATCAATGCAGCATTAAAGAAACGCGATAACGAGATGAATCACTAGTTATTGTTTGCGTTCAGGTTTGTGTTGCATGCGTCGTAGTTCATCCAGCAGTTTGTCATTATCCCATTCACGCCCACCGAGTGTGCGATGTGTAACCAGCCCATCAGTACTAATAATATAAGTGGTGGGTAATGCCTTAACGGGGTAGCTTCTAATTACCTTACCTTTGATATCCATCAGCAGTGGGAATTCGACAGGGTAATCGCCAGTAAAGTTGAAGACAGTGTCTTCGTCTTCACCCACGTTGACGGCCAAAATCACAACGTCATCATTTATCAGCTTTTTACGAGCACGTTCCATTGAGGGCATTTCTTCTCGGCAGGGTGGGCACCAAGTCGCCCAGAAGTTAAGCACAACCACCTTGCCTCTGTAGTCAGACAAGCGGTGTGTTTTTCCATTAATGTCATTTAAAGAAAAGTTTGCTGCTGGAAAAGTTTCTTTAAGCGGACTAAACGCCGTATTACCGGCTAAGGCAAAACTGCTCTGAAATACGAGTAGTAGATAAAGACAAACATTAAAAATTTGTTTAGACATAAGGTTTAGCCTTGGGGATCGATTTGCAGATCTTCTGCACATTGCATATTGGGAAGAACAATATGGTGTTGTTCATCCGATTGTTTCCAGCTTAGTTTTAAATCGAAGCGGCTACCCGGTGTTAAATTGAAGGTCGCCATGCCCCAATTATAGTCGCCAGATTGATAGTGTTGCGTAGTGGGTAATAAGCTCCAATTGAAAGCAAGCTTTGCGGGGACAGTAATATTTAGTTTGTTCCATTTTGAAGCCCACTCTTCGCGGATTACGGGTTGACCTGTGTGACCATTTTGAATGGTTTGCCAGTTTCTCATATCGTAATCAATCGTCACCGGCGTTGTTGTTTTTGAAATATTTCTAAAAACAGTTTGAAAAACACAACTACCTGCAATCAATTCACTGCGATCAGCTGAAAAACCTCGCGCCATAAAATACCCGCGCGTCTGATCAGGTAGTCGCTGAATAAACCGTATGGAGATAGCCCCGTTTTCATATTGCCAGTAAGGGAGTTTAGCCTGTTTATCCACACCGGTTGTTACGCCACTAGCCTGTGTGATACTGGATGATGAGACTAAAACAGTGAAAAGTAATATGTGATAGCGGCTAAATGGTCTAATCAATAAGTTCATGTGAAAAGCATACTGTATAAAAGCCATCTTTGGCAATGGAGGACTGTTACAGAACGAAACGCTATTAGTAGACCACTGGGTTTATTGTCAGTAGTATTTGCGCAATGAAAGTTATCTGATTTTAATTAAGGCCTATTGTAATGAACATGTTTCGCCGTAATGTGCCCTTGCTCGCAATTTGCCAGGCCTTAATGATGAGTAGCACCAGCTTATTACTCACCACCACTGCCTTGGTGGGGCTGGGAATGTCAGAGGATAAATCGTTGGCGACGCTTCCACTCGCGGTAATGTTTATCGCCGTCATGCTGACAAGTGTGCCGGCATCTATGATCATGGCACGGATAGGACGTAAGCCGGCGTTCATGATGGCGACACTCTTTGGTATGAGTGGAGGGGGAATGGCAGCCTACGCAATTTATAGTCATAACTTCTGGTTATTCGTCATTAGCGGCATCTTAGTTGGCATCTTCAACGGGTTTGGTAATTATTTTCGTTTTGCAGCAGCGGACATTGTTGAGCCAAATTTAAAGAGTAAGGCAATTTCAGCAGTGTTATTAGGTGGCGTTATTGCAGCAGTTGTTGGCCCTAATTTGGCGAACATTACACGAGACAGCATTGATGGTGCCTTATTCGTAGGAAGTTATTTATCAATCGTTGGACTCTATGTTTTGACATTTATCGCTCTTGGCTTTCTTCAATTACCAGAAGTTAAGAGACAAGAAAAGAACGATCAGTCTGTACCTGTTCGTTCATTATGGGTTATAGCAAGACAACCAAAATTCATTGTTGCGTTGTTATGCGCAATGTTGGGTTATGGCGTAATGTCATTTGTAATGACAGCAACACCGCTGGCTATGCATGCAAATATGCACAGCTTTTCAGATACCTCTTTTGTGATTTCATGGCATGTACTGGGCATGTATGCACCATCTTTTGTGACGGGACATTTAATACAAAGGTTCGGTGTATTAAAAATCATGTTTATTGGTGCGTTATTGGGTTTAGTTTGTATTACAGTCAATATTCTAGGTAATTCCGTTACCCATTATTGGATTGGGTTAACGCTACTTGGTATTAGCTGGAACTTCTTGTTCATAGGCGGGACGACGTTATTGACCGAAACATACGAACCTGAAGAACGAAGTAAAACACAGGCATTGAATGATTTTTGTATTTTTACGACAGTTACCATCGCTTCACTGACTGCTGGTGTGTTGCAGTACAATTATGGGTGGCAGACCGTAAACGTAGGTGTAATTCCATTTCTTATTGTAATTATACTCAGTATTGCATGGCTAGCAGCCAAGGGCAGTGGTCGTGAAGTAAAAAAGGTCGAGGTGATCGAAGAGCTTATTTAATCACGAAAGCGGATGAAGATTGTTTAGTACTGGAAGCTGACAACGCCGGAGCAATAGTTGTCTTAAAAGAATAAGCGTAATAATACCTAACGCCGTGTAGCTGACGCTGAATATCAACAATGATGTAATAACTTGTTCATTGGTTTCAGTAGTAACCGTTTGCGCTGTCTTGACCAAACCATAGATAGTCCAAGGTTGGCGCGCTGTTTCCGCGGCTGCCCAACCCGCTATTACAGCAATTAAGCCTGTTGGTGCAGTAAATAGAGCAAGTCTCAAGTACCATTTTATATCACAAGGGTTGCTTTTGCGACGAATCCAAGCGCCAATAACAGCTGTAATAAGCATGATGATGGCCATAAGAATCATTATGCGAAATGAAAAGAAGGCAATGGTGACATTCGGTCTTTCTTCAGGGCTGAGTTCTTTTAGGCCTTGTATTTCAGCGTTGCTGTCGTGTTTCAGAATAAAGCTTAACGCATAGGGGATTTCAATTTCATATCTGTTGGTCTCATTTTTTTTGTCTGGGATAGCAAAGACTTTAAATCCAGCACCTTTTTCTGTTTCCCATTGACCTTCAAGTGCCGCGATTTTCATTGGTTGATGCTTTAAGACATCAAGGCCATGTAGATCGCCAACGATAAACTGGGCAACAGCGAAAATAAGTCCGGCAGTGATGCTAATGCTTACACCTTTTTTGGCAACTGTATCATGTTTGTCGCGTAATAATTGATAGGCGGATAGGCCTAAAATAAAAAAACTACTGGCCATGAGGCCGGCGGTAATCATATGCAGGTAACGTAAAGGGAAAGAAGGGTTAAATAGAATCTGCATATAGGAAAACACTTCTGCATGATCACCATTCCAAGTAAAACCAGCTGGCGTGTTCATCCATGAATTCCGACTTACTACAAAGAATGTTGTTAAGAAAACACCAAAGGTAAATATAAGGGTAGCAATAAAACGACTATAGGAACGTTTATCACGTGTGCAAAGCAACATAATGCCAATACAGCCACCTTCAAGCAGGGTGGCAAACACTAGTTCATAGCGACGAAAAGGAACTAAGGTATCTTCAAGGCGACGATAGAAACCACCAAAAAGATTATCAAGCTGAGCGGAAAGTGCTACACCGGTAATTGCCGCAACAATGTATATAACTAGAAGTATACGTAACCACAAATTATAGCTATCGAGGTAGACAGTGTCGTCGGTTTTCATCCAGCGCCAATAAAGCAAACATAAATAGGCAGAGAGCCCAATGAGCAATGTAGGGAAAATAATGTGAAAACCCGCAGTCAACCCAAATTGGAGGCGAGACAGATTAGTGACTAAATCCATGTCATCATTCCTTGTAAAAGAAAGGGATTAAAAGGTGACCAGAAAATTCATCATCACTTTAAGAGTGAGGTAGCTCATTACAAAGATAGTAAGGGAGAATAAATAAAGACCAATAACACGCATAATAAAACATCCTTGTTTAGTTAATTTCAATGAATAATGCATCTCATTTGATAATTATGTAGTCACATTAGCTAGTGATTTGATTACCAATAAATACATTGACGATTTGGAAACAGAAAGTACAGTTATGAAAGATAGTTATCAATAACCATTAAGTAGTAGGAAATTTGCTTAACAACTGACGCACAAAGCTAGGGTAGGCTGATTGCTAGGTGTGACTAAGGCTGCCAGGGTTTTTCGCGGCCTTCTGTATCACGAAGGTAATTCTTACTGTCTAGACGCATTGAGTTCTTAATTTTTTCAAGTTGTGCGAAGACAATAATATTACGCGGCAGCTTTATAGGTAGATAGACCGCATTGTTGACGAAACTATGCAATCGCTTTGCACCACGGCCATGGCGAAACTCATACAGTCCACCAGGTTTATTGATGCCGCCATCATTGGGCAGGTTTTGGTGAAAATAAAGCAGTGTTTTGCCATCATCAGAAATAGCATAAGCATTTTGTCGTGAAGCAAATTCTGAAAACTTTGTCAGGCCGATGGCTTGTTTGTCACCATTATCATGATGGTAAACTTTAAGTACTAGGGGACTGAACCAGTTGCCACCCACAAGCTCGATAGAGAAAAATGGCGATAGCGTGGTATCACCCTTAGCGACCTTGTCATGTTGAATCACGTTAGTTCGTTCAGCATATACAGCTGAATTAAAAGTAAGGCAGCCAATTAATATTAGTTGCGAGAAAATGTAAGATTTTTTCATAATAACGGCACTAATACTGAGTATGGATATAAGTTAGTAATATTATAGCAAATTAAGTTGTCTTTAATTGTTGTCGGTCAGACTCGCTTTTTCTAAAGCCAGAAAGAGGAACAGGTGTTGCGACATAGTAACCTTGGGCAAAATCAACACCAATACTGCGTAATTCATTATGAATCTCCTTGCCTTCAACAAATTCAGCGATGGTTTCAATGTTCATAACATGGGCAATTTGTGTGATGGATTCTACAAATGCATGATCTGTTTTGTCATCACAGATATCGCGAACAAAACTACCATCAATTTTTATGTAATCAACAGGTAAGGTTTTTAGGTAGCTAAAAGAACTTAAACCACTGCCAAAATCGTCAAGTGCAAAACGACAACCGGCTTCTTTTAAATCGGAAATAAATTTAATAGCACTTGTCATATTTGCAATGGCCGCTGTTTCAGTTACTTCAAAACAAATCTTGCTTGGGTCTATTTCAAAGTTCTTCATTTGATCAAGGATATAACGTGAAAAGTCTGAAGCAGAGAGTGATTGTCCAGAAACATTGATTGTAAATATACAGTCATTATAAGTATTTCCAGATTCATTTTTGATAAGTTGAATGTTAAACAAAGAATTCCGAATAACCCATTGATCAACAGCGGGCATTAATTTGTATCGCTCGGCGGCAGGAATAAATGCCATGGGAGGGATAAGATCACCAATGCTATTCATCATGCGTACTAAAATTTCATAATGGTTTGGTGCTGGATTGTCTTCATTAAGACTTATTATGGGCTGGTAATAAAGAATGAAATTATCTTCTTCAATTGCCTCATTGATTCTTTTAACCCACTGCACTTCACCCCTGTGTTTTTCAAGTTCACTGTCCTCAGGATAGTAAATATGGATGCGATTGCGGCCTTTATCTTTAGCAAGGTAACAGGCCGTGTCGGCAGCACTGAGTAATTCAGACATGTTGGCAGTGAGGGCTGTGATTGGGGCGACACCAATGCTGACGCCGATATCGAAACTTTGGCCTTTCCAGGTAAATCGAAAATCGTTGATTGCTTTAAGTAGTATGTAGGCAATTTGTTCGGCTTTGGTTAATGAACAAGCTTCCAGCAACACACCAAATTCGTCGCCACCTAAACGAGCAAGCGTGTCAGACTTTCTAATGTGTTGTTTTAATATAGTTGAGATCTGGCGAAGTAATTCATCTCCCGCATTATGTCCACAGGTGTCGTTGATAAGTTTGAATTGGTCAAGGTCCATAAAACACAACGCATATTCAACACTATCAGCACGTACATTTAAAAATGCATGGTCGAGTCTGATCTCAAATTCACGACGGTTAACGAGACCGGTTAAATTATCATGAGTTGCTTCATGATTGAGTTTGCTTGCGAGTGCCCGGGTGACAGTAACATCGCGAAAGATGATGATTATCCCTAGCGATTTCTGGTTTAGTGCTTTTATTGGCGCAACGCTGTGCTCTATTCCGTAATGTTTACCATGACGATCGATAAGAAGTTCGGTCGCTGTAGACTCAATAGTCTCACCTGTAGAAAGCACATCTTCAATTGGGTTAATAAAATGATGTTGACTATCTTCGTCTACGATACGGAAAATGCTATTAATATGTTTATTATGTGCGGTAACACTAGACCAGCCCGTTAATGCTTCGGCTTTAGGATTCATCATCATCACACGACCATCTATATCTGTTGTGATGACAGCATCGCCAATTGAATTTAAAGTGAGTTCAGCAAGTTCCTTTTCAAGGTAGATATTTTGTTCTATTTCTCTGTTTCGCCGGATAACATAAATGGCGATAATAATACTCAAAAATATAGTGAGTATGCCTAGAATAAAAAGTAGATAGACAATTTTTTTCTGAGTGGTTTCTGTTTTTAACGAGGTTTCATTCGCATTGACACGTTGATATTCTTGCAGCTGCCAAAGTGCTTGCAGTGCTTTTTGCTGAGCAGGTACGGCTTTTTCAGTAAGCAGCATAAGTGCTTCATGTTTTTTGTCAGCATACATGAGGTCAACAACACGAAGCTGAAACGGGATAGCGATTTGTGATAATCGTGATTGCTCATCAAGTAAGAATCTTTCTTGTTCGGCTAATGCCATATCGAGCAAGTCCAATCTTGCTACAGCAAAACGAGCACCATCACTGTTGAATTGCACATAGAGATCATCATATCGGAAGACATCGTCGCTACTTACCATGGAATAGAGTTTGTTGGTTCTATCTCTTGCAGCGTTGTACATGGTTACAATTAGCCTAGATTTAGTGTTGAAATTATGAGATAGCTCCCTTACTTGTTGTTGGCTTTGTTGTAGTTGGTAAATTCCATAACTCATCAATATTGTAAAGACAGTGATTAGTAGTAAAAAACCTGCAGTAAGTATCCCAGAACCCTTATAGGTATTCATTTCATAGTTAAAAGTACCTTTGATTGAGTTGTTATCAGACATGGATAATTAACTTAAACTGGGTATTTCTGGAGTCATTGGCGGATTGTATTTTATCTTTATTTTTCATGGATATAATTATAGAAGGTATTTAGAAGGCTGCTGAGATCGTTAGTTATTAATAAGCGTGTCTAATTCACCATCCATGTGTAGCTCGGTTAATTCCGTAAAACCGCCTATCCATTTATCGTCAATAACAAACTGTGGAACCATACGAGCATGGTTTGTGATGCTAAGCATTTCTTTTAGCGCATTTTTATCAAGATCAACACGAGATTCCTGATAGTCCAAATTCCATTTTTTAAATAATTGCTTGGCTTTGTCGCAAATGGGACATGTGCCTGTGGAGTAAATAATAATGCGACTCATAGGGAGATATCTCTTAGGTTAATTTTTTTCAAGAAAATGATGGTAACGCACTTTAAATAGGCTAGGCTATAAATTAAGCTAGCAGAGTATAGAGATGGCTTAATTTATATAGGGTGATGGATGATATTTTCTGTAACAAGGAACGGTTAATTTAGGAGGGTTGTGTGAAAACATTGCATTTTTATATTAATGAACAAATTGACGCTGACAGATTAACGCTGATTAAGGCGGATTTATTGGCAATGACGCATGTCAATAATGTGCAATTAGGCAAGGGGTCGCCGCGTGAATTTACAGTTGAAGTAGACGAGCATTGTGATATGGCAATGAACGTAATGAAACAGTTGAACCGCGCAGGATTAAATCCGCAAATTTCATAGAGTTAATTAGTGCTCTTAATGTGTTGGCGCAGCGTGCTGCGCCAGTCACTGTTGCTGGCTTCTTTCGCTAGCAGCGAATATTGTCCTACTTCATTCTCATACCAGCCCTTATGTTGTTGAAGGGGTTCGACGCTATACCCCCACCAACAGCCATCAGCATCCTGTGCTAGCCAGTTTACCCAGTCGGGAATCGGGAAATTCATCATTTATAGTTGCGACATTTTGTTGGGAATACTATTCTAGCGCCATTTTATAGCTAACGTAGAATATTAGACAATGAGTAAAATGCAGGTTTTTGTTAATGAGCAGTCACAAATTGAATATGATCGCTCAAAATCCTTACCCGAGAAGCAACTAGAATACCTCGATAAAATGGA
>Ga0316205_10001019_pt1 | contig 39673 bp, 25 predicted proteins | sample 3monthpyrite_MG_FD_204941 | JGI IMG/M metagenome (GOLD analysis project Ga0316205, IMG submission 204941) | Microbial mat bacterial communities from mineral coupon in-situ incubated in ocean water Damariscotta River, Maine, United States -... | ecosystem: Environmental > Aquatic > Marine >...
CTTAATTTTTACCTCAATACGACACAAGATGTTTAGTTTTTGAACTAGTTGTAGCCCTTGTGGATACTGGGGAAAAGCTTAAAATTCGGTTACCCTGAAAATTGAAAAAGTTGAGGTAACCGATTTTACCACCTTTGTTACACGATTTAATGAATATTTTGGTATATGCTAAAAAGAAAAAACCCCTTAAAACATACGTTTTAAAGGGTTTTGGTGAGATTTGTCAATCTCAAAGCGGAGAAAGAGGTTATGGAATTTTATCACGCTAATTATCAGATATTTACTGTCAATACTGATGTTTCCAATTATTTTATTATTATTTTTATAACTCGTTTTAGGTGTTAATTATATCTAATTATGGGATTACTTACACCTAAACTTACACCTCTATTTATTTATGAGAAGTACATTTAATTTAAAAGAGTCAAAAAAGGAAGGATTAACTTCTATTCGGCTAATTGCCTACTTCAAAGAAGAAGGTAAGAAATTTGTTTATTCTACGGGAGAAGTCATTCATCCAGAGGATTGGGACTTTGAAATGAAACAACCAAAATATTTGAATGGACGAACGAGTAAGTCAAATGATATGCGAACCATTAAGTATCAGCTTGATCGATATTCTAATTTATTTATAGAATTAATTAACAGATATAAAGTACTAGGCCAAGACTTAACAATTGATGAAATTAGAAAAGAGTTTGATATACATTTTAAAAGAGTTAAACCTGTCTCTAATAGATTTTTTGAAGTTTATGATATCTTTTTACAGGAAAAGAGAGAAGATCAATCTGGAGGAGCTAATTCAGACACAACAATTAAACGTTATGAATATAACAAGAAGTTATTAGAGTTGTTTCAAGAACATTCAAAAAGGGAAATTCATTTTAAGAGTATAAATGAAGATTTTTACAATGGCTTTATCAATTATTGCGTCACTGTGAAGAAACATGCTGTAAATACATTGAGCCGCAATATAGGGCTGTTTAAAACTATTATGCATTGGGCATTTAATAATAATTACACATACAAAGATGATTTTAAGAACTTCAAAAACATTAAGAAAGAAGTTACCGAAGAAATTGCATTGACCTTAGATCAAGTCAAAAGTGCTTATGAGCATGATTTTAGTAAGAATAAGCGCTTAGAACGAGTTAGAGATTTATTCGTGTTTGGCTGTGCAACGGGAATGCGTTATAGTAATTATTCATTAGTGTCTAAAAGTGATATTTATAATGGTCATATCAATGTAAGGGATAAGAAGAATACAGATAAGTTATTGTCTATTCCGTTAAACGATTTCTCAAAAACCATTCTTGAAAAGTATGATTATAAATTACCGCTACTTGCCAACCAAAACTTTAACGATTATATCAAAGATGTTTTTCAAGCACTAGGCTATACACAGATAATTAAGAAATCTTCTAAAATAGGAAACAAAGTGGTTGATGTGGATGTTCCATTATATAAAAGAATTTCGAGTCATACGGCAAGAAGGTCCTTCATTACCATTATGAAAAACAAAAAGATTCCAGACAAAGTCATTATGTCTTATACTGGCCACCGCTCGTTAGAAGTGTTCAATAAATATTATAAACCCAATGAGGATGAAAAAGTTGATTTTATGAACTCTGTTTGGAAAATAGATTTATGACATGAATTTAGTTTTAAGATGATAGATTTACAAGAAATAAATAGCTTGATAAGTTCATATGAATTAAGCAAAAAGACTGCATTTAATCGAATGTTTTCTATTGAAAATTTTGAAGAGAAATCAAAAAAAATATTAAATAACATTGATGATGACGAGCTGAATGACTATTTCTTAAAGTTAATTAGTGTTATTAATGACTGCAAAGTCTCATTAGTTGAGAAATACTATTATTCAAATGTTTCTTATATTTTCAATAATCATTTTGAAGCTGAGGTTGACGAAGCAATTTATCTTTTCAAAAAGAAAATTAGCGATAATTATAGAAGCGATAATAGTTTTTATAAAAGAAGTAATTTAAGAGCTATTGAATTAGGAATAAATGATTCAAAAGATATATGTAAATATATTGTACAAGAGGCATATAGCCAATTTAGTTTATTCCACAAATCAATTGATAAATTAAAATTCATTTATAACCAGCAAGCTGAAATTGAAAAGTTTATCATAGCAGATGAACTGTTTAATAACTTTGATAATTATGAGATTTTCAATCCTTCTGAGTTTGAATTAATGTTTGTTGAAAGAAAAAAATTTCATGAAATAATTGAATTACTACAAAAAAATAATATTATCTGTAAAAATAAGGGTAAATATTATTGGCAAGGAGTAACCATTTACAATAAACTTGAATCAAAAAAGTTGCTTTGTACATTATGTTATGTCCTATCAGTTAGAAATTATTTTATTAAAACTAGCGATACCGATATTGTTAAAACAACTAATAGTTTTATAGAAAATGAAACTATTACAAATACAATATATGGTAGATATAGAAAGGAGTATAGCGTCCTAACCAAGAGACAGGAATCTGATTATTTTAGATTTTTCCATTTTATACCATAATTTCTCAAAATAAAAGAATGTTGATGTTTAAAATCTGATTAAACATGTTAAACACTCTTTTAAGGCTTATTATAGAATTTAGCACCATTAACAATTAAAATATTGAAACATGGAGCAAATAATTCAAATTCAACACATTAACAAGCTGGAGCTTAAATCAATGATGGAAGATGTCATTGATGATAAATTATCTTCTTTAAAAAAAGGAGATACGGAAAAGAACATTACAGTTCAGACCTGTGCTGAGTTACTAAATGTATCCGAACAATCAGTATGGAATTATATTAAACGTGGTTTAATACCAGCTAAGAAAGTTGGACGGAAATATTTGATAAATCAAAGAGACTTAGAGAATGCCTTGAAAGAAGTTAAATCTTTAAAATATAGACGTGATTAAGATAGACTATCCTTTGATACAAGTTGGTACTAAGCTCTACCAAGAGGAATCTCCTGGTAAGCTTGAAGAATGGAAAATGAACTTTGCAATAACAAAATATGGAAAGGATGTGATTCATAATATCGAATACTATATAGGTTTTTGTTATGAACCATATAATACTGGAAACAAGCGTATTGTAAATAATAGATATAATCTTTATAGAAAATTAAATATTAGATTGAAAAAAGGAGAATGGAAAACCATTGAAAGGTTTTTAAAGCACATTTTTGGTAAAGGAAGTTATCAAATGGCTTTGGAGTATTTTTATAATCTTTATTTACACCCAATCCAAAAACTTCCTTTTTTAGGATTAGTTTCCGAGAAGAAGGGTACAGGGAAGTCAACCTTTTTGAATTTCCTCGTAATGATTTTTAAATCTAATGTTTCAGTAGTGTCAGCATATGATTTTAATGGAAGGTTTAATAGTCATTATATAAATTCTTTGATTATTACATCAGACGAACATGCGGAAGAAAAGGACAGATTTAAAATTGCTCAAAAATTGAAAATGTTAATTACTGAAGAGAATGTTAGAGTTGAAGCAAAATTCAATAATCCATACACATCTAAATGCCATTTTAAAATAGTTTTTGCTGGTAATAATGAAGAGATGTTAACCATAATTGAGCCAGAAAACACAAGATACTGGATTGTCAAGGTAGAACCTTTATTAGAGACAGATATCCATGTTTCATCAAAGCTTAAAAAAGAAATTCCAGCATTTTTACATTTTTTAAAGAATGAGTTTAAACCGAAAGAATCTAGAGGTCGTCTATATTTTGACCCTAAGGAATTTCAAACAGAGGCAAGTCGCCTGATTCAAGAAAACTCTAAGCCAGATTTACAACGTGAAATTGAAGAATATATTAAAGGGTTATTTGAAGTTTTTGATATTCTTGAAATCAATTATACACCTAAAACATTGGCCGAGGATTTGGATTTATCAGACCTAAGTTTAATAAGGGAAGTACTAAAAAAGGACATGAAATTAAAACCTTGTTCTTCATCAAAGCATTACCATATTGGTTGTAGAAAATTTAAACCACTTAATAGTAAGGGAGGGTCTTCAATAATGGTTAATGTCAAGCCATCACATGAATCAGGTCGATATTATACTTTTTCAAAAAGTGATTTTACCTGACATTTCTAACTTAAATGTTTTCTTTTGTGAGCGTTTAACTCCCCTATGCTAAAGACTTTGCTTATGATTTCTCACAAATTAGAGTTAGATAAAATTAAAGTATGAAGATATTGAATGACCAAAATTAAAAAATTGTGTGAGATTGTGAGAAACTATTCTTCAATGTCAAATTCAAACAGTTTCATTGAAGATACTTCTAAGCCTTTGGCAAGTTTGTTTATAGTTCTGATTGTAGTATTGGTAACACCTCGTTCAATCTTGCTAATTTGAGAATAATCTAAATCTGATAATTCGGCTAACCTCTCCATACTTAAGCCTTTAGCAGTTCTTAGACATCTAAGGTGCGTGCCAAATTTTTTAATAAATTCTATATCCTCTTTTGAAGTTATCACAGAAAATAAAGGTCGTTACTTAACTATTCTTATGTTATGCCATATATTACCAATTTTTATTACATTTGTTAAGCGCTCTCCTAAGGCTTACAATTGTTTAATCACTAATTTTAAATATTAAGTTATGTTAGAAAACAAATTAATTTATATCACATTAGAAGGAGACAATTTACCAGCACAAGTTGGTGCGGCTGTTGTTGTAGCATTAGTGTATTTACTTTATAAAGGGTTAACCAAAAAGAAATAACTAATCCAAATATTCTATGCAAGACTATCTAGAAATATTAAGAAAGCAAAGGCAGGAAAATGATTCCGCTTATTCTGATTCTTTAATTCTTCTGCGACAAAATGAAGAGTTAACAGTTCAAGAACTAGCAGATCAAAAGTTCGCAGAAACTTATGCACCATCCTTTAATGAAGGGAGTCAAATTCAAGTAGAGACAAGTCCAGGAACAAGAACACCAAAAGACACCCAAAAAGGATTCTTTGAAAAACAAACTTCCTTCAATTTTGGGTTAATAATACTACTTTTAATAGTTGCGTTATTCATTGTCTTTGCTCTAAATAAAAAGAAAAAATAAATATCAAATAATTAAAATTATGAATTAGACTTCTATAAAAAATAAATGTTTAACCTAAAGGGTAATACTGAAAAGTGTTACCCTTTTTTAATGCTTTAAGATTATGAAAAATTCAATAGCAGAGATTAATTTGAATTACATTCCAAAAAAAATAAAACCTGGAGTAAAGATTACACACAGTGAAAAGGCCTATGAGGTAATATTAGACATCTGGGACAAAGGCACTTTAGAATTCTTGGAAGAGTTTAAGATATTACTCTTAAATAACTCAAATGAAGTCCTTGGGCTACATACACTCTCTAAAGGAGGAATCACATTCACATCGGTAGATTTAAGGGTTTTGTTTGGAGTGCTCTTAAAAAGTGCTGCTACTGGTTTTATTACAGCACATAACCATCCATCAGGAAAGTTGAAACCAAGCCAACAAGATATAGCCTTGCATAAAAAAGTGAAGAAGATTGCTAATTTCCATGAGATAAATTATTTAGATAATTTAATAATTACACCAAAAGGAAAATACAGCTTTCAAGATGAAGGTGATTTTTAAATAACAAATATCTTTAAAGGAATAATTTTTATTATTTAATTATAAGAGTTTACAAATAATTAAAGTGTAAATTTTAAAAAAAGAGGGAGGCTTTAATGGTATGGGGCAACTTTTAAAAAGATTAGAATAACTTAAAGCTTAATATCATTATAACATTATCAATGAGTGAGTTATATGTAAATTGTTAATTATTCATAATTGATGCTAATTTTATTAGTTATTATAGCTAGTTTTAATATATTTAGAATCTCCTAAGAACTAGTGATTTTTAAAAATAACTAACCAAAATTAGTTCTATACTAGTTTGCAATTTTTGATGCGACTAAATGAAATTTAACGAAGATTCTAGAGTTAAAATACCCACTATTCTTCATCTTATCCGCTTGGGGTATAAGTACCTATCATTGAAGGATAATAAGTGGGATGAATCAACTAATATATTTACTGATGTTTTTAAAGAATCAATTAGTAAAATAAATCCAGATTTATCTGATGACGATATTTCTAGACTATATGATGAAGTGTCTTTAACCTTAGAAAACGAAGACTTAGGAAAAGCATTCTATGAAAAGCTAATTTCAAGATCTGGAGTAAGATTAATTGATTTCGAAGAGTTTGATAATAATGATTTTCATGTGGTAACAGAATTACCGTGTAAGAAAGATGATGAAGAATTTAGACCTGATGTTACACTTTTAATTAATGGGATGCCTTTGGTTTTTATAGAGGTTAAAAAGCCTAATAATCTTGAAGGGATTCAGGCTGAACATAAAAGAATGGCTTCTCGCTTTCAAAATAAGAAATTCAGAAAGTTTATTAATATAACGCAGCTCATGGTATTCTCGAATAATATGGAATATGATGATAGCTCTCCGGTACCACTTCAGGGCGCGTTTTATTCTTCCACATCTTATAACAAACCTATATTTAATTATTTTAGAGAAGAAGAAGATTTTGATCTAAGCACAATCTTAAAACCAGAGGATTCTGAAATTGAAGATTTTGTTTTAAAAGACAATAATTTAGTTTCTATAAAAGGTCAGGCAGAATTTACAACCAACAAGCATCATGATAAACCAACTAATAGAATTTGCACCTCTTTATTTAAAAGAGATCGCTTGGCTTTTATTCTACAATATGCAATTGCATATGTTAAGGATAAAAATGGTTTACAAAAACATGTGATGCGATATCCACAGTTGTTTGCTACTAAAGCGATAGAAAATAAACTTGATAATGGTATCAAAAAAGGAATTATATGGCACACTCAAGGAAGTGGTAAAACAGCTTTAACTTACTATAACGTTAAGTATTTAACTGATTACTATCAAAAGGGTTCGACAATTCCAAAGTTCTATTTTATTGTTGATAGAATTGATTTATTAATTCAAGCTGCTAGAGAATTTACTGCACGTGGTTTAACCGTGCATAAAATAAACTCTAGAGATGAATTTGCAAAAGATATTAAATCTACGAGCGTTATTCATAATGATTCCGGAAAAGCTGAAATAACAGTCGTAAATATTCAGAAATTTAAAGATGACCCAGCAGTAGTAAGAAACATTGATTATAACTTAAATATTCAGCGTGTTTACTTCATGGATGAGGTTCATAGAAGTTATAATCCAAAAGGAAGTTTTTTAGCTAATCTGAATGAATCAGATCCTAATGCCATAAAAATTGGATTGACTGGAACACCTTTGTTAGGTAAAGATTATAATTCAAGATCACTATTCGGGGGTTATATCCATAAATATTATTATAATTCTTCTATTATAGACGGTTATACATTAAGGCTAATAAGAGAAGAAATTGAGACAAGTTACTCTTTACAGTTAAAAGAGATACTAGATAAAATTAGAATTCAAAAGGGAACAGCTACAAGCAAGGATATATATGCTGATTACAGATTTGTAGAACCTATGCTAAAATACATCGTTGATGATTTTGAACGGAGTAGAATCTCTATGAATGATAATTCTATTGGCGGATTAGTAGTTTGTGATTCATCTGATCAAGCTAAAATGATGAATGAAATATTTCAGAATAATTATGCTTTAAATGAAAGTGAAACTAACTTGTCTTCTGCTGCTGAACCAAATGTTTCTTATTCGAAGAAAAAGGAATCATCGAGAAAGGTAAATTCTGCGGCACTTATTCTCCATGATATTGGCACGAAGAAAGATCGTAAAGGTTGGATTGAAGAATTTAAAGATGGTAAGTTTGATTTCCTTTTTGTTTATAATATGCTCTTAACTGGGTTTGATGCACCGCGATTAAAGAAATTGTATGTTGGTAGAGTTATTAAAGCTCATAATTTGCTTCAAACTTTAACACGTGTAAATAGAACATATAAGGAATTTAGGTTTGGTTATGTTGTAGATTTTGCAGGTATTGAGGAACAGTTTAAAAAAACAAGTCAGGATTATTTCAATGAGTTACAGAATGAATTAGGAGATGAACTTAAATCATATTCAAGCTTATTTTTAAAAGAGGAAGAAATTGAAAAGCAGATTAATGAGATAAAAGATGTGCTCTTTCATTTTGATACTATAAATGCAGAGAATTTCTCAGCTCAAATTTCTCAAATTTCTAATAGAGCTCAAATGCTGGAAATTACAAAAGCATTGAAAAGCGCTAAGAGTCTGTATAATTTAATTCGATTATCTGGCAATTACGAAATGCTTGATAAACTAGATTTTAAGAAGCTAAGTATTCTTGCTAAGGAAGCAAATAACCACTTATCTCTTATCAATACTAAAGAAGCACTAGAAAGTAATGTAGACACATCTAATCTATTAAACGTGGCTTTAGAAGATGTGATATTCACTTTTACTAAAGTAAAGGAAGAAGAAATGATTCTCGCAGATAAGCTGAGAAGCACATTACAAAGAACCAGAGAAATGTTAGCAGGTAATTTTGATCAAAAGGACCCTGAGTTTATTTCACTAAAAGAAGAGTTAGAGCGCTTATTTAAAAAGAAAAATTTAGCAGAAATAGATGCAGATGAGATGAAGGCAAATATTGATGCTTTAAATATTATTTATAATCAGGCTAAAGAATTGGAACGGAAAAATCAATTATTAAGAGCAAAGTATGAGAATGATGAAAAATATACACGTTTGCATAAGCGATTAATGGATAAAGACCCATTGACAGATAGTGAATCTAAACTATTTGAAGCACTTCAAAGTTTGAAAAAGGAAATCGATGCACAGGTGTTACAAAATTCTCAAATGTTGAATAATGAAAATTACGTTGAAAAAATGATGATGAAAATTGTAATTAATGAATTACATAAAAAACACCATTTAGGATTAAATCCTGAAAAGACTAAAAGGATTAATGGGTTATTAGTAAAAGAATATATGAACGAGTACCACGGTAGAGTGGCTTAATAGAAAATGATGACGACGACAGTAGAATTTGAAAAGCAAACGAAAACCTTAATAGACGATTTAAAAAGTGTTTGTGCTAATTATGGTTTGGGAAATGATGGAAACGAGTTTAAGATAATTACACAAGTATTCCTTTATAAGTTTATGAACGATAAATTCGTGCATGAAATTAAGAAAGTAGATGACACTATTGCAAATGCTGATAATTGGGAAGAAGCGTTACTAAAATATAGTGATGCTGATTATGAAATGTTAGAAATGCAGTTAGATGAAAATACAGCTAGATTAAAGCCAGAGCATTTCATTTCGAGTTTATTTCAGCGTCAAAACGAAAATAACTTCTCGACCATCTTTGATGATACCTTATTAAGTGTTGCTTCTTTGAATAGCGACCTATTTTCTGTATTAACTGAAGGAGGAGAAAAGATTGTTCTGTTTGAGAATATTAGTAAATACGTTACCGATAAAAGAGATGAGTTTTGTAAAGCGATTATTAATAAGTTAATTAATTTTAGCTTTGAACATATCTTTCATGAAAAGTTCGATTTCTATGCGACTATCTTTGAATATTTAATTAAAGATTATAATACTAATAGTGGAGGTAAGTATGCGGAGTACTTTACCCCACATGCAGTTGCAAAAATTATGGCTAGGTGTCTTGTTCAAGGAAATGTGGAAGATAAATCTTGTTATGATCCTTCGGCAGGGTCGGGAACATTGCTAATGAATTTAGCGCATCAAATAGGAGAAGATAAGTGTACAATTTATTCTCAGGATATTTCACAGAAATCTTCCAACCTGTTGAGGTTAAATTTAATATTAAACGATTTGGTGCACTCTATTCCAAATATTGTTAAGGGGAACACCATACTAGAACCTTACCATAAAGAGTATGGGGAATTGAGGAAGTTCGATTATATTGTTAGTAATCCACCATTTAAGCTTGATTTTTCTGATTATAGAGATGACCTCGATACAAAAGAGAATAACGAACGATTTTTTGCAGGAATCCCCAATGTGCCTGTAAAGAAGAAAGAATCGATGGCAATATATCTAATGTTCTTACAGCATATTATGCACTCCTTAAAGGCAAATGGTAAAGCGGCAATAGTTGTACCTACTGGTTTTATTACAGCTCAGAGTGGAATTGATAAAAGGATTCGTCAGAAGTTGGTCGAAAAGAAAATGTTGGCAGGAGTAGTAACCATGCCTAGTAATATTTTTGCAACTACTGGAACTAATATTTCCATTGTCTTTATAGATACTACTAATAAAGGTGAAGTTGTTTTGATTGATGCTTCTGGCTTAGGGACTAAGATAAAAGAAGGGAAAGTCAAAAAAACAGTTTTAGCTTATGAGGAAGAGGAGAAAATTATTAATACTTTTAATAAAAAAGAGGATATAGATAACTTTTCAATAACGGTTTCTTATAGCGATATTAAGGCGAAAAACTACTCGTTTAGCGCAGGGCAATATTTTGAAGTAAAAATTGATTATCTAGATATTACTCAAAAGGAATTTGAAAATAAACTAAGTGGTTTCGAAGGGAGTTTAAAGGAATTGGATTCCCAGTCTAAAAAAATTCAAAATAAAATTATGACTAACTTTCAAAAGATTAAATATGAAAGTTAAATTAAAGGATGTCTTGTCTGATTTTATAGTGCCAATGAGAGATAAACCAAAGAGGTTTGACGGTACTATTCCTTGGTGTCGAATAGAAGATATTAAAGGTAAATATTTGTCTGATACTTTATCTCAACAATATGTATCAGAGGAGACGGTTCAATCTATGAATTTAAAGGTTTACCCTATCAACACTCTACTTTTTACTTGTAGTGCTACTATTGGAGTAACGGCTTTAACAACTAAACCTTTATGCACAAACCAAACTTTTATAGGGTTAGTTCCATCTGATAAAATTGATATTGAATATTTATATTATTACTTGAAACTAATTGGGAAACGATTAAAGAAATCTGCCTCAATTACAACTATACCGTATTTGTCTAGAAGTTTTTTTGAAAATTTGGAAATAGAATTGCCTCCTATGAAAAATCAAAAAGAAATTTCTTTAATCCTACATGATATAGATGATAAAATTGAACTTAATGATAAGTTTAATTATGAGTTAGAAGCTATGGCAAAACTCATATATGATTATTGGTTTGTTCAGTTTGATTTTCCTAATAAAAATGGAAAGCCTTATAAGTCCTCTGGAGGTAAAATGTTGTATTGTGAGGAATTAAAAAGAGAGATTCCCAAAGGTTGGAGAGTAGAAAAATTAACATCCTGTAGTGAAATAATTGATTGTCTTCACTCTAAAAAATCTGATTATTTATTTGAAGATAAAAAATATTTTTTATTACAATTGGAAAACATTAAAGATGATGGTTTAATTGACCTTTCTAAGAAATACTATGTGTCAAAAGATGAGTATAAAAGATGGACAACAAGAATTGAAGTTAAAGATCATGATTTAGTAATAACAAATGCTGGTCGCGTAGCAGGTTTATCCCAAATTCCAAAAGGAGTTGTTGCTGGTATTGGTAGAAATATTACAGCAATTAGACCAGAAAACATTTCTCCTACATTTTTATATTATTCTTTTCAAGGAGCTGAAATGGAGCGACAAATAAAGTTAAATACGGATACAGGGTCTTTCTTTAAAAGCTTAAACGTTAGAGGTATAAAAGAGCTATTTATTGTTAGGCCTCACAAAGAACTTGAAGAAAAGTTTGAGGAATTTGCTTTATCGCACAGAAGAAAAAGAGAATCTAACTCTAAACAAAATCAAAAGTTAACAGAACTGAGAGATTGGTTATTACCAATGTTAATGAATGGGCAGGTTAAAGTTGGAGAACAAAAAGAGCAATTGAATATAGCTGCAGAACCAGGAGCAGCTTATGAAAAAGATAAAGCATCTTTAGATAGTTTATTTGAGACCATTAATTACGATTATGAAGTTGCTGCAGTTGTTTTACTTACAAGACAAATATTAGATAGAACATATGGCAGAAAATTTATTCATAAAATGTTTAGTAATATTCAATTTCTAGAATCCTTGCCAGTATTTAAAGACTTAGAGTTTCAAGAGAATGGTTGGGGAATGTATTGTCCTATTCTTAAAAGAACTATTGAAGACAAAAGGTTTATTTATTTTGAAGAAATCAATGATGAGGTAAGTATACTTAACTTTAACTTCAAGCATGTAAAGGAAGTTTCAGATTGGATGAAGGATAAAGACAATCAAAAGTTTGTTTCGCAAGTGGAGAATATGCTTCACATTTATCAAAAATCTTTGATATACAAAGATATGGATCGCATTGAGTTACTTAATACAGTATTAGAATGTATGACCGTTTTGGAAACGGACAATTTTGATTCTATTTATGCCAAAATGGAAAAATGGAAAATGTTTGAAAATGGTTATAAAAACAAAGCCGAAAAATTTAAACCAGAAGAAACAAGACGAATGATTGATTTGATAAAAGAAATAAAATAAGCTACTCTTCTAAAAGCCCCATTGTAAATCATGATTGAAATTGTAAAAGATCTTATTGAAAAACCAGAAAATATAAGACTCTATATTCTATATTTATTAAATGTCATCCTGTCAATAATTATTACTTCCAACCTTTATGTTTACTTATATGGTGATTTTGATCCAATATTGATTGGAGATGAAAAATTTTGGAGTGATTTATATCATTTCTTTATAAGTGGTAAGGTTTTAATTGTTGCTGCAATTTTCTTTTTTATTAAATATGTGATTCTTGAATTAGTATCTGCAATAACTCTTTTGTTGTTAAGTATTTGTCCAAAGCTGTTTGCTTCAAAAACGGATTCAGTTGAAGATGCTTCTTTTTTTAGATTTATTTTTAAATTCTTAGGGATATTGAAATTTAGTAAAGTGAAAGGAGAAATACCATCACCTAGTAGAAACTTTCATATCGCTAAAGATGTTGTTAAAAGCGTAAATAAGAATGATTTGCATGATGCAGCATTAGAAATTAGAAACACTAGTATATTCGAACTGTTTAATCTTTATTTTGTTTTTTCTTTAGTTTATTTCTTAATACTAGTAGATTTCCATAATTCAATAATTAATACCGCGATAATAATTGGATTTTTTGGTTTGATTTTCTTTTTGATATCCATTGAGTACGTGTTTCATATTATACTTTCTAACTATGATCATTTTTCTAAATCTTTAAGCTATATAGACCAGGTACATGTAACAGAAGAATTTATGAAGAGAAATGGGTTGAATCTACAGTATAAAGAAGGCTTAGTCAAGAATCTATCTTATATCAATGAAGTAAAAATTAATGATGATGCATATTATATCTGTCATTATTTCGGTGGAAAAAGATTTTTTAAATGGTTGAAGCAACTTGAGGAAGAAAATGCAAATAGTAAAGTTTTATTGATTACGAACGAAAAAATCAGCAAAGGTCTTTTGACCCATATTAACAATGACTTTGTAAAAATAATTAGATATAAGAATGAAAAGAAATTTATAAAAAAGTTAGAAGCCTATTTTTTTAGAAATAAAAATATAAAATAATCTAAAATCTAAAGTATGTTTGGTAGTCCAATTAAATATTCAGATTTCTTTAATCAACCTATTCCAGCAAATCCGATTAGTCTAATAAAAACTATTCCTAAGGATGAGTTAATTACTTCGATTTGTGCGGTCAATTCACGCTTAAAACCTGTTTATAATACTGATTTTGATAATTCAATAGAAACACAAATTGAATCTTTACGAGCGATCCTTCTTGATTTGGATAACCCAATTAATCAGAGCAAAGCTACTCCTTTTATAAATCAATATATTCAATTGCCATCAAATCAAGTGTTATTTACTCGGGTTACTTGTTTATTTGCTTACCAAGAAATTCTTGCGAATCAAGGCTTCCCTAAAAAAAAGCCACCAAAATACACCCCTAAACAAAGAATTGATTTATTCAAGTATTTATTGATATGTAATGAAAAGATTTTGTCTTATAATAAATCTTATTCTGGCAACGATCATCAAATACTTGGTGATCGATTTTTTGAATATTTTATGTTTAAAGAAATTCCGCATAATCAATATTATTATGTGACACATCCTTTGAATAGATTTTACCTGGGATGGAGCCTAATGGACAAATTGATGCAAGATGATTTTTATCAACCACATATTATTGCTTATTTAAAAACTAGTTTTGGTCTCAATGATATAACTGATTTCTTTAAATATATTGTAGGCCAGTTTTTCCAGAGTAACGATGACATTTTAAAAATAACTTACTTAAAAATTAAAATTGAAGATAAACAAGTAATTCAAGTTTTATCTAAACTCTCAAATAGAAATGGTATTCCATTACCATCACATAATAGCTTAGAAATTTTGGATTTTCTTGAACTAAAGAAAAGCCCTGTTTATGATGGAGGCGTGAAAAATGGCATACATACTTTTATAATAATGGATTCAATCCTATTTCTTGAAAAGGTGTATGCATTGTTTATTAATGATTTTTGGTTTGATTATCTCAAGGTAAATCAAATTTGTAATAGAAAAGATTGGGGTAATTTCATAGGGGCGAAATTTTTTGAACCACTTATTCACGAGATTTTTTTGAACATATCTTCAAAGAATAAAAGAGGGATTTATATGAGTCCAGATTTTCTAACCTTTAATATTAACGGTAAAGGTGATGTTGAATATGCTGACTTTTTTTTTAGGCATAAAAACAAGGTGCTGCTTATTGAAGCTAAAAGCAATTATCTTCCTTTAATAAATGGTTACAAAACTGTTAATACTATAAAAGATTTCAAAAAAATTGACATTGATAAGTTTTATAAGGATTTTGGGCTTATACAGTTAGCCGAAAAAACAATTAAACAGTTTAATGATTATAAAGGTTTTATAAAAGACCCTCAATTACAAGAAAAAGGTAAAGTAAAGCTCTACCCATTACTTCTATTAAATGAACCTATTTTAAGTCTTGGTCCTTCAAGTTTTGCTTTTAGAAAAAAGTTTGAGCAATTATTGATTGCAAATGGTATTAGTAAGGAATCAGATACGATGAAAATTATGCCATTATCAATTATCAATATTTCCGAATTACAAGATGTAGAGCAGTCTCTCTTGGACAGAGATCAATCCATATTCAATTTATTTCAGATGCACTTTTCGGCTACGAACCTTGCAAAAATTAAAACAACTTTTGAAGCTGCAACACCCTTGAGTTTCATTATTAACAGACATGTTAAGAGTAAAAAGAGGATTTCTAAAAAAGTTAGGTTATTTAAGTGGTTAGGCTTTAATAAACATAAATAATATTATGAATGGATTTAAACTTTTAGCTATACGAACAGGAAGAAACTTAAGTAAAGAATTCCCAGATGAATATTTTACAAATTTCTTTAAAGTACTCGATAGTAACACCTTTTATAAGTTTTATTCAGAATATGGTTATTTAAATGAAAATAAGGATGAAATAAGTGATGGTATAGATAAAGTAGCTTTTATTGAAAATAGTTCTGTAGTTCCAGAAAATTTATATAATAAAAAAGATCTTAATATCAATGTTTCTGCATTAGTTGGTAAAAATGGTAGTGGAAAAAGTACTCTTCTGGAGCTGTATTACATTTCTATTTATCTATTATCAGTTAGTAAGGAGTTTTTGGATTTTAATTTTTCTTCAATAAAGGAAAAAGAAAAAGAATTAGCTACAGATCAAATTCAATTTGGTAAGAAATTGTCTTCGGTTCTAAAAGAAGAAATAAACCACACAGAAATTGAAGAATTAATATCTATAATTGAAGAAAGAATGGAGTTAATTGGTGATGAAAATCTAAAATTTATTCCTTCACTAGAATATTTGAAAAATCAACTTGAAGAATATAAAAAGCTTTATGAATTTGAGTATGATAAAGGCTACTTTACAAAAAAAGCAGAAGAGTATTTTGATTGGTCTGAAAACACAAAATTAATAATCAAATCAATAGACCTTGAAATATTTTATCAATTAGAAGATTGCTATTATTTACTAAAAATTGGACCTCATGAAAATTCTGATAAATTTGTTTCAATAAATACCATCCCAAACTGTTCCAAAGAAAAAGAAGAAGTGAAGTTTCAGGAACAAAAGGAAATCGAAGATTTATCTAAACATTTTTTTTATACGATAGCTGTTTCATATTCTCATTATGGTTTAAATGCATTAGAAGAAGGTGAATGGCTGAATGATCTTTTTCATAAAAATGATAGTTATCAAACACCTATTGTAATCAACCCAATGAGGACAAATGGTATAGTCGATATTAATAAAGAAAAAAAACTAGTTAACCAACGATTACTTTCTAATTTATTAGAGCCAGTTGATAAAAAAGATTTAATAACACTAAGACACTTAACTCCAGATAAAAAAGCTACTACATTATTATTGAAATTTAATGACGACAAATTTGAGGAATACCGAAAGAATCATAAATTAAATGAGAATATTAAAGGAATAGAAAAGACTGCTAATAATTTATTTGAAGCATATACAGGTAGTAGAATAAAAAAACCAAATAGCAGAATGTTTTCTGCCATGCATTATCACATACAAAATAAAATAATTAGAATCTGTGGACTTTATGACAGATATAAACCTTTTTTGAAAGGAAATAAAATTCAGGATATTGACAAACTTGTTGATGAGTTAATAAAAGACAGGAGTCATATTACATTTAAGATAAAACAGGCTATAAATTTCATAAAGTTTGATCATATCAATTGGTATCCTGATATAGAGTTTCCAGTAGACATAAATAATCTTTCTGAAAGAATAAAAAATCATATTAATGAAGAAAAAGAGGAAGGCAGGATTAGGTCAACAATAGAGTTTCTTCCACCGTCAATATTTGATATAAAAATAAAGTTAGAAAATGGAAGCCTATTTGAAAGAATGAGTTCTGGTGAAAAGCAAAAGATATATAGCATTAGTAGTATAGTATATCATTTAATAAACTTAAATTCTGTTTTTAATAATAATCAAGAAAAAAATAAAAAAGATTTAATAAAGTATCAGTATGTTAATATTCTTCTTGATGAAGTTGAGCAATATTATCACCCTGAAATGCAACGAACATTTGCAAATGATTTAATAACATATATAGGGAAAATAAATAGCATTAATATTCAAAATATTAAAGGGATAAATATTCTTTTTGCAACACATTCACCATTTATCTTGTCTGATATACCACATCAAAACGTTTTAAGTCTATCTGTTGGTAAAAATGAAGAAGAAGAGGTTCAGACTTTTGGCGCAAACATACATGATTTACTTACTAATGATTTCTTTTTAGATAAAGGATTTATGGGCGAATTTGCTAAAAAGAAAATTAATGAAATAATAGGATGGATAAATACACATATAGAATTAAAAAAATCTGGAGACTTAGTTAAAGATGATGTCTTTAATCAATATTATAAAAATTATAAAAGGATAATAGAATTAATTGGAGAACGCGTATTAAAAGTAAAGCTTCTCCAAATGTTATCTGCGTTAGATGATGATAAAACTGAATTTAAGGAAATGATTAGAAATGAAATCGAAAGATTAAATAATTTAATTCAAGACTAATGCAGTTTATAGACCCAGAACAAGTACATATAAAAATAGCATTAAAAAATCATAAAGATAATTTATTACCAGTTTTAAATGCAAGAATTAATAGTAGTACTCATTATTTTATACGCCCTTTTCTTCAAAAAAATATTGAAAGAATACTAATTGGTAAACCTTCAGAGTTAATTAAAATTCAAGATAATTTATTTAAGCTTAAGCCTAAGTTTAAAGTTTATTTTGAAGAAAAAAGAAAATCTAAGCATTTTAATAAAAGCATAAGGATAATCTATTCACAATATTTGACAGAATTATTAAGAATAATAGATTATGATACTTTTGCAAATAAAAAGAAGAATAGTGATTATGATACATATAAATTAGCTCAAAATTTAAATATAAATACTTGTGTATATTGTAACAGGTTATACACTAAAACAGTAGTTAATACAAATGATAAAGGGAAGACAATTAAGTTAACCAGACCAACTTTTGATCACTGGTTCCCTCAAAGTAAGAATCCATTATTAAGTCTTTCTTTTTATAACTTAATTCCATCTTGTAGTGTTTGTAACAGTTCTTTAAAAAGTTCTGGAGATATGACATTAGAAAAGCATCTTCATCCCTACATAGATGAAAATATAAACTTTCAATTTAGTTATAAATTGAAAGCAATTGGTAAATATCAAATCATGATAACAAATTTTGGAGATGATATAAATACGAGGTCTAGAAACACTTCTGATTTTTTTAAGCTAAAAGAAGTTTATAAAACCCACTTAGATGAAATAGATGATTTAGTGAAAATTAAAAAAGCATATTCTGTGACTTATTTAAGGAATTTGAAAGATTTTTTTAAGGGGTCAAGACAACTTAGTAATGATGAAATATATAGACTAGCTTTTGGTACTGAAATTAATGAGAGGAAATTTGAAAAGAGACCTTTAAGTAGAATGAAGCGTGATATATTAGTTGAATTAGGAATTATAAGAAAAAAAGTAAAATGACAAGACCACAAACCATACAGATATTTTTACCAGATGGTTCACCAACCAGTATTCGTGAAGCAGAAATAACCAACAGATTAGTAAAAGCTATATTGTTTCCAAGAAATAAAATGCAAGAAGTATCCAAGCGTGACATGGTTCATTTTACCGGTTTGTATTTCTTGTTTGGAAATACAGAAGATGGTGCAAAACCTTTAGTATATATAGGTGAAGGCGAAGATTGTTTTAAACGTATACAATCACATAATCGTAATAAAGATTTTTGGACGCATTGTGTCATCATTACCACAAAGACAGATGAGTATACCAAAACCGATGGTAAGTATTTAGAGCATTATTGTTTAGATAAAGCTAAAGAAATTGGCAGATATGCTACAGACAATGATACTGGTTCTAAAAAGCCATCTATAAGCGAAAGTAGAGAGTATGATTTGTTAGACAATTTTAATACGGCTAAAATATTATTAGCAACATTAGGTTATCCAATTTTTGAAGAAAAACGAAAAGCAAAAAGCCCTAAAGAACTATTTTACTGCAAAGGTAAAGGTGCTTTGGCAAAAGGAGAATTGACAGATGATGGATTTTTAGTCTATAAAGGAAGCACATCTAGTATGGAAGAAACTAATAGTATAACAAAATGGATTGGTGTTTTACGTAGACGTTTACTAGACGATGAAATTCTAAAGGAGGAGAATAAGGTTTATGTGTTACAGCAAGATTATATTTTTAATTCTCCAAGTGCAGCAGCAGCAACTATTTTGGGTCGTAATACAAATGGTTGGACCAAATGGAAAGATAAAGATGGTAAAACTTTGGATGAGTTGAAAAGAAAATAACAACAAATGGAATATGTTTAAATTAAAAATCCCAAGTTCTGAATTTATTAAATATTCTGATAATTATGAATATCAAACTGATGACATTCTTAATGACTTAGTTATTTCTGCAAAAGAAAATGAATATCTAACTAAACCAGAATTTCTTAAAATATGTGCTTGGAAAACGCCAAGGTCTAAGCCTTTATGTGCATCAAATTCAGAAGAATTAATCAAAGAAATTACAAATATTGCATTTACTACAAATTCAGACCAATTAAGAATTGAAATTCTAACGCTATTAAAAGGTGTAAGTTGGTCAACAGCTTCAGCAATTTTACATTTTTGTCATAAAGATGAATATCCAATTTTAGATTTTCGTGCACTTTACACATTAGGTTATGAAGAAGTTCCAAAATATAATTATGCTTTTTGGAAGGATTATACTGAATATTGTAGAAAATTAGGTAATCAATTTAATCTAGATTTAAGATCGGTTGATAGAGCTTTATGGCAATTTTCAAAAGAACATCAAAATAAATAGATAATCTATATATGCATATGAAATCATAAAAAGATTATAAATTTAATTAAGGCAGACTAACTAGTTTGATTAGTTCACTCATTGAAAAAGGGCTTTTACACATTCTAGTTTCTCTTTTGTAAGGTATTCCTCTTATTTAGTGGAAAATTAACTATCATGAAAAAAACATTACTATTAATCTTACTGGTTTTTGGAATTCAATTTTTAACAGCTCAAAGCAAATTTGACAAGTTGTGGAGAGAAGTAGAACAATTCGAACTTCAAGGGAAATTTAAAAGTGCTTCTGAAATTGTAAATAAGATTTTAAAGAAGGCCAATAGAGGGAATAATAGTGGTCAAATTGCTAAAAGTTTTATTTACAGCTCAAAATTTGCACTTCTTTTAGATGAAAATGCTCAAAGAAATATTGTAGATGAAATTGAGGCCTCTATAAAAAAGGCAAAATTCCCGGCTAATGCAATCCTTGAATCCATATATGCTGGATTTTTACATCAATACCTTAGAAAAAATAGATATAAAATTAGCCAAAGAACAAAGATTATTTCGCCTAATTCAGATGATGATTATGAAAAATGGGATATTAATACGCTTGTTGCTCAAATTTCAAGGCATTTTGAAAAATCTATTTCTAGAGCATCTGAATTAAAAAAACTCACTATAGAAGATTATGAAGTAATGCTTACGCAAAGTAAAACTTCGTCTAGATATAGACCTACACTTTATGACTTCCTAGTTCATAGAGCCTTAGAGTTCCATAAGGTTGATAGATGGTATTTTAAACATCCTAAAGAACGATTTATTTTAAACAATCCTATAATTTTTGGGGCAACAAAGGAATTTAGTGTTGAAAGTTTTCATACAGTCGATAGTATTTATTCTCCCAGAAATGTATTGAAACTATTTCAAAGGTTAGAGTCATTTCACATTAATACAGATACTACGGCATATGTTGATGTACTAATTGAAAGATTGAACTTTTCAAGAATGAATTCACCATTAAAGGACAAAGATTCATTATATATTAAAGCACTACAAAAGGTTGCGAAATTGCTTAAGAATCATGAATCATCTTCAATGATTGAATACCAAATAGCTAACTTTTACTTTGTAGCAAGTAAAAAAATAGGCGCGAAGAAAGACAATATTTTAAAAAATTATAGAATAAAATCTCTATCAATATGTGAAGAGGTATTGAATAAATTTCCAAACTCTGATGGTGGCTTATTATGTAACGTATTGAAAAATAAAATTGAAGAACAAACACTAACTATTACATGTGAAGAGTCGGTAACTCCAAATAAGCCATTTTTAGGGAGAGTAGTTTTTAAAAGTGTAGATAGCCTTTATTTATCAATATATAAAGTACCTTATAATTATTTCGAGGGTAAGTATTCTTATACCCGAGATAGTCTAGTGCTTAATGTTGTCAATAAAAACAATCCAGTAATATCTAAATACTATAGGCTTCAGCCAAAAAAAGATTTTTATGAATACTCTACAGAGATTCATCTTCCTAAAGTCCCAGAGGGTAATTATTTAATTGCGGCATCGAGAACTAAAGAGGTGACCTCTCTAAATCAAATTTACGGCTATGATTTAGTCGCTGTATCAAACATTACAATGTTGAGTATCAGTAAAGACGAAAACGTTGTTCTAAGGTTTTTGAACAGGGATAGTGGAAGTCCTATAGAGAATGCAAAAATTACTGTAGATGATGGTAAAAAAATAATAAGTAGAGGATTAACGAATAGACTTGGTGAGATTAGTATTAAAAAGGAAAAAGATTATCAAAATAGTGTTCAAGTTGTTGCTAGTCATAAAGGAGATACTCTTTTTAGGAATAGTTATTATATAGAGAGGTCTTATAATCAAGAACGCAATGAAGAAGAACATACAGCAAAAATGACTTTGTTATTAGATAGAAGTATTTATAGGCCAGGTCAAACAATGTATTTTAAAGGGTTGTTGTTTGAAAAAAATCAAGAGACATCAAAAGTTGTACCTAACACATATGTCTTTGTTGCCATATATGATGCAAATGGGGAAGAGTTAAAGGAATATAGATTGAAAACTAATGAATATGGATCAATCAGTGGTGAGTATAAAATCCCATTAAATGTTTTAACAGGTGAATTCTATATAGAAATGGATGAAGACTATGGCGATGATGAAAATGATGAAGATTCATATTGGGAGAAGATTTATGATTTTGAACCTGCGGAAGTTGAATTTTCAGTTGAAGAATATAAAAGACCCACATTTGAAGTTCTTTTTGATAAAATAAATGAAAATTATAGAGTTGCAGATTCCATTTGTATTGTTGGATATGGAAAGGCATTCCTAGGCTCTAATATTTCCAATGCTAACGTTAATTATAATATTTCCAGAAGAGTTTCTTCAACAGTGGGTGTAAGTAACCATTATTGGAGTAGCCAAGTAATAAAAACTGGAGAAGCAAAAACCGATGATAAAGGGAAATTTATAATAAGTTTTATTGCTAAGCCTGACTCTCTATTCACCAAGAAAGAGAAGCCCGTATTTTCATATAAAATTACTGCTGAAGTAACAGACATTAACGGAGAAACACAAACTGAAGAAAAAAGTATAAATGTTGGGTTTCACAATTTGAAAATGGATGTTTTAATGGCTAGTAAGTTGAAGTCTAATCAACAACAAAAAATCAAAATAAAAACAGAAAACCTTAATGGAGAAATTATTTCAGCTGAGGTCGACATATCAATATATAAGCTAGGTGAACCTAATAGGGTTCTAAGAAAGAAGCCATGGGAAATCGTTGAATTGCAATCTATTCCAAAAAATGCGTTTTTAGAATTATTTCCAAATGAAGTTTATGACAGTTTGGATTTAAAAGAGAACTGGATAAAAAGTAAAAAGCTATTTTCTAAAGTTCAAAATACTTCAAGCTCTGATATAATTACACTGGACAGCATTTCAAATTGGGAGTCAGGTGCATATCTTCTAGAAGCAAGTGCTGTTGATGTTTTTAAAGACACAGTATATTTTAAAAAGAGATTTGAAATATACAATCCAGATAATAGTACATCTACATTAAAGAATAAATTGTTTGATTATGAAGTGATTAATACTCAATTTAAAGAAGATAAAAAAGTTTCACTTAAGTTAAAGACTTCAGCCAAAAATCTCAATGTTATGGTAGAAGGGTATTACAAAGGCATTGAAATATATAAGCAAATTGTTTCAATTGAAAATAAAAACACGGTTGTAAACATACCTATTCAAAATTTTTATAAAGATAAGATTGATATTAATTTGTCTTTTGTGAAATTCAACAGCTGGTATACAGACCAGTTCATTGTAAATTTTCCGGAAGTAGAAAAAGAATTAGCTATTCAAACACTAAGTTTTCGTAATAAATTAGTTCCAGACCAAAAGGAGACTTGGAGTTTTAAGATTAAAAATTCGGATGGTGAAAATGCCCAAGCAGAAGTATTGGCTTCGATGTATGATATGTCTCTGGATAAGTTTAAGAAGCACGATTGGGATTCAAAAATTGGGTTTAATACCAATAATTATTATGCTAATGCTCCTAGAGTTTATAGCTATAGTTTTGAGACAACCACTTTCAATAACTTTAAGAGACCGAGAATAAATAATACTTCTGTTGTACTTAAAAATTACTATAGGCTTAAATGGTTTGGATTTAGTTTTGGAAATACGGCGTACGAGAACAGAAAATATTTGAACAATTTAACGATGCAGATTGAACAAAAGGAATATGTTGAAGGTAATATTAGTGGAATATTGACGGATTCAAGTGGCTTCCCATTACCTGGAGTAAACGTGATTGTAAGAGGGACTAGTATTGGAACACAAACTGATTTTGACGGATTTTATTCAATAAATGCATCTATTGACTCTCGATTGGATTTTAGTTATGTAGGTTTTAAGACAGAATCAATCCATATTAAAAAAGCAGGCGCGTTAAATGTGGTAATGTCTGAAGATGCGGCGATGCTTGATGAGGTTGTGGTTACCGCATTTGGTATAAGAAAGGAGAAAAGCTTAGGTTATATGGTTTCAAATTGGAATCCTAAAAATGTTTCAGATGATATTACTAATAAACTTGGAGGGAGAGTATCTGGAGTAGAGATTACTGCTGATGTCGCTCCAGGATTTACAAATAATATTGTTATAAGAGGAAATTCTTCAATTACTAGTAATAAGCAATCATTATTTATTATTGATGGTGTTCTGATGAACTTTGAGGAATCTGAAATTAGCTTGTCATCTGATGATATTCAAAGTATTGATGTCTTAAAAGGAGCGGCAGCTATTTCTTTGTACGGGGCACGTGGGGCAAATGGAGTTATTATTATTACTACTAAAAAGGGAATTGAAGAACTGGTTCAAGTTGAAGCTCGAAGTGACCTAAAAGAAAACGCTTTTTTCTTTCCACATTTAACAACAAACAAAGATGGCGAAGTTTCTTTTAGTTTTGACTCTCCTCAGGCATTAACCAAATGGCGATTAATGTTAATGGCACATAGCAAAAATCTTGAAGTGGGAGGTTTAGAAAAAATAGCTGTTACTCAAAAAGACTTAAATGTAATTCCAAATGCACCTCGGTTTTTACGAGAAAAGGATACCATAATTTTAGCGGCCAAGATAAGTAATCTAACCCCTGAAGCTTTAGTAGGGAATTCTCTGTTGCAATTGTATGATGGTGTAACAATGAAACCAATAGATAAAGAGTTGATGGAAATACCGTCGATGAAAAGTTTCACAATTAGTCCAAAAGGAAATTCTACTGTGTCTTGGAGTTTAGTAATCCCAGAAGGATTGCAAGCATTGCAATTTAAAATTATTGCTAAATCAGGAAGTCATAGTGATGGAGAATCTAATGTCTTACCTGTTTTATCAAACAGAATACTTGTTACAGAGGCAAAACCAATGTGGGTGCAATCTGGAAAAACAAAGCATATTGAATTTGAAAAATTAAAACATCAAAATTCATCAACCCTTAAAAATCATAAGTTTACTTTAGAGTATACCTCAAACCCAGCATGGCTTGCAATTAAGTCGTTACCTTATTTAATGGAGTTCCCTCAGGAATGTGCAGAACAAACATTTGCACGATATTATTCAAATACGCTTGCGGCTACCCTTGTAAACGATAATCCAAAAGTGAAGGCTGTTTTTGATAGTTGGAAAAAAGAAGGGTCTCTTGAATCGGTTCTTGAAAAGAATGAGAAATTGAAATCTATCGTTATATCTGAAACACCATGGGTTAGAGATGCATTATCTGAAAAAGAAAACAAATCTAGATTGGCTAATTTGTTTGAGAAGGAGAGGGTTATGGAACAACAATTGCAAAGCATAAATAAATTAAAAGAATTACAACTATCCTCAGGTGCATTTCCATGGTTTTCAGGCGGAAGAGAGAATGAGTTTATTACTCGCCATATTGTAACAGGGTTTGGACACCTGCAAAAATTGAAAATTCAAGGTGAGAATGATTATAAGACAAAACCTATTCTTAAAAAAGCCATAAGTTATTTAGATTCAGAATTTATTAAGGATTATAGTAGAAGAATCAAAGTAACATCAGATTCAACAAATGTTTCATTAAATCATAATACAATTCAGTATTTATATGCTAGAAGCTTTTATTTAGAAAGTCACACGATGTCTAAAAACCTTAAGAAGATTATTAATGTTTATCTGAATGCAAGTAAAAATAATTGGTTAACACAATCTTTATACAATAAGGGAATGTTGTCTTTAATTCTATATCGAATGGACTATATAAAAACCGCAAAAGCAATTATTGAAGCATTGAATGAACAGGCTGTACAAAGTGAAGAAAATGGTATGTACTGGAAGGAAAATATGAACAGCTGGTATTGGTACAAAGCTCCTATTGAAACTCAATCACTATTAATAGAAGCTTTTTCAGAAATTGAAAATGATGATGAAGTAGTGGATAAACTAAAATTATGGCTTCTTAAAAATAAACAAACTAATCAGTGGAGTACAACCAAGGCTACTACTGAAGCTATCTATGCATTGCTTATGAAGGGAAATGATTGGCTATCAGTATCTGATAATACAGTAATAACAATTGGAGATAAAAAAATAAAGACAAGTAAGCTTAAACCAAGTGAGAAAGAAGCAGGCACAGGTTATATGAAGATTGATTGGAACGAGAGTGAAATAAATTCTAAAATGGCCTCTGTTAAGATTGCTAACAAAAGTGATGTAACTGGCTATGGTGGTGTATACTGGCAGTATTTTGAAGATTTGGATAAAATAACAGCTACAGAAGAAAGTCCTTTGCATATTAAAAAGGCAATATTCCTTAATACAACGACCACTAATGGCAAAGAATTGACTCCGATTGAGAATGATACTCCAATTCAAATTGGTGATTTGGTTACTGTAAGAATTGAAATTACTTCAAGTAATGATATGGAGTTTGTGCACTTGAAAGATTTAAGAGCATCAGGTTTAGAACCAATAGATGTCTTATCTGAATATAAGTGGCAAGATGATTTGGGGTATTATCAGAGTACAAAGGATGTGGCTACACATTTCTTTTTTGACAGTCTACCTCAGGGTACTTATGTTTTTGAGTATGATTTAAGAGCAAATAATATTGGAAACTTTTCAAATGGTATTACAACAATTCAAAGTATGTATGCTCCTGAGTTTATAGATTATTCTAAAGGAATTAGAGTGCAAATAAAAAATTAAAATTAGATGAAAATAGAAAAAATCAAGACGACAATCAAAAACTACTTGCTTTTACAACCCAGTTTCAACACTCGTCATTTAACAAATAATATTATATATTAGTGTCATATTATTATATGCCTTAAACCTATTATGTTTAAAAATATTTTTTCTTTTTCTGGAAGGATAAGACGATTGGAATATGGATTGACTTATCTTTTTTATTTTGCTGCACTTGGAATAAGCTCTTTGTTATTTTATACATCAGAATTTTTAGAACCCGTAGCTTTTTTAATTATTATAACCAACTATTGGATAATACTTGCTCAAGGGTGCAAAAGGTGCCATGATTTAGGAAATAATGGTTTTTATCAACTCATTCCTTTTTACATTTTCATTATGCTTTTTCAGGATGGGCAAAGTCACGTAAACAACTATGGTCCTAACCCAAAATCTGAAGAGTTAAAGGAGAAAAAGGAGTCACGAAAAAGAATGAGTTTCCAAAATCCTGGGCATTTAGTGATATTAGAAATAATTTTTATCGTTCTTTTCGCTACCTTGATTTTAAGCATAAATAACATAATTTTTAGTGATTATGATACGTTCACAACACTATCATATTTTTTAATGCCCATTCCAAGTTTTTTAATTTTCCTACTAATTAGTCATAATGACAAACCCTTGCCAAAAGAAACTTCGGTTTTGGTCAATCAGCAATTGATTTTTGCGTTTATATATTATATAACAATTAGATTATATGCTATTATTTTTAGATTATCTGAAGTAGATATCGAAACCATTCTTTTCGAACCTATAGCAATAGCACTAATTTTTGGATTGACCTATATTCCATTAGGAATTTATTCTTTAATCTTTAAGTCCCCGTCAGTTAAAAATGCTTAAGTTAAAACACCTTTATTTTCTGTCAACAATTTTGTTGGTAGCAGTAGTAATAACAGGAATAATCGAAAGAAAAAAATATGTTGCCGTTGATGAAATTATTTGGTCTGAAGATAATATTACATGGGATAACTTCACAAGAGTTAAGTCATTAGACAACGATTATGTTGCAACTATATATTCGGAAATTTACAGTCCTAAGAGCATTACATGGTTGGATTCCAAAATTTATGCCTATATGGAGCCAAGCTTTTCTCAAAAATTAGCTGACTCATTAATAGGTGGCCAAGAATTGAACCATGAACAATACCATTTTAATATCACAGAATATTATGCACGCCTACTGAGGAGGGAAATTGTTAAGTATGGCAAAAAAGAACTCACTAAAACTATATTAGACTCGTTGCATAAGAAATATTCAAAAGAAGAAGATTACATGCAAAAACAATATGACAGTATTACCGATCATAATGTGAATACAGAGAAACAACGATATTGGGAAATGAAGATTGATGATTTAATGAGGCAAACTATATATTATCAAAACCCTGATATACTTAGTTATCATGATTATAATAATAAAGACACAGAATACTATAGAAAAATCCACAGAACCTTTGATGATGAAATTTTAGTTTCACATCAAATTTATAAAGAAAACTTAAAATTTGGAGAAACTTATAAAATTGAAAATAAGAAAAATGAAATAATTATTTCTTTTTTTAAAGATGGGGAATTAAAAAATGGGGGCATCTTCAACACCGCAATAACATCAATAAAAAAGAATAAGAAATTTATTGAAATCAAATATTTTGGCCCAGACCATTCATTAAATAATAATCTAGACTATTGTATATTAAAAAGGTTAATTACCAAAAATAAAAAAATAGATTACTATTATAATGCTAATAAAAAAAGAGTAATTGTAAATAATGTTTATCAAGCAGAAAGTAATGTTGAATCAGAAGAAATTTTTATAACATCTTATTTTGACAATAACTTAAATAAGGTTAAAAATAAAGATGGGATATATTATAAAAAAAGAACCTTAGACTCATTAGGAAGAACAATAAAATTAGAACTTCTTGATTCCAATAAGTCTTTAATTAATGATGTAGACTTGATTTCTTTAGTTACTAAAAAATATGATTCCAATAACCAATTAATAGAATACCAGGAATTTGATGAAGATGGAACTTTTGCTACGCATATGGACTCTTATAACATTAAATATGAATATGATAAAAGAGGAAACATAGCAAGAAAAATAAATTTAAATGAAAACTCTGAAATAGCTTCAGATAAAAAAGGTATAGCAATTTACAACTATACTTATGATTTAAATGACAATAGAACCAGTGTAAAAAGATTCAATAAAATTAATGAACCTGTCCGAGGTACAGAAAATTACCATATGGCAATCGAAAAATTTGACAAAAAGGGTCGCAGTCTTTTTTATGGCAAATACTATCCTGGTTATGTATTATCATTTAACGATGAAAAGTGGGGTGCTTCAAAATATAGTTATGTAAACGATTCCATAACACGCGTTGCGAATTTAGATGTTTATAATAATAATTTTGAAGATAATACAGGAGTAGCTATCTATGAACAGCATTTAGATAAACAAGGCAAGGTTAAAAGAACTATTTATTTTGATAAAGAAAATAATTATGCTAAGACTGAAGATGAAATAGTAGAATACCATTATGAATATGATGAACGAGGTAATCAAATAGAAGATAGATCACTTGACTCGCTAGGTAACCTGAAGGCTTTTGATGCTGATGTTGCTATGATTAAATGGAGTTATGATGTGAATGATAATAAAACCAAAACGACTTATTATAATAGTTCTTCCGAATTAGCACAAGCCAATCAAAATGTTACGTACAATATATATGTGTACAACGATAAAAACCAACTTATTGAAAGAAGTAACTATAACATGGACATGGAACCTGAGTTACTAGACGGTTATTTTAAACGTAAAATAATCTCTAATACTGTTGGAAATGATTCGATTGTATGGGATTTTGACATAAACAATAAACTCATTAATGGAGCTTGTAAAACTGTTTATGCCTATAATAAATACAACAACATTATTTCTGAATCCTTCTTCAATGAAAATGATGAGCCTAGCATGAAGGATGCGGGAGTACACCAAATTGAAAATTATTACAACGACAAACAAGAGTTTATTGGTTACGCCTATTTTGACTTAAATGGAAAAAAAACAAACAACAATGAAGGTATATCTTATAATTATCAGACCTTAAATGAATTTGGATATATAATTAGGGACTACTATTACGATAAAAATGATGGGGCCGTATTGGGCCCTGAAGGCTATCATATAAAAGAATATACTTGGAACGGTAAGGGAGAAAACACTAAAATCAGAACCTATGGTACAAATAAAAAATTGATTGAAGATGAGGCTGGTGTTGCTGAATATAAATACACTTTAAGTGAATCAGGTTTAATAAGGAGTATTAAAAGGTTTGATAAATATGGTAATCTTACAAATGACTCAACTGGTGTAGCAGAAACTTACTATTCACCTTATTTAAATGGGTTATATTTTCTTGACAAAGAACTAGATTCTTTTGGAAATGAAATAAGTAATGATTGAGAAAATGTATTATTATTACTTATCAGAATTAATAGGATAGCTTAGCTATAATTTCCTCATCATCTTTTTTTGTGAGTCTGATGATTTTAATCTCTATAGTTTCATCTTTTGAACCATAATTTTTGAATATTGTTATTTTCATAAAAGTTGGATTCTCTTCTTTTTGATACCTGTCTCCATAGTATTTAATCTTAATATAGTAATCACCCTTTATTGCTTGCTTTAAAGTGAACTCTTCAGGCCCAAAGCCTTGTGTCATATCTGGAGACATGTTACCGCCAATTCTTGTTGAGGTATGTTGATAAAAACATTCTTCGAGGTTAGGGTCTATAATGTGTAAATCAATATCTGTATCGTTGTGATTCCAATCAACAGTAACTCTAACATCATAGGCCACTTCATCTAATAAATTTTTATCAATTTGACTTAAATCTAAATCATTTTTATAGTTTTTAATGAGATGCTTAATTTCATTCTTAGCAATTAAAGTAATGCCTTGAAAAACTCGTCTGTGGGTGCCTTCATAAATTTCCCCAGTTATAATACTATTATATAAATCCAATGCCTTTTGGCATTTGCCAATAGCTTCGTAGGCTAATGCTAAGTCTCTGTATGATTGTGAATCTTCAGGTCTTAATTCCAAAATTCGTTTAAAGATAAATACAGCTAAATCATCTTCACCAATATCTTGAAGTTGGTAGGCAAATACCTTTAATAATTCATAATTATCAAAATCGGTTTCTGCTATGTTTGATAATATCCTTAAGGAGTAGATTGAATCATCGAATTGAGTTTTAAAATAATTAGAAACATCTACATAGTAGGCGGGTATTTTAATGTATTTTTCTCGTTGAATAAGATATAAAGCATAGGCATCTTCTTTGTTATTAATTTGTTTAAATTGGGAAATGTATTTTGTATTTACAATGCGTTTTTTTATATCAAGCTCTCCTGAATATTTTTTAAAATTTGGCATATTAGTTCCTTGTCGTATTTCGATTACCTGCCCATTATTTTCAACATTGAAAATGATAGGTAAAGTATAAGTAATTTCCACTGGATTTCCACGTTGCTCGCCAGGCTCCATTTCTGGTAATAATCGAATGATTCTATCAATCTCTTCAGTTATTTTATGATGAGGTGATCGAACTATACTAATATTTTTTACTTTCCCTTTTTTAGTTATTTTAAAAATAACACTTATGCGCTGAGGACCAGGGTTAAGCTCTAAATTATTTGCTATTTCTAAATTAAAGTTACTACGTATAAAAACGCCCAATTTTTCGGAAAAACATTCCTTTAGCGTTTGATCGTCACCTTCACAACCAGGAAATACTGGTGGTTTCTCTATTGTTGCGAATGAAATGTTAATACTGTCATCAGTTTCTCTAGATAATGCGAGATTAGATACATCAGATGCTTCAATAATTTCTTCATCCATATCTGAAAAGGCATTAAGCAAGCCTAAACTCTGAACCCGTTCTACGTTCATTTCCTCTACTTCAATTATTTCTTCGTCTTCCATAACTTCAATAATAGGAGCGTTAGGCATATCAGCAGATTCCATAATAAAATTTAGCTCTTCATGTCTTACATTTTTCTGAGATTCTAATTGAGCTAATATTTTATTATATTCTTCCAGCAATTCATTTGGTGGGGTTATTTTATAGGTGATATAGTCCCTTACATTTTCTAAAACAATCATGGAAGTATAATCAGTTACTAAACTATAAGCAGTTCCCAGGTTTGTAATTAAAGTTTTGTTCTCTTTGGAATGAATTTCAAGATTATCTAACTTCTTTTGAGCCCAAATACGTTTGACCTGTTTTTTTGAAATATTTGTAGTATTTATGTTTATGGGTATTCTTTGTATAATTTCATTGCCATATCCAAAATTTAAAGTTATAGTTTCGTTTCCTTTTAAGTACTTCCCAGAAACTGAAAAATCATTAGTGATACTAATAGGTGATTTAGGGTAAACTTCAAGGTGTTTCGAATTAGATTCGTAACCCAAAAATTTATAGTTTTCATATTTAAGAGCAGCAAAAGCTTCAACTTTTGATTTTTTATTAAAATTTATATAAGCGCCATTGGATAGTTCAGCAAAACTATTTAGGCTACTATGATTTGATTTAGCTAAGCTATTAACAATAAATAAAGGTTTAGTGGTATCTAAACCAATTCCTCCTAAGGATATCATGCCATCAGTAAACAATAGTTTAGTATCGACTTTGCTCTTCAAATTATAAATAATATCATAGTTGGTGCCACCATCATAAACTGTTCCTTTGATAGTGCTTTTAAGATTATCCCAGTTTCCGTTCACTATTTTAAATTGCTCATCCGATAAAATAGTATTGCTAAATGACACGTAATTCACAGTAACATCATTTAAATATTTAAAGTAGCTATCCAAAAGCTGGATTTCCTTTTCAAGATTCCTGTTTTTCATTGAAAGAGAAGCATCCCATAAAAGAGCAACTTCTTTTGGCTTTACTCTTAATCTTTTTTGAGGAGATAAGGTCTTATAAATGTAAAAGTAATTGTCATAAGTAAGTATCTTTTCAGTATTTGTTGGTACTGGAATCTTAACTAAAATATTCTTATTAGCTATAAAGTTCTTTTTACTAATACTGGTTCTGTAATTTTTATCCCAGTTAGTAAATTCAAGACCCGAAGTTTGTCCTTCATAAATAATTGGTTTGCTTTTTTGATCAAACACGGTTATTTCAAGTTCAAATTGATCTAGGATATTACCAAAGTTTAGAGGTAGATTATAATAGTGATCTCCATCTCTATATATCAATTGTTGCTCATATTCTAATAAGACTCTTTTATAACCATTTGCAGGAATTGGATAAATTCTAGCTTTATAATTGTTACCTGTGCCTTTTTCCAAAAGTGCTGGATCTATACCACGCCTTACTACTTGTTCAAAAGCAATTCTTCCTAATTCTTTTTCGACAACTACAGCATCCCTTAATTTTCCATTGACATCTAAAGCAAATCGAGAGACATCATGCCCTTCACCTAAAGGGAATGAAAGTTCCCCTTCCAAAACATCTTTAGTAGGGTTATAAAATAGCATATCATATGTTGTTGTAGCAATATTGCCAACCACATTAACCTCAATATTCAATGTCGTCAAACCTAATGGTTTGCCTTTAACCTTTAATTCTGGAGAATTTTGTGCATATCCAAATGCTATAATAAACAGTATGAATATAAGAGGAAGTCTTGTTTTCATGGAGTGAGATAAAATTAATTAATAGCTGTAAGACGTCAGTTACAAGTTTTATGCCATTTTATTTCATATCACTACTCTCATTTATTTATAATTATATAAAAGGTCGCTCATTTGCAAATAATACCAGATTTATGTAATCCTTCCATGCAGCGGGAGTTTTATTTCCTAAAATTGTATGACCTAAAACATAGTAATGCGCTTTAAGCACAAAGTCCAAACTTGCGATGGTGTTTTCTGCATTACGATATTCTGAATTTTTTAGATGGACTAAAAAAGCATTGACTACAGTACTATCAATGCCCATATCATCAATTGAATTTAAATATGTTGAAGTGTCCATTTTATGATTGACCGCAAGCCCTAATGCCGGCCATACAGTATTATAATTAATACCTTTGTCAGAAGTCAAAGCAAGGGCATCTTTTATAATATCATCATTCGTGTGTTTTGAAGCGGCTAAAAAGCGCAATAAATAAGGTTTGAAATCTTCATGGTTTTTAATAAACGAATAGGATTTATGTATTTCACCTTTAGACATTAAGTAATAGCCGTTATTTGGATTTTGTTCTGGATTTTCTAATTCTCCATTTTCTAAAGCATTATAAAAATCAATGTTTTCACTTTCAATAATAGAATTTGAAAATACTTTTGGATTGAATTTACTAGCCAAAACTCTTCTTACTCTTTCTGCGTCTATTGCTATTCTTTCTCCTAAGGAAGGATTGTTTTTTGCTGCTTTACCAAATGCATAAAAGGCCTTTTTCCATTCCTCTCGTTCAACATAAACATAGGCTGAAGCAAAAGCTAGCCAAGAATTGGTACCCCATTTTTTATAACCATCTATAAAGGCATCGTTCTTTTTTGACTCACTATCTATACAACGGCATGATAAATAATATAATTCAGAATCATCGGGCTGAGCTTGAGCCTTCTTATTATAATCATTGCATAGTTGAATACGTTGGATTGAATCTGCATGATCTAAAAGTGCTCTATGACTATAAATATCTTTAGGATCTTTATTTAATCTTTCTGCTAATATCAATTCATAGTCTTTAACATTATCCAATAAATTCATCCATTGTATTAAATATTTGCTCTTGTCATTATCCCATCTAGCGTGTGACCGGATAGTCTTTTCTACTTGATCTTTATCCTCTACAACTGAAATTAAGTCATATGGATCCATATAGCTAAAGGCATTTACACCATCCCTTCTTTCACCTTTGCTGCCAGATGACATAGAAATAGAACTAGGTGGTTCACTTAATACATAATCTGCTGAAGAAGAGAGCCATCTTTTTGACCCCAAATAAGTATCGATACCAACATCATCATAACCATAGAATATAGGATATTCAATAAATACACCTGAATTCGCAATATTATAAATATATTTTTCTGATGGGTTGTTAAAATCAGTTCTTAGCTGTTCAATCAAATCGCCCTCAATGGTTTTGGATACAATATTGTATGACCTATCATAATTAATAGGAAAGTCTTGGTGAGAGTTAGGTTCAAGATATAATGTTTCACCATCTATTTGAACATCAATGGGGATATTTAATCCATTATATACGTAAAGTGTTGATTTCTGTGAGTAATTACCAAAAAATAAAGCACCAAAGACCATTGCTGCAGAAACTCCAAATTTTGCTACTGAGGGAACTAAACCGTCACCAATAAAAAAGCGATTCCAAAAATTAAGTTTTCGTTGAATCTTTCTTTCCCTTCCAGGTAGTAACACGTCGTATCTATCAACCAATACAATTCCCTTTGGAGCGTTTTTTAGTGGCTCACTCCCATTAAGAAAATGTTCTTTTATTATTTCTTCGGTATCAAGTAAGTGTTCTAACGTTACATTGCGAAGCTTATCTAATACTAGCAAAGCTGAACCCGACCAGCCATCAATAACATTAACCCAATCGTTAATATTGTCCTTTTCAGGCTCTGTTAATGTGAATTTTTCATATGACTCTTCATAACTTGAAGTCTTTAATTTAGTCAATAATTGTTCATCCAGTTTTATAGTTTTACTTTGACTAAAAATCTTCTTTACAGCAAAGAAATAATCATCTGAAGCACTTAGTATATCTGATAGTTCTGATGTACTTACTCTACCATCGGCAAGTGCCATGTTTAAAACGTTGTGGAACTTGTTAGAGGAATCATTTAAATTAGCAATGGCATGTTCAGAATAATGTACTAGTCCTGAAAGCTTCTTTAAATAAGTTGACCAATCTTTACCAAAACTTTTGGCTGCTTTATAATGTAATAATCTACTAAGCCTATCATGTGTGCTAATTTCATTTCTCAATGCCTCCTCTTCAACTTTTAATGCTGAAAGGATTTCAGGAATGTTATCTCGTTTTATCTGCTCTCCACGATGTGTTATAATTCTTTTCTCAGCAGTTATTACTTCATTTTGTGAAATGATTAAAGCTGCTATTTCTTCTTTTACCTCTTTTAGCTGATTGGTTTTTAAGTTAAGCTCTTTGGGGTATAACTTGCCGAATTCTTCTTTGGACAAGTTTACATGCGTAGCTTCATCGAATATGTCATCTGCTTTTTCAAAATTAACAAAAGAAAATCTTCCGAAGTAACAGGAATTGTATTTTGGATCTAAAAAAGTCCAATCAAAAAACTGTCTATTTTGAGTAGCAATACATTCAGCATCAGATATTAATTTAGTTTCCACTTTCGCAGTCGACACCAGTGTTGAGGTCATATTTATCTCAAAATCTTTTGAATTGGAAAGCAGGAGTTTTGCTGGTCTTTCGTCAATATCTGCTCCAATGTAATTTCTCTTAGCATTTTCTTCTCTATCCTTATCTGCAGGATGGGTTGACCACATTTGAGGAGGATTATACGTTCTTGAAGAAAAAATTCTATTGGACTCTGGTTTGTTCTCTTTTATTCTTGGCGATTTCCCATAGCTCGAATCGTTAAGCACCCAAGACATTTTATCAATGAAATTTGATTGAAGTACATAAAGATTACTAACAGCATTTTTATTTGCCAATTCATTATTGGTTACTTCAAGAGCATTACTATATGCTTCGTCAGCAACTTGCAGTTTGTATAAGGCATGAATTAAGGCATCACTTCCTGTTAAAGAAACGGCTACCAAATCCGCTTGAAATTCCATTTCTCGAGACAAAGCACGCTCTGCTATTGCCACTACACTAAAACATGATTCAATTAATGATCTTATTGCCCAAACCAAAATGGAAAGTATCCACCCAATCCATGCTAGTCTAAGATCAAATCTTGAAATCCCAGACAGAATATCATCTAAAAAATCTCTTTTAGTAACAATTCTAGCAGCAATTTGTTGTGCAATATATACGTAACGCCCCAAAAGCATTGAGCGCTGTGCAAAGTGACCATATTCATGAGCTAGAACAGCTTTAAACTCTCCGAGGCTAAGAACGTTTAATAGACCTAAACCAATTTCAAGATTCTTTTTAGATGGGAAGATTAAATTAAAAATTGAAAGGTCATATGAAACGCTTGCATTTACTCTATTAGTTAAAAACACTTTATGTGGCCTTGGAGCTCCAGCCTCATCAGCTAGTTTATAAAGATAATCGAAAAGAACTGGCTCATCTTTCTGATTAAGGTATTTTCTTAATAGGTCTTTTTGTCTTTTAGTGACGAAAAAGAGTGATTTAACCATGAATATTGAAAGGAAAGCAAACCCAACAGCAAGAAGCATATTCCAAAACCCTCCGTTACCTAGGAATAAATTATATGAAAGCTTTGCGAACCAAATGGTTAATAAAAAATAAAGGCTAATGAATAGTAATAGTCCAATAACGGATAGCCAAACATGTTTTTTAAATGATTTATTAGGTTTAGTAATTCCTTCTGGGACATTGGATGGACCTTTTGTGTATAGGCTATTCATAAGTGGGTATAATTTTAAACTAAATGTAGTAAAATTCTTGTTTTAAAAAAATATATGCATAAGTATATTTTCGAGAATTTTCACACTCACATAACACTATAAATATAACCCCCGTCCCTTAAACACTTTTTTGGTAGGGGGGGCTTCTATATAGAAACCCAAAAAGAGAGTCTTTTTTAATAATTAATAAAGCCCTAGAAATAGGCAATAACATTATGGAAATAAGTCAAGAGTTTCGCATTGTAATAATGCTATCAAACAAAGGTTATGTAGCCTTAGAAAATGGTCAAATATTCCAATTATGGAAGAACAAATGTTTAAAGGATGTCTATGACGAGTTGAAACTTAGATATCCTTCGTATACCGTATCATTAGGAAGTTTATCATGTTTTGATTTCAATAATGTTGTTGAAGCATATAACTTATTTAATCACAAAGTAAAACAGCCAGAAATTGTAGGTATACTCGAAGAAGTTAACACTTCAAAATCTAAAATCAATATTAATTTTAATAAAGACCTGAAAGCAGGCAAAATCACAATGAAAAATAGAAACAAAGCAAAAGTAAAAGCTGTAGCTGTAATTGGAATCAATTTTACAGTAGGTATTCTACATTTAGGATTCCAAACTTTGGCAGACTCTGTTTGCCATGCAGAAGCTAAAATCATTGACAAAATGAATGTCTTTGACAAAACTGTAGAGGAAATAATGAATGCTAGAAGGACAAAAACTTATGAAGCCCAACAGTCGCTATTAAGATCCCCAAATCGTGTGAAACAATCAGCAGGTAAGTTCTATTATCGTATCAAGGAATTAAAAGACCATGCTAAAGTTAAAACTGAAGAAATAATAAAAACAGCATAATCATGATTCTATTTAAAGATGAATTGAAGGTTATTTTACAAAGTAAGATATCTTCTAATGAAAAGAATAAAGAACGTTCTAAGAGCACATTTAAAAAAGCTCCAAAAGTAAAACCAATATCCCTTACTAATGGAACTTTAATATTTATAGGCATATCATGGATTGGTGTATTTATTAGTGCTGCAATTGCAACCTATGTGTTTTTCGGTATTGCAACATTGTTAGGATTAATTGCTCTCGCTGAAGGCAATGCATATATAAAGCATCTTATAGTAAAGAGTAATCGATTAATTGATATATCGATTTTCATGTTGACTATTTACTCCACGTTAGCACTGGGTGTAACTATTACAGCATCTTTAACCTTTGCCGGTCTAGGCTATTCTTTAGTTTATGCCCCTTGGTTGAGATTAAGAAATAAATTATAAAATCAATAGATATGATGAATAATTCAGAAACTCAAATAATCTACTTATTGGAATCTGTAGATTATGAGTCTAAATTAGGAGTTCTCAAAATAAAAGAGGACAAGCGATACTCTCACTGGATTAAATTGAAGGTTTCAATATCTCCTTTATTGCTCTATAGAATTAAAAACAAAAAGCATAAAGGTTTATTCCTGGGGGGGAAATTTATCGGCAATCCATATAAAAGCACTTTGACTAGTGATAAGTATTATGAAAACCCCTTTAGGCTAGTTGAATTCGTTCCTGAAGGTGAATCAGATATCCCTCGTAACCATCGACTAGAACTAGTCTTTGAAATGTTATCTGAAAAGATTGAACGTCTAAATGCATTTCATAAGCCAGTATTGGTTGGTTATAAAAATAGAGCATTAAAACCGTCTCAATACATTAGATTTATTCAGGTGGCAGTAACTAAAAAACAATCTGAGTGCAAAAGGAAGTTTTCTTTAGCTAACTAAAATTAAAAATATTTCACATCGTTCTCTCTGTTAGCTGTCCTACTAGGCGTCATTGATTGAAATACTAGGTATTTAATGTGTTTTTCAATCAAAAAAAAGAGCATAACACTCCCATAGTGGTAGGTGTTTTGGATATTTTGATATATATAATATTAATATTACTCCAGTTTAACTATCCAAAAGAAGTTTTTTATAAAGCACTTAAGTCGCATTATTACTGGGTTGTATTTAAGTCCTTATAGATTTTAGGATTAATTAGTCTTACACCGTAACTTACACCTAAAAATAAAAACCCTTGTATATCTTGCGATACCAAGGGTTTAAGCGGAGAAAGAGGGATTCGAACCCCCGGAGGTGTGACCCTCGCTAGTTTTCAAGACTAGTGCATTCGACCACTCTGCCATTTCTCCAAGTGTCTCATCAAGTATTCCTTGAATGCGGGTGCAAAT
>Ga0316205_10001021_pt1 | contig 39623 bp, 41 predicted proteins | sample 3monthpyrite_MG_FD_204941 | JGI IMG/M metagenome (GOLD analysis project Ga0316205, IMG submission 204941) | Microbial mat bacterial communities from mineral coupon in-situ incubated in ocean water Damariscotta River, Maine, United States -... | ecosystem: Environmental > Aquatic > Marine >...
CCGAGCCAGGTTCCTGAGTACGTAGTGCAGCACGCCGCCATGTTCGATATACTCGATCTCGATCGCCGTATCGATCCGGCATTTGAGCATGATCTCTTTGGTCGAGCCATCAGCCATGGTGATCGTGCAGGGCACCTCCTCAAGCGGCTGGACACTATCGAGCCCGTGGATCGAGACTGTCTCGTCGCCGGTCAGACCGAGCGTCTTGCGGGTGTCACCGCCGGTGAACTCGAAGGGGATCACGCCCATGCCCACCAGGTTGGAACGGTGGATACGCTCGAAATTCTCGGCGATCACCGCCTTGACCCCCAGGAGCGCGGTGCCCTTGGCCGCCCAGTCGCGCGACGAGCCCGCGCCGTATTGCTCGCCGCCGAAGACGACAAGCGGCGTGCCCTTCGCCTGATAGGCCATGGCGGCATCGAAGATCGAGGTCTGCTTTCCATCGGGCCCGAGCGTATAGCCGCCTTCGACCCCGTCCAGCATCTCGTTCTTGATGCGGATATTGGCGAATGTGCCGCGCATCATCACCTCGTGATTGCCGCGACGGCTGCCATAAGAGTTGAACTCGCGCACCGGCACCTGGCGTTCGATCAGGTACTTTCCGGCAGGCGTGGTGTCCTTGAAGGACCCCGCGGGGCTGATGTGGTCGGTGGTGACCATGTCGCCCAGAAGCGCCAGAACCTTGGCGCCTTCGATATTGCTGATTGTGCCGGGGTTCTTTGACATGCCCTGGAAATAGGGCGGATTCTGGACGTAGGTCGATTGCGGCGGCCAGTCATAGGTCTCGCCCTGGGAGGTCTCGACCGCCTGCCATTTCTTGTCGCCCTTGAAGACGTCGGCATATTTCTCGATGAACGCCTCGCGCGTCACGGTGCGCTCGACCAGTTCGGCGATTTCGTGGGTGGATGGCCAGATGTCCTTGAGGAAGACGTCGTTGCCGTCCTGATCCTGCCCCAGCGGATCGGTCGTGATATCCACGTTCATGTCACCGACGAGGGAATAGGCCACAACCAGCGGTGGCGAGGCCAGGTAGTTGGCCCGCACGTCCGGGCTGATCCGCCCTTCGAAGTTGCGGTTGCCCGACAGGATCGACGTGGCGATCAGGTCACCCTTGGAAATCGCGTCGCTCAGTTCCTTCTGGATCGGACCTGAGTTGCCGATGCAGGTGGTACAGCCGTAACCGACGAGGTTGAAGCCGATGGCGTCCAGATCCTCTTGCAGTTCCGCGGCTTCGAGATAGGCGGACACGACCTGCGATCCGGGCGCGAGCGAGGTTTTGACCCACGGCTTGCGGGTCAGACCCAGTGCGCGCGCCTTGCGCGCGACCAGCCCCGCGCCGATCATAACGTAGGGGTTGGAGGTGTTGGTGCAGGACGTGATCGACGCAATGACGATAGAGCCGTCATGCAGTTTGTAATCCTCGCCCTCGACCGCCTGGGAATTGTGGTGGCCCACATTGCCGGGGATGTTATGGGGGGCCGGTTGGCCGCCTTCGTCTGTCATCTCGGCCTTTTCCTCGACGGGGACCGATTTGTCGGGGCGCTGGCCCTTGATGTAGGCACCGAAGGCTGCGGCCGCCTCGGTCAGGGCGATGTAGTCCTGTGGACGTTTGGGGCCCGAGATAGCGGGGACAATTGTGCCCATGTCGAGCCGCAGCGTGTCGGTGTAGATCGGGGCGTAGTCATCGCCACGCCACAAGCCGTTTGCCTTTGCATAGGCTTCGACCAGGGCCACGCGATCTTCGTCGCGGCCGGTGGTGCGCAGGTAGCGCAGGGTTTCATTGTCGATCGGGAAGAAGCCGCAGGTGGCCCCGTATTCGGGTGCCATGTTGGCGATGGTGGCCCGGTCCGCCAGCGGCAGCTTGTCCAGTCCCTTGCCGTAGAATTCGACGAATTTGCCCACCACGCCCTTTTCGCGCAGCATCTCGACGACCTTGAGCACGAGGTCCGTGGCGGTGGTGCCTTCGACCATGCCGCCGGTCAGCTCGAAGCCGACGACCTCGGGGATCAGCATCGAAATGGGCTGGCCCAGCATTGCGGCCTCGGCCTCGATTCCGCCGACACCCCAACCCAGAACGGCCACACCGTTGACCATGGTGGTGTGGCTGTCCGTGCCGACAAGCGTGTCGGGATAGGCGACGGTCTTGCCGTTCTGGTCCACATCGGTCCACACGGTCTGAGCCAGATATTCCAGGTTCACCTGGTGGCAGATGCCGGTGCCGGGGGGCACCACGCGGAAGTTGTTGAACGCGCCCTGGCCCCATTTCAGGAACTGGTAGCGTTCCATGTTGCGTTCATATTCGCGATCCACGTTCATCTGAAACGCGCGGGGGTTGCCGAACTCGTCGATCATGACCGAGTGGTCGATCACCAGATCGACCGGGTTCAGTGGATTGATCTGCTGTGCGTCACCACCCAAAGCCACGATCCCGTCGCGCATGGCTGCCAGATCCACCACAGCGGGTACCCCGGTGAAATCCTGCATCAGCACGCGGGCCGGGCGATAGGCGATCTCGCGCGGGTTCTTGCCGCCATTGGCGCCCCATTCGGCAAAGGCCCTGATGTCGTCCACGCTGACAGTCTTGCCGTCCTCGAAGCGCAGCATGTTCTCGAGCACGACCTTGAGCGCGGCGGGCAGACGAGAGAAATCACCAAGCCCAGCGGCTTGCGCGGCGGCGATGGAATAGTACGAAACAGTCTGATCGCCGACCTTCAGGGTCTTGCGTGTCTGAGTGGTATCCTGGCCTACTGAAATGGGCATGGGCGGTGTCCTCCGGGGCTGATCTCTAGACTGGCTGGCCCGCTTCTGACCGATTTGTCGGTGCCGTTCAAGGGGGCGAAGCTGTTTTTGTATACAAAGGTACACAATTAAAGTCGAGAGAGATCGTCACATTGGTTGACGCAGGCGTGATTGGTGAAATGATGCGCAAATGCGTAGGTAAAGACAACGAAAGGCATCACCCGCCGGGGAGACAGATGATGAAGCGCTGGATATTGGGATCGCTAATGGCCCTGGGCGTGGTGGTCGGAGGCGGTGTGGCTGCGATGGCCGGCGACAGGCCCGTGGTCGTCGAACTTTTCACGTCGCAGGGTTGTTCGGCCTGTCCGCCTGCGGATGCTTTGCTGAACGACTTGGCCAAGCGCGGGGACGTGATCGCGTTGGCACTGCACGTCGACTATTGGGACTATCTCGGCTGGAAGGACGTTTTTGGCAGTCCCGACAACTCGGAGCGTCAGCGCACCTACGCGTCGGTGGCTGGGCGGCGGATGGTCTATACTCCTCAGATGGTGATCAACGGGACCGATGACGTGGTCGGCAACCGACCCAAGGATGTGAGCGCGCTGATCAAGAAGCACAGGGGCACGCGGGACTACGTCGATCTGAAGGTGATGCGGCAAGGCAATCAGCTGCGCATCACGGCGAGGGCGATGGACGGGCTGTCGGGCAAACTGGACATCCAGCTGGTCGAGCTTGCGCCGATGAGCAAGGTTTCGATCACGCGGGGCGAAAACGCGGGCGGTACGTTCAGCTATGCCAACGTGGTGCTCGGGATGACCGAGCTGGGCGAATGGGATGCGCGGCGTCCCCTGGACGTGTCCAGGACGGTGAAAGGCAAGGGCCCCTTTGTAGTGCTGATCCAGCGCGACGGACTGGGCGCGATCGAAGCGGCACAGATCGTCAGATAGGCATCAGCCGTCCTGTTTCTCGGCCAGTTGCTGGGCGCGGTAATCGGCCAGAAGCCCGGTTCCATCCTTCCAGCGGCGGTGGATCCAGAACCACTGATCCATGTGCGCGCGCACCTGCGCGGCCAGCCGGTCGTTGACCTCCTGCGTCATGGTGACGGGGTCCGAAACCGGAATCGGGTCTTCGACCAGGATCCTGAAATCAAGGCCGTTTTCCTCGCGAATGCCCCAGACCGGTACCAGCGGCGCGTTGAACCTGAGCGCCAGTTCCGCAGTGGCCAGCGAGGACAGGGCGGGCTGTCCCATGAAATCCAGGGGAACGCCGTCATGGGCGTTGAGGTCCGTAAGGATGCCCAGGATGCCGCCCTCGCGCAGGTGTTTGACCATGCCGACCACGCCCTTGCGGCCCTGTTCAAACATCGGCTTGCTGAGCGCGGTCATGACGCTGGCATAGTGGCGGTTGAAATAGGGGTTCCGCATGGGCCGATAGAGTCCGCCCATCTCGAAACCGTGCTCGACCATCGCCACGCGGGCGGCGTTGAAATTGCCGAAATGGCCGGTGACGAAGATGACAGGGCGGCCCTCGGCGCGGGCCTGCCCGATCGGTTCCAGCCCGGGACCGGAAACGGGCGCGCGACTCGCGCGGGCGCGAAAGGCGTCGGTGGAATACATCTCGATCATGGTGCGGCCCGCATTGTCCGGCACGGCGCGGCAGAGGCGTTTCACCTCGGCCTCCGGCAGGTCGGGAAAGACATGGGCGAGATTGTCGCGGATGCGCCTGCGGTAACCCGCAAGCGGAGCGATCACATGTGCGGTCAGCCAGCCCATCATTGGCACGCGCAGCCGGTAGGGCATCAGTTTGGCCAGCCCGATCAGGGACTGGAGCAGGAGATAGACAATGTAGTGTCCCGCGCGTGTGGGCAAGGTGGGGGTCGCGTCGCTCATCAGGGCCGGACTCTGGGTTTCGGTGCGCCAGACATACGCGCGGCGCGCGGTGACCTCAAGCGGCGTGCGGCGCGCGGGGCAGGCCGGTGCCGATCATCGCATCCCGGGTCACCAGCCGGGCCAGCGCGGCCTCGTCGAGGTCTTCGGTGCCGGCGGGGCGCGCGGGCAGCACGATATAGCGCATGTCCGCCGTGCTGTCATGGACTCGCACGGTCATGTCGGCAGGCAGGTCGAGGCCGAATTCACGCAGGACGGCGCGGGGTTCACGGACGGCGCGCGAACGGTAGGCGCGGGTCTTGTACCAGTCGGGCGGCAGTCCCAGCAGGTTGCGCGGGTAGCAAGAGCACAGCGTGCAGACGATCAGGTTGTGCGTCCGGGCAGTATTCTCGACGGCGATCAGCTTGAGCGGGCCGATGTCGAAGCCCATCTCGCGGCTGGCGGCAGCGGCATCGTCCAGCAGGCGGGCCTTGAACGGGGCGTCCACCCAGGCGCGGGCCACCACGGCGGCGCCGTTGGCGGGGCTGCGGGCATCCATGGCGTCGATCTGGGCCGCAACCTCGGCAGCGGTCAGGTGGCCCTTTTCGATCAGCAGCTCTCGCACGGCGATTTCCATTGTTTGCCAGTAGGTTATAGGCTCATCATTGTCGGCGCGGAAGGGGTGGCCCGAGGGGCTGAGGTGGTCATGAGGCATGATTTTCGCCCTCCCAGTCCAGCCAGTGGGCGTAGATTTCCGCATCGACCGTGTCATCGGGATTTTCGGCCTTGTCGCCCCAGATTTCGGTCATGGTGAAGCGCACGCGGTAGAGGTCGCGGGTCTCGCCCTTGTGGCCATAGGCCAGCTGTTCGGGGTTGAAGAAGGAGCCGAGTGCGCGCTCGATCTGCCCGCGCTTGCCGCGCAGATAGGCGGGGGTACGGACATGGCCCGGCGGCATCATGGATTTCACGCGCACGAACTCAGCCATCATTGGCCTCGCCATAGCTGGCCCCGCGCGCCCTGATCTCTTGCATCCGCGCGCCCAGCTCTTCGAGCGTATAGGCCCCGGCCTCGATCAGGTTCTGGTTGGTGGCGGCGATCCAGCGCTCGTAATAGCTGTATTTCTCAAAGGCTTCCTCGCCCATATCCTCAAGCGCGCGGCGCAGCCCGTCGACGGTGAACAGCCCCTCGGCGCCGCAGAGCACCATCAATGCATCCACGCGTTTTTCCCACAGCGCGAAATCATGGCTGTCCATGGGCACGGGGCCCGCGTCCTGCCCGCCCATGTCGTGCCAGCGTTTTCCGATAGTGTCGGTCATGGGCCTGAGGTTAGAAGTGCCGCCCGGCCATGTCCACCCGATTGACGTGTCAGGCGGCTTCGCCATCCTCCTCGTCCTCGGGGGTTTTCAGCGTGATCTCGCCGGCCGCCTCGAGCCGGCGAATGGCGTTGACGACCTGGGTCATGGCCTCCTCGCCGACCTTGGGTTTGACATTGCCCATGTCCTGCATTTCCTCGCGGATGCCTTCGGCCATGCGTTTGGACATGTTGGTCAGCAGGAACTCGGCCACTTCACCCAGACCTGCGGGTTCGGCCGCCGCGCAGGCAGTCACGAGATCCGCCTGATCGACCTCGCGCAGCACCTTGGGCACTTCAACGGGATCGAGCCGCTGGGGCACGTGCACGAAGGTGAAGATCGCCTTGCGGACCTGGTTGGCAAAGGCCTCGTCCGCCTCGTCCAGCCCGGAAAGCACATCGTCGCGGGTGGCCGAGGGCGAGGAGTTGAGGATTGCACCGACCCGCGCAACGGGGCCATCGTCGAAGGCCACGGCCGGTTTGTCGGCCAGTTGCGCCGCGAGCGCGAGACCGATCCGGTCCACCGCCTCGGGCGTCACGGCCTCGGTCCGGGATACCGCGTAGGTGATGCGGCGCGCGCGGTCGCCGGGCAGCTTCGACAGAAGTTCGGCGGCGCGGGACACGTCGAGCTTGGACAGCATCACGGCGGCGACCTCGGTGCTTTCGGCCTCAAAGATGGGGATCAGCTCGTCAAGCGGGGCCTGGCGGACCTGCTCCCACGGGTCGCCGATCTGGCGCACGCCGGCCTCCTTGCGCAGGCGCGCGGCGGTTTGCGGGCTGATCCGGCCATCGAGCGCCGACAGTGCCTCGGCCACGCCGCGGGGAAAGGTGAGGCCCATCGCCTCAAGCTCCTGCGCGAATTCGCCCACGACGCTGACCAGCGTGGCGCGATCCACGTATCGCATCGAGCCCATCTGCGTGGTCAGTTTCTCCTGCAAGGCGTCGGGCAGTTCCTTGAGGCTGACATCCGCACCCTCGTTCAGAAGAAAGCGCACGATGATCGCGGCCTTCTGCTTGCGCGTCAGATGTGACGCGGCAGGCGCAGGCGCGGCCAATTGGGCCAGCTGTTGTGAACGGCTCATTCTTCCCCTCGCGCAGGTTTTTTTCCAACCTACGCAAAAGAGGTAAAGATGCGCCTAATCGAAGCTTCAGGCATCGTCGGCCGCGCCCTGGCTGTCAGGTGCCGCAGCGATGGCGATGGTGGCCCTGGTCAAAAGCGGCCTCGGTGCCTCCACGGGTCGTAGGGCCGTGCAAAGGCCTTTTTTCGCCACATCACGGGTTTGGGGTCAGTCTTCGCCGAAGACCCGGGCAAAGATCGTGTCCACGTGTTTGGTATGGTAGCCGAGGTCGAATTTCTCTTCGATCCCGTCGACGCCGAGGGCCGCGACCACCTCTTTGTCGGCGAGCAGTTCCTCTTTGAAGTCGGTGCGCTCTTCCCAGACCTTGAGGGCGTTGCGCTGAACCATGGCATAGGCGTCCTCGCGGCTGACACCGGCCTGGGTGAGGGCCAGAAGAACCCGCTGGCTCATCACGAGGCCGGGGAATTTATTCATGTTGTCCAGCATGTTGTCCGGGAATATCAGCATCTTGTCCACGACGCCGGTGAGGCGGGCGAGGGCGAAATCCAGCGTGATCGTGGCATCGGGGCCGATCATCCGTTCGACCGAGCTGTGCGAGATGTCGCGTTCGTGCCAGAGGGCCACGTTTTCCATCGCGGGCACCACGGCCGAGCGCACCATGCGCGCGAGGCCAGTGAGGTTTTCGGTCAGCACGGGGTTCTTCTTGTGCGGCATCGCGGACGAGCCTTTTTGCCCCATGGAAAAGAACTCGGCCCCCTCCAGTACCTCGGTCCGCTGCATGTGGCGGATTTCGATGGCGACGTTCTCAATACTGCTTGCGATCACGCCCAGCGTGGCGAAGAACGCGGCATGGCGGTCTCGGGGAATGACCTGCGTGCTGATCGGTTCGGGCACGAGGCCCAGCTTCTCGCATACATGCTCTTCGACCGCGGGGTCCACATTGGCAAATGTGCCCACCGCGCCGCTGATGGCGCCGGTGGCGATCTCGGCGCGGGCGCCGCGCATCCGGCTGAGGTTGCGGTCCATCTCGGCATAGAAACGCGCGAAGGTGAGGCCCATCGTCGTCGGTTCGGCATGGATGCCGTGCGAGCGGCCGACGCGCAGGGTGTCCTTGTGTTCCAGGGCCCTGCGCTTCAGGGCTGCGAGCAGCGCCTCCAGATCGGCGATCAGGATGTCGGCGGCGCGGGTGAGCTGCACGTTGAAGCAGGTGTCCAGAACGTCCGAGCTGGTCATGCCCTGGTGCACGAAGCGCGCTTCGTCGGGGCCGACATGCTCGGCCAGATGGGTGAGGAAGGCGATCACGTCATGCTTGGTCACGGCCTCGATTTCGTCGATGCGGGCGACGTCGAATTCCACGTCTTTCGCTTTCCACACGGCTTGCGCATTCTCGCGCGGGATCACGCCCAGATCGGCCATGGCGTCGCAGGCATGGGCTTCGATCTCGTACCAGATGCGGAATTTGGTTTCGGGCGACCAGATGGCGACCATTTCGGGGCGCGAGTAGCGGGGAATCATGCTAGCGATACCTCAAGGATGCGTGGGTTTGGCGGGGGTTTAGACCCGTGAGGCCATGGGAACAAGGCGGGAGGCGCCGGATGGGTCAAATTGGCCGGGTTCTGAGCGATTTCGAGGGCGTCTGGCGCGTGACGCGGGACATCGTGCATGGCGATGGCGCACAGGCCCGCTTTGTCGGGGTGGCACGATGGGTGCCCGTTGCGGAAGGGCTGCACTATGAGGAGCAGGGCGAGATGCGGATGCCGGGACATGCGCCGATGCAGGCTGTGCGGCGGTATCTGTGGCGCGAGGACCTGAGCGTGTGGTTCGAGGACGGGCGGTTCTTTCACCGGGTGCCCGAGACCGGCGGGCAGGCCGAGCATTGGTGCGATCCGGATATGTACCGGGTGCGGTATGACTTTGCGGACTGGCCCGCGTTTCAGGCGACATGGGAGGTGACGGGACCGCGCAAGGATTACCGGATGGTCAGTCGGTACCTGCAGGAGGTGGGTTGAAAACTCACTCTACGAGTTTTGATTCGCTCGGAATAAAGGGCCAACGGTCCGCCGCGCCTGGCCAGACCGCCCGCAATGGCTTGCCACGCGCGGTTCAGTCCCGGGTGCCTGAGAACCGCGCCTGCCAGTCTTTGCGCTGCTCGTCGGTGATCTTGGCAAAGAGCACGTCGGGCACGGTGAAGGCGTGGCCCGGCTTCAGCGCGGCGAGGGCGGCGGGGACATCGTCTGGCCAGGTGTCATCCTGCGTGTTCATCGCGGCCAGCATGGAGGCGGCAGCGTCCGGAATGAAGGGCGCGCTGAGCACCGCGTAGAGGCGGATGAGATTGAGCGCGAGGCGGATCTGCATGGCCGCCTTGTCGGGGTCTTCCTTGAAGGTGGCCCAGGGGGCGGCCGATTGCAGGTATTCGTTCCCGGCGACCCAGATGGCGCGCAATTCGCCAGCGGATTTGCGGACTTCCATGGACTGCATATGGCCCTCATAGGCGCGGATGCGGGTTGTCAGAGCCTCGATGAGTGCCTCTTCGTCGGGGCCGTAAGAACCGCCCTCGGGCACCGTCTCGCCGAATTTCGAGCGGCAGAACTTGGTCACGCGGCTGACGAAATTGCCCAGCACATCGGCGAGGTCCTTGTTCACCGAAGTTTGGAAATTCTCCCATGTAAACTCACTGTCCGAGCTTTCGGGCGCATGGCTCAGGAGCCACCAGCGCCAGTAATCCGCAGGCAGAATGTCAAGCGCCTGGTCCATGAAGACGCCGCGGCCCTGGGAGGTGGAGAACTGCCCGCCGTCATAGTTGAGGTAGTTGAAGCTCTTGATGTAATCGACCAGTTTCCATGGCTCGCCTGACCCCAGGATCGTGGCCGGGAAGCTGAGGGTGTGGAAGGGGACGTTATCCTTGCCCATGAACTGGGTATAGGTCACGTCCTCGGCGCCCTTGTCGGTGCGCCACCAGCGTTCCCAGTCTCTGCCCTTGCCCGCGTCCTGCCATTCCTGAGCGCAGGCGATGTATTCGATGGGCGCGTCGAACCAGACATAGAAGACCTTGCCCTCCATGCCGGGCCAGTCTTCGCCGCCCTTCCTGACCGGCACGCCCCAGTCCAGATCGCGGGTGATGCCGCGGTCCTGAAGTCCGTCGCCGTCATTGAGCCATTTCTTCGCGATGGAAGTGGTGAGGATTGGCCAGTCTTCCTTGCTGTCGATCCATGCGTTGAGCTGATCGCGCATGGACGACTGGCGCAGGTAGAGGTGGCGTGTCTCGCGCACCTCCAGATCGGTCGAGCCAGAAATGGCGCTGTGCGGCTCGATGAGGTCGGTGGGGTCAAGCTGTTTGGTGCAGTTCTCGCACTGGTCGCCGCGGGCCTTGTCATAGCCGCAATTGGGGCAGGTGCCTTCGATATAGCGGTCCGGCAGGAAGCGGCCATCGGCGTTGGAATAGACCTGTTTTTCAGAAACCTCCTCGATCAGGCCCGCTTCGGCCAGACGCCCCGCGAAATGCTGGGTGAGCGCGTGGTTCTGCGGGCTGGAGGAGCGGCCGAAATGGTCGAAGCTGAGGCGGAAGCCCTCGGCGATGCCCGCCTGAACCCCGTGCATTTCCGCGCAGTATTCGGCGACCGGCTTGCCGGCCTTGGCGGCGGCCAGCTCTGCGGGGGTGCCGTGTTCGTCGGTGGCGCACAGAAACAGCACCTCATGGCCGCGTGCACGGTTGTAGCGGGCAAAGAGATCGGCTGGCAGCTGGGAGCCGACGAGATTGCCCAGGTGCTTGATCCCGTTGATATAGGGGATCGCTGATGTGATCAGGTGTCGTGCCATTGCGTGTATGCCCTCAGCCCCCGGTTTCCGCGCGGTTTAGCGCAAGGGCGGGAGGCTGACCAGTGGTGTTGGGGGGCTTGTGTCAGTTGTCCTTGCGATCGCGCAGGCTGCTCATCAGGCGGGCGACGGTGAAACTGGTCCGGGGTGCCCAGATATAGCGCGTGCGTTCCGAGCGGGTGGGGCGCACGCGCATCCGGCTGAGGCCGAAAAGGATCAGCGCCGCGTGGCCCGCCGCGATCATCACGAACATGGCCTGGGGACCGTAGGACTGGATCAGTCGGGAGGCGAGGTATGGGGCGGCGATGGCCCCGAGGGCGTAGAAGAACATTAGCGCGGCCGAAAGTTCGACCCGTTGATCGGAGCGGGCAAAGTCATTGGCATGGGCCGCCGAGACCGAGAAGATCGGGAAGGAGGTGAGCCCGAAGAGGAATGCGGTCAACATCACCCCTGTAGTAGACATGCCGGGCAGCATCGCGATCACGATCGAGGTCAGGATCGCGGCGATCGAGAGGCCGATCAGCACGTACCGCCGGTCATATTTGTCCGATAGCCAACCCGCAGGGTATTGCGCCAGTGCGCCGCCCAGAACGAAGCTGGCGAGAAACCAGGCGATCTGATCCACCGCCAGGCCCACCTGCTGGCCGTAAACGGGCCCGACCATGCGGAAGGTCGCCGAGGAGAGTGCGGCCACGACCACGCCCGCCGCCGCGAGCGGAGAACAGGCGATGGCGAGCATCGGCTTGAGACGCGGGGCACTCGGTGTTTCGGGCTGTGACGTGCGCGTCAGGGTGAGCGGCAGGATCGAGGCGCAGCAGAGGATCGCAAGCAGGTTGTAGGAGACGTAAGAGGCGGGCTCCAGAACGGAAATCAGCATCTGGGCCACCAGCGACGAGCCCATGTCGGCGACCCTGTAGATACCCATGGCGCGGCCGCGGTTCTCGTTGGTGAGCTTGGCCTGGAGCCACGCCTCGATCACCGTGTAGCAGCCGGCCACGCAGATGCCGGTGGCGATGCGCATCAGCGCCCAGGCATAGGGATTCACCACCAGCATATGCGCCAAGAGGCCGATCACCCCGGCAGCGGTGAGAGCGGCAAAGGCGCGGGAATGGCCAATGTTGCCGATCAGGCGCGGTGCCCACCAGCAGCCGACGAAGAAGCCGATGAAATGCGCCGAGCCCAGAAGGCCGATCTGCTGGGTGGTGAAACCCAACGTGATGCCCGAAAGCGCATCGAGCGGGCCGACGCCGCCCGAGCTGAGCTGAAGCAGGATGACCGAGAGGAACAGGGCCGCGAAGGAGATGATCATGCGCATGGGGGCAGGATGCGGTGCTGAGGACAGGATGCGCGAAGGGTTTCGACATTTGTGCGTCGTTTTTCGGCGCGCGGAGGATATGTGTGCTCGGGGTGACTGGGTTGCGGGTCAGGCCGGGTTCGGCCGCACTTCGCGCACCGGCCTGTCGGTGGCTCTGCCCGTTGCCATTGATGCTGTAACCCGCGGCACACCAACAACAGGTCCCTGGGATGTTTTGACTGGAAGAATTTGGCCGGAAGCATTTGGCCGGAAGAAAGGACGGGGGCAGGTGCTGCGTCTATTTCTCGATGGCGGCCACGATCCGGAGGTCGATGCGGTCGCCGACATAACCCGGAAAGCCGCCTGCGCCGAAGGCCGAGCGGCTGATCGTGCCGGTGAGTAGGACGACGAGCTTGTCGCGGCTGGTTCTGGGGGTGCCGCCCTGGCGGAAGAGCCCTGCATCGAGCGTCACCGGGCGGGTCACGCCACGCAGGGTCAGGTCGCCCGCCACGCGGGCACCGCCGAGAGAGCCGGTGATCGAGGTGGAGCGGAAGCGGATCGTGGGGAAGTTTTCGGTATCGAGAACTTGTGGCCCCTTCATGGTCTGGGTGGCAAGGATGAACCCCGCCTTGGCGGCATTTGCATCGAGCGTCACGTCGACCTGGCTGGCGGCCACGTTGTCCAGATCGAGCCTCATGCGCGCGGCCTGGACCGGCATGGTGCCTTGTTTCGGTGTCCCCTGGAAGTCGTAGGTGAAGTTGACTTGGCTCTGCGTGGTATCGAGGCGATAGGCGACGGGCTCGGTCTGGGCGGGCAGGACGGTGAGCACCCACAGGAGGGCGGCGACCAGGGGCCGGATTAGGGTGGCACGAATCATGAGCGTCCTTTCGGGTTCTGCCCTTATAGACCTCCACCGGGGTTTTAGCGTGTCACGTTCCGGTCAGGTCCGCAGCATCGCTTGTGATGCGACCTGCCATGCGCCCGGTTGTCCGGTCAGCGTCCAGCTTTGGGGGGGGGCGGTGCGGGCGCGTAGCCGGTCGAGCCGCCAGGTGCTGTGGGTGGCGTCATGGGCCGGAGCGAGGTGCCAACGTGTCTCGATCCCCGGCGCGCCGCCCGTGCCCGGCGTCAGGATCAGCCCCAGTGGCGCGGATCGGGCCGCACCCGCCCCGGTTTCGGCCGCCAGATGCAGGCGGCGCACCGGGGTCAGCCCCGGCGGATCGGGCAGGTCGGCCACCGCAAGGGGTACCGCTCCGCTGCGCAGCGCCTCTTCGAGCGTCCAGAGCATGTCACCGGCTCGCCGGGCGGCTACGAAGAGAAACCGCGCCGGATCGACGAAGGCGCTTATGCCATCGGGGTTAAGCGCCTCGGGGTCCCAGGCGGGGGCGATCCAGAGCACCGGGCCCCGGGTCGCTGCGGCCACGATCATCGCCAGGCTGTGCCGCGCAGGGCCGCACAGCTCGTGCAGGCGTGCCAGTGGCAGGATCATGTCGCCCAGCACGGGTAGCGCGACGCCGGTTCGGTGATGGCAGCGGGAGAGCAGTGGGGAGGCCATGGTCTCAGGGTAGGGTGTTCTTTAAATGTTCTCAATCCGTTTTTAATCTTCCGCATGGGCCATCGGCCGTCGTGGAGGAGGGCCCGGGCGCGGGGCATGTCGCCCGAAATATGGCGTGCGGGATGCCTGTGAGAGCGGTTCTCCGTACGGGAATTTCCGGCAAAGATATCTTATAAGACATGTCTAGACAGACAGGTCTTATTACCTTTGGTTGTGAATTGGTCGCGACATGAAAATTGGGCCATCGCCGGGCGCCGTCATTATTTTTCCTTGTTTTACAATGGTATGTGAAAGAGTATTGTAAGGAGGTCTTTGTCGTAACCCGCATCGGTTCGCACAAAACATGTTCTTCAAGACATGTCATATAAAACATGTCTTATGCGTTCCCTTACGGGCAGTACCACACGGTCCCGGCCAGGTGATCGGATTGCGCGGATCGCGTATCGGTGGGGATGCCGCGCGGCCTGCGGCATGTGCTTTCCCGAACCGCCATGTTGGCATCGCGCGCAATTCGCCTTAACTGAAACCCTCGGCGGCGGGACCGGCGCATGGGGAGCCGGGCGACAAAACGGAAGGGGCAGCACATGAAACGCAATATTCTGGGACGCACGGAGATCGAAGTCAGCGCCTTGTGCCTTGGCACCATGACCTTCGGCACCCAGACCGCGCCCGAGGACGCGCACAGGCAGATCGACATGGCGCTGGAGGCGGGGATCGACTTTCTCGACACCGCCGAGATGTACCCGGTGAACCCGATCCGGCCCGAAACCACGGGCCGTACCGAAGAGATCATCGGCGACTGGGTCGCAGGGTCGGGGCGGCGCGGCGAGGTGGTGATCGCGACCAAGCATTCGGGCGTTGGCTTCAAGGGGGCCCGCGATGGTGCGCCGATTTCGGGCCAAACCATCCCTAATGCGATTGAAGGCTCGCTCAAGCGCCTTCGCACGGATGTGATCGACCTCTACCAGTTCCACTGGCCCAATCGTGGCAGCTATATGTTCCGGCAGAACTGGCGCTATGATCCCAGCGCCCAGAACCGCGCCGAGACTCAGGCGCATATGGAGGACGCGCTGGGGGCGCTGACGCGTGAAGTGGAGCGCGGCACGATCCGCGCCTTTGGGCTTTCGAACGAGAGCGCCTGGGGCACGGCGGAATGGCTGCGCATAGCCGGGGCCACGAGCGGGCCGCGGGTGGCGACGATCCAGAACGAATACTCGCTGATGTGTAGACTCTATGACACCGATCTCGCCGAGCTCAGCGTCAACGAGGACGTGTCGCTTCTGCCGTTTTCTCCCCTGGCGGCCGGGTTGCTCACCGGAAAGTACCAGGGCGGCACGGTGCCCGGTGGCTCGCGCATGGCCCTCACTGGCGATCTAGGCGGGCGCAAGACCGAACGGGCTTTTGCGGCGGTCGAAGCCTATCTGGAGGTGGCGTCGGAGCATGGGCTCGACCCGGTGCACATGGCGCTGGCCTGGAGTGTGCAGCGGCCTTTCGTGGGGTCCTCGATCTTCGGGGCCACGACATGCGCGCAGCTGGAGCACATCATCGCGGGAACAGACCTGGTTCTGAGCGACGAGGTGATGCGAGCGCTGGACAAGGTGCACCGGGCGCATCCCATGTCGTATTGAGGCACGGGCCGCCAGGGCCGGAATTTTTGGGTATTTGAAACCAGAAAGAAGCAGGGCCGTGGGCTCTTTTGGTGGTGAGGCTGTACTTGGCGACCGGCATCTGGTGGAAAGGCGCGCCCGGTGGGGAGGTACAGACCCCGGCGCGCGCAACGCGCGAGTCAGTGCGTGACATCCGCCCAGAGCGCACGCAGATGATCCGGCAGTTCGCGGGTCGTAACATGGGCCTCGCGCACCAGGTGGTCGAAATGACTTGTCAGGGCGCGGACCCGCTCGCTGTCGCGGAAGACCAGGTAGGATTGCCCCATGTAGATCGCCGACAGAAGCGGGCCGAAGATGGTGACGGGGGCCGAGTAGAGCCGCCGCGCATCGAAAAGCGTGACGCGCAGGCGCGGGTAGAGCTGTTCGGTGATCGCGATGAGATGCGCGACCTGCGCCTCGCGCAGTGCGGCGGGCAGGCCGGCATAATACCCCTCGCCATGAGTGAAGGAATGCATCTCGAAGAGCGGCATCGCGATTTCGTAGTCCGATTGCGTGCTGCGCATCCAGTCGAGCCGGTCCTGCGAGGCGCCGACGGCCTGGTCTATGCTGCGACCCAGATGCGGTGCGTATTCCCATTCCAGAATCGCACGCGTCTTGAGCATGTCCGGTAGTCCCGCGGGTACATGGCGGATCTTGTAGCCCGCCGCCTCCTGGTGCCAGCGAAATATCTGCTCGTCCACCAGAGCGCGCGGCGCTTCGGTCATGCTGAGCGAATGGGCGAGGATGTCCGCCGTGGTTTCGGGCCGGTCGGTAAGGCTCAGGAGCCAGTCCGCCGACACGCCCAAGGCCGCCGCGCATTCGCCCACCACCTGCGCATTGGGCAGGCGCGCGCCGTCATTGCCCAGCAATTGCGACACGGTCGAGCGGTTCACGCCGATCTGCCGCGCCAGCGCGCTTTGCGAGATGCCGCGATCCTGCATGGCCTCGCTCAGCCTGGTTCGGAACTGGGCGGCGCGGATGCGTTTGTCGGTTTTTTCCGTCATTTGATGAAAAATATCACCATTGCATCGAAAAGTTAATCATATTCCGACTGCCCTGCTGACACGGACTGTCGTAACACGACTGTGATCAAATAGTATTGGGGAGTTTCATGGAGACGCGGCGACGCACGCTGGTCAAGGCCTTGTTCTGGAACGCGCTGGGCCTTGTCACGATGAGCCTTGTGGGGCTGGCGATGACGGGCTCCGTGGCGATCGGGGGCGCAATTGCGGTGGTCAACACCGTGATCGGTTTGACGGTCTACATAGTCTACGAACGGCTTTGGGCCCGTGTCCGCTGGGGGCTGAGGGATGTCTGAGCGGGCGACACAGACGCGCGTGGAATGGCCGACGCTGGCCGTGCTGGCCGGGTGCTATGCCGCTTGGGCGCTGGCGACGACCTGGCTGGCCGGTGTGTCGGTGCCGCTGGCGGTGCTGGTGAGCATCCCGCTCATCGCGCTGCATTCGTCGTTGACGCATGAAGCGATCCACGGGCATCCCACGCGTTGGCCGCTGTTCAATGCGGTGCTGCTGTATCCGTGCCTGAGCCTCTTCATCCCTTACCTGCGGTTCCGGGATCAGCATCTGGCGCACCATGTCGACGCGATCCTGACCGATCCCTATGACGACCCGGAATCGAATTTTCAGGACCCCGCGGTCTGGGCGCGGCTGCCGGGCTGGTTCCGGTGGGTGCTGATCGTCAACAACACGTTGGCCGGCCGCATGATCCTTGGGCCGCTTCTGGCGCAGGTCGCCTTCATGCGGGGCGACCTGAAGGCGATCCTTGCGGGCGACCGCGCGGCCTTGACGGGCTGGCTGTGGCATATCCCGGCGGTCCTGCCGGTGCTGTGGTGGGTCGTCACCTCGCCGATGCCGCTCTGGGCCTATGTGATCGCCTGTTACGGGGGACTGTCGATCCTGAAAATCCGTACCTTCCTTGAGCACCGCGCCCATGAACGCGCCAGTGGGCGCACGGTGGTGATCGAGGACCGGGGGCCGCTGGCGTTCCTGTTTCTCAACAACAATCTGCATGTGGTACACCACATGCACCCTCAAGTGGCCTGGTATGATCTACCAGACCTCTACGCAGAGGATCGCGAAAAGTACCTGACGCGCAACGGCGGCTATCGTTACCGCTCGTACGCCGAGATTTTCCGGGCGCATTTCTGGCGCGCCAAGGATCCGGTGCCGCATCCGCTCTGGCCCGATCAGTCCTGACCCGATCAGCCCTAGCCAGTCCGTAAATTACCGGGCAAGAGGAGGGCATGGAAACCTGGGTTCTTCTGGCCATCATGGCGGCGGCGTTCCAGACGCTGCGTTTCATGCTGCAAAAGCAGCTGAGCATGGGCACGCTGTCGGCCGGGGGTGCCACGCTGGCGCGGTTTTTCTATGCCGCCCCCTTCGTGGTGCTGGGCACGGGGCTTTATGTCTGGGCCACAGGGGCCGCGCCGCGGGGGTTCACGCCGGCCTTCTGGGTCTATGCGCTGAGCGGCGGACTGGCGCAGATCCTCGCCACGTGGTGCGTCGTGGCGCTATTCGCGCAGCGCAATTTCGCGGTCGGCATCACCTACAAGAAGACCGAAGTCGTGCAGACCGCCCTGGTCGGCCTGATTTTGCTGGGCGACCGGGTGAGTGCGGGCGGGCTGGTGGCGATCCTGATCGGGCTGGTGGGAGTATTGGTGCTCTCGAACGGGCCGGGTGGGTCGCGCGGCAGAGGGCGAAGGATGCTCAACGCTGCGGCTGGGCTGGGGCTGACCTCGGGGGGATTCTTTGCGCTCTCGGCCGTGTGTTATCGGGCGGCCACGCTGGAGATCGTGAGCGATGACGCGCTGGTGCGGGCGGGCGTCACGCTGTCGGTGGTCACGACCGCGCAGACGCTGGGCCTCGTGGCCTGGCTGGGCTGGCGCGAGGCGGGACAGGTGGCGCGGGTCTGGGCTGCGCGGCGCACCGCCGTGTGGATGGGGCTGACAGGCATGGGCGGAAGCCTTGGCTGGTTCACCGCTTTCACGTTGCAGAACGCTGCGTATGTCTTTGCGGTTGGGCAGGTCGAGGTGATCTTTTCGATCCTCGCCTCTGTGCTGTTTTTCCACGAGCGGATCAGCGGGCGTGAATACTTCGGGATCACGCTGGTGACGGCAAGCATCTTGGCGCTGGTGGCACTGGCCTGAGCGTGGTCATTATTCGTCCGATCTGGGTGCATAGCCGCGCAGGCGGACAAACAGGCTTGCCTCGTCGTCATTGCGGAAAAACGGCACCGAGTCGGGTGGTGCAGGGTCGGCGACCCTGGCAGCCAGCTCGGCCAGAACAACCTCGGTGATGAAGGGCAGATCGAAGCTGCGCGCTTCGGACAGGCGAACCCATTGCAGATGGCTCAGCTCTTCGCTGGCGCGGCTGAAATCATCCGGGTCGCCCCGGATTTCCGATGCATCTACCAGAAAGAACCGCGCATCAAAGCGACGCGGGCGGCCCGGGGGCGTGATGGCGCGAAAAATGAACTGAAGCGCATGGGCCGACGGCAAGTGGCCGGTGTCGGCGAAGCCCGCCCAGTCTCCTGGTATCGCCGATGGATCGGGCCAGTCGCCAGGTGATCCGATAAGAAGGCCGGATTCCTCCCAGAGTTCGCGAATCGCGGCCACGGCAAGGGGATGCGCCAGCCCGGGCGTGCAACCCTCGGCCAGCCGGTCGATGCAGGGCGTGGGCAGCCGCTCCGCCAGCGGCACATCGGCGTCGCTTTCGTCAACCGCACCACCGGGAAAGACGAATTTGTTGGGCATGAAAGCGGCCTGTGAGCCGCGCTGGCCCATCAGCACATGCGGATCATGGTCGCGGTCACGCAGGACCACCACCGTGGAGGCGTTGCGGACGGCTGTCTTGTCGATGATCACTGCGCGCGTCCCTTTCCGTCGAATAGGGGCGTCAGGCTTCGCCTCCGAACCCATGCATTCGCCGTGCCCATTGAAACGCCACGATTGCCCCTTTCAGTCGCGGCAGAAGGTAGAGCGACAGGCTGACCGCGCCAATAGTGAAAATCGTGGCCAGAACCAGCGGCTCGGGGCGAAAGCGCACGAAGATCACGTGCAAGAGCGGTGCCATCAGGTGGCCCACGATCAGGATCGTCAGGTAGGCGGGGCCGTCATCCGCGCGGTGATGGCTGAAGGTCTCCTTGCACACGGTGCAATCGTCGCGGACCTTGAGATAGCTTTTCATCAGGGGGCCCGCGCCGCAATTGGGGCATTCGCGCCGAAAGCCGTGCCAGAGCGCCGGGCGCAGGGGACGGTCGTCCTCGGGAATGGCGGTATTGATGGTTTCGTCGGTCATTTCAGCGTCTTGGTCCCGTACCGTGGCCGGCACGCGGTGCGCCGGAAAATGCTCAGACTCAAGGCATAGGGCAAAGCACCCGGTGATGCGTTGCGTCGGGTTGTCGCGCTTGTGGCCAGTTTGGCCTCTGAAAAAAATCGCATATGACCGACGGAAACTCGAGCGTCGCCCGTTTTAGGTATCGAGACCGGCGGCAAGAGGCCGGCTCGGTACCAATCGACAGACCAGGAGAGATTGAGCATGAGCACGACATACACCACACAGATGATCGCCCTGGGCCTCGCCATTGCGCTGGCCCTTCCCGTTCAGGCCAAGGCCGATGGCGATGCCGGCAAAGGGCCGCGCTACAGTTTCGAGGATATGGACGCCAATGGCGACGGCCGGATCGTGGCCGAAGAGATGCAGGCCTTTCGTGCGGACCGGTTCAGCCGGTCCGACAGCAATGGTGACGGGGCGCTGAGCCTGGAGGAGATGACTGCACGTGCTTCCGCGCGGGGGGGAAAGCGTGCAGCGCGTATGCTTGAGCGGCATGATGCGAATGGCGATGGCAAGCTGACCCTTGCCGAGATGCAGGCGCGTGGGGACGGACGCATGTTCGACCGCGCCGATGCGGACGGCGATGGCGCTGTCTCGCGGGACGAGTTCGAGGCGATGCGCAAGGCCCTTAAGGGTCGGCATTCGGGCAAGGATGACGGGTAAGACCCTGTATAGCGGACGTGCATGTGCACGCCTTGCAGGTTTGCGCCCGAGCGCGGGACGGGGTAATCGGAAGGGTGATGACAATGCCGCGCGACACCTTTGCGGAGCTGCCCGACGACGCGCTTCTGCGGGCCTATGCCGCAGGCGATGGACAGGCCGCGCGGGCGTTGACGGCGCGGCATCTGCCGCGGGTGCTTACCCATGCGCGGCGCCTTCTGGGCCAACAGGCCGAGGCCGAGGACGTGGCCCAGGAGGCGATGCTGCGCCTGTGGCGGATGGCGCCGGACTGGCGGCCGGGCGAGGCGAAGCTCTCGACCTGGCTCTACCGCGTGGTGGCCAACCTGTGCCTGGACCGGCTGCGCCGCGCGCGTGCCCTGCCGCTCGAGGCCGTGCCCGAGCCGTTGGATACGGGTCCGGGGGTGGTCCGGGCGTTGCAGGACGCGACGCGGGTGGACGCCCTTCATGGCGCGCTGATGCGCTTGCCCGGGCGGCAGCGCGAGGCGGTGGTGCTGCGCCATATCGAAGGGTTGGGCAATGACGAGATTGCCGCCATCATGGGTGTCAGTGTCGAGGCGGTGGAAAGCCTGACCGCGCGCGGCAAGCGGGCCCTGGCGGCGCAGTTGGTCGGCCAACGGGATGAATTGGGGTATGAAGATGACCGAGATTGACAAGGACAAGGATGGCGCAGCACTGGAGCCATGGTTCGCGGCGATGCGCGAGGCCGGGAATGCCGCGCCGGGCGATGACCTGGTGGCGCGGGTTCTGGCCGACGCGGGAGAGCGCCACCCTTTGCCTGCACTGGCCATCCGCCGTTCGGACCGCCCGGGTTGGCGGGTGCGCTTGCGTGCCGTCATGGACGAGCTGGGCGGTTGGCCTGCTGTGGCGGGGCTGGCGACATCGGCCCTGGCGGGGGTCTGGATCGGCGTGGCCGCCCCGGACCCGCTGACATCGCTGACGCAGGAGTATCTTGACGGCAGCGGCGAGATGGGCGTCGTCGATGTGCTGACGGCGGAATTCTTTGCGGCGGACGAGGGGGCCTTGTGATGGAGACGAACCCGCAGACACCACCGCGGCGGCGCTGGGTCGGGATCGCGCTGTCCCTGTCGCTGGCGCTGAACCTGCTGATCATCGGGGCCATAGGCGGCGGGCTGATCATGCGCGACAAATGGGGGCACGGGCCGCGCGCCGGGCACGAGGCGATAGCCGGCGGGCCGCTGACACGGGCGTTGGAGCCCGAGGACAGGCGCAAGCTAGGCCGCGAGCTGCGCCGGATACGACGCGATCGGGGTGCCACCCGAGAGACGCGCCAGGCGGCGGTTGCGACCCTTCTTGACGCGTTGCGGGCGGTGCCATTCGATGCCCAGTCCGCGGCCGCACAACTGGCGGCGTCGCGTGACGGCCTCGCCCGCGATGCCGCGGACGCTCACGCACTTCTTATCCGCCACCTGGCGGGCATGACGGATGCGCAGCGGGCGGCCTTTGCCGATCGTGTCGAGGAGCAATTGGCCAAACGCCGCCGTCGGTGAGGCGCAGTTGACCGCCGTGGGGAAGGGTTGCCGCCGAAGCCCTGCCGGGCCTCATGGCCGGTGCCGGCACCGGTTTCAGGCGGCGGGTCGCGGGCCGAAGGTCACAGTGTTGCGGCCGCGCGCCTTGGCCGAATAGAGCGCGTCATCGGCAAGTTCGAGCAACCGGTCCGCCCGGACCGCATGATCGGCCTGCGCCCGGATCCCGTCGCGCCCCATGACGACGCCGATGGAGATGGTAACAGTCACCGGCGTATCGGATTCGGGCAGGTGGACCGGCGTGGCCGCCACCAGCGCGCAGAGATGCGCCGCCGTGGCACGGGCGTGTTCGGGCGTTGTTTCGGGCATCACCAGCAGGAACTCCTCACCACCCACGCGCGCCACCATATCCTCCTTGCGCAACCCGCTGCGCAGCACGGCGGCGACACGCTTGAGCACTTCGTCGCCGACCGCGTGGCCATAGCGGTCGTTGATCCGCTTGAAATGATCGAGATCGGCCAGCACGACGGCGAAATCGCCGCCGCCCGCGCCCTTGCGCCGGTCGGCCCGGCGGCCGGCCAGGCCCTGCAGGAATGGCATCGCGTAACGGCGGTTATAGAGTCCGGTAAGCGGGTCGATCACTGCCGCACGCACCCCGTCGCGCAGCCGGTCGCGCAGGGCCTGCATGGTACGGGCGTGCTGGATCTGTTTCTCGATCCGCAGTGCCAGTTCCTCGAGATCGGTCTCGCCCACGATCACGTCGCTGAGCCCGGCATCCAGAAGCTGGACCGCTGCCCGGTCCGCGCCGTCCTCGAGCACAGCGATGACGGCGGCATTGCGCGTGTTTGGCGCCGCGCGCAGCCCGGCCACAAGTTGCAGCGCCACGTTGCGCGGTACGTCGGGCACGTAAAGCACGATCACCTGCGCCGGGTCGTCATCCGAGAGCGTCGCGAACGGTTGTTCGGTCGCGCCAAGGCGCAGACGGTGCCGAAGGTGTCGGCCCAACCCACGCAGCAACATGGTGCCGGATTTTGTCCCGACCTCACCGCCAGGTGACAGGATCACCACGTCGCCAAGCAGGTCGAGCGGCGCGGCCTCTTCGGCAAAGCCGGTGGTGCCGGTCGCGGCCTGCTGACGCATGTCGTGAAGCTGGTTATGGCGGTGCATGAGCCCGCGCAGGCGCGCCAGCAGCAGCGCATCGTTAAAGGGCCGCGTGATCACTGCATCCGCCCGGCTCAGCAAGCGGTGAAAGACCTCGGCACCGAATTCGCCCTCCAGCAGCACGACGATAGGGATGGTCCGCAGTTCGGGCCGCGCCTTCACCGCGTTGATCAGCGCCGCCGCATCCCTGTCGGGCAGCGTGTTGCTGGTCACGATGATGTCCGGACTCTGTTCGCGCACGAGGCGCAGCGTTTCCTGCGCTGTGGAGGCCTGCACCACGTCAAAATGTCCTGCCGAAAGTTTGACCTTCAGCACGATGCGGTTTGTCGCAACCGGATCCGCAATCAGAATCTTCCCTGGCATGGGCGTATTCACCTTTCTGGCTTGCCCTTTCCCTGAGATGAACTATCCAATCGAGTTATTAAGAAAACCTTTCCAAAGTCGTTAAAAATGCACGATGCGCCGAAATCTGCCCATGTCGCCGATGCCGAGATATTGGCACTGAAATGCCTGAGCTGGCTGGTGGGAAACGAAGAGCTTCTGCCTTTTTTCCTTGGCTCTACGGGTGCAAGCGAGGGTGATCTGCGGGATCGGACGGACGATCCGGTGTTCCTGGGCGCGGTGCTGGACTTTGTGTTAATGGATGACAATTGGGTCATGGCCTTTTGTGAAGCCGAGGGTCTGAAGGGTGAATTCGTCATGCGCGCGCGGCAGGTTCTGCCGGGCGGCGAACGGACCAACTGGACGTGAGAGGGCGGGACATGCTCAAGGGGCTGCTATTCGACAAGGACGGGACGCTGTTCGATTTCCATGCCACCTGGAGCGTCTGGGCGCGGCAGGTGATCGATACGCTGGCCGGGGGCGACGCCGCGCGGGTGAAATCGCTGGCCGAGTCCATGCATTATGACCTCGGGGCCAATCTTTTCAGTCCCACGAGCCCGATTATCGCCGGAACCAATCGCGAGGCGGCGGAACATGTCGCGGCGGGGTTGCCGGGGTCGGATGTGGACACCATCGAGCTTTTTCTCATGGAAAGTTCCGCCAGGGCACCGTTGGCCCCGGCGGTGCCGCTTTTGCCATTTGTCGAGGCTCTGAGGGGGAGGGGGCTCAAGCTGGGCGTCATGACCAATGACACGGAATATGGCGCTCGGGCGCATCTGGAGGCCGCAGGGGTTGCCGGTCATTTCGATTTTATCGCGGGATTCGACAGCGGACATGGAGCCAAGCCGGCCCCCGATCCGCTGCTGGCCTTTGCGCGGGCGGTCGACCTGGCCCCGAAAGAGGTCGGCATGGTGGGCGACAGCACCCATGACCTGATTGCGGGCCGCGCGGCGGGCATGGCCACCATCGGTGTGTTGACGGGCACCGCAGGGCATGACGACCTGGCACCCTATGCGGATGTGGTCTTTCCCGACATCGGGCATATCCCGGCCTGGCTGAGCGCGTGAGCACGACCACCCGGTTCGGCATCTGGCTGGCGCTGATCGGCACGCTGACGCTGACGCCGGATGCGCTGTTCATGCGTCTGTCGGGGATGAACGGGTTCCAGATGGCCGCATGGCGCGGTTTGCTGATGGGCGGCGTTATGATCCTGGGCTGGCTGATCTTCAGCCGGACCCGGCGCATCGACCTTGCGGTGCTGAGGACCGGTCCCGGCATCGGCATCGTGGTCTGCCAGTTCTTCAACTCGATCCTCTTCTGCCTCGGGATCGCCCTGGCCCCGGCCATGGTGGTGCTGCTGGGTGTGGCCACGGTGCCGGTCTTCGCCGCGCTCTTTGCCCGGATGTTCATGGGCGAACGCGCGTCGCTGGCGACCTGGATCACGATCCTCGCAGTGATGGCGGGCATCGTCTTTGCAGTCTCGGACGACAACGCGGGCGGGGTCGCGCTGGATCGGGTCTCGGCGCTGGGCGCGCTTCTGGGATTGGGCGTTGCGGTGGTTCTGGCGACCAATTTTGTGGTGCTGCGCGCGCAACCTCAGGTACCGATCCCGCTGGCGATTGGTCTCGGCGCGCTTGTGGCCGGGAGCTTCAGTCTGTGGATCACCGGCCCGGATGCGATGATGCGGGGCGAGGTCTGGGCCATGGCGCTTACCGGCGGGTTGGTTCTGCCGCTGTCTTTTTTCCTGCTGTCGCTGGCCTCGCGGCACACGCAGGCGGCCAATGTCAGCCTGTTGATGCTGCTGGAGACGGTGCTGGGTCCGCTCTGGGTGTGGCTGGGTATCGGCGAGGAGCCGACGGCGCGGATGATCATTGGCGGCATTTTCGTGGTCGTGGTTCTTGCGCTCTACCTGCTGGCCGAAGCGCGGCGGAAATCCGGACCGAAGGCGCGCGCGGCCTAGGCGAATCGCAAATACGACAGCTTTTGTCGCAAAGGGTTGGACGCTGGCGTCGGTTCCCCGCTCATATGGTCGCAGGAGCCAGAGGGAGACGGGATCATGTCAGAGCCAACACGGCGCAGGAAACGCGGTGGTGGTCGGGCCGGCAACGCCGAGCGGCGCGGCACCTTGACCATCGAGCAGATGCCGTGGAACCCGCCGATAAACACCGACCGCCCCACCGAGCCTCTGGACGAGGCGGGTGTTCGGGCCGTCCATGATGGCGCCATGCGCATCCTCGAAGAGATCGGGATCGAGATCCTAAACCCTGAGGCGCTGGAGATTTTCCGCGCTTCGGGCGGCTGCGAGATCAGTGGTGAGAATGTCCGCATGGGTCGCGATTTCGTCATGGAACATGTGGCCAGGGCCCCGAGCGAATGGACGATCACACCGCGCAACCCAGAACACGCGATCACGATCGGCGGGCGGCATCTCAATTTCGGCAATGTCTCGTCGCCGCCCAGCTATTGGGACATGGCGATAAACAAGAAGGTCACGGGCACCCGCGAGATGTGTGCCAACTTGTTGAAGCTGAGCCAGTATTTCAACTGCATCCATTTCGTCGGCGGATACCCGGTCGAGCCGCAGGACATCCATGCCAGCATCCGGCACCTGGATGTGCTCTATGACAAGCTGACGCTCACGGACAAGGTCGCCCATGCCTATTGCCTGGGCAAGGAGCGGGTCGAGGACGTGATGGAGATGGTGCGCATCGCGGGCGGGCACAGCGATGCCGAGTTCGAGGCGAGCCCCAGGATGTATTCCAACATCAACTCGACCTCGCCGCTCAAGCATGACTATCCGATGCTGGACGGCTGGATGCGGCTGGCGCGGCGCAATCAGGGACTTGTCGTCACGCCGTTCACGCTGGCCGGGGCCATGGCACCGGTCACCATGTCGGGTGCGGTTGCGCAAAGCCTCGCCGAGGGGCTGATTGCCGTGGTGCTGGCGCAGCTGATCCGGCCCGGTGCCTGCTGTGCCATCGGCACGTTCACCTCGAATGTGGACATGAAGTCGGGCGCGCCCGCCTTCGGCACGCCCGAATACATGCGCGCCACGCAGATGACCGGCCAACTGGCGCGGTTTTATGGCCTGCCGATGCGCGCGAGCGGGGTGTGTGCGGCCAACGTGCCGGACGGCCAATCGGTCTGGGAGACATCCAACAGCCTGTGGTCGGCGGTGCAGGCGGGCGCGCACATGGTCTATCACGCGGCCGGGTGGCTGGAGGGTGGGCTGATCGCATCGCCCGAAAAATTCGTCATGGATTGCGAGATTTTGCAGCATATCCAGCGCTACATGGATCCGATGCTGACCGCGACGGGACCGGACGAGATCGCGGTGGAGGCGGTGCGTGAAGTGGGCGACCAAGGCCATTTCTTCGGCATCCAGCACACGCAGGATCGCTATACCACAGCCTTCTACCAGCCGTTCCTGAGCGACTGGCGCAATTTCGAGGCCTGGGAGAGTGCGGGGGCCGTGTGGACCGCGCAACGCGCGCATCAGACCTTTCAGGACATCATGGCCGAGTTCGAGGCCCCACCCATGGACGACGCCATCCGCGAGGAACTGGCGGGTTTTGTCGAGCGTCGCAAATCCGAAGGTGGCGCGCCGACGGATTTCTGACGGCTTTCCGCGCGAAGCCGGACCACCCGTCCCGGGTCAGGCCCGGGGCGGGTAGGGCAATGAAGTGCGGAGTGTCATATCCTGGGGAGATCGGAGCATGAGCGACAAGACGGGAAGCTGTCTGTGCGGACAGGTGACATATCACGTCGCCGGACTGCTCAGGGACGTTATGCTGTGCCATTGCAGCCAGTGCCGCAAGACCAGCGGGCATTACGTGGCCGCGACATCGTGCCCCGAGGGCGCAATTGAAGTCACAGGAAACGTGACCTGGTACCGCTCGTCCGACGCCGCGCAGAGCGGGTTTTGCGGCACCTGCGGAGGCAACCTCTTCTGGCGACCTGACGGGCAGGGGCGCATGGGGATTTTCGCGGGAACACTTGACGCGCCGACCGGGCTGCGCACGAGCGCACAGATCTGCGCGGGCGACAAGAGCGACTATTACAGCCTGCCGGAGGTGCCCGTCCGGGACTGAGCCGGGAGAGGCCGTGCCGCGCTATACGTTGCGGCTCCGATCGTCAGGCCATAAGCTTGTGACAGGCAGGCAACGGAGGCAGGGCAGATGAACGACAGGCCGGAAGAGAACCATCAGGACCGGCTCGTGCTGGCGATGACCGGGGCGGTGTCGGGTCTGGCGCTTTACCTGCTGGTCGACCTGATGCCTGACTTGGTGGACAACACCCGGGTGCTGCTCTTGCTGATTTCGGGCGGTGTGGGGTTCTTTTCGGTATTGCTGGCGCTTCTGGGGCCTGCACCCTTGCGCAGCGCGGTGCTCGCGGCGGTGGCGCTGAGTGTCCCCGCGGCGCTGCTTTTCACCTGGGCTAGCCTGCGCTTTGCGGAGGTGGACGATTTTCTCGATGGTGGTCATGCGATCGTGGCGCTGTCCCTGCTGCTGGGCGTGGCGACGCCTTTTGCCGCAGCGCGGCTGGAACACCAGTCGGGCTGGAAGGACTATGCGCGGCTATTTGATTACGCTTGGAACATTGTCGTGCGATACGCAGCGGCGGGGCTGTTCGTGGGGGTCGTCTGGGGCGTGCTTTACCTGTCGGACACGCTGCTGGGCCTCGTGGGCGTCACCATCATCGAGGACATCATCGACCTCGACCCCAGCCCGTGGCTGATCAGCGGGCTGGTGTTGGGTCTGGGGCTGGCCATCGTGCACGAGCTTCGGGACTATGTCTCGCCCTTCCTGATCATCCAGCTTCTGCGCATCCTGATGCCGCTGCTGCTGCTGGTGCTGGCGGTGTTCATCCTGGCGCTACCGGTTCAGGGGCTGTCGGGTCTCTTCGGCGGCCTGTCCCCGGCGGCCACGCTGGCGGCTACGGCCTATGCGGGTGTCACGCTGATCAGTGCAGCGATCCATCGCGGCGAAGAGGCTGAGGTCGAGGGCCGCATCCTGCGGCGGAGCGCGCAGGCGCTGGGCGTGCTGATCGCGGTGCCGGCGGTGCTGGCGGTCTATTCGGTCTGGGTGCGGATCGCGCAATACGGGCTGACGCCTGACAGGATCGCGGCGCTGGTGGTGGCGCTGGTGGTGATGGCCTATGGGCTGGCTTATGCGGCAGCGGTGGTGATGCGCGGCGACTGGGCCGCGCGCATGAGGCGCGCCAACCTGGTTCTGGCCGGGATCGTCATGGCCGTGTCGCTCTTGTGGCTCACCCCGGCGCTGAACCCCGAGCGGATGAGCGTGTCCAGTCAACTGGCCCGGGCCGAGGCCGGCACCAGAGCCTCGGAGCTGCCGATCTGGGAACTGACCCATGAATGGGGCAAGGCGGGGCTGGAGGGTGCCGCGCGTCTGCGCGCCATGACCGACCATCCGCAGCATGACGACATCCTGGCGCTTCTGGACAAGGCCAAGGCGAGCGACAACAGGTACCGGTTCGAAGACGATGCCGAGGCCACCGACATCGCGACCCTGGAAGGGCGCGTGCCGCTGCGGCCCGAGGGCGTGACCCTGCCGCAAGGGGCGCTGGATGCAATGCGCGCGCGCGACCGGACATTCATCAGCGAGGCCTGTGACCGGGTGCTGCCGAATGGCGGGCCTGGTTGCGTGATCGTGATGGGAGAGTTTGATTCGCGCCGGGATGCCCCACAGGGGCTGGGATTTTTCCTTCAGGACGGCGGATGGGTGCGGGTGATGTCGCTCGAGCTGCAGGGGGACAAGCTGGTAGAGCGCGGCTCGGTCCAGCGCCTGCGCGGGCAGGTGGACGAGCAGGCGATCGCCGATCTGCAGGCCGGCCGGTTCGAGCTGACGCCGATCACGCTGAACATGCTGAAAATGGGCGATCTGGAACTTTATCCGGAAAATTGACTCTGTTCGTTTCTTGTTAAGCTTGCTCTGCCAATTTCTCCGGAACGATGACGGAGACGGACATGCACGGGCTGATCAACCGCGCGATAGAGCGTTTTGTGCGCGATACCTACGGGCGCGATACCTGGGGCCAATTGGTCGCCCGGGCAGATATCGACTTCACCGAGTTCGAATCGATGCTGACCTATGAGGACGAGGTGACGGAGCAGGTCCTGGAGGCGGCCGGCACGGTGCTCGGGAAACCGCGCGAGGAGGTGCTGGAGGACATCGGGACCTATCTCGTATCGCATCCCAAGGTCGAGGCGCTCAGGCGTCTTTTGCGATTTGGCGGAGTGGATTTCACCGAGTTCCTGCACTCGCTTGACGACCTGCCGGGTCGCGCGCGGCTGGCGGTGGCCAATCTCGACATGCCCGACCTGGAACTGCGCGAACATGGCAGCCTGTCCTTCAGCCTGATCTGCCGGTCGCCCAAGGTGGGCTTCGGTCATGTGTTGATCGGATTGTTGCGGGCCATGGCGGATGATTACGGCGCACTGGTGATGCTCGACCACAAGGGCTCGAAGGAGGGGACCGAGATCATCGAGGTGCGCCTGTTGGCCATGGAACACACCTCGGGCCGGCGGTTCGAGCTGAGCGCGGGGGCCGCCTGAATGAAGGGCGGCCAGTCTCCCCTGGTCGGCCTGCTGGATACCCTGTGCCCGATGCATGTGCTCGTCGATGCGACAGGGCATATCGCCCATGCGGGGCCCACACTGTTCAAGCTGCGCGCAGGCAGGGCGCTTATCGGCATCCGGTTCCTCGAACTCTTCGAACTGAAGCGTCCGCGCCATGACGGCACGATGGCCTCGTTGCGGGGGCTGGCCGGGACCAAGCTGCATCTGCAGTTGCGCGAGGTGCCCCGGACCGACGTCAAGGGCGTGCTCGCGCTGATGCCAGAAGACGCGTCCATGGGCCTGCCGGGCGGAGTGATCATCGATCTCAGCTTCGGCATTTCGGTGTTGGACGCGATCCGGGACTTCGGTCTGACCAGCGCCGATTTCGCCGCCACGGACCTGACCATTGAGATGCTCTATCTGATCGAGGCCAAGACCGCTGCGATGGAGGCCTCGCACATGCTGAACCTGCGCCTGCAGGGAGCCAAGATCGCCGCCGAGGAAAAGGCCTATACCGACACGCTGACCGGGCTCAGGAACCGCCGCGCTCTGGAAAATGTGCTGCAGCGCCTGGTGGCCAGCGAACAGGATTTCGCCCTGATCCACCTCGATCTCGACTATTTCAAGGCGGTCAATGACACGTTGGGTCATGCGGCGGGGGATCACGTGCTGCAACAGGCCGCGAAGCAGATGCTAAAGGAGATACGGGGCGACGATGTCCTGGCACGCGTCGGTGGCGACGAGTTCGTGCTGATCCTGGCGCGGTTGACCGATGCCGGGCGGGCGCATGACATCGCAAGCCGCCTGATCGCGCAGCTGGAGGAGCCGATTCCTTTCAACGGAAAGACCTGCCGGATTTCGGGCAGCGCAGGGTCGGCCCTGTCCTGCAATTACCCGCAGCCCGGGCTGGACCTGGCGCGGATGATGGAGGATGCAGACATCGCGCTCTATGCGGCCAAGGAGGCCGGGCGCGGGCGCCACCTGACCTATGGTCCCGAGATGCGGCGCGCCGCACCTCCGCCCGTTGCGCGGGATGACGGGAGCGTGGCCGCCGCCATTTGATCGCCATTTGATAATGTCCATGATCACGTGGTGCGATTGTGCCGGAGATCACCCTGTCGTTGCCTGGACGGGCCGATGAAAACCTTTCAGGCTTCCGGGCTCTTCCGCTGCGCTTCCGCCACCGCATCGTGGTCGGGACCGGGGCATCTGCGGGGGACAGAAACACCCGCCCGCGTCCACTCAAGCCCTTGCGGATGCCGGTCGCTGCGGCGACAGTGACGTCGCCATGCGGCGTGACCGAACCTGTCGGCTCGTGCCAACTGGGCGTCAGATTGACATGAAACCGACGGGTGAGGCGGAGATGACAGGGATCACGGATGACGGGCGGAATTACATCGACGGGGCATGGGTCGATGGCGGCGCGGGGCAGGTGGACGTGGTCAACCCCAGCACGGGAGAGCGGCTGGCCCGGCACGCCCTGGCCGATGCAACGGATGTGGACCGCGCCGTCGCGGCGGCTGGCCGGGCGCATGACAGCGGCGTTCTGACCGCGATGCGCCCCGTGGAGCGGGGCCGGATGGTTCAGGCGATGGGCCGCTACCTGCTGGATCACATGGACGAGATTGCGCTGCTCCTGTCGCTGGAACAGGGCAAGCCGCTGTGGGAGGCCGCGAAGGAAATCACCGGCGCGGCACGCTATTTCGAGTATTTCGGCAATCAGGCCGAGACGGTCGAGGGGCGTTCGATACCGCTGGGCGCGCAGTATTTCGACTTTACCCATCACGAGCCTTACGGTGTCTCGGCGCAGATCATTCCGTGGAATTTTCCCGTTGAAATGACCGCAAGGTCGCTGTCGGCGGGGCTCTCCACGGGCAACGCCTGTGTGGTAAAGACGCCCGAGCTGACGCCGCTGAGCAACGCATGGTTTGCCCGTGCCGCAGACCATGTGGGCCTGCCCGCGGGTGCTGTGAACATCCTGTGCGGCTGGGGGCATGAGGCGGGGGCGGCGCTGAGCCGACATACGGGCGTCAACCAGATCGTTTTCACCGGCTCGGTCAAGACTGGCATCGCAATCGCCACGAAGGCTGCACAGAATATCGTGCCCTGTGTTCTGGAACTGGGCGGCAAATCGGCGGCCATCGTGCATGAGGATGCCGATCTGGACGCCTTCGAGGCCGACATACGCTGGGGCATCTTTTTCAATGCAGGCCAGGTGTGCAGCGCCATGTCCCGCGTGATCGTGCATGAAAGCCGTCATAACGAGCTGATCGAGCGGGCGGTCCGGGTCGCCCGGTCTCTTTCGGTAGGTCCCGGCATCGAGCGGGTCGAGCCGGGCCTCACCATGGGGTCCATGGTCAGCGAGGCGCAGCGGGACCGGGCCGCAAACATGGTGGCCGAGGCCGAGCGCCAGGGCGCGCGGGTGGTCACGGGCGGGCGCAAGATGAACATCCCCGGCGCTTTTCTGGAACCTACCGTTTTGGCCGATGTGTCCCCCGACATGACCATCGCGCAGGAGGAGGTGTTCGGCCCGGTCCTGTCGATCATGACATTCCGGGACGAGGCGCAGGCCATCGAGATCGCCAACGGTACGCAATATGGCCTCGTCGGCGGCGTCTTTACCCGCGATCTGGACCGTGCCACACGGGCGGCGCGAGCGATCCGGGCGGGGCAGGTCTTTGTCAACGAGTGGTTCGCAGGCGGAGTCGAGACGCCTTTTGGCGGTTATGGCCGGTCCGGCTATGGTCGTGAAAAGGGCCGTGAGGCGCTGTGGAATTACGTGCAGACCAAGAATGTCGCGATTCGTATGCGATAAGGTGTCGTGGTCCAAGCGTCTGTTACGAAGCTATTTTCACTGAATGAGACACACGGAATGCAGATCGAGTTGGCTGTCGGTGACGCAGTTGGCACCGCGGTCAAGTTCAGCCCACGCGGCACGTTTGTGTACGTGACCTGCCTGACGGGGCGCGGATCCCTTGACCCTGGGCTACGTGGTGAACAGGTTGCACGCGGCCTTCCGGGTGCTGAATCAGCGCGACGGTTTTCGCGACGTGCTGCTGGCGGAGGTCGATCTGGGCAGGGATGCCAACACGGCGAGTGCCGTGGCCGGGCAGCTGGCCGGGCGTCTGGGGCTATGAGGGCATTCCGGGGAACTGGCGCGGCATCCTGTAGGAGCACGACAAGATTATGACCATTGCGGATGACCTCTGCGCCATGCAACCCATTGAACAATGACAAAGGAGCGACCGAAATGAACATATTTGACGAGGATCTGTTTCTGAAGGGGCTGGCACAGCGCAAGGGCACATTGGGGGCGGAATATGTGGACAGGAACCTGAAGGCGGCGGATGAGTTCAATCGCCCCTTCCAGGAGGCGATGACGGCCTGGTGCTGGGGGTTCGGCTGGGGCGACGAGGTGATCGATGCCAAGACACGCTCGATGATGAACCTCACGATGCTGGGCGCGCTGGGCAAGATGCATGAGTGGGAAATCCACTGCAAGGGCGCGCTGACCAATGGCTGTTCTGTCGAGGAAATCCGGGCCATCGTGCATGTGATCGCGATCTATTGCGGGGTGCCGCAGGGGATCGAGTGTTTCCGCTCGGCACGCAAGGTGCTGGAGGCAGAGGGGTTGCTCTGAGGCGTCGCCGGAGCGCGGAGGGTTGGCATCCGCGTAACGCATAGGGCTGGCGCGACATCCGTGAAGGATTTCGGTTACGGGATAGGAGCGAAAAGCGCGTCCTTCATCTGGCAATCGCGCACGACGTCCCTCCCGCAGGGCACCGGGTCGAGGGTTTTCGACAGGCAAAGCCGCGCCTCCTGAATGCGCCCTTGCCGACAGGTGATGGTGAGCATGTCGGCCTCCCATCCCGGGTTGGCCTTGAGAAACGCCTCTTCGACCACCCGCGCCGGGAGCCGCACGGGGTCGGTCAGTTTGCGAAAAACCTGCGGGCGGTTTACCGCCTCGTAGGCCTCACGTGACAGGGCGTAGTAGGCCGGTGCCGACAGGCCCGAGCAACTCCCGTGTTTCTTCCACTGGTATCAGGCCAGACCCGAACTGCCCATTATGTCTGCCATGGCGCGGGTCATGGCGCGTGAGGGGGGGGCGTTCGGCCGTCTGGCAGAACTCGGGCCAGCCTCGGTCGTATTGCGGCCAGAGCCCGTGCAGGACCCAGCCGCGATCCTTCGCCGGGTCGCATTGCTCCGCACCGCTTGCGTCGCCTTCGAGAGCGCACCATGTGGGCGACCAGCTGAGCGACAGGACATAATAGTCGAATTTGCCCGCCTGATCGCCTGCGTAAGCCGTCGCGCCACTGATCAGCCAGAGAAGAAACACCCGCATCTTTGGTCTTTCATTTTATACAGCCCCCACTTATATAGCCTTCAAGTTCCCCGACAACGGAAACCCGTCCCGGCCCCCGGGACCGCCCTTTTCAGGCGACGGGAAAGATATGCCTCAAGGAGACCTCAAGATGTCGAAACCGATCATGGCCAAGGCCACCGCCGTCTGGCTGGTGGACAACACGACGATCAGCTTCAAGCAGATTGCCGATTTCACCGGGATGCACGAGCTGGAAATCCAGGGCATCGCCGATGGCGACGTGGCCGCGGGCGTCAAGGGGTTCGATCCCATCGCCAACAACCAGCTGACGCAGGACGAGATCGACGCGGCCGAAAAGGACCCGACGCACGTCCTGAAACTCAAGTTTAACAAGGCCGCAGTGGGCGAGGAAAAGCGCCGTGGTCCACGCTACACGCCGCTCAGCAAGCGGCAGGACCGCCCGGCCTCTATCCTGTGGCTGGTCAAGTTCCACCCCGAGCTGGCCGATGCCCAGATCAGCAAGCTAGTGGGCACCACCAAGCCGACGATCCAGGCCATTCGTGAGCGCACCCACTGGAACATCGGCAATATCCAACCCATCGACCCGGTCGCCCTGGGCCTGTGCAAACAGTCCGAGTTGGACGCCGCCGTGCAGAAGGCCGCAGCCAAGAAAGCCAAGGATGGCGAGGCGATGAGCGATGACGAGCGCCGCAAGCTTCTGAGCACCGAGCAAAGCCTGATCATGGACCCCGAGCCCAGGATTCCGACGGCTATCGAGGGGCTGGAAACCTTCACGCTGGGCGATACGTCCGTGCCAGAGAAGGAAGAGGCCGTGCCGGATGCCGAAACCTTCTTCAATCTGCCCGACGGCGGGGATGACGACGAGGATGACGACAGCTGAGCGCGCGGGGCCGTGCGGAACTGTTGCGGAAAAACCCGGGATCCAGAGACCCCGGGTTTTTCATATCCGGAGATTTCAAAATTCTTGCGCGACGCTGAAAAAGGTTTATGAGCGCGCCACAGACGCCAACGCACGCGCCTCTGGCCGACCCCTTGAAAGGCCCGCGTTTACGTAGCGACGGTAACGTCTCTGACTGTTGTACTGCCCCGGACTGTTCCGGGGGGGGCCTTTTGGAGATGACCCATGACCGCAATGATGTCTGCCGCGCTGCGCGCCGAATTCCCTGTCCAATTTGACGAGGTGGCCGATTTCATCGCCGCTTCGAGCTTTGAACGCCCCACGCTGGTGATCAGCCGGGCGAAGGTGGCCGCGCAATATGATGCTCTGGCCGACGGGCTGGGACGCGCGCGCATCCATTACGCGGTCAAGGCAAACCCTGCGCCCGAGATCATTCGCACGCTGGTCCGGAAGGGCGCACGATTTGACGCCGCCAGCCGGGGCGAGATCGAACTGTGTCTGGCAATGGGTGCGAAGGGGCGCGACATTTCCTTTGGAAACACGATCAAGAAACCGGCGGATATCGCCTTTGCCTATGATGCCGGCGTCATGCATTTTGCCGCTGACAGCGAAGCGGAGATCGACAAGATCCGCGATCATGCACCGGATGCGAATGTCTATATCCGGGTGGCGGTGGAGAATTCCGCTGCCGACTGGCCGCTTAGTCGAAAGTTCGGCTGTGCGCATGAGGCCCTGCCGGGTCTGCTTGACCATGCCCGAGCGCAGGATGTGCGCGTGGTCGGCCTGTCCTTTCATGTCGGCAGTCAGACCCGGCGGCCCGAGTTCTGGGTGCCGGTGCTGGACCAGGTGGCCGCCCTGTGGCACGGCGCAAGGTTGGCGGGGCATGAGCTGTCCTTGCTCAATCTCGGCGGTGGATTTCCGGCGAGCTATGACGAGGAGGTGCAAGGCGCGCGCGGCTATGCGGCGGCGGTGATGGGATATGTGGCCGAACGGTTCGGTGACGTGCCGCAGATCATGGCCGAACCGGGAAGAGGCCTGGTGGCCGAGGCGGGCCATATCGCCGCCGAGGTGCTGCTGGTGTCGCGCAAGTCGGCAGAGGACCTGCACCGCTGGGTCTACCTTGACATCGGTATGTTCTCGGGTCTGGCCGAAACCGCGGGAGAGGCAATCCGCTACCAGTTTATCACCCGCCATGACGGCGGCGAGATGGGCCCTTGCGTGCTGGCCGGGCCGTCCTGTGACAGTGCCGACATTCTCTATGAACAGCGCCCGGTGACGCTACCGTTGGCCCTGCGCTGTGGCGACCGGGTGATGATCCGCCATTGCGGGGCCTATACGAGCAGCTATGCCTCGGTGGGTTTCAACGGGTTCCCGCCGCTCGAGGTGATTGTCCTCTGACGCGGGCAGGCAGGGCCGCGCTCGCGTTTCGAGAAGCCGCGTCGCGCGGTCACCTTTGGGGCGGGATGGGTCTCAACGGCGCAGCGCCATGAGACCAGCGAGGACGATCAGAGCAATGCCCGCACTCGACAGCGCGTCGGGGCGTTCGAGGAAGATCAGCCAGCCCCAAAGCGCGGAAAACCCCACATAGGAGAAGTCGAAGGTGCCCACCACGGCGGCGGGGGCCTTCTGATAGGCATAGGCCGCGCCGAGGCTCCCGATCAGGATAGCGACGGCCAGGATGCCCATGACTCGCCAGGTTTCGGGCGTCATGGTGCTCCAGCCCGGCGCGAAATTGGGGGCGAGATACGCCCCTGCGGGCGCGGCCAGCATCGCCACGGTGCCGGCCACCACAAACGCGATGTTGAGTGCCAGCGCCAGCATCACCGGGTGTTCGTCGCGGCAGCGCGTGGCGGTGAGGATCATGGCAATGGCATAGAGGATGGCCGAGGCTATGGGCAGCGCTGCATAGATTGATATGTCCGAGCTGCCGGGCCGGATGATCAGCAGAACGCCAACAAAACCCACGCCCACTGCGGCCCATTGCAGGGATGTGATGCGCGTGCGGGTCACAAGTGCGGCCAGCAGCGTGATGAAGAGCGGTGATGTGTAGTAGCCGGCCGCCGCCACCGACAGGGGGACATGCGGCAGGGCGGCGTAGTAGAAGACCCACATCAGCACCATCAGGACCGAGCGCAGCACGGTCCAACCCGGGCGGCGTGGCCGATGGAACGCGCCCCGGGCAAACAGTGCCATGATCGCCAGGATTACCGGAATTGCGAGGCCCGAGCGCAGCGCGAACATCTGCCAGACCGAGACCGACGCACTGCTCTGCCGGATCAGCGCGTCGCCCATGGCCAGTGCCGCCACGGCGCAGATGATCACGAGTACGGCCTTGGTGGTATCGGAGAGGGGGATCATGCTGCGGCTCTTGTCGGAAGGGCGGAGGGGAGAATCCTCACCCTACGAAGCCTTGCGGACTATGGCTGTCAGTTGCAAGTTTCAGAACGCCTTGCGCGCCGAAAGTGCGGCCGTGATAGTGCCGTCGTCGAGATAGTCGAGTTCGCCGCCTATCGGTACGCCCTTTGCGAGGCTGGTCAGGGTGACAAGATGCTCGATCTGATCGGCGATGTAATGCGCGGTGGTCTGGCCATCCACGGTGGCGTTGAGCGCGAGGATCACCTCTGTGATCCCTTCAGGTTCCAGCCGGTCGATGAGGCGGGGGATGCGCAGCTCGTTCGGGCCGACCTGATCAAGTGCCGAAAGGGTGCCGCCCAGCACGTGGTAGCGTCCCTTGAAGGCGCCGGCGCGTTCCATGGCCCAGAGGTCGGCCACGTCCTCGACCACGCAGAGCATCCCGTTGGCGCGCTTTTCGTCGCGGCAGATGTCGCAGATGTCTGTCGTGCCCACATTGCCGCAGCGCGCGCATTCGCGGGCCGTGGCGGCGACGATCTGCATCAGGTCCGCGAGCGGTGTCAGTTTCAGTTCACGCTTGCGGATGAGATGCAGTACCGCGCGCCTCGCCGAGCGGGGGCCAAGCCCCGGCAGCTTGGCCATCATCTCGATCAGGTGGTCGATGTCGCGGGTGGAGTTCATCGGTTGCGGGCCTGGTGGGGGCGGACCGGGGCTCTGTCCCGGACCCCGGGATTTCTATGGCGAAAAGAAAGGGTCAGAACGGCAGTTTCATGTCCGCCGGGAGCCCCATGCCTTCGGTGAGTTTGCTCATTTCCTCCTGGGCCTTGGCAGTGCCCTTGGCCTGGGCGTCCTTGATGGCGGCCAGGATCAGGTCCTCGACCACCTCCTTGTCGTCGCCGTTGAAGATCGAAGGATCGATGTCGAGCGATTTCAATTCGCCCTTGCAGGTGGCTACGGCCTTCACGAGGCCAGCGCCGCTCTCGCCGGTGACGGTCTGGCTGTGCATGTCCTCTTGGAGTGCGGCCATTTTCTGCTGCATTTCCTGGGCGGCCTTCATCATTTTGGCCATGTCGCCCATCTGGCCCAGTCCTTTGAACATCGTGTTTTCTCCGGTTTGTCGGTTTGGTCTGTAGATACGGGTGGGAGGGGCCCGGGACAAGGGATCAGTCCTCTTCGAAGGGATCCCATTCATCGTCCACTTCCGGCAGGGCCTCGGCGGTGGCCGCCTGCACGAGGTCCTGCGCCGTGCGGATGTCGACGATTCTTGCATCCGGGAAGCTGGCGATGACGGCCTGCACCAGCTCGTGTTTCCTGGCCTCGGCCTCGACGGCGAGGCGGGCGGCGTCGCGTTTTTCGGCGATGGTTTCGGCACCGCCCTCGTTGACCAGCGTCACCGCCCAGCGGTTGCCGGTCCAGCGTTGCAGGGCGGAGCCCAGGCGCTGCGCAAGGTCGCGGGGTGCGGTGTCGGTGGGGACGAATTCGATGCGGCCGGGCTGGTAGGCGGCGAGGCGCAGGGTGGTCTCGACTTCGACCAGCAGTTTGACGTCGCGGTTGGCGCGGATCAGTTCGACCACGTGATCGAAGCTGGGGTAATGCGCCAGAGCCTGGTCGGTGGCGAGCGCGCTCACCGGGCCTGCGCCGGAGGCGGTGGGCGCGCTGCCCGTTGCCGTGGGGGCGGGGTTGTGCGTCATTGCCGTGGGCGCAGAGGTGTGGCCCGCACCGCCACCGGTCGGGGTGCCGGTACCGGTGGCGGCAGGCGACGGCGTGTCCTGGAGCTTGCGCAAGAGCTCTTCGGGCGAGGGCAGGTCGGCCACGTGAGTCAGGCGGATCACGGCCATTTCGGCGGCCATCATGGTGTTGGGCGCGGCGGAGACTTCCTCCAGCGCCTTCAGCAGCATCTGCCACATGCGGGTGAGGGCGCGCATGGGCAGGGCCTCGGCCATCTGGGTGCCTCGGGCGCGTTCATCAGGGCCTATGGTAGGGTCTTCGGCGGCCTCGGGCGTGATCTTGACCACGCTGACCCAGTGGGTGACTTCGGCCAGGTCACGCAGGACA
>Ga0316205_10001022_pt1 | contig 39600 bp, 37 predicted proteins | sample 3monthpyrite_MG_FD_204941 | JGI IMG/M metagenome (GOLD analysis project Ga0316205, IMG submission 204941) | Microbial mat bacterial communities from mineral coupon in-situ incubated in ocean water Damariscotta River, Maine, United States -... | ecosystem: Environmental > Aquatic > Marine >...
CCTACAGCCTCCAGTAACATTTATTTACATCTTCTGAGAAATTAACTGCAACTAAATGGTCCTCATGCCGTCTTAGTAATTAGGCGCAAGATGCGTCTCCCGCTACCCCCTCCTAATTGAAGCGGGATTGGGATTTGGTTTCCCCAAGCCAAACCCTGTATCGACCCCAAGATTTGTGTCTTGGGGTCTTTTTTTGTCTAGGAACTAATGTTATATCGCAGTCAGCCTAGCATAGGCTAATACTAACCACTTAGCGCCCACAGTATCAAAATTAACTTGTACCCGCGCCTGTGCACCTTCTCCTTCGCAATTCAAGATCACTCCATGACCAAACTTTGGATGCTCCACCATTTGGCCAAGCGAGAAACCGGTCTGGTTGTTAGAGCTGGCTGAACTAGCCGAGTTTGCGCCACGGGAATTAAAGACGGGTTGAGTTACTTGGGCATTTAATCGTACTTCCTCTTTGAGCTCCGCCGGTATTTCTTTGATAAATCGAGAAATTGCCGGATAGGTTTCTTTGCCGTAAAGTCGTCTTTTTTCAGTGTAGATCAAATAGAGCTTTTTCATTGCTCGGGTAATTCCCACGTAGGCCAATCGGCGTTCTTCTTCTAATTTATCTGGCTCTTCCATGCTCATCATATGGGGAAACAGTTTTTCTTCCATTCCGGAAATAAAAACCAAAGGAAATTCTAACCCTTTGGCTGAATGCAAGGTCATTAGCTGAACACAATCTTCGTACTGTTCGGCTTGCTTATCGCCAGATTCGAGCGATGCGTGGGCGAGAAATGCTGTCATCGGTGACAGGTCGGGATAATCATCATGGTCAAATTCCCTCGCAGCATTGGCAAGTTCTGCCAGGTTTTCTTTTCTGGCGAGTGCCTTTTCACCTTTTTCTTTGGCGTAAAGTACATCCAGCCCCGCCGTTTCAATGGTTAATTGAATTTGCTCCGATAGAGGCAATTCATGAAAATCTTCAAAACTCTGCTTGATAAGTTCGATAAAGCCCGCCAATGACGCCGTTGCTTTGGGCGACAATGCTTTTTGCTCGACAATTTGTTTCGCCGCTTGCCAAAGTGTACTGCTGTTGTCTCTGGCGCGTTGGCGAATTTGCTCGACGCTTTTAGGGCCTATAGCTCTGGCCGGCACGTTAACGATCCGCTCGAAAGCCGCATCATCCTGATGGTTATACATCAATCTTATATAGGCCAGGGTGGTTTTTACTTCGGCTCTTTCAAAGAACTTAAGCCCACCATAGATCCGATAAGGAATTTGCCGTTGCAATAAAAATTCTTCCAAAACACGGGATTGGGCATTAGATCGATATAAGATAGCACATTCCTTGTAGGCATGACCTCGTTCCTGCCAATCGGTAATTCGACTGGCGATAAAACGTGCTTCTTCCTGCTCATTAAAGGCCGCATAAATGGAAATCGGCTCGCCGGCATCACCGTCGGTCCATAAGTTTTTACCCATTCGTTCACTGTTATTGGCGATGACCGCGTTGGCGGCTTTTAAGATATTACCGGTAGAGCGATAGTTTTGCTCCAGTTTAATGATCTTGTTATGACTAAATTCACTTTCGAAGCGTTGAATATTTTCAATTTTAGCGCCGCGCCAGCCGTATATAGATTGATCGTCATCGCCGACAATAGAAATGCGACAGTCTTTAGAGGTTAATAATCTAATCCAGGCATACTGAATGCCATTAGTATCTTGAAACTCATCGACCAACAAGTGTTTAAACCGCTCCTGATAATGCTCCCGCAAATGTGCTTTGTCGCGGATCAGCTCAAACGCCTTAAACAATAATTCGGCAAAATCGACTAGTCCGCCAGTTTGACAAGCTGCCTGATATTGAAAATATATTTTAGTATGAATACTGTTAAACAGATCACCACGATGATGAATATCTTGCGGGCGTTTACCTTCGTCTTTTTGATGATTAATAAACCATTGCGCCTGCTTGGCGGGCCATTCATTTTCATCCAGGTTCATTACCTTCATTACCCGTTTGATTACTCGGAGCTGATCATCTGAATCGAGAATTTGAAACGTATCTGGCAGCTCGGCATCTTTTGCATGGGTCCGCAACAATCGATGAGCCAGACCGTGAAAAGTGCCAATCCACATATTAGTACTGGCGCGACCTAGCAGATTTTCGACTCGAGAGCGCATCTCATGAGCGGCTTTATTAGTAAATGTGACCGCCATAATGGCATGGGGGGCGAGGTTTTCCATCGAGATCAACCAGGCAATGCGATGAACCAAAACTCGGGTTTTCCCCGATCCGGCGCCTGCAAGGACTAATAATGCGGGCACATCTGCGGTTACCGCTTCTCGCTGCGCTGGATTTAAGCTGGCTAAAATTGGTGTGACATCCATAAGGGCTTTGTGTATCTTTAGTGAATAGGTTCAGGAAAAATAATCGTTACAAACAATCATGATAAAACAAATTACAATCGCGTTAGTTTACCTGCTTTTGCTTGTTCCCACAGTAAATGCAGAAAAAAAATTAGGTCCGGTCGCAGGCTTTGCAAAATCAATGTATGACAATTGGTCGAGAGGCGAGCCATTGCCTCATATATCAATAAAAATACCTTCAGTAACCGATCAGCAAGCGGCGATTGCTCAATTAATGTTTGTCCAGCATCGCTTAAAGTCAAATTCAGAAGTAGAAATTTCCGGTTTTAAAGCTGGCCTTACGTCTAAAATAGGACAAAAAAAGTTTAACGTTAACGGTCCAATATCCGGTGTTCTGTTTGTTAGTGGCAAGGTCGATAATGGCGGAGAAGTTTCACTTGCCGATTATCGAAAGTTGATGTTAGAAACTGAGATAGGTTTTATTCTAGGTCAAGATATTGATACACCGGTTAATGATGTTCAACAGTTAAAATCTAAGGTAAGCGCCATACTGCCGGTCATCGAAATGCCTAATCTGGCTTTAGCCGATTTAAAAAATATTACTGGCCAGGATATTGTCGCATCTAACGCGATCGCCAATCGATATTTACTCGGTGAGACGATCAACATACCAGTTAGCTTTTCGTTAAATCAGATCAAAACATCACTCGTCCATTCATATGATTCGACCCCCATGACCGTTAATCAAGGCTCAGGAAGTGACGCTCTGGGAGATCAGTGGCAGGCATTATTGTGGCTTGTTAACGAAAGGCTAGCCTCAGGACATCATTTGCGCAGAGGTCAATTTTTAATTACCGGTGCGCTCGGTAAAATGATCCCGGCAAAAAAAGGTGAATATGCAGCTGATTTTGGTCCTTTAGGACAAATCACGTTTACAGTAACAGAATAAGAGAAATCCAAATGCAAAAACAAACGGCAAGTGTTAATCAGATTAACATTCACGATGTCACTCAACTACTTGAAAAACAAAAAGCCGCTTATTTACTCGAGCCTTTTCCATCGGAGGTATTACGTAAACAACAATTGCGTGCTCTGAAAAATGCCCTGTTAAAACACAAAGAAAAACTGATCAAAGCCGTTTCTGCTGATTTTGGTTGGCGTTCCGATGACGAATCCTTATTGGCGGATATTATGCCAACCGTGATGTCGATTGATCATGCGATTAAACATCTGCGTCAATGGATGAGACCAGAAAAACGTCAAGTCTCAATGATGTTTCAACCGGCTAGTAATCGTATTGTGTATCAACCACTAGGGGTGATTGGTATTATGTCACCGTGGAATTATCCTATTTTCCTTTCATTAGGTCCGTTGGTCGCCGCCATTGCCGCTGGCAATCGAGCGATCATCAAACCGAGCGAATTTACACCTTATGCCAATCGAGTGCTTAGCGAAATTCTGGCAGAGGCTTTTTCCAGCGATGAAGTTGTCATGGTGGAAGGTGATGCTGAGCTGGCCGCAGGATTTTCCGGTTTACCTTTTGATCACCTGATTTTCACTGGCTCAACCGAAGTCGGAAAGTTGGTTATGGCTTCTGCAGCAAAAAACCTGACCCCCGTAACGCTGGAACTAGGAGGAAAATCTCCTGCTTTGATTGGCCCTGATGTGTCGGCGGATTTTGCTGTGAGTAGAATGCTTTACGGAAAATGCCTGAATGCGGGGCAAACCTGTGTCGCTCCAGATTATGTGTTGTGTCCTGATCATATGACGTCAGAACTGATCGCCTGTTTTAAAAAACAATTTAATCAGTTGTATCCAGATATTAGTAGCGGCGACTATAGCTCGGTCATCAATGATTCTCAATATGAACGTCTGCAATCCTGGCTAAAGGATGCTGTAGACAAAGGTGCTAAAATTATCTCGCTCTGTGATAAAAGTGGACGGTTACCCCGTTCAATGCCTTTACAATTGCTGCTCAATACCAACTCAAGCATGACCATTATGCAACAGGAAATTTTTGGCCCGGTATTACCGATTATTACTTATAAGAGCTTTGATGATGCACTGAAAATAATCAATTCTAAACCAAGGCCGTTAGCGCTCTATTTGTTCACTCACCAAAAGAAGCTAGAAAATCAAGTGCTTACCAAAACTCATGCGGGCGGTGTTTGTATCAACGACAGCGTTAATCATGTGGCGCAAGAAGATTTACCCTTCGGCGGAATTGGTCCTTCAGGCATGGGTAAATACCATGCACAAGAAGGATTTCAAACCTTTAGTGCCGCAAAATCCGTAATGAAAAGAGGTCGTTTTTATTCGGCCAAAACTGCTTTTCCGCCTTATGGAAAACTAATCCATAAATTGATATATCGCTTTTTATTGAGATAAGAGATATTTTTAAAGAAAGTTTGCTGGATTTTGGCAATATCAATAATCCCTGTCTATACTTATGAGGCCATAAAGCCTGCAGGGATGTGTGTCATTTGTATGATAAGTAGAAGGAAATGCCTTTCCAACGCTTTTATCGAGATTAAGCCGCAACAATCTGCATCGTTCACAAGATTAAACTTTTATGATTAATGTTTTGCTGTTAGAAAAAAGCAAACAACATTTTGCTTCGCTCGAACAAATGCTAGCCCAACAAACCAACCGGCAATATCAAATTCGCTGGCGTGAGACTTTTTGCGAAAAAATATTTGCCAATGGTTACTTTGACGTTATTCTAATTGTCGAAGATCAAAAAGATGGCTCCAGCATTACAACCATCAATAAAATAATTAATCTGGAGTTACCCGCTCCCATTATTCTTATCAGTTCTCTGGAAGATATCGCCCATGATGATAAGGTGATGCTGGCTGGGGCAACTGACAGTATTCCGCTATCAGAATTATCTTCTGCATTACTAGACCGATGTATTCGTCATGCAATAGGAAGACGAAATACCGAAGCAAAATTAAGTTTTTTGGCCACTCACGACCAATTAACAGGGCTAGCAAATCGCTATTTGTTCTACGAACATCTCACCCGCTCAATCAGCATTGCTAAACGTCAAGAGTCTTCTTTTGGGTTGTTGTTTATGGATCTGGATAAATTCAAACATATTAACGACTCATTAGGTCATGATGTTGGAGATATGTTATTAATTGAAGTCGCCAATCGCATTCGTGAGGCCGTTAGATTGACAGATGTGGTGGCGAGGATCGGTGGTGATGAATTTACCGTTTTGTTGGATGATACCAAGAGTAATAATGAACTCTCTTTGATCGCAAAAAAAATTCAAAATGCGATAGAACCCATGATCAAAATTAGACATCACGAACTTTATGTCACCACCAGTATTGGTATTGCCTATTTTCCAGAATGTGGACTTGAACCTCAGACGTTAATGAAAAGTGCTGATATTGCGATGTATAAAGCTAAAGAATTTGGTAGAAATAATTTCCATTTTTACACTAACGATCTTAACGAGAAAGCCCGCCTTAAACTGGAATTAGAAAGAAGTTTGCGCCGGGCAATGATCAAAGGTGAATTTGAAGTTTATTTTCAACCTCAGGTAAAGGCGAGCGATCATAGTATTATCGGTGTTGAGGCTTTGTTGCGATGGAATCATCCCACCATTGGTCTTGTAGCTCCTTCTGATTTTATTCCAATATTGGAAGAACTCGGTTTGATGGTATCGGTGGAGCAATGGGTAATTTCAGAGGTATGCACTGTTGCCAAAAAATTGACCGATCAATTTGGTCGAATCCGGTTTGCTATTAATATATCTGGTTCTCATTTCAAGCTTGGCAATTTAAAGCAGAGTATTTATATGGCGTTGCAGGATAGCTCTTTAGACGCTAGTTTTCTGGAGCTGGAACTCACCGAAGATATCATGATCGAACATGTCGAAAAAAACAATCATATTCTTAATGAATTGTCAGACATTGGTGTTTCCATCGCACTCGATGATTTTGGTAAAGGATACTCAAGCCTGAGTTATTTGAAGAATTTTCCCGCTAATATCCTGAAAATTGACAAATCTTTTATCGACAATATTTTAACCGATGGTAAGGAATCAGCAATTGTTGAAGCCATGATTAATTTGTCTCACAATCTTGGTCTCAAGGTGGTGGCGGAAGGTGTGGAAGATATAAAGCAAGCCGAATTTTTACATCAAAAAAAATGTGATTTCATTCAAGGTTATTATTTTGCAAAACCTATGTCACTCGATCATCTACAGGCACATTTAGAGAAAACTTTTAACAACCGAGGCCTTTCGGTCAGTCCGGGAAAATATGCTCATTAGCTAATAATGAGCTTCCTCTAAAAATCACGAATCTTTAACTAACTCTTCGATAGTTTTTTCTAAGGCCTCAATTTTTTCTCGAGTCCGGGCGAGAACTTTCTTTTGCACGTCAAACTCCTCGCGGGTCACTAAATCCATTTTACCTATCAAAGATTGTAGGACTTGCTTGAAGTTATTTTCAATGTCCTGTTGAAAGGCTTTAGCACCCGGTGGCATACTCTGACTAAATTTTCCGGCTAGTTCTTCAATTTTTTTTGGGTCTAACATGGTGCACTCTCTTGTTTTGGCTTTCAACTCACTCTTATCAAGCAGATTATATCATAGACATTGGCAGTGGCAGAAAACTCTATTTTTGAGCTAGCGATCATTGAAATCAGGAAAATCCATAGATCGAATAATACACTAGCCTCGACTTTGGATGGTTATTCTAGGATAATTCTATTTTTAGGCTGCTACTCGTAATTTGTTGATGTTATCTAAGTTTCTTCCGCTATTTTTAGTTGGTTCTATCTCTTTCTTAATGCACGTTATTAACACTCTATTTTGGGTGATGCCTATTTTTGTTTTGGCGTTGCTAAAGGTTGTTTTACCGTTTTCATCCATCAGACGGATCTTTGATCGGCTTTTAAACGCGAGCGCCTCTAACTGGATATCTTTTAACGCTGCTATCTTCAAAATCAGCAAACCCATCGACTGGCAGATAAATATACCAAAAAATATTTCAACCGATGACTGGTATTTAGTGATGGCTAACCATCAAAGCTGGGTGGATATTTTAGTATTACAGACCACTTTTAATCGTAAAATTCCTTTTTTGAAATTCTTCTTAAAACAACAGTTGATCTGGGTACCAGTGCTGGGCATGGCTTGGTGGGCTCTCGATTTTCCGTTTATGAAGCGATATTCAAAATCTTATATTAAGAAAAACCCTCACAAAAAAGGAGAAGATTTTAAGACCACCCAAAAGGCCTGTGAAAAGTTTAAAACTATCCCAATTTCGATCATGAATTTTGCCGAAGGAACTCGATTCACCCAAGACAAGCACGATCGGCAAAAGTCACCATTTACCAATCTGCTTAAACCGAAAGCAGGTGGTATCGGATATGTCCTGACCTTGATGGGTAAAGAGATCACTAAAATATTGGATGTGACCATTGATTATCCTAACCACCGTTCTCCCAGCTTTTGGGATTTGATGACGGGTCGGCTGAATAAAATAATCGTGACAGCCAAATTGATTGATATTCCAGAAGAAATGCAAGTGAGTTATATCGAAAACTCCCAACAAAGGAAAAAAGTTCAGCAGTGGGTTAACCAGTTATGGCATGAAAAAGATCGGGAACTAAACATAATCCGAGAAAAAGAATAGTAAACGTCAATATTTAATTTGGTGACTCACAGAATAGTTATCAATAAATCAGATTAAGAAAATGGTCTATATACTGCCATTGCAAAAATAAGCGAAATACAAAGTAACGCGATCAAAAAAGCAATTAGTCTCGATTGCTTGGTTTTACCTCGTTTTAGAGCGAATATTCCAGCAACAATATAACCCACCAACAAAAGGACTTTTGCCCCTAACCAACCTTCAACAAAAGGGTAAAAGCCACTCATCAACGAAAGAAAAATAGCAGCAGTCAATAACAAAGTATCATTCACGTGTGGCAAAATTTTCACTAATTTGTGTTGTAGCAACGGGTTTTCTTTAACCATCCACCAGCCTCGCAGTGCAAATCCGAGCAATGAAAGAACCGCCGTGGTGACATGAATGTGCTTGATTAGTTGGTAGTATTCCACTCGATTTGCCTTTTTAATTGATTGATCAATGCTGATTTAAAGTGTTTGACTTGCTCGCAGGCAATATTAACCGTGACTTGAATATGGGTCTGATAATCTAACTTGAGGTCTTTTGTTTGGTAGTTCTTGAGGAGATGCTCGCAATCTTTTAGCTGTGTATATTCGATCTCAAAACCGAGTGACTGATATTCAACTTTTTGTTTTAAGCTAAGTTGCTCAAGGGCCAATTTTACACCGCCACCGTAAGCTCTGGCCAGGCCGCCCGTTCCCAATTTGGTGCCACCAAAAAAACGGGTGCAAACCACCACAATATCGCCAATTCCTGAATGTTGCAGCACATGCAGCATCGGTTTTCCGGCAGTCCCCGACGGCTCACCATCGTCGCTGCAACCAACTAGGGTTGTCGAATCAGGATTGCCCACGATATATGCCCAACAATGATGACTCGCATTGGGATAGGTTTGATTCATTTGTTTTATAAAAGTTTTAGCCAGTTCTGCGCTAGAAACATTGCGAACCCGAGTAATAAACTGGCTATTTTTTATCATCTCTTCAACATCGAGATCTTGTGCGGGAATGTTATAACTTGGCAAAAGCATCTCGGGTCATGTTTAAAATACCATCTTGTTGGATCACGATATCATCTTCAATTCGTATTCCACCGTATGGCATAAAGGTTTCGATTTTACTCCAATTGAACGCTTGATGATTTTTTCCGTTGCGCTGTTTCGCCAGTAAGGTATCAATAAAATATAGTCCGGGTTCAATGGTAAATGCCATACCGGCTTCCATATTTCTAGTGCTGCGTAGGAATGGATGACTTGCAGGCGGTGGATTAGCCGCGCCAGAAATATCCGCAAACTGGCCACCGATATCGTGAACCTGCAAACCGATTAAATGACCAAGACCATGCGGAAAGAAAGTCGCTGATATGCCGCTTTCTAACAGGGCTTCTGCCGACATATCCACAAAACCAAATTGATTAATAATTTCGCCGATTTGCAGATGAGCATTGATATGCAAATCCAGATATTTCTGACCGGTTTTGATCGATTGCATACAAGCTAACTGCATTTCATTCATGGCATCGATTAAGTCAGCAAATTCATCTTGTTGATATGAATAGGTTCGAGTGATATCTGAGTGATAACCATTAATCGTCACCCCGGCATCTATTAGGAAAGATCTGGATTCGGCTGGCGCTTTCGCTTCACATTCGGTGTAATGCAAAATCGAGGCATGATTGTTTAATGCCACAATATTGCCGTAAGGCATTTGATGTTCCAACATTTCCGATGCTTCAAGATAAGCCAGATGGATCTGCAGTTCACTTTTGCCTTGTCTGAAAGCCTTTTCGGCCACACTATGGGCAAATGCCGCTTTTTGATTGGCTTGTTGCATGCTTTCGATTTCATAGCCACTTTTATAAGCCCTCTGCCAAGCCATTGCGTTGAGTAGTTTTTCCGGATTTTGTATGACTTTATCCAGCTTGGCGGTGAGCCGGGTAGATTCACCTAATAGCGCGACTGAATCATTGTTGGCGGGAAAATAATCAAGGGCCTGCTCAAACTGAGTGATGATTTGAATATCAAAATGCTCAGGCCAAAAGCCGCTCGGATCAGAGGGAGGCGAATGCCAAAAATCAATCGGTTGATAATAAATCAGAGTTGGTTTACCGGATAACCCGATCACCAGATAACTATCGGCCACTTCCGTTAGAGGCAAATAAGTGCGGAATAAAAAACTGGATTTAAACGGGTAACTCATATCATCCAGGTAGATACCGATCGGAGCGCCAGATGGAATAAGTAGATATTCCAGGTTATTTTGCTGCATTAATTGGCGATGGCGACCTAAAAGGTCATCCAGATGTTGTTGATAAAGTGAGGTAGTCGAAGACATGGAAATACCCTAACTAAGCTAATTGTAGGCGCATATTATCATAGCAACGAACTAATTCTAACAGTGTGCACCAGATAAAAATGTCGTGAAGAGGTTTTGGGGAGAGTGTTGCATCAAAAGCTGAAACCCGCCTACGAAATTTTGCTTAGGCGGGTTTCATATTACTTGGTCATTTTACTTAACTTAATTAGAATCGGTAGCTTGCGCTAACGTAAGAAAAACGCCCTTGCCCACTGTGAACGGTGTTAACAAAGCCAAAAAAATCATGATGACTGAATGGGGGTTCTTCGTTAAGCAAATTGGTTGCACCAAAAGTTAAGGAGGTATTTTCAATACCGGTATAGCTTATGGTGAAGTCTACAGTAGTCATGGAATCAACGGTTCTGTCACCGAAGTTACCATTAGCATCACCTTTAAACTCGTCGATAAAGTTAATGGCGACATTTGCTGAAACATCTTCTCTAGACCAGTTTGTCGCTAACGTCCAACGCATTTCAGGTTGTTCGAAGTCACCCTCTTGAACACGAACTTCTGGAGCGCCTGGAATATAAACGCCATTGGTGACGACACCTGGACCTGGACGAATTTCTTCATATTCTAATACATAGTTAAGAACATAAGAGAAATCAAACTTACCCATATCAGTTTCTAACCCATACTGAACATTAATATCCAGACCCGAAGTATTTAAGTCACCTATGTTTTGGAATGAATCAAACACGCGGGAAATTTCACCTGGATCACCAGGAATAGTTGAGGGTAGTCTCGTAACAAAAGCCGCATCAAGCCCGCGAGTATCTAATACAAACTGAGTATCTGAGTCGATGATATTTTCAATCTCATAAACATAATAATCGATACTTAGGTTGAAATCGTCAGAAAATTCGTAAATTACACCAAAGTTATAACTGGTGGATTCTTCTGGACCCAAATCCGCGTTGCCTTCAAATACTGCAGTATATTCCCACGGACCACATGCGATATCTCTAGCAGTGACAACTTCAACAGAATTGCCAGCTCCCGCAAGTAAGTCGCATCGACTGTTATCAACCAAACTCGGCGATTCATCAGTTCGACCTAAACCAATCTGATGCAAAGAGGGTGCTCTAAAAGCGGTGCCGTAAGAACCACGGACAACCAAATTGTCAGCTGGCACCCACCTAAAAGCCACTTTAGGATTAGTTGTGGTGCCGAAATCGCTATAATCTTCATATCGCACAGCCAGTTGAAGTTCTAAAGTTTCTAATACTGGGACCGCTAATTCGGTAAAAAACGAAGTATTATCTCTTTGCCCATTCGCGCGTGTTGCTTCAGTTCCGAAAACATCGCCCCTTAAAAATTGATCATCTGGATTATCGCTGATGGTTTCTTCACGAAACTCAGCGCCGACCGCAATCATTAATGGTCCATGTTCCATTTCTGTAATTGCACCAGAAATCTTACCGTCAATCGAACGGTTGGTTGATTTACCAACTCGTGTGGTAGTGGTTTCCATGAAATCGAGCGCTTCTTGAGTATTGGTTGAGGGTTCGAACGGATTCCATAAACCACTATCGATAGCTTCTTGTACTCGACGTGAGTTAGGGAAACCATCTACGCCTCTTTCGGTAGATCGGCTTCTAATGTAGCTCGCTGCCACTTCCCAGTCCCATTCGTTAACAATACCATTGAGACCCACTATGGCTCTGTAATAATTGGTATCAGCCACTTTTTTACGATTGCCAATCTCAACCATTCGACGTCGCATAGTGAGATCTTGTTGGTAGAAAGGATGCGCTGGATCGGCTGCAAAAGGATGATTCACATTATCGCCTGCCATAAACAACTCGTTAAAACTTGGACTTGCGGCACCCATGATGACAGATTTAGAATTTTGGCCATTTAGCTCAGTGAAAAAATTCATATCCTGATTTATCTGATGATTGCCCATGTAATTAAAACTAAAGCGTTCAGCTGAAGGAGCCAACGACATAACCGGCGCGTAGTCATAACGACATAAGTCCCCAACAATATCCTCAGCTGCACAAACGTCATTGCCAAAAGTGTCGGGCATTCTATTGGATGGGTCAGAAGCCAAGGCTATTGTTCCAGGAATACCGGATGAACTTCTGAAGTCAGTGGCATCTGGATCGTTCGGATGACGCAGCGTCTGGTTTGCCGAAGCGGAATATTCTCTATCTCCGTATAAAATCTCTTCTCTGTTGAAATAATCCAGGATGAAAGTATGACTTGTTGTGGCAGTGGTGCTTCCCCAAACCATACTGAAATTTTGTTCTTCACCGCCGCCATCTGCCGTAGTGCCGAACTTACCTGAAACCTCGACGCCATCAAATCCTTGCTTAAGTATAATATTGATGACACCTGCGATCGCATCGGAGCCGTAAGTGGCTGAAGCGCCATCTTTCAGGATATCGATACGTTCGATAGCTGCTAGAGGAATGTTGTTTAAATCAACGAAGGCTGTATCAATACCTTTCGCAAAAGGCGAAACAGAAACGCGGCGTCCGTTAATTAAGATCAAGGTTGAGTCTGCGCCCAATCCTCTTAATGAAACACTAGAACCGCCGTTTGCGGTGTCATCACTGGAATTACCTTGAGTTGAGAATGTCCCCTGACCAGAAATCGGCAATTTAGTGAACAGACCGATGATATCTGTAACACCTGTTTTTGCGATCTCGCTGGCAGTGATTGTCGTTATTGGTGAAGGCCCCTCAATTTCAGATCGTTTAATATGAGAGCCTGTTATGGTGATTTTATTATCCTCGGCCTCATCCTCTTTCTCTTCTGCAGCGTACCCAGAAAGAGGTATTGCCAGCGCACTTGCCAACGCAATTTTGAGAAGTCGATGTTTAAATAAAGTGTTATGTTTTGTCATGTTTAATATCCTTTATTTTTAGTTGTTGTTGATAGAGTTTGTTGCAAAATCCAGGGATTAACACCCTTCGCCGAAGTATCTCTTTGCGAGATAAAATACCCAGTTCAGGACAGCTAAGTCACACAGATAAAACGGTACAAATTTCCCCTATCGAATTAACGTTCCATTTGCCAATTATTAATCAATATAGGCGCACCACTTGTATCAAGATTTGAAAGACAAAAGCAAATTAGATGTGTAATAAAAAGACGTTTTTTTGTAACAAATAAAGCGAACTCCAAGGTGCGACATTGAAATAAGCTATCGACAAGCTTTTGCTGGGCAAGGGGAAGAATTTTGTCGCGAATATAGATATTGCATCGCATCATGAAAATAGGTCAGACCACTAACTGCTGCTATCTCGAAGAGAGATTTTTCTTGTTTGCCGGTTTTAGCTGTTAATTCTGATTGGTGTGTTGTTTCAAAAGACTTAATTGATCAACTATTAAATAAATTTAGCTCGAAGTTGCTACTGATTTACGTTTAGCTTCGAATCGACGTCTTTTATCGACGGCGAGGGGGGTAATTTCTTTTTCCAGTGCTTTTAGCTTTCCCAACATAAAAAACAATTCTGCCATTAGAAAAAAAGGACCGATTAAGAGTTGATTTAAATCATCAACAAAGGCTGGTTTGGCTTTCTCATAATGATGGCCAATAAATTGAATGATCCACGCTACAACAAAAACACTGCTGGCTATCCAGACAGCACCGGGCATTTGTGCGACTAAATGGGCGGTATAAAAGGTTGGCAGGATAAAGATAAGTTGTCCGATTGCCAGACTGGTATGTAACATAAAATAATAGATCAAAACGCCAGCAAAAAATATCATCGCTAAAGTCAGTGAGTAACCGCTATCGGCCAGAGGGACAGGTAATTCAACCAAACTAAAAAAAACAATCAGAGACCATATAATCGCGGGAACACCAATAAAATGGGTCCACACATTTTTTTTGTTTAAATGAACGCTTTTGTAAGTTGAGAGTTGTTCAACGGCTGATTTCATATTCTTCTTCAAGTGGTTGACCTTGTCGTACCAGCCTACAGAATTAAATTTCGTATCGCAAGTTCAACCCAGCGCTTAAATAGAGGCTCAGATGGCCTGAATATGAATTAATTCAAACAAGTGTTTGAATTTTGGGAGGAACTGTTTATAATTGGCTCCATCAATTTCAACAAGTCCGATTAAATCGAGCGAAATCCCCAGTTTTAATCCCTTTTAAGGCTAAATAAACTCAACACACTGATTAGTTACGGAGTAAACCATGAATTTGTTATACCAAGGTCAATCTCTTCGCTGTGAAATGCTGGATAACGGCATTGCGGAAGTTATCTTTGATCGTCAAAACGGGTCGGTCAATAAATTTGACAAGGCCACCCTGGCAGAACTAAAAGCGGCGGTAGAAGTCCTTAATTCTGCTGAAGAAGTTAAAGGCGCAATCGTCACCAGTGCAAAAGGTGTCTTTATCGTCGGCGCAGATATCAATGAATTTCTTGCGATGTTTAATGACACTCGTGAGCAAATGATCGAATGGTGTGAACAAGCCAATGCAATTTTTAGTGGCTTTGAAGATTTACCTTTCCCAACTGCAGTGGCCATTAATGGTTTTGCTTTAGGTGGCGGAATGGAAATGGCATTGGCGTGCGATTTTAGAATTGCTACCCCTGCCGCTCGAGTTGGATTGCCTGAAACACAATTAGGTATTATTCCTGGTTTTGGTGGAACAACTCGTTTGCCTCGACTAATCGGTTTTGATAATGCGATTGAATGGATCGCCATGGCCAAGCCGCAAAAGCCCGAAGCGGCGCTTAAGGTTGGTGCGATCGATGCGGTTGTAGCTCCTGAAGTATTGAAAGACGCTGCTATACAAATGGTTACAGATGCTGCTCATGGCAAACTCGATTGGAAAAACCGTCGAGCCCTTAAACAACAACCATTGATGTTAAATAAATTAGAAAGCACCATGGCATTTAATGTTGCCAAAGGTGTGGTCGGCGCAAAAGCTCTGCCCCATTACCCCGCGCCGATGGAAGCCATTCGCGTAATTGAAGAAAGTGCCAGATTATCGCGAGATGAAGCACTTAAAATAGAACATGAGGGTTTTGTTAATGTTTGCCAAACCTCGCAAGCAAGAGCCATGGTGCAGATTTTCCTAAGTGATCAATTGCTAAAAGGCAAAGCCAAAATCGCTGCCAAAACCGCGACCAAAGAAATAAAACTGGCCGCCGTACTTGGAGCAGGTATTATGGGTGGCGGGATCGCCTACCAGTCAGCCAGTAAAGGCATACCAGTCGTAATGAAGGATATCAATCAGCCAGCCCTTGATTTGGGTATGAACACCGCGATTAAGATTTTGAGTAAGGGCGTTAAGCTAAAGAAGCTAAAAGCCGACAAAATGGCTCATATCGTTTCGATGATTACCCCGTCGCTTGATTATGCAGCGGTCAAAAATGCCGATTTGGTAGTTGAGGCGGTTGTCGAAAATCCAAAAGTAAAAGATATTGTATTGCAAGAAGTTGAAGGGTTGATTAGCGACGATGCGATTTTGACTTCCAACACCTCAACCATTTCAATTGATTTATTAGCGACTAACTTAAAACGCCCCGAGAACTTTTGCGGTATGCATTTTTTCAATCCAGTGCATAAAATGCCTTTGGTTGAAGTTATTCGCGGCGAAAAATCATCCGATGAAACAATTGCCGCCACAGTCGCCTATGCTTCGGCGATGGGAAAATCAGCAGTGGTTGTCAAGGATTGTCCGGGATTTTATGTTAATCGGGTATTGTTTCCTTATTTTAGAGGATTCAGCTTGCTGATGAATGAAGGCGCCGATTTCCGCCAAATCGACAAAGTTATGACCAAGTTTGGTTGGCCGATGGGACCAGCACATTTATTAGACGTGGTTGGAATAGATACTTCCTGTCATGCGGCAACGGTTCTTGCACAAGGTTTCCCTGACAGAATGTCGATCATTGATGGCGATGTGGTCGCTAAACTATTTGCTGAGAAAAAATTGGGTCAAAAAAGCGGTTCCGGTTTTTATACTTACGGCGTCGATAAAAAAGGCCGTCCAAGCAAAGAATTTGTTGAGCAAGTATTTGATATCGTCGGCACACCGACAAAAGAATATGAAACCCAGGAAATTGTTGAGCGAATGATGTTACCGCTAATTTTTGAAGTAACACGTTGTCTTGATGAGGGTATAGTCGCCACCGCAGAAGAAGCCGATATGGCCTTGTTGTTTGGCATCGGGTTCCCACCTTTTAGAGGCGGCGCACTTAAATATGCTGATGAAATTGGACTTCAAAATATTATTGCGATGGCAGAAAAATATCAGTCACTCGGGGTGTGTTATGAAGTGCCTGAAAGTTTGAAGAGCATGGCCGCTGATAACAAAACCTTTTATAACGCTTAATAAAGAATTCGGGAGAAATTAACATGAAAGATGTCGTCATAGTAGATGCAATCAGAACCCCGATGGGGCGTTCAAGAGCAGGGATATTCAGAAATACCCGTGCGGAAGTATTAAGTGCTCGATTGATCCAGGCATTACTGGACCGAAATTCAGCGGTTGACCCCGCCGATGTGGAAGATGTGATTTGGGGTTGTGTACAGCAAACTCTGGAGCAAGGTTTTAATATTGCCAAAAATGCATCATTAATGACAGATTTGCCTCATTCGGTTGCCGGTCAAACGATTAACCGTTTGTGTGGCTCGTCCATGCAGTCGATCCATGCGGCCACCCAATCTATTCAAACTGGTAATGGTGAGATGTTTATCGTCGGTGGTGTAGAGCATATGGGCCATGTGCCGATGATGCACGGCGTTGATTTTGCCCCACAGATAGCTAAGTTTTCCGCCAAAGGTTCCGGCATGATGGGTTTAACCGCCGAATTGCTCGGTAAAATGCACGGTTTTGACCGCAAAACCCAAGATTTGTTCGCTTATAATTCTCATCAGCGAGCGCACAAGGCAACCACCAGCGGCGCATTTGGAAAAGAAATTCTGCCGATGGAAGGCCATGACGCTAATGGGGCATTAAAAATGTTTGATTATGATGAAGTGATTCGCCCGGAAACCAGTTTAGAAGGGCTGGCCAGTCTTCGTCCGGTATTTGATCCTCGTGGTACGGTGACGGCCGGTAATGCTTCGGCGTTATCCGATGGCGCATCGGCAATGTTGATCATGAGTGCCGATAAAGCTTCAGAATTAGGATTAACCCCGTTAGCTAAAGTTCGTAGCATGGGCGTTGCTGGTTGCGATCCAGCCATCATGGGTTATGGACCGGTTCCTGCCGTTAAAAAGGCTCTAAAAAGAGCTGGTCTACAGACTTCCGATATTGACCTATGGGAGCTAAACGAAGCTTTTGCAGCGCAATCATTACCGGTATTGAAAGATCTAGATATCCTTGATGTGTTGGATGAAAAAGTGAATTTGAATGGTGGCGCAATTGCTCTTGGTCACCCTCTTGGCTGCTCCGGTACCAGAATTAGTGGAACTTTACTTCGCTTGATGGAAAGCAAAGATGCGACCTTAGGGGTGGCGACTATGTGTATTGGGTTGGGGCAGGGGATTGCTACGGTTTTTGAGAGAGTTTAGTTGTAAACTCTCAGTAAGCTAGATAAAAAAAGGTGACCTATGGTCGCCTTTTTTTATGTCTTTAATGTTTGATTAACAGACAAAAAACATTATTCACCACGGAGACACGGAGAAAAAACAAGTGATAAATCTATAGCTGTTTAACTAATTGAAGCAATTAAAGTTATTGTCTTTTTTCTTTTAACTCCGTCTCTCCGTGCCTCCGTGGTGAAATATTTTTTGTCTTTTGCTTTTAGTCTGTTAATCAAACATTTCAGTCATCAAACCGCTAGGTTTCCCCCCCCATGACCCCGTTATTACTTTTAGTTAGTAGACCATCCTCCATCTAAAGTTTAATAATCAAACCAAACAGATAAGCCTTATACCAAACATGCAGCAAAAAACATTAGTCAATATTATTAACTTAGTGCTCGTGGTCGTCATTACACCACGGGGATTTGTGTTCGATTAAGAAATACAAAAAACAAAAAGCCCCCGCTTCGAAAGAACCGGGGGCTTTTTTTTAGTAGAGAGAAAAAGATGACCGAAGAAAAATATTCAGGCGCACAGATGGTGGTAAAGTCGCTGGTTGATCTGGGAGTAAAACACATTTTCGGTTATCCGGGCGGATCGGTATTAGACATATACGATGTGTTACATCAACAAGATGAATTACAGCATATCCTGGTTCGTCATGAACAAGGCGCGACCCATATGGCCGATGGTTATAGTCGCTCCACCAATGAGGTCGGCGTGGTTTTGGTGACCTCTGGCCCCGGCGCCACTAATTGTGTGACCGGTATCGCCACCGCTTATATGGACTCGATCCCCATGGTGGTGCTTTCCGGCCAGGTGGCCACTCATTTAATCGGCGATGATGCGTTTCAGGAAACTGATATTTTAGGCTGCTCCAGACCTATCGTAAAACACAGTTACAGTTGCCGATCGGCCAGTGAAATACCGACCATGATTGCTAAAGCTTTTCATTTGGCTAGAACCGGGCGTCCTGGTCCGGTGGTCGTGGATTTGCCAAAAGATAAATTAAGCCCGAATGAAAAATATATTTATCATATGCCCAAAGAAATAAAAATGAGGTCGTATAATCCGACTATCCGCGGACATACAAAACAAATTAAGAAAGTCGCCAAAACTTTATTATTGGCCAAAAACCCCGTCATTTATGCCGGAGGGGGTGTCATTGCCGCTGACGCATCGCAGTTATTATTAACACTCTGTGAAAAAATTAATGCGCCGGTGACTAATACCTTGATGGCGTTAGGATGCATCGATGGAAAACATGCTAACTTTGTGGGTATGTTGGGCATGCACGGTACCTATGAAGCCAATAAAACCATGGCGAATGCCGATGTGATTTTGGCCTTGGGCGCACGTTTTGATGATCGGGTGACAAACAATTGCAGCAAATTTTGTCCGAACGCGACCATTATTCACGTGGATATTGACCCTACTTCGATATCGAAAAATATTCACGCGCATATTCCTGTTGTTGGATCAATTGAAGTTGTCATAGAGCAAATCTTGAGCGCTTTTGAACAAGAATCCTCTGAACAAGATGCAACGGCGATTGAAGACTGGTGGGAGCAAATAAATCAGTGGCGGCAGATCGAGTGTCTTCGTTATGAAAATTCGACCCATACCATCAAACCACAACAAGCGATTAATGCGCTTTATCAAGCCACTGATGGAGAAGCTTTTATTACTTCCGATGTTGGTCAACATCAAATGTTTGCCGCCCTTCACTATCCCTTTAAGCGACCCAAACAATGGATCAATTCGGGCGGTTTGGGCACTATGGGTTTTGGTTTACCAGCAGCAATGGGAGTTCGATTTGCTCATCCCGAGGCGGTGGTTGCTTGCGTCACTGGTGATGGCTCTATCCAAATGAACATTCAGGAGTTATCCACCTGTTTGCAATATAATTTACCAATCAAAATTATCCTGTTGAACAATCGAAATTTGGGCATGGTCAAGCAGATACAGGATATCAACTATCAGAGTCGCCATTCGAATGTTTACATGGATTCGTTGCCGGATTTTGTCAAACTGGCGGAAGCCTATGGTCATGTGGGGATTAAAGTGACGTCACCGGATCAGCTAGAAAGCGCCATGGAAAAAACTTTTTCGATGAAAGATCGATTAGTCTTGCTAGATATTGAAGTTGAACAACATGAACATGTTTATCCGATGCAAAAACGTTTCGGTGCGATTGATGATATGTTGTTGGCCAAAGGAGTAGATGCATAATGCAAACCGTGTTATCGATTTTATTAGAAAATGAACCGGGATCTTTATCGCGCATTGTGGGTTTATTTTCGCAAAGAGCGTTTAATATTGAAAGCTTAACGGTGGCGGCGATCGAAGACAAAAGCTTGTCTCGAATTACCATTGCAACCAATGGCGACCATCGAGTGATAGAGCAGATCATCAAACAGGTCAATAAACTGGTAGACGTGTTAAAAATTTCCGAGTTAAGCAACGCTGAGCATATTGAAAGAGAACTCATGTTTGTTAAATTGTGTGCAACGACGCCAGAGATGCGAGAAGAAATTGTCCGCACCGCAGAAATTTTTAGAGGGCAAATAGTCGACAGTACCAGCCAGATTTATACGGTTCAGCTCACCGGGAAAAAAGATAAACTAAATGCGTTTATCCGTTCAATAAAACGACAGAGTGACATTATTGAAATTGTTCGCTCCGGCTGTGTGGCGATCGCTCGAGGCGAACGATCGCTCAGGCCTTAACTCAAACATTCCAGATCCAATGTGTCTGAAGATTTGACCGAAAACGTTTATATTTTGTTATAAGGCTAGGAGGTATAGCCCACCTTAAAACCAGAGACTTCCCCATAACAACCAAAAACACCAATAATAAATTGATTTCCTTAAAGAAATTGTTGAGAATCAGTCATCATATTCAAATTAACCTTAAAAAGGTCCTTTTTTGACAAAATCGCTGCTCATTACTGTAACTTGCCTGTTTTTGACCGCATGTGGTGCGAAAGGCGATCTCTATATACCTACTGAAAAGCCCGTTGAGCAACAGCAATCGGCTGATCCAGAAGAAAAACTTGAACAACAAAGCAAGCAGTCCAACCCATGATGATCAGTTTCGCCAAAATGCATGGTTTGGGAAATGACTTTATGGTGGTCGACACCATTTCGCAAAACGTGTTTTTTAATGAGAGTCAAATCAGAAAACTTGCCAATCGAAATAAAGGCATTGGTTTTGACCAATTATTGATCATCGAACCACCTCCTCAACCGGATGTGGATTTCCACTACCGAGTATTTAATGCCGATGGCTCAGAAGTAGGCCAATGCGGCAATGGGGTGCGTTGTCTTGCCATATTCGTGCGCCAAATGGGCCTTACCTGGAAACAAAAAATTCGCGTCAGTACCATCAATGGCATTATGGATCTGCAATTGATGAGAAACGGTCTGGTGAGCGTCGATATGGGCGTGCCTCAACTTGAGCCAAAAAAGATCCCACTTGATATCGAACAGCAAGCGGTCCGCTATCAAATTGAACTTAAAGAGCAAAACCTGTCCTTCGGCTCGGTTTCTATGGGAAATCCACACTGTGTTTTATCGGTCGACGATGTCAAAGCCGCATCGGTTGAGTCTTTGGGCACGGAAATCAATGAACACCATTTATTCCCCGAAGGCGTTAACGTTGGCTTTATGCAAATTGTCTCCGATACCGAAGTCAGGTTACGTGTATTTGAGCGCGGCAGCGGCGAAACTCTTGCTTGTGGCTCTGGCGCGTGTGCTAGCATGGTGGTCGGACGGCTGCAAAATAAACTGCAACAAAAAGTTAAAGTCTTCTTACCGGGCGGACATTTGCATATAGACTGGGCTGGTGAAGGGCAATCCCTTAAAATGATCGGGCCTGCCGAATTTGTTTATCATGGATATATTGAAGTATGAAACTATCACAACCACAAGTATTATTTACTAAAAAAAATAAAGAAGATTTGGCTCGCCTCACTAAGATGATGGATGACGCCAAGGTTAAACAGTATTTGTTGGATCGCCCCGATTTTCTAACTAAAAATCCGGAACTATTAAGTCATATTGAACTTAATTATGGCGATCAAGACACTTTTTCTCTGGTTGAACGGCAGGTAAAAGCTCTTCGAGTAAAAAATAGCCAATTACAAGGCCAGCAGATTGAAATGCTGCAACTCGCTCACGCCAACGAAGAATTATTGATCCTGTGTAATCAATTTATGTTGGATTTAGTTGGGTGCAGTGACCTCACCACTTTAAGCTCACGTATTATTAGTTTGTTAAAGAAGTTATTTGATTTGGACGGCGCGGCGCTGATCCTGGTCGGCAAGTTTGACAATTGTCCGCCAGCACAAGTTTTTGAAAAATCACAACAATTAAGAGAGTTACTTGATTGCCAGTTCCCGGACAGTCAACCTTTGTGCGGTCGTCTCGGTCAGGCATCTAAGTTAGCGCTGTTTGGTGAGTTGTCTCATGACTATCAATCCTGCGCCTTGATCCCGCTAGGTAATGGCTGTGAAAATGGTTTGATAGCGCTTGCCAGCAAAGATGTAGAGCGATTTGATCCTGATATGGGCACGCTGTTTGTTGAGCTAATTGCAAAATATGTTTGTGCGTTAACGACTCCTTATGAGCGATCATAAATTACCCAGCAACGCGTTATTGCAGGCCAATATTTCGACCACTCAAATTTATACTCATCTTGATTTTCAAACGCTGGTGGATATTTACCATAAAGACCACCCGAGAGCTAAAAAATAAATGCCCTATTCTGCGATCAAATTGGTGAGTTTCGATCTCGATAATACCCTTTATGATAATCAACCGATCATCAAACTGGCTGAGCAGAAAAGTCAGGAGTATTTGCGAGTAGAATTTAACAGGCAGGATCAAGTTTTCGATTATCAATTATTTATTGAATACAGAAAAGAGCTGTTGTTATCAGAAAAGTCGCTTAGCGATGGTGAAAAATCACAATATGAAAACCTTAGCTTTCTTCGTGAATGTGTTTTGTTAAAGTGTTGTGAGAATCTATCTAATCCAAAAGAAGTTGCCAAGCAAGCGCTAGAAATATTCTTAACTTATCGTAATCAAGTTGTTATCGAACCGCAAGTGACCGCAATGCTGCAACAACTTGCCCAGCGGTATCATTTAGTCAGTGTCACTAATGGAAATTGTAACCCTGCCAAGCTGTCGATTTTTGACGTGTTTAAAAAAAATTATTCGCCAGCATCCGGCTATCGAGCCAAACCACATCCACAAATGCTTAAGCAGATACTGATAGATTTTAAGCTTCGGCCAGAGCAGATTTTACATGTTGGTGATCGGTTGGATTCAGACGGACTGGCGGCAGAAGCGATTGGATGCCCATTCTATTTTTTTGCGCCATTTGCTGGAGAAATAGATATTGGCCAAAGCTGTGATAAGTTTGTTGCCAAGCTGCAAAGTTAATAATTTGGTTTTGTTAAAGGGACTCTCTTCCTAACTCTTCTACGCAGAAAGAGAGAACCTATTATCTCGCCTTTTATCTAAATTAAAACCTCAACGACAAGCAACTCAGACCGCCGTCTATCTTTTGAAATTCAGAAACATCCACTTCCCTTATTTTGTAACCAGCAGCAATAATTATTTCCTTGGTTTTTGGAAAACCTCTTGGGGTTAATACGGTGCCATTGATCCAAACACTGTTGGCTGCATAGGCTTCATCCGGTTCAACTTCTAAAATATTATACTGTTGAAATTCCGCTTTGGTTAAAAACTCTCCACAGGCAAGCAGGTTATTATTTTCAAGATAACCCAGACCCGTTTTTAAATGCAATACTTCGGTTAACGTGACGACTGATCCGGTCAGTCCATATTTTTGTAAATGGGCGATCATTTGATCCGCTCCCGTTTGATTAGTTCTTGCGGACAGGCCAATATAAAAATGAGAGCCGACCATCATAATGTCACCCGCTTCTACGGTTCCCGGATTTTCGATGATTTCAATTTCCTTATAAAAAGATTCAATGATGGGTCGCATCGACCGAATTTCATCACGCCGACTATCTGCGCCTGGATTGGTGATGATGGCGCATTTATTTGTCATTAAAGCAACATCTTCAACAAAGGTAGAATCAGGGAAATTCTCGTCTGCATCAAGGCAGGTAACTTCGAGTCCACACTCTTTTAGTGCGGCGATATAATCTTGATGTTGCGCCAGTGCATTTTCATAATCAGGTACGCCGAGGCTAGCGGTAGTTATGCCTTTTACCATTGCCCTGCAAGGCGTTCGTACGATGGCTTTTGTGAACATTAGTTATTTCCTTTTCCTATTTTTTAGCAGAAATGAGATTTTTTGATACAATTTTTCTAATTAAATTTTGAAAATGCAAAACGCCGGTTTCTCTCTTCATGCATAAAGGGCCTGCTTGATAACTACCGGAATTTAGTCCAAGCTGCACTTGCTCACAAATAGTGATGTCTTCCTGTTGTACCTCATCACTGAATTCGCGATCTTGTTTTATCAAATTTTGAGTTTTTTCTGATTGCAAGTCGGTATAATAATAATCGAAGATGATACGAGTTTTGTTTTGACCTAGCGGAATTATTTGGTTAGTTTGCAGGCGTCCCGGAAGAATATTTAGCATCAAGTTGGGAAAAACACAGTAATAATGTGCGCTTCCTTCACCGTAAAAAATATCGGCGGTATTGTCTTCTTTATTATCCAGTGGACTAAATTGATAGCTGTACCATTCAAATAACTTGGTATCATAGCTACGATAATCCAATAGCTTACTCAAGCCAGGGTGAACATGCGGGAGATGGTAGCCTTCCAGATAGTTATCCACGTAAACTTTCCAGTTACAGTTGATCACATATTCATCACGATGATTAAATGACATTTGGGTTAAATCAATCGGTTTTATTTGCTCGGTGATCCCCTCTAATAGTTTGTCAAGAGAGATTTCCGGCTGTTCAATCGCCACAAAAATAAATCCTTGCCAGACATCCAAATATGCCTCAGGAAGGCGATGTTGACAGATTTCAAAATTAGGTGTGGATTGCATTTCTGGGGCGGTTTTTAGAGTTCCATCCAGATCATAACTCCAGCCATGGTATTTGCAGCGCAAAATCTTGCTGTTGCCATTTTCGAGCACCAGTGGACCGGCACGATGACGGCAGACATTGTGCAGCGCTTTCAATTCATTATCCTGGTTACGTAAAATGATTAGAGGTATTCGACCTAGCTTGCAAATCATTTGATCGCCGATATTGGCCAGTTGATCAATATGCCCGACTAATTGCCACTGACTTTCAAATATAGCGCTATTTTCCAATTTAAGAAAATCAGGATTGGAATAAGTTTCTGCACTCAAAGCATAGGCCTTGCCTTGATCTAAGGTTTTCAAGTGATGGATAAAGTCAGTCATCAAAGAGTCTCAGTAGAAACAGATTCAAGAGCATCCAAAATATAACCAAATGAAATAGAAATCAACTGATTTGACATTATCCAGCGACAAGAGTAGAAATAACTACCAATTAGCATGATCAGCTTTTGACCGGAGAAACCACCGTGGATCCCTATAAGTCCAATATCGATAAAGAGAAAAAATCAGCGGCGCTAGCGCAAATTTTGTTTTTGACTAACATAACCGTGCTTCCAGTGTTTTCTTTTGTTATTTTGCTGTTTTTGTACAATAAAACAAATAGAGATCAACACTCAATGTCAATACAACATTATCGTCAATCGATCTTGGCAAATATTGTTGCAGGAATATTACTGATTGCAATGAGTACTCTTATCTTGGTGTTAGGTAGTTTTGATTCGATTTATACCTGGATGTGGTTGATTCTATATTTTACCTGTATCCATTCGATGTTGATCTTATTTGGAGTATTTGCGTTAATCAAAGCTCAAACTGGTCAGGCTTATGTTTACCCTGTATTTGGTAAGTTGTGGATCTGAAGGCATGATTGCGCTTATAAGATCTCATATCCATGTTACATAGTTCACTGAAAAGATAATAACAAAGCCAATAAAAACAATGATGAATACAGATCACAAATTAGACCAAATCGACCTCAATATTTTAGCTGTGCTGCAAAAAAATGGCAGGATCAAGAATGTCGATCTAGCTGAAAAAGTGGCTTTGTCAGCTAGCCCTTGCTTGCAACGGGTAAAACGGTTGGAAAAAATGGGTTTTATCAGCTGCTATCAGGCGATTGTAGAAATTAATAAAATTGTGGAGACTATTCAGGTTTTTACCCAAATTACGATTGGTGAACATACTCTCGAAGATCACAGTCATTTCGAAAAGCAAATTGTCAAAATACCGGAAGTGATGGAGTGTTATCTGGCAAGCGGCGGATATGATTATCTGGTGAAGTTTGTATGCCGAAGTATTATTCACTATCAAAGTACTATTCAGAGTTTGTTAGATTCGGATCTGGGGATAAGCAAATATCATAGTTATGTAATTATGAAGGAGATTATTTCTAAAAGGGCCTATCCTATTGGGCATTTGGCTAAAATGGGGGCTAAAGTTGAGGGGTAGATCTGGAGTTTTTTTGTTCGATTAACAGACAAAAGACATTATTCACCACGGAGACACGGAGGAACGGAGAAAAAACAAGTTCTAAATCCATAGCCGACTAACAAATTGAGGCAATTAAAGTTTTTGTCTTTTTTCTTTTAACTCCGTATCTCCGTGCCTCCGTGGTGAAATATTTTTTGTCTTTTGCTTTTAGTCTGTTAATCGAACTAAGCAGACTAACTAAACCACCACTATTGGCATTTTCTGCTTCTCCCTTCCATCAAATTGATATTTTCTACCTCAAACCCCAATTACTTCAATCTCGTATTTTTTTTAATGGGCGTACAATCTTGTTAAGACATTCAAACTAACCCCCCTCTTTATGGAGTCACCATGAGCCTGAAACTATCCGATCTCAGTTTGCTAAAGACTGACGCTTATATAAACGGCAAATGGGTCACCTCCAAAAATTTCATCAGCGTTTGTGATCCAAGTGATGGTTCTTGCATTGCTAAGGTTGCCAAAATGGATGGCGAACAAACGGACCAGGCAATTGCCGCGGCGGAGCAAGCCCTTAAATCCTGGCAACAAAAAAGTGCCAAGCAACGAGCTAACTTGCTGCGCGCCTGGTATGAGCTAATTTTGCAACATCAGGAAGATTTAGCTCAAATTTTAACCGCAGAGCAAGGCAAAATATTAGCCGAAGCGCGAGGCGAAATAGTCTATGGTGCCAGTTATGTGGAGTGGTTCGCTGAAGAAGCCAAAAGAGTTTACGGTGATGTCATTCCAGCCCCGTCGGATGACAAACGGATCGTTTGCATAAAACAGCCAGTCGGTGTGGTGGCTTGCATTACCCCATGGAATTTTCCTAACGCTATGTTGACTCGAAAGATTGCCCCGGCCTTAGCGGCAGGATGTACCGTGGTTTGTAAACCCGCATCTGAAACACCTTTGTCGGCATTAGCGTTGGCGGAGTTGGCAGAGCGTGCGGGCATTCCTAAAGGCGTGATAAACGTTATTGTGGGAAGTTCTAGCGAAATTGGTCCTCGATTAACGGATAGCTCGGTAGTTCGAAAGCTGTCTTTTACCGGCTCTACCCAAGTCGGTAAAAAACTGGTAAAAGCTTGTGGCGATACCTTAAAGAAAACCAGCATGGAATTAGGCGGTAACGCGCCATTTATCGTTTTTGACGATGCCGATATTGATTCGACCATCGACGGATTATTAGCCTCCAAATACCGCAATAGTGGCCAAACATGTGTGTGTACTAATCGGGTATTAGTGCAATCATCGATCTATCAAATGTTTACAGGAAAATTAGTCGATGCAGTCAAACAGAGGCTAACTCTAGGTGTTGGAACGCAGGACAAAATCACTAACGGGCCGCTGATTAATCAGCAAGCCAGCGAGAATGTTGATCGACTCGTCAAAGTGGCCGTGGCACAAGGTGCCAAAGTTGAAATCGGCGGTAAGCCAAGTGAATTAGGGCGCTGCTTTTATCCGCCCACAGTGCTTACCAATGTCACTAACCAGATGGAGGTGGCACGAGAAGAAGTGTTTGGTCCAGTCGCCTCTTTGATCCCTTTTGAAACAGAACAACAAGCGATAGAAATCGCCAATGATACCAATGTTGGGCTGGCAGCCTATTTTTATACCCGTGATATTGGCCGAGTGTGGCGGATGGGTGAAGCGCTGGAGTACGGCATCGTCGGTATTAATGAAGGCATTATTTCTAATGAAATGGCACCTTTTGGCGGTGTCAAAGAATCGGGCTCCGGGCGTGAAGGTTCCAAATACGGGTTGGATGATTATTTAGAAATTAAATATATGTGCATGGGTGGGATTGATAAATAGCCCTTAACCTCCCCTCTCAATATTGGTAGGAGCGCGCGTCCCGCCGCGAACAAAGGTTAAAATAAGGTCAATTGTAAAAAGTCAGGCATTTATTTCTACATTAAGATCGATTCGCAGCGGGACGCAGCTCCTACCAAATAGTTAGTCAGTCGGAAGTGTGTCGGGCAAACAGGTTTTGATGTTAAACGCACAGCCAGCAATGATAAAAGATAGGATGAATCAAATTTGGAGAACAATATGCAAACCAATCAACAACTACAATCAAGAAAAGAAAAAGTGATTGCCAGAGGGCAAGGCAATTTAGCGCCGGTTTATATCGCTAAAGCAAAAAACGCCGAACTATGGGATGTGGAAGGTAAACGTTATATCGATTTTGGTGCGGGCATTGCGGTTTCCAATACGGGTCATTGTCATCCCAAAATTGTTGAGGCGGTAAAATCACAAATCGACCATTTTAGTCATACCTGTGTGATGGTAACGCCCTATGAAAATGCGGTGGAACTCGCTGAAAAACTGGTGATGCTAGCGCCGGGCGAAAGTCGAAAAAAAGCCATCTATGTAACGACTGGTGCAGAGGCGGTGGAAAATTGCATCAAAATTGCCAGAGCGCATACCGGCAGGCGGGGTATCATCGCTTTTAATGGCGGTTTTCACGGTCGAACCAATATGACCATGGGGTTAACCGGAAAAATGACACCTTATAAGAATTCATTTGGGCCGTTTCCGAACGATATTTATCACGTACCTTTCCCGGTTAATTATCACGGTATCAGCGAGCAACAAAGTTTGGAAGCAATCGATACTTTATTTAAAGTGGCGATCTCGCCGACTGATGTGGCGGCGATTATTATCGAACCGATCCAGGGCGAAGGGGGATTTTATCCCGCATCAACAAGTTTTTTAAAGGCGTTGCGTAAGCTTTGTGATGAGCATGGCATAGTGATGATCGCGGATGAAATTCAAACCGGATTTGGTCGAACCGGTAAAATGTTTTGTATGCAACACCATAATATCGAACCTGATTTGATCACTATGGCAAAAGGGATCGCCGGCGGTTATCCGATTGCTGCGGTAGTCGGTAAAACTAAATTTATGGATTCGCCATTACCTGGTGGGCTCGGCGGCACCTATGCGGGTTCGCCCGTTGCTTGTGCCGCCAGTCTGGCGGTGCTTGATATTATGGAAGATGAAAAACTGATTGATAAAGCCAATCAAATCGGCGAGCAATTTAGTCAGCGATTACAAGCAATGCAAAAGGAATTGATTGGGGTGATTGGCGATATTCGGATTAATGGCGCGATGATCGCGATTGAACTGGTTAAAAATGGCGATGCCAATCAACCGGATACCGAACTCACTAAAAAAATTGTCGCTATGGCTTATGAAAAAGGCTTGGTATTACTGAGCTGCGGTAGCCGAGGTAACGTGATTCGCTTTTTACCCCCGCTGACGATAGAATCGGAGCTAATTGACGAAGGACTTAGTATATTAAAGGATTGTTTTTTGTAGGAGCGAATTTATTCGCGATACGATCGTGCAGCATCCACCATCGTATCGTGGTTAAAACCACTCCTACAGGGGAGAGGCATTTTCAGATGTGGTTGTAAGCGCTATATGAGTTACGCAGTATGGAACTACTGATCAACCTGGACCCAGACAGCGATCTGGGTTTACAAAATCAAATCCGGCAGAAGTTGGTGGAGGCGATATTGTCAGGCGCGTTGCCTGCAAGTGATCGAGCTAATCATTCTAGCGAAACTGATGGAGACATTAGTATTAGCGACGATAATAATCCCTGTGTTTCAGTACTAGATCCTGAAAAAGCTTAAGCTATCTACTTTGATGATCCGTATTGCTTGAGGGTCCGAGGTATCTGCCATAGAGCAATGCGTTCAAACATCATGTCAACATTGATAAGCATTTATGTGTTGAAATGTGTTAATATGTGTTATTCAAATTTCAGACTAATCATGAGCCAGCTCATATGCAGCGAACAACCAGTATCACACTTGGGACACATCAACAGCAATTTATCGAATCGTTAGTGCAAAGTGGTCGTTACACCTCAACCAGCGAAATAGTGCGAGATGCTTTGCGTAAGCTGGAAGAATCTCAAGGACCAGAGTGGTTATTATCTCAATTAATTGAAGGCGAAAAAGGGGAAGCTAAGGCGTGGGATGATGATGCGCTTTTGGCACACGTTAAAAAGGAAGCCTCAAAACGTGGCAGTCTATAAAGTTTCGCCAGTTGCAGAACGGGATTTGGTTGATATTTATATTCGCGGATTTCGAGAATGGGGTGAAGGTGCGGCTGAAAGTTTCCAGTACAAACTCATTTCTAGTTTTCAAATGTTGGCTAATAATTCTGATATGGGATACGAGGTTTCAATTCGACCTCAATTAAGACGTTTTGAATTAAATCCCTACGTTATTTTTTATCGAAAATTTAGCTATGGTGTAAGGATCGCTAGAGTATTATACAAAAATCGAGCAATGCAAAAGCATTTATAATCAATAATATTTCAATCCATGTCTTCGGCGAAAAACCATAAATACCAGACAGTCAACATATGGTAAATATCTACAGTTGTTTAAGAGTCATATCATTGGCAAAAAAATAAAAAGGCGAAAACCAAATAATGGAAATCAACGAGTCAATCAACGTCTTCGGAGAAGAGCTAGAACTATGTGGTGAAGATCCCGTTACTGGATTTTTTCGGGATGGAAAATGTAATACCTGCAAAGAAGATCTCGGATCGCACACAGTTTGTATCGAAGCTTCAGTAAAATTTTTACAATATTCCAGATTCAAAGGAAATGATTTATCGACGCCTATACCAGAGTTTGATTTCAAAGGTGTGCAGCCGGGTGATAGCTGGTGTTTGTGTGCTGCTCGATGGTTGGAGGCAGAAAAGGATAACATGGCACCCAGAATTCATCTTCAAAGAACCCATATTCGCGCTTTGGAAATTATTCCAATGGATTTATTAAAAAAATATGCGGTTGATTTACATTAAGATCGCCCAGACAACCATCTCATTTTTTGGTCGTATTTGACACATAGCCTGAATCGTTCTATTTTGATAGATAGCAAGCACACAATAAAACCAGTTGGACGCGAACTTAGCGGTTGGTTTAAGTTTTAAAATTCGATCATTTCAGGAGTTCGTATGTCTAATCATCCAACTATCGCCGATAACAAACCAAAAAAAACCAGCCTGAACAAAGGCGATGAATATTATTTTTGTACCTGCGGTCTTTCAAAAAAACAGCCCTTTTGTGATGGCTCCCACGCAGTCACCTCTTTTAAACCAAAAGCCTTTGTCGCGGAAACTAGTGACGATGCCTATTTATGCGCGTGTAAGCATAGCCAAAACCTGCCTTTTTGTGATGGGTCTCATAAACAGTTTTCTGCAGATATGGTCGGCAAAGAGGGTCCGGGTATAAGCGAAAAAACCGATGACCTTCCTAAAGCAACACCAACCATCGAAGAGCCGACCGTCGCATTTGTCCATCAGTTAGCCAAGGAGGGGTTGTCGAGATTAGGTCATCACGGGCCAATGACATCGATGGGAGTCCCGCGGCATCAATTGCCCCATTGGGATGATATTCAAATTATGGCGGCGCAAATGGCAACCAAACCTTTGATGGAGGATAAAGCTGTCGGAACTGAGCTGGTTATTGGTCCTGAAACTAAAAAGCCTTTGATATTGAAAATCCCTCTGTTTGTCTCGGATATGAGTTTTGGCGCGTTATCCGAAGAGGCGAAAATTTCTTTATCCACCGGCGCTGAGCTTGCCGGCACCGGTATTTGCTCTGGTGAAGGCGGTATGCTGCCAGAAGAAAGAGAAGCCAACAGCCGTTATTTTTATGAATTGGCAAGTGCCGGTTTTGGATATAAAGAAGCGTTATTGACTCAAGTGCAGGCGTTTCATTTTAAAGGCGGGCAGGGAGCCAAAACTGGGACTGGTGGCCATCTTCCCGGTAATAAGAACAAAGGTAAAATTTCGCTAGTGCGCGGCATTAAGGAAGGTCAGCCTGCAGTCTCACCTCCCACATTTAAAGATTTGGTAACCGTTGATGATTTTAAACGATTTGCCGATCGCGTTAGAGAAATTAGTGGCGGTATTCCGATTGGATTTAAATTAAGTGCCAATCATATCGAACCTGATATTCAATTCGCTTTAGACGCCAGTGCTGATTATATAATTCTTGATGGTCGAGGCGGTGGAACTGGCGCAGCGCCGGAAATGTTTCGTGACCATATCAGTGTGCCAACCATTCCAGCGTTGGCAAGAGCGCGCCGCTATCTGGATGAACAAGGTGCCAGTGGTCGTGTCACCCTCATTGCAACCGGCGGGTTACGTGTGCCGATTGATTTCGTCAAGGCCATGGCATTAGGTGCGGATGGTTTGGCCATTTCTAATAGCGCCATGCAGGCAATCGGCTGTGTTGCCGCTAGAATGTGTAATACCAATAATTGCCCGACCGGGATCGCGACTCAAAAATCGGAATTACGCAAAAAATTAAATATCGATAAGGCTTCCAAGCAACTACAAAACTTTTTTAATGCTTCGGTGGAATTAATGTCTGTGATGGCACGTGCTTGTGGTCATGATCATTTGAGCAAGTTGAATAAAAATGATCTGGCAACCTGGCACCGAGAAATGGCCAAATTATCTGGAATTAAGTATTCCGGGTTTGTGGATTTAGGATAAAACGTTTCTTGGTGCAATGATGCGGAATGCTGTAACACTAGATCTAGGAGACCTAGATCTAATAGTTAGCTTTTGATGGTGTTATGGTATTTCTTTTTTTCTTGCTAAGCCTGACAGTCTCATGATGACGATACACAATGTTTTCTGGTTCAAAACGGGCGCCCAACTTTCTCGGTTTGTGGCATACTACGCTTGCAATCAAAATTGCTTGCTTTAAACTATTGATCTTTAAAAAAATAACTTCTAGTGTCTTCTTGCAATCCGTTTTATTGTGGTTTACTGGCAAGAATAAGCTGTTAGTTCTCAAATGGAGAGAAGGCTTCTGAAGTTATTTTCACGATTAGCGATAGCCATGGTAATTATCGTAACGGCGGCCTTTTTGTGGAACAAATGGCTTGCATATTACTGGCATACCGATGTTCTGCATCTATACCAGGGCGGTGATTCTTTCAGGCTCTGTGATGGCGTAGAACAATTGCTTCCTTCTTGGGCACCGAACGAAGAATACTCCCTTCATGTCTCGGAAGCTGAAAAAGCAATATCACTGGGACAACCAATCAGCATCATTGCTAGGGGAGTGGTATCCGAAACTGGGTCAGATGTCTACATAGACAAAATTATTGATATAATAGTTGGTATAGATATTAAATGCGAAGAAAAGTACTAACAAGGCAAAGCAGTATATGCAAAATACGCAATACTGTTTGAAGCGTTAGATGAAGGAAATGTTATAAAATGAGTCCTACAGTATTTAGAGAAAGCGGATATAGGTTTTTCTTTTTTTCAGCCTCTTCAGTAAAATTCGTGGGTAAGTTTTGGTTCTGGGAGTTTACCAAGCGTATGATATAAGGCTATTTCAGTACATTTGAACGTCCTAAACCCATAAGATTTTCTCACCGTCAGTTTTACTTTCGTATTTAACCCCTCAACAATGCCAGAAGAAAACATTTTTTTCGCCCTAAACCAATTCAAAATCAGTTCTTTATGGTTGCGTAACGACTTGGCTTGTTTCTTTAAAGGCTCGATCTGTGATCTCATGACTTTTGTTGTCCAAAGATCTAAAAATTTACCTGCCCACAATGGTGAAGAATAATTCCAGAACTGCTGAAAGTCTTCTTTGAGTAAATAACCTCTAACACTTTTTAAATTGTACTTTAATAATTCACTTAGCTTTACTGATTGATTTTCTGTCAGGTTCTCTTGTCGTTTCAAGAGCAGCCAGCGAGATTTTGTTAATACGGGTTCAAAACAGTCTTCTTTCAGTTGACGATGCTCTTGTGCCCTCACTTCATCTAGTGCTTTATTAAGGCGAGCAACGATATGAAATCGGTCGAGAATATTGAGCGCGTCAGGTGCTTTTTCTTTTATCATTTTGAGATAGGGTTTCCACATATCTGAGCAAACAAACTGAAGTAGCTTGGTTCTTTTCTCTCCTAGAAAATCAAAAAATTCTGAGAATGTTTTCTCTGTTCGCTCTTTACCTATCCAAAGAAGCCTGACAGAACCTGCGTTTATTTGATAAACCAAGGTTAAATACTTGTGCCCCTTATGCCACTGAACTTCATCAACGCCTATCGCAGTAATGTCATTTAGCTCCCGCTTTTCTAGTCCCCAACTGACAACATATTCGACTGATTTAAATACTTTTTCCCAGCTGGTTTTAAAGCTGATGGCGACTTCTTTCCATGATAGTTTCTTAGCCCAATGAGCTAAATGCTGCATGTATACCAGTGTTAAATGATTTTTCCCATCTGACCATGGAACTTTTTCTGCAACGACCCCACAATCTTTGCAGTTTACTCGCCGTTTTGCATATAATAAGAATATCATAAACCCCCAAAAAGGAATAAATTCAAAGCGACGTTCAGGCAAGTGATCGTATCCTGGAGCCGGTTGACAACATTTAGAGCAGAGCGCTTTAGAATTTTTTCGCGGTATTATTTTGACCTCAATTTCATTTTCTGCCACAGGGGAAAAATGGGCATTATCATAAACGAAATGTTTATGCCGGTAGCATCGATTGAGAATAGTGATCAGTTCCATGGGATAAACAAAGGCCTTGTGGTTAAATGAATACTACAGTTAATTTAGCGTATAACTCAGAAGAATGTTTAAAACTCTGGTGTAATGACATTGACGAGTGGCCCCAGAGCTGGGCTGGTGTTGATGAGGATATTATCATTGGCCGGAAGATGGTAGTTGAGTTTAAAGATTACCTTCATGCTCTGGTAGCCAAAGGGCGAACAAAAAAGACAGTTAAAAAGCACGCTGATTACCTTTGGGCTTTGGGTGGAGAAATTATTCGAGATACAAGTGAAAATGGTGTGGATGTAAACCTTAGCAATAAAGACATTTTGCTAAATTATGTTGATCTTTTGGGAGGACCATATTGGCGACATGCTTATAATGATCGGGATAGTCAACAATATGATAGTATCTGTCGGTTGTTATATAAGCATATTTCCAAAAGAGATTAGTCGCGAGTGCAAATAATCACTGTTTCCAAAAAAACGATTATTTACCCACTAATTCTGCTGAAGAGCCTTTTTTCAAGAGAAGAAGACCGCATGCATGTTCATGTGGTATCAGGTGATGGTGAAGCAAAGTTTTGGCTGGAACCTGAAATTGAACTTTCCAAGAATTATCATTATTCGAGAAAACGTCTTAAAGAAATAGAATCATTAGTGGAGGTTCACTACAATGAACTCGTTAGCGCATGGCAACAACATTTTAGCAGTTGAAGTCACAAATATTTCGGCACATGGTGTATGGCTCTTAGCTCATGATAAGGAATTATTCATGTCATATGAGCAATTTCCATGGTTCAAAAATCAAGCGGTGAAATCAATTTTTAATGTTGAAGAACAATCTCCTGGCCATTATTATTGGCCAGATATTGACGTTGATTTAACAGAAGAGATGATTGATCATCCAGAGCGTTTTCCTCTCAAAGCAAAAATCACCTAGCGAACTTAACAAAGATAATAGACACTCAGGCGGAACATCAGGGGTCGGAGTCAAAATACGCTAACTCATTGATTGAGATTGATTTCGATACGAGGTGATCCAGAGTCGCTAGAACTGCCTTAACCTATCTGGGATAACCAGTAATTTTTCGGATCGACTGGTATAAAGGTCGAAGTTTTCCATACATTTTTTGATAAACTTCATGATAAAGCTGATCATAAATTTTTTGGTTGTCGGCATTTGGTTCGAATTTATCACCGTCATGAGTCATATTATCTATCGCTGATTGATAGTTGGGAAACAAACCCACTCCTACCGCAGCATTGATTGCTGCCCCCAGGGCCGACGCTTCAAACGTATGAGGTCGCTCGGCGGTTAAACCAAAAATATCCGCAGTGATCTGCATTATTTCATCGCTTTGCGAGCCGCCGCCAGAGACCTTAAGTTTAGTAATTTTAATTCCTGATTTTTTTTCTGATAATTCTTTACCTTCCCGCAAAGCATAAGTGAGTCCTTCGATTATTGCTCGGTAAATATGGGCGCGAGTATGCACATCTCCAAAACCAATCATCGCGCCTTTGGCTTCTGGGCCGGGCTTTCGAATGCCAGGATTCCAATAAGGTTGTAAGGTTAATCCCATCGATCCGGGTGGTACTTGTTTCAGTAGATCATCAAATAGCAATTCTGTTTGAATACCCCGTTCGTCCGCCAATTGTTGCTCTCGTAAACCAAATTCTCGTTTAAACCAGCTGACCATCCAATAACCTCTTTGCACGATCATTTCGGTATTATAAGTGTTTGGCATCGCCGCGGGATACGCCGGAATACGATGGATCGCTTCGACGTATTTTGCATTAGTGGTATTAAAAGTTGCGGTAGTGCCGTAACTCAGGCTACCAACTTCTGGATTGGTACAACCGGAACCTAATACTTCGCAGGCTTTATCCGCGCCCGCAGAAATAAGTGGCAAACCGATAGGAATGCCGGTTTCGCTGGCAGCTTGTTCGGTAATTTTTCCCAGCTCACTACCGCAGGGAACTAGCTCCGGTAACATTTCTATTTTTATCGGCATTGCCTGCCATTGCCAATCATTCGGCTTGCACCAGTTTTGCCTTTTAAAATCGAAAGGTAAATAACCGACCTGACTGGAAACCGAATCGGAAAAATTTCCGGTAAGTTTGAAGGTATGAAAGCCGGAGAGTAAAAGGTATTTATGGGTTTGTTTCCAAACCTCCGGTTGATTAAAAGCAATCCAGTTAGCTTCCGCTTGAGAGCGAAAGTATTTAACTGTCTGTTTTTCTCCGGCCAAGGTGAGTAAAAATTCCCAGCCAAAACTCATATTATCCAGTTTGCTCTGCTCCCGTTGATCCAACCAGACAATCGCCGGGCGAAGTGCGTTGCCCTGTTTATCCAGATTGATCATGGTGGCGCGTTGAGTGGTTAACGCAACAGCTTTAATTTGCGATTTGTCAAAGGTTAGTTTAGGCCAAAGTCCCTGACAAGCTTGACATAACATCTGCCAATAATAATCCGGTTGTTGCTCTGCCCAGCCAGGCTGCTCGGAAAAATACGGCTCGATGTCCACTTTGTTTTTTGCAACCACCTGACCGTTAAGATCAAAAATAATAGCGCGAACACTTTGGGTGCCGTTGTCGATGGCGAGAAGGTATTTCTTTTTTTTATCTTTATCTTTATCTTTCATGAATTATTTTATCTTATGAAACTTAGATTCAAATTGTTTGCCGTTATCCATTTAGGTAGGAGCGCGCGTCTATGCCGCGAAAAATTTTGAATTCACAGCCTTGATATTTGATGCCCTACTAATCTTTAACCATCTCTTCGCAGCGAGACGCAGCTCCTACCTCACCAATTCAATAGGTTAACCTGGTAAACTATAATGGTTTCGCCAGATATTCTGATATCGAAAAACTTCCTTTTGCCACTTATTTTTATCCCAGCCGAGTTCCTGATTGCAAATTATTTCCAATTTTGCAAATAACTCTTCTGCGCCGTTTTTTAATAAAAGCCCTAAACGGGTTCTTCTTAATAGTAAATCGTCTAAGTGAACTACCGATTCATTTCTTGCTGCCCAGCGGCATTCAGCTAAACAAAACTGGGTTGTTTTTATCAACTCGTTTTCTTCTTTTCTTGCAAGATTTAGTAGTTCTTTCGCCTCGGCGCCATATCGACCCGATAAACGCTTCAGCCAATTTGTATCATAACTAGCAAAGCCATTCATTAATTCTGGATCTACTGGGCTAAATACCCGTTGGTCAACAATAACATCTGTTTGACTTGAAACTCGATTTTTATTGAGCCATGGACCTGCTGCTTTTAAAGCATCTAACGCAGTCAAACGAAAGGTCGTTAGTTTACCACCACTTACCGTTACCAGTCCTTTTTCAGTCCACACCGCATGATCTCGTCGCTCTTTTGATGGTGCTTTACTTTTGTCAGAACTCATCACCGGTCGCACTCCAGCATAACTGGCAATGACATCTTTTTCAGATAATTTATTCGCAGGAAAATAGGTCGTTAAAACCTCGAATAAATAATCAACTTCCTCACCCGTAATGCTGGCCTCAATATCTAAGTCTCCATCATGGTCGAGATCGGTCGTACCAACCACTGTTGCACCTTCCCAGGGGAAAATAAATACTGGTCTTTTATCCCTAGGGTGCAATATCATTAATATGCCATCAATTGGGAACCTTTGTTGAGCAAAAATCATATGGCTACCTCTGAGTGGACGAATGCATTTTTTCTTGCCCACTTGCCCGCGTAAATTATCTGCCCATGCGCCGGTAGCATTAATCACCACAGAGGCGTTAATTGTTAATGATGGTTTTTTTTCGGTCGTTTCATCAGCAACATTTTCGATTTGAATACCCGTGACCTTGCCATCGGTCCTATTCAATTTTATGGCTCTAGCATAGTTTAATACTTGCCCACCTGCTAAAACCGATTCTTGTAAAATTCGTAAAACTAATCGAGCATCGTCGGTGCCGGTATCGCTGTAATAATAAGCGCCTTTTATATCATCCTTGTTAATATCGGGAAAAAATTGGCTAACCTGTGAAGCATTAATAAAATGGTGGTCTTTAATGCCTGCCAATTTATCATAAAGCATGAGAGCCAAACCCATTATATAACGACCGGGAAATTGCCATTTTTTGATCAAAAAATAATTCTTAGTGTGGTAAATCAATCCAGGTGCCTGTGCAAATAATCGCTCTCGTTCCTGGACTGATTGTCGGGTTAATTTAATGTCGCCTTGTGCGATGTATCTTAATCCACCGTGAACCATTTTTGATGATCGACTTGAAGTACCCCAGGCAAAATCTTTTTGTTCAATCAGTAAAACGGATAGTCCAAGACGAGTTGCTTCACGCAGGACACCAGCCCCGATTATGCCGCCACCCACCACGATCATATCCCAGTGTTTATCTGGATTTTGTTTGAGTTGCTGCCAGAGTTCATTCCGGTCGGTAAATGTGGTAAATTTTTTCATTGATTACTACTTAGTATAGATACTCAAGGTTTCATATTATTAAACAAAATATAACTTTGTCATCCTATGCTTACACCAGTTCTAAGTAAATAGGATATATACTTAGAACCAGGAGAAAGGGATAAGGCCGGGCGTGTCATGAGTTCTTAGAAACTGTTCGCAATGCT